>ENA-ORIC01002952-ORIC01002952.1-human-gut-metagenome-genome-assembly--contig:-NODE-2952-length-12606-cov-3.068082_pt1 | contig 12606 bp, 14 predicted proteins | sample MGYA00243023_ERZ508732 | MGnify/ENA primary metagenome ERZ508732 (study PRJEB26277, sample SAMN04329767) | human gut metagenome | biome: human-associated habitat | host: Homo sapiens | place: USA...
GAGATGAGCATATCCTCCACGTTGACCCCCAGCGCTTTGGCATAGGTGGGGTCCAGCGCGTGCTCGGCGTCTACAAAGGCCACCTCGCCGCCCATCTTCTGAGCCTCCGCCAGCACATGGAGGGCCAGCGTGGTCTTACCGGAGGACTCCGGTCCGTAGATCTCCACGATACGGCCCCGGGGCAGGCCGCCGATGCCCAGCGCCAGATCCAGCGACAGAGATCCGGTGGGGATGGCCTCCACGTTCAGGGCGCTCTCCGCGCCGTAGCGCATGATGGAGCCCTTGCCGTACATCTTCTCGATCTGCTGCATGGCGGTTTCCAGCGCCTTTTTCTTGTCGGACGCCGCGGGCTGGACCGCAGGTTCTTTCTTCGCTGCCATTGTTCCGTCCTCCTCTGTTGGTTTATACCTATTTTATTGGAACTGCTGTCCCGAAAAACGGACAGCTCAGATCTCCGTATGCAGAATGCCCCAGACCACACGGGGGATGCCGTTGAGATCGGGGATCACCTCGATGTCGCCGAAGCCCACGGCACGCATAATACGCAGCACGTCATCGGCCTGGCCGATACCCACCTCGAAGTACAGCCGTCCGCCTGTACGCAGGGCGCCGCGCCAGTTCTCGCAGATGGCGCGGTAGAAGTCCAGGCCGTCGGCGCCGCCCTTCAGCGCCAGATGGGGCTCATAGTCCCGCACCGAGGGGTCCAGCCCCGCGATGTCGCCGTCAGGGATATAGGGTGGGTTGGACACGATGCAGTCGAACTCCCCCAGACGCGGAGGCGCTTTTTCCAGCGCGTTGAGCTGCATGGACACCACCTGACCGGACAGACCGGTACGGCGGATGTTCTGGCGGCAGACGCGCAGCGCGCCCTCGTCGATCTCCCCCAGCACCATATGGCTGCCGGAGACGTGCTTGGCCACGGCAAGACCAACGCAGCCGGAACCGGCGCACAGATCCAGTACACGGGGCGACTCAACGCCCTGCAGGCCCTCGATGGCGGCGGCGGCCAGCACCTCCGTGTCCGGGCGGGGGATCAGCACCCGCTCCGAGATGTCCAGCGGCAGGCCGTAAAACTCCCACTCGCCGATGAGATAGGCCACCGGCTCGCCCTCCAGATGGCGCTGCACCAGCGCTCTGGCCTGCTGCTCCACGGCGTCGGGGACGTAGAGACGGCTGGCGCGGCTCAGTTCCTCCCTGCTCTTACCGGCGGCGCAGCACACCAGTTCACGGGCCTCCAGCGTGGCGGCGGGCAGGCCAGCCTGGTGGAGCTGCTGGCGAATATCCAAATACAGATTGTTATATGTAATTGCCATAATACGATGCGTTATCCCCTTTTACCACTGATCCTTGCCTTTTTCGGCAGGGATCACCAGCTTCATGGCCTCGATGGCTACCTCGATCATGGAGTCGTCGGGCTCGTTGGTGGTGAAGTTCTGCATCCACATGCCCGGGGCGGACAGGATGCGGGTCACGGCGTTGTCATGGGCTCCCACGAAGCGGTTGAACTCGTAGGTCACGCCCACCACGGGAACCAGCAGCAGCAGCTTGACGCCGATGCGGACCCAGATGTTCTGCCAGTTGATGTAGGGGAACACCAGGCTGGACACCAGAATGGACACCATGATCACCACAAACAGAAAGCTGGTGCCGCAGCGGGGATGATGCTTGGGCTGGGGACGGACGTTCTCCACTGTCAGGGGCAGGCCCGCCTCATAGCAGAAAATGGTCTTATGCTCCGCGCCGTGGTAGCAAAACACGCGGTGAACGTCCTTCTGCTTGGAGCAGAGGATCAGATAGCCCAGGAAGATGGCCACCTTCACCACGCCCTCGATGATGTTGTGGACCGCGGCGCTCTTAGCGTGAAACAGCCCGGCGACGAACGTGGGCAGCAGCATGAACAGCACCAATGTCAGGGCCAGGCTCAAAATCACGGAGAACGCCACCACCAGGGATTGCAGCTTCTCTGCGGGGATGTGCTTTTCCAGCCACTGGTCGAATTTGCTGGGCTGGGCATCCTCCTCATCAGGGAAATAGTCCGCCGAAAACATCAGCGCCTTGACGCCGGTGATCATGGAGCTGATGAACGTCACGGCGCCGCGGAGGATAGGCACGCCCAGAATGGGGTACTTGCTCCTGATGAACTTCCGCTCTGTGACCTTGGTGACCAGTCCCTCCGGAGAGCGGACCACGATGGCGTCCTTCTCCGGTCCGCGCATGAGGATACCTTCGATCAGCGCCTGCCCGCCGATAGTGGTGCGGAACGCGCCCTGTTTCTTTTCCATATGCCTGAATGATCCTTTCTGTGACAAGCATACCACAGCTCGTCGAAAAATGCAACAGTTGTTCGATTATTTACAGTTCTTTTTCTATTTATTCTTTTTCCGGGATGCAGATGGTCACCACTGCACCGCCGCCCTCGGCATTGGCAATGTCGAAGGTGCCGCCATGGAGCCGCACGATCTCGTCGCACACAGCCAGACCGATGCCGCTGCCCCGGGCCTTGGAGGAGCCCTTGTAGAATTTCTGCTTCACGTAGGGCAGCTCCGCCTCGGGGATGCCGGGGCCGAAGTCGCGGATGGAGATGATATACTCCCCCTCCTGCTGGGTGAGGTGGACCACGATGCGCTTGCCGGAGCCGCCGTGCTTGGCGGCGTTGTCCAGCACGTTGCAGAACACCTGCTTCAGCCGCTCAGGGTCGCCGGTGATAGGCTCGTCGTACAGAGCCTTGTCGCTGCCGTACTCCAGGGAGATGCCGTCCTGACGGAACAGCTCGCGGTAGGTGTAGACCGCGTCCTCCAGCTCCGCCTGTATGTCGGTGTCCTCTACCTGCAGGGTGAAGCGGCCATCGGTCATCTTGGAGAAGTCCAGCAGCTCCTCCACCATGTTGGTCAGGCGGCGGGACTCCTTGAGGATGATCTGCACGCCGCGGCGCAGCTGCTGCACGTCGCCGGACTCGTCTTCCAGCAGCGTCTCACCCCAGCCGTTGATGGCCGTCAGGGGCGTTCGCAGCTCGTGGGACACGGAGGAGATGAACTCCGACTCCATCTTCTCGCTCTGGCTGATCTTCAGGGACATGTCGTTGATGTTGTCCACCAGCACACCCATCTCATCGGTGTATTTGTTGGGGATCTGGATGCCGTAGCTGCCGGCGGAGATGCGCTTGGCCGTCTCCGACACGGCGGAGACAGGGGCCACCACGTTGTTGATGAAGATGGAGCTGGACAGGAAAATCAGGCAGATCACCGCGGTCATGACGCCGCAGACTACCAGCACCGTCAGAAACACCTGACGGTCCAGGTTCCCGATGGCGGTGACATAGCGCATGACGCCCACCACCTGCCCGTTGAACTTCAGCAGGCTGGAGGCGGCGATGATCCGCTCGCCGGTGGTCTCATCGCGGCCCACGTAATCCTGCACCGTGCCGCTCTCCACGGCGCGGGCCACCTCCGGTGTGCTGGGGTAGGTGCCCGCCGTCAGGCCGCGGGTGGTGACCTCCACGCGGCCTGAGCTGTTGAGAAATTGCAGCTCGATGTGGTCTCTGTCGTCAAAGGTGGCGGCGTACAGTGTGGCGCTGCGGTAATACTCCTTGTAGCCGATCATGACATAGGTATTGAAGTAGTCGGCGCCGGCGGCCGCCTTGGCCCGCAGGGTGGAGCGGGCGCTGTTGTAGTAGTTGCTGGCGAAGCCCACAGAGATGAGGGCGCCCACCAGCAGCAATATGGCGGCCACGGGGCCGATGCTTCCGGCCAGCCAGCGGCGGCGCAGGCCCTGTACCCGCGGCAGCTTGGGGGACATGTTCCTCAGCTCCTTTCGTGGTAAAGTCAAAATAAGCGGCGCGGCGTTGTCAATAGGACACGGATGGCGAGAGATTTTTCGCCGAGGCAAGGCGCAAAGCCGCCGCTGTACTTTGTGTACAGCCAGGCTTTGCAACGCAGTATCAGCGGAAAAGATCCGCCATCAGAAGCCCCACTTATAGCCGTAGCCCCAGATCGTGGTAATGTACGTTGGATTCGTGGCGTTGTCCTCGATCTTGAGACGGAGGCGGCGGATGTTGACATCCACGATCTTCAGCTCGCCAAAGTAGTCGTGGCCCCAGACCATATCCAGGATCTCCTCGCGGGAGAGGGCCTTGCCGGGGTTCTCCATAAACATCTTCATGATTGAGTACTACACCTGGGTGAGCTTAATGCGCTGGCCGTTCTTCTCCAGGGTGCGGTTGCGGGTGTTCAGCAGGAAGGGCGGCTGGTCGATCTCACCGGCATCCACGGCGGCGCCGCCGGAGCGGCGCATCAGGGCATCCACGCGGGCGGTAAGCTCGGCGGGTGAGAAGGGTTTGGTGACATAGTCGTCGGCGCCGGTCATAAGGCCGGTGACCTTATCCATCTCCTGGGAGCGGGCGGTGAGCATGATGATGCCGATGGTCGCATTGGTGGCGCGGATGCGGCGGCAGACCTCGAAGCCATCGATGCCGGGGAGCATGATGTCCAGAAGGGCCACGCGGACATCGGCGTGCTCCTTCAGCTTCTCCAGCGCCTCCTCGCCGGTCTCCGCCTCAATCACCTCGTAGCCGGCGCGGCGGAGATTGATGACGATAAAGCTGCGGATGCTGGATTCGTCCTCCAGGACCAGTACTTTTTTCATAGTGCGCTCCTTTCTGACGTCAGGAATTGTTCCAGGTACCCTGGATGAGACTGAAGCTGCGGCGCAGCAGGTCCTCATCCATGCCGTAATAGGGGGCGATCTCAAAGACCTCGCCGGCGTAGACTGTGGTAGTCTGTCGGCGGAGAACCAGCCGGCGGCCCATGCGGCTGCGGGAATCACGGTTCTCACCGGTGATGGTGTAGATGGACAGCACGGAGTCGCCGTTGATGCGGAGGGTCATCTGGTTCTCGTTGGAGATGGCGGTGACAAGAGCGTCCACGTCCCAGTTCCACCAGCTCAGGGGGATAGTGAAGTACCATCCGGCGGAGAGACAGTGGTAGGTCTTGGCGGACTGCTCAAAACGGCCGTCGGACTTCCAGCTCATCCAGGCCACGAAGCCGTCGGTCTGCTCGGCAGCGCTGTCGGCCTCGGGGCAGGGCAGCTCGATGATGCCGTCGCCGTCGATGTCCTGGGGGGAGAGCTGGCGGTAGGGGTAGACGGCGGCGGACACGCCGCTGTTTTTATCCAGCGCCACGTTGACAAGGCCCGCCTCCTGACGGTAGATAAGGATGTCGGTGACGGCCATGCTTGTGATATCCACGCCGGTGATGAACACGGCGGGGGTATCCTTATCCACCATGCCGGTGACGACGCTGCCGCGGTTCAGGGCGGCCATGGAGGTGGACAGACGGCAGCGGTAGGACACGCCCATCTGTTCCTCCTGCCAGCCGTAAAACTCCGCCACAGGACCCAGCTCGCCGTCGCTGCGGAGCACCAGCAGGCTGGGCACGCCGTCGCCGTTGAGGTCCTGGACGCTGAACTGGGTGTAGCCGCTGGACATCAGGGCTACCGGCTCCGACTCCACGGTGTAGGCGGCCAGAGTCTGAACATCGGCGCTGATGCGCCAGCCCACGATGATCTCGCGGCATCCGTCGCCGTTGAGGTCCTGATAATAGACGCTGTCCACGGCGGAGCCGCTGCTCTCAATGGTGCAGAAACAGCGGTAGGTGTCGCCCTCCAGCCGGAACACCATGATCTTCAGGGGCTTTTCATCGCTGCTGCGGCGCAGGAACACCAGCGCCTCCTGGATGCCGTCATCCTCCAGATCCACCATCTGGACAGACTGGATGTTCCGGCCGCCGGAGGGCGAGGCGTACTCGTAGCCCTGGTCGATGAGACTGTCGATCTGCTGGGACAGGCCGGTATACTCCTCTGCCATACGGGGCAGGGTGAACAGCTGCTCCACGGAGGAGTCGAAGAAGGTGCAGCCGGACAGCACGGCGGCCAGCGCCAGTCCTGCCAGCAGCAGGATACACTTTTTCGCGGTATGCTTCACAGCGGTCCCTCCGTTCGCCTATAATTGCACCTTATATCATACCACAGGGCGCGGCGTTTTGGTAGTGCTTTTTTGCGTTTTCCTGCGGAAAACGCAAAGTACGGACCGCCTTTCAGCGGTCCGTACAGAGATGGTGGGGGATGTGCCGCGTCAGCGGATGCGGATGATGGCCTTCACCGTGCCGCCGCCCACGGTGCCCACAATGGTGGCGTAGCGGCCGCTGCTGGTGCCGGTGACGGTGACCTTGGCGCCCTCCAGCTTGCAGACGCCGTTACTGTCGCCGTCCATGGCCCAGGTCACGGAAGCGTCGGTGCCCTTGAGCCCCAAGGTCCAGACCTCGCCGGCCTTGGCGCTCATCTCGAATACGCCGGTCTCGCCGGCGGAGGCCAAATCGCCCTCGTAGCCGCCCTCGGACGTGGCGGTGATGGTCAGTTTGCTGACATCCACCGTGGTGGTAGTATTGCCGGTGGTGCTGCCAGTGGTGCTGCCGGTAGTGCTTCCGGTGGTGCTTCCGGTAGTGCTTCCGGTGGTGCTGCCGGTAGTGCTTCCGGTGGTGTCGCTGCCCTCGGCGGCCTTGACGGTGACGCTGCACGTGGCCTCGGCGCTGCCCACCTTGGCGGTGATAACAGCGCTGCCCGCGGCCACAGCCGTGACCTCGCCGGTATCGCTGACGGTGACGACGGCGGGATCGCTGCTGCTCCAGGCGCAGGTCTCCGTGGTCTCCTCATTGACCTTCAGCGTCTCCTTGCCGCCCACATCCAGCGCCAGCACCGCGCGGTTCAGGGTGATGGTATCGGCGGGCTTCACAGGGTCGGGATCCGGTGTGGGGGTAGGCTCGGGGATCACGTCCTCCACAGGCGGCTTCTGGCCGCCGATGGCGGTTTTGATCTGGTCGCCGAACAGCAGCCATACCACCAGCAGTACCAGCAAGATCAGCACCAGCACCACCACGGGGCCCAGGATGCTGGGCGCCTTGCGGCGGGGGGTCTCCGCTCTGCGGCGGCGCTTGGTGGCGCGGCCGCCGTAATAAGCATCGTCTTCTTCGCAGAACGGGCAGGTCTTATAGCTATCGGAGAACATCTCTCCGCATTTCTTGCACTTGATGAGACTCATGTGGATACCTCCGAGAAAAAATCTATTTTACATAATACCCATTTCACCCCCTCACGTCAACCGTCTATCGCCGAAATTCATTCTTTTTTTACATGATGCGCCCTGCGCCGCTTGCTTTTCTCCGTCACATTTCCTATAATGGCGGCAGAGATCACTTGGGAGGGCCCGTGACATGAACACCATTTTCATCGGCATCGCAGGCGGCACCGGCAGCGGCAAGACCACGCTGACGGAGCATCTGGCCGCCCGCTTCGGCAGCGACATCAGTGTGGTACACCACGACAACTACTACAAGCGGCAGGACCGCCCCTTTGAGGAGCGCTGCCAGCAGAACTACGATCACCCGGACGCCTTCGACACCGATCTGATGATCGCGGACCTGAAGGCGCTGAAGCGGGGCGAGACCATCCACTGCCCCGTGTACGACTATGCCATCCACAACCGCACCGCGGAGACGGTGGAGGTGAAGCCCACCAAGGTGGTGATCGTGGAGGGCATCCTCATCTTCCAGAACAAGGAGCTGTGGGACCTGCTGGACATCAAAATCTTCGTGGAGACGGACGCCGACGTCCGCATCCTGCGCCGCGCCCTGCGGGACGTGGAGGAGCGGGGCCGGTCGCTGGAGTCGGTGGTGAACCAGTATCTCACCACGGTGAAGCCCATGCACGAGCAGTTCGTGGAGCCCACCCGCAAGTTCGCGGACATCATCGTGCTGGAGGGCGGCCACAATCTGGTGGCGCTGGACATGATCATGCAGCGCATCGCCAACCACATCGCGGAGAGCTGACATGAAACGCGCCCTTTTCCGTATCGCCGCCGTACTGTGCATCGCGCTGGCGGCGTTCTTCCTGATGCCGGTCTTTGGCGGCATCCTGCACTTCGGCATGATCTGGCCGGCGGCGGTACTGCTGTCGGCAGCGGCGGTGCTGCTGCGGCCGGACTTCTTCCGCCGCCTGCTGCGGCCCCGATGGCTGCGGCGGGCCGTGAGCCTGCTGGCGGCGGTGTGCGCCGCGGCGGTGCTGGTGACGCTGGGTATGATGGCCGGGGCGGCAGAGAATCGTCCGCCGGAGGACATGCCCTGCACCGTCATCGTGCTGGGCTGTCAGGTGCTGGAGGACGGGCGGCCCAGTCTGATGCTGCAAAAGCGCATCGACGCGGCCTACGGCTATCTCTCCGCCCACCCCGATGCGGCCTGCGTCGCCTCCGGAGGGCTGGACGACAGCGAAACGGTGACGGAAGCCCAGTGCATCCGCAGCACGCTGGTATCCATGGGTATCGACGAAGGCCGCATCTATCTGGAGGACCGGTCCCGCTCCACCGAGGAGAATCTGTCCTTCTCCGCCGCCATCATACGGGAGCAGGGCCTGCCGCAGCAGGCGGTCATCGCCTCTGACAACTTCCACCAGCTGCGCGCCGCCATCTGGGCAGAGCGGGACGGGCTGACACCCTACGCCGCAGGCTGCACCAGCCCCTGGTTCCTCACTGCGGGCTACTGGGCACGGGAGGCGGCGGCGCTGCTCTGCATGGCGGTCACCGGCATGTAGAGCCATTGTTGCCAGATTTTAAACCTTTGGAAAATGTCCTTGCATTTTTCAATTTTCATGATAGAATAGGCTTACAAATCTTTATGGAGGTGCTACTATGGCTTATCAGATCGGTTCCGCTTGCGTCAGCTGCGGTGCTTGCGCGGACGCATGTCCCGTGGGTGCTATCTCTCAGGGCGATGATCGTTACGTCATCGACGCCGGTGCCTGCCTGGACTGCGGTTCTTGCAGCGATACCTGCCCCAATGGCGCTATCAGCCCCGCTGAGTAATTTACATACGAGCGGTAAAGTGACCGGCCCTCTGGCCGGTCACTTTTTTGTTGCGGACGGCGGCTGTTTATATTACAATAGAGGCAGTTTATGGCAGGAGGACGGTGTATGGAGCGATGGGATACCCTGTGGGCCGGCGGCTGGACGTTCTGCTTTGACGACGGCGCATTCAAGCCCTCCACAGACTCCTTCCTGCTGGGCAGCTTTCCGCCGCTGCGGCGGGGCTGGCGGGTCTGCGATCTGGGCTCCGGCACGGGGCTGCTGGGTCTGCTGCTTCTGGCGCGGGAGCCGTCCCTCACCGTCACGGGGCTGGAGCTGTCCCCCGCCGCCTGCGCTCTGGCGGACCGCACCGCCGCAGCCAACGGTCTGACGGACCGGCTGATCACGCTGCCCTGCGACCTGCGGGACCGCAGACAGCTGCCGTCGGCGGGACACTTCGATCTGGCGGTGTCCAACCCGCCCTACTTCCCTGCCGGAGGCGGGAAAACGGCGGCCGGCAGCCGCGGCATTCACCGTGCCGAGCTGGCATGCACCATGGAGCAGCTGTGTGCGGCGGCAGCGTACCTGCTGCGCAGCGGCGGGCAGTTCTGTCTCGTGTACCGCACGGAGCGGCTGGCGGAGCTGATGGAGACGCTGCGGCGGCACCGGCTGGAGCCGAAGGTGCTGCGGTTCGTCCAGAAAAACGCCGCATCCGCGCCATCGCTGCTGCTGATGGCCTGCCGCAAGGACGGAGGCACCGGCCTGACGGTGCAGCCGCCGCTGCTGCTGCAAAACGACGATGGCACGGAAACGCCGGAGCTGCGGCGCATCTATTTCAAGGAGAAGGGATAACACTATGGCTGGTATGTTATATCTGGTGGCCACGCCCATCGGCAATCTGGGAGACTTTTCCCCCCGTGCCGTGGAGACGCTGGCCCGGGCGGATTTCATCGCCGCCGAGGACACCCGCGTGTCCGTAAAGCTGCTGAACCACTTCGACATCAGGAAGCCGCTGGTCAGCTACCACGAGCATAACCGCGCCGCCGCAGGACAGACCATTCTGGCCCGCCTGCTGGAGGGTGAGACCTGCGCACTGGTGACGGATGCGGGCACCCCCGCCATCAGCGACCCCGGCCAGGATCTGGTGGCCCTGTGCGCCGCTAACGGCGTGACGGTACAGGCCATCCCCGGCTGCTGCGCCGCCATCGCGGCCCTGGCTGTGTCGGGGCTGGACACGGGGCGGTTCACCTTTGAGGGCTTCCTGCCCTCCGGCAAAAAGGAGCGCCGCGCCGCGCTGGAGGAACTGACCGGCGAGGTGCGGACCATGGTGTTCCACGAGGCGCCCCACCGGCTGCGGTCCGCGCTGGCGGACATGGCGGAGGTTCTGGGCGACCGCCCCGTGGCTCTGTGCCGCGAGTTGACGAAGCTCCATGAGGAGACGGTGCGTACCACGCTGGCTCAGGCCGCCGCCTACTACGCCGCCAATGAGCCCCGCGGCGAGTACGTGCTGGTGGTGGCGGGACGGCCCCGTCAGTATCTGCCCCAGCTGACGCTGGAGGAAGGCGTGGAGCGGGTGCTGCGCCTGCGGGAGGGCGGCATGAAGATGAAGGACGCCGTGCGGCAGGTGGCCGATGATACGGGCCTGAGCCGCAACGAACTGTACAACGCGGCGCTGCAGCGCTGAGCCTCCCCGAAAAATGCGGAAATACCTGCGAAGCTTACGGCTTCGCAGGTATTTTTATATGTTATTTGCGTCATTTCGTTTGTTTCAGCAGTAGAAAAGCGCCGGTATGGTCTCCGGCGCTTTTCGGCTGTCAGTTGTCCCCGCGAAGCTCCCTCAAACACTTCGCGCAGACATTTTTTCCGCGGAACACCGACACGTCCTTGACACCGTCACAGAAGATGCAGCTGGGCCGATATTTCTTGAGAATGACCGATGATCCCTCAACATATATCTCCAGCGCGTCCCTCTCCGTGATGTCCAGCGTCCGGCGCAGCTCGATGGGAAGTACGATCCTTCCCAGCTCGTCCACACGTCTGACGATCCCCGTCGCTTTCACTTGTGGTATCCCCCCTATTCAGTTGTCCCAAATATGCGGTTGACAGGCGGTTTCAGTATGACATATTTTGCAAATTCTGTCAACCGCTCTTCGCCAAAAGCCCTGTCGTTTCCGCAAATATTGCGCTGTGGCGGCGCATATTCTCCCTGCACAAGGAAAAATACGCCCCGCAGCGGGCGCGGGAGAGGAGGCACATCTCATGGCGATGGGTCTGGTGTGGACGCTGATGGTGACGGCGGCACTGGTGTGCGGCGCGGTGCAGGGAATGCTGCCCGCTGTGACAGCGGCGGCCATGAAGGGCGCGTCCGCCGCTGTGGAGCTGACACTGTCCATGGCAGGGGCGCTGTGCCTCTGGTCGGGGGTCATGACGGTGATGGAGCGGGGCGGCCTGACGCGGGGGCTGGCCCGCCTGTTCCGCCCTCTGCTGCGTCGCATCCTCCCCCGCGCCAGCCGGGATGCCGACACGCTGGCGGCGGTATCCGCCAACGTATCCGCCAATCTGCTGGGACTGGGCAACGCCGCCACGCCGCTGGGCATCCGCGCCGCACAACGGATGGCAACAGGCTGCGGCGGCACCGCCAGCGACGAGCTGTGCCGTCTGGTGGTGCTGAACACCGCGTCCATCCAACTGCTGCCCACCACCGTGGCCGCCGTCCGCAGTGCCCAGGGCTGCGCCGCGCCGCTGGACATCCTGCCGGCGGTCTGGCTGTCCTCGGTGCTGTCCGTCACGGCAGGGCTGCTGGCCGCCCGCCTTTTGCAGCGGGTCTGGAGGGCATGACCGTGGATATCGCCTCCCTCCTGATCCCTCTGCTGCTGACGGCGGCGGCCCTGTGGGCCCTGGGTCGTCGGGTAGACGTGTACGACGCTCTCACCGCCGGTGCATCGGAGGGCCTGACGGTGCTGCTGCGCATCGTGCCGTCCCTCATCGCGCTTTTAACGGCGGTGTATATGTTCCGTGCCTCCGGTGCGCTGGACCTGCTGACGGAGCTGCTGGCGCCGGTGCTGGAGAAGCTGGGCATCCCGCCGGAGGCGGCGGCGCTGCTGCTCATCCGGCCGGTGTCCGGCTCCGGCGCGCTGGCGGTGGGCAGCGAGCTGATGGCCGCCCATGGGCCGGACAGCTACATTGGCCGGTGCGCGGCGGTGATGCTGGGCTGTACGGAGACCACATTCTACACCATCGCCGTGTATTTCGGCGCGGCGGGCATCCGCCGCACCCGCTACACCATACCGGCGGCGCTGACCGCTGATCTGGCGGGCTTCATGGCGGCGGCGTGGAGTGTGCGTCTGTTCTTCGGAACATAGAAAAAGCGCACCCCGCGGGGTGCGCTTTTCGCGGCTTTTTTACATCTTCTCCGGTGCGGAGCAGCCAATAAGGGTCATGCCGTTTTTCAGCACGGCCCGGGCGGTATCCGCCAGCTTCAGGCGGGCCAGCAGCACGTTCTTCTCCTCGCCCTTGATACGGCAGGCGTTGTAGAACTTGTGGAACGCGGCGGCCAGCTCGGACAGATAGCGATTGATAAAGCTGGGGTCGTAGTCCCGGGCAGCCAGACGCACCACCACCGGGTACTGGGCCAGCTGCTTGATGAGCGCCTTCTCCTCGTCGGCGGTAAGCAGTGCCAGATCGGCGTCTGCCGCGGCAGGCACGTCGAAGCCCTCCGCCGC
>ENA-ORIC01002953-ORIC01002953.1-human-gut-metagenome-genome-assembly--contig:-NODE-2953-length-12605-cov-3.683269_pt1 | contig 12605 bp, 9 predicted proteins | sample MGYA00243023_ERZ508732 | MGnify/ENA primary metagenome ERZ508732 (study PRJEB26277, sample SAMN04329767) | human gut metagenome | biome: human-associated habitat | host: Homo sapiens | place: USA...
CCATAGGCGGTAGCTCTGCTTCTGCCTCAGGCTCGGACGATCTTAAAATATGCACTGTTTTACCATGAAAATCGGGAGTTTACAGAAAATTCTGAACATAGCCTCAAAAAGCATTACACAGAATTCGATTAACATCTCCATTGTCTGCTATGTTCATCTATTATGTTTTCTGCATGTATTCCAACAACGGCATTTTTGTGAGTTTATTTACAGGAACAACAATCAAACATTTGACAGGGCAGTCTTTGGAAAAAATAGTAGTTCCGCTCCCTCCGCTTGCTGAGCAGAAACGTATCGTCGCCAAGCTGGAAGAAATCCTACCATTGTGTGAGAAGTTGAAATGATGTAAAAAAAATAATTAACGGAGCCGAAATAATTGATTCTTTGTCAAGTGGTCTTGAAAGTATGTCTTCGACCGTTGGTCTGTATCCGCCCAAATACAGCGCGCAAAGCAAAGAAAAGCACTGGCATATAACCAGCCAGTGCTGAAATAATAATCGCTTGCTTATTACTGATTTTTGCAGAAAAAATTATTTGTGCTGTCATTTGCAAAAATTCACAAAGAAACGTTGAATAGTGGTGCATAATATGCTATAATACAAGAAACATATTGTGTATGGTTTGTAGACTTTCCTCAAACAATTAGCGCGATTTTTGACTAACATAATATTTTGCGTGAGATAATTTATAATCTAGCAGATTTGATTTAAAAAAGTCTCCCGAAGGAGACTTTTTGCACGCACTGTGCTGCCGGAAAAACCGGTGAGATGAGTAAACTCTTATTTGAACTCGTAGTGAAATTTATAGGGGACTACAAACTTCACATATATTATATCACATAAAGGGGTATTTGTCAATATGGAAGAAGAAAAAAACTATTTTCTCGGAATTGATATGGGCACTGACTCGATTGGATACGCTGTTACCGATACCTCGTCAAACTACAGATTACTTAAGCACAATGGCGAACCGATGTGGGGCGTGACATTATTCGATAAGGCCAATCTTAACGATGAACGACGTGCCTTCAGGACAAATCGGAGAAGAACAGACAGAAGACAGCAGAGGGTACGTTTGGTGCAGGAAATATTCGCACATGAGATAGGAAATGTGGATCCGGGATTTTTCAGACGTATCGCAGAAAGTGCTTTGCTTATTGAAGATAAATCTGACCTGAACTGTATATTCAATGGCGCTGATTATACCGATTCCGAATATCACAGAGAATATCCTACAATACATCATTTGATCTTTGAACTTATGGAAAGCGATGCTCCGCACGATGTTCGATTCGTATATCTCGCTTGTGCCTGGCTTGTATCACATCGAGGACATTTCCTTAGTGAGATCTCAGTGGACAATGTTAATGCGATGTTCGATTTTTCTCCGGTATATCACGACTTTCTCGATTATTGTCGTGATTACTCCGACGAGAAATCGTATGCAGAACCCTGGTCACTTTCTGAAGAAAAAGAACATGAATTCGGAAATATTCTCAAGCAGCACGGTGTTCAGAATAGAAAGCAGCAATTCCGCGATCTTCTTTTTGGTGGGAAAAAGATACCGAAGACAGTTGGCGAAGAAGACGGCAGATTCCCATTTTCGGTTGAGGCAATTTTAGGGCTTCTTGCCGGTGGAAAAGTTAAGATGTCTGATCTTTATTTGAATTCAGAATATGAGGAATTCGGGCAGTTTTCTCTTGAGTCCAAAGAGGAAGATTATCAGAATATGCTTGCGAATCTTGGCGATGACGGTGAATTATTGCGCAAGCTAAAGGCTTTATCAGACTGGGCGATTCTTTCGGATCTGTATCAAGGACAGAGATATATCTCATTCGCAAAGGTAAAAGTCTACGAGCAGCATAAAAACGATCTTGCCGGACTAAAAAAATATGTAAAAGCAAATTACGACGACGAAACTTACAAAAAGATATTTCGGAATGTTTGCGATAACAACTATACAGCATACAGTGGAAATATCAAAGACGTTAAGGGAGAGACGGCAAAATACAAAAAATGCAATAGCACAGCTGATTTTTGCGCATTTATCTACAAAACTCTGGCACTTGATAAAAAGGATAATGCCGCAAAGATGCCGCCTGAGATGCTGGAGCAAATCAAAAATGGCACTTTCATGCCGAAACAGGTTACCGGTGACAACCGTGTTTTGCCGTATCAGCTATATTATGTTGAACTGCAAAAGATCTTAGAAAAAGCAAAGACATATCTGCCGTTTCTTTCTGAAATTGATGAAGACGGGTATCGTACTGACGAAAAGCTGCTTTCGATAATGCGTTTCCGCGTGCCGTATTATGTCGGACCTCTTAACGAACATGGTAAAAACTCATGGATAAAGCGGCGCGCAGTAGGTAAGATATATCCTTGGAATTTTGACGAAAAAGTCAATTCTGATGCTTCAGAGACTGCATTTATAAACAGAATGACAAACACCTGTACGTATCTTGCCGGTGAAGATGTTCTTCCGAAAAGTTCACTGTTATATCAGAAATTTACCGTTCTCAATGAGATCAACAACTTAAAACTTTACGGAAAACCGATAGATGTCAATTTGAAGCAGAGAATATATACCGAGCTTTTTGCTTCAAAGAAAAAGGTCACGCGTTCATCTTTGGTAAATTTCCTTATCAAAAATGGAGTGAAAAAGTCCGATGTTGAAACGCTTTCAGGCATAGACGTGAATATCAAAAGCTCGCTTTCATCGTTTATATCATTTAAGCGATTACTCGAAAGCGGATCTCTGTATGACGATGACGTTGAGAAAATTATTCTTCACCGAACCTACATATCGGACAACAATCGCTTTCAGAGATGGCTAAGTCAAAATTATCCATTGCTTTCAGATGAGGATTCCCGTTATATCAAGCTGTTATCAATGAAGGATTTCGGCAGATTATCGGAAAAGCTTCTTACCGGTATCATAGGGGTTGATAGGGAGAATGGCGAAGCTGACACCATCATCGGATTTATGTGGGAAAGAAATGTCAACCTTTCCGAACTGCTTTTGTCTGACAGATTTTCCTTTGCCGAGCAGATCAAGGAGGCAAATGCCGATTACTATGCAGACCATTCCAGAACATTGAGTGAACGATTAAATGAAATGTATGTTTCGAACGCTGTGAAGCGTCCGATCATCCGCACATTGGAAATCGTATCTGATGTTGTAAAAGCGACCGGAAAAGCTCCCGAAAGGATTTTCGTAGAGATGGCTCGCGGTGCAAATGACTTGGAAAAGAACAAGCGTACAAAGACACGCAAGGATAAAATCATTGAGTACTATGACAAAATCCAAAGCGAGGAAGTACCGCAGCTTCGTGAGCTGCTTGAAAGCTACGGCGATAAAGCTGACAACAAGCTTCAGAGCGACCGGCTATATCTTTACTTCATGCAGCTTGGAAAATGTATGTATTCCGGCGATGAAATCAAAATTGAAAGTCTGTTTGATGATGAAAATAAGTACGATATTGACCACATCTATCCGAAGTCGCTTGTATATGATGACAGCATACTTAACAACAAGGCTCTTGTTCTTTCCACAATTAACCATGATAAGGGAAATGTATATCCTATAAAACCGGAAATCCAAAATAAAATGCACGGTTTCTGGAAAAAACTTGTCGACAATGGCTTGATCACCAAGGAAAAATACTATAGGTTGACCAGAGTTACGCCGTTCACTGAGGAGGAAGAGTGGGGCTTTGCAAATCGTCAGTTGGTTGAAACGAGACAAAGCTCCAAGGTTATTACAACCCTGCTCGCAGAAAAATATCCGGATACGGAAATTGTCTTTGTAAAAGCAGGACTCGTATCCGAATTCCGCAATGAATATGAACTTTTTAAGTCCAGAAGGATCAACGATCTGCACCATGCAAAGGACGCATATTTGAACATTGTCTGCGGACAAGTATACCATTCTGTGGTCACAAAGCAATGGTTCCTTTTGAACAGGGGCAGCAAAGAGTATTCTATCAGCATAAAAGCTCTGTTCGCAAGGACACAGGTTATCAGAGGAAAAGAAGTCTGGAACGATAAGCTATCATTTGATGCTGTAAAGAAAACAGTTCATAAGAATCATTGCCATATGACGGTTTATGCTTTTTGCAGGCACGGTGGACTGTTTGATCAACAGCCGAAAAAGAAGGCAAGCAATCTGATTCCGAGAAAAGCTGATCTTCCGCCAGAAAAGTACGGTGGCTATCAAAAAACTACCGCCACATTCTTCGCAATGGTTATGTACAAATGCCAAAGAGATAAGGATATCTTGATCTTGCCGGTGGATTTGTTGGTGGCGGATAGATTTATCAGTGATGAGGCATTTGCAAAAAGTTATTTGACTTCAGTCGCTGAAAAGCTGCTCGGTAAGAAAATCGACGAGCTCTCTTTCCCACTTGGAAAACGCATCCTTAAGATCAATACTGTCTTTGAGGCGGATGGCTTCAGAATGTGCATTGGTGGAAAATCAGATAAATCTGTCGTGATGAAGCCGATAATGCCTCTGATTCTTTCGCCGGAATGGGAGAAATATATTAAGAAACTCGAGAGATTTCACGAAAAAACGACTAAAAATGCCGGGCTGAATTATGATCCGAAATATGATGTGATCACACCTGAAAAGAATCAGGAGCTTTATCAATTACTCGCGGATAAATTCTCGAAGAAACCGTATTCATTGCGTCCGGAATTTGATTCCAAAAAAATAACGAACAATAAGAATAAATTTGACAAACTCCCGCTTGCCGATATAATTTCGTTGAACGGAAAAAATGTTGTTTCAGGTCAGGTTTCGACGCTTTTGAATGTGATAACATTCTTCTCGCGCTCGGCAGAAGAGGATTCACTGACAGGCATTACCGGAAAATGCAGGCTTGGATATAAACTATCAACTTGGAAAAAAAGATATAAGACTGTGTATATCGTCGATTCGTCTGCTTCCGGCATTTGGGAGCGGAAATCTGTAAACCTTCTTTCACTGATATGAGTTGGCGGACAGTTGTTATATCTAATTGCTGTAAGCTGGATCTGAAAATGGGCTTTATGGTAGTTCGCGGGGAGGAAACAAAACGTGTTTTCCTTGATGAAATTGCCATACTGCTCATTGAAAATCCTGCGGTTGCTATGACCGGATGTCTTCTGCAGGCTTTGACAGAGAAAAAAGTGCGTGTGATATTTTGCGATGAAAAGCGCTCTCCGTTTGCCGAACTATCCCCTTACCACACGTCATATGATTCATCACGAAAAATCAGGATGCAAACGACCTGGAATGAAGATATAAAAGGTGCGGTCTGGAGCGAGATCATATCAGAAAAAATACGCAATCAATCGGCACTTTTGCGCGAACTTGAAAAAGAGAGAGAAGCTGAATTGCTGTCATCATATCTTGGGCAGATTGAAAAATACGATGCTACAAATCGTGAAGGTCATGCTGCAAAAGTATATTTTAACGCAATTTTCGGGATGGATTTTTCGAGAAGTTCTGACAATTCGATCAATGCTGCTCTGAACTACGGATATGGATTGCTACATTCCGCAATTAACGGCGTAATTACAGTATCCGGATTTCTGACGCAGAGCGGACTTTTTGACTCAATTGTTTTTAACCCTCACAATTTCAGCTGCGATCTGATGTAACCGTATCGTGTGATTGTGGACCGATTTGTTTTGGATAAAGGACCGACAATTTTTGGTACTGAAGAGAAACACGCTATGCTAGGTATTTTGAACGATGAAGTTGAAATTGCAAATACAACGCAAACTGTATTGAACAGTATCAGGGTGTACTGTCATTCCGTATTTGATGCATTGAATGAGGGAGACATTTCAAAAATTATTTTCTATCAAAGAGAAGTATGAGTTATCGTTTTATGAGAACCATTGTGTTGTTTGATCTTCCAACCGATACGCAAGAAGATAAACGGCAGTATCGTCATTTCCGTAAGCTATTGATAAAGAACGGATTCTGTATGATGCAGGAATCTGTATATACGAGAATGCTTATTACACCTTCTGCGCAGCAGGCGGTCATAAATATCATCAGAAAAAATAGACCGCCATCTGGTTTGGTGCAAGTGTTGTGTGTTACGGAAAAACAGTTTGCATCTATGGAGTGTATTTCAGGCGAGTACAAAACAGATATAGTTGATTCAGATGAGAGGGTGATCATACTGTGATATACCGCCATCAGTACTTTGATTCTGCAATTACGACGTGTAACGGAAAGGTAAATACCGTTGTGATTGAAAATGCTGCGGCATTTGCCGAGATCCTTCGAGATATTGCCTCATCCATAGAAGGAAACTCGGAGCAATCCGTGCTTTTTGATCGTGACAAAATGCTTTCATTTTCTACATCGGCGGAATTGCTGTCTTCCTTTTTTTCGTTTGAGGTGAATCGTAAAACACTGCTGAACAAAATTACAGCATCACTTGAAAAAGAAGCTCTATTACCTGAAAACTATCGGATGACTATGGAAATGATATCTTCAACAGAGCGGTATCTGTCTTCTCTTGCTGAAGCGTTTGACTGTAATCTGACGTTTGGGAAGATAAGTCCGTCATCGATAATAAAAGCTTCCGGTCTGGAGATTATTGAAGATTACACGTCATTGCCTGAAAAGCTTCTTGACTATTTTGAGCTGGTAAGAGAGTTCGAAAGAGAAAAAGTGTTTTTTACCGTCAATCTGCGAAGCTATCTGAATGTGCGGGATGTTGAATCATTCTTTGAGTCAATCGTTTTGCATGATTTTTCTGTAATCATGTTTGAAAATAAAGAATATTCTAAAAATAAGTGGGAAAACCGCTTGATTTTAGATGAAGATTGGTGTATAATAGAATAAGCAGAATAGTTTGAGTCCTCTCCTCTGATCTCCGACTTGAGTAGGAGGTGCATCACCTTTTGAGGTGAGATGAGATTTGAGGGTTTGAGAGTAGTGTAATTTTATAGGGGACTCAAACAAGTCATCAGTTCAATTGTTTCGTTAAGATGTTTGAGAGTAGTGTAATTATATAGGGGACTCAAACTCTCCCACCACTTCATAGCAACTATTCTGTAAATACACAAAAAATAATTTATCAATTTCATATCTAAAAATAAACCTATATATCATTTTTAGATACAAATACAGAAAAATAAAATATATGAATAATGAATCTACAAATCAGCCCAACGATATTTCAAGATATCCAATAGAACCAATCAACAGGATAAATTTCGACATCATGAAAAATACGCCAGGTAGTCCAGGTGATGTTAAGGTATATCAACTGTCAGTTGGTCTAAATAATGTCAGCGTATACGACTACGGATCTCTCAGCAGTATAATTTGCTATATAATCAATGCCAGTGTGGAATTTGATAGTGGGAAACAGGATTTTATTTTTTACCTCTCATATCAGCAGGTATTTGGAAGTTCTAACCTCCATGACATATTGATATGGCAAGTAAGAAATGCACTTTATGAAAAAAATGAACCTGTGCTAATAATGATAAGTCAATCGTACCCACAGCCTGCGCTGGCGGCAGTCCAGATAATTCAGCGGTTCATTATTTCCTTTCAAACTATTCCTGAACGGGTATTACCCGGTTTTTCGATTGTATATGATCCCTCTCAGAAATATGAGTACAGTATGCCATTGAATCTGGAAATGAAAAATGCGGTTATTTCAGATTATTTCGGCAATTATGAAACGCTGAATCCGTCTATGCCTACGTGTGTGGTGAATTTCAAATATTCCAAAAACAATATTTCTAATGTAATTCAGTGGATATCGTGTGTAAAGGATCCTGATAAACGCCGTTTTATTTTTCTGTACTATCATCTTTGCTATATGGCATCGCTTCTCATTGGTTCAATAAATGATCTTGCTATTGTTATTGATACGGGCAGAGAATTAGGAATGTATTTTCTCCAATACCTTGTTGGCAGCAATAGGGGTCTTGAGTATATAGATATGGAAGATACTGAAAACAATATCGCGTCTATATACCGTGAGACGAAGGATATACCATTTGTAATAAGTATAGAGAATGCCGCGTCAGTTCGCAAATGCGAGTCAATTATAAATAAATTACTGAAATCAATTAACAAAAGTAACATTGGAAACAACTTCTTTCAGGCTGTACCGATCATTTTTTCATCCGGTTATGAATGCTGTGATGAATTGCTGCATTTAGAAATAGATAAAGAAGATATGACTGTTCCATTCGGTGTTAACTGTGCGCAATTTAATTTCTATTACTATTTCAGTGATATTGCATCTTACCTGAGTTCTTTGTGCGACGAGAAAAATAACGGAGCAGCGATTGCCTGCGATCAGTTTGGCAATATGTATTTATGTGAGAAGCAGAAGTCTGACATAAACAATGAGCCATCTATATATGCCGCGTTTCGCACACTCAACTGGTTCCTTAAGAGGTATTACAAAAGTGGGGGCGCTGAATCCGATCATAAGGAAGAATTCGACGTTCTGTTCAAGGAAGACATCGACTCATTCCTTGCCCGTTTCATGCCGACGCTCAAGCTGTCCCACTCAATACGTAAGGAACAATTTTACGAAACGGTCCGCAGGCTCATATCTGAACAGAGGTTATCCGTTTTCTTCCGTGAGAAATACGACATTTCGGAATGCGCGTCAAGAGAGGAGCTTGAAAACACGCCTTGCCTGATGTATTCAAAGGAATCGTGGGCGTTCAATGATCACGCAGTTTCTCTTATTGCCGCGGCTATGCCTGAACCTTGCTCAAGGCAAAGACTTGTGAATATGCTCGATGAGAAAGGAATCCTGACCAATCGCCGCATCAACCGCGACTCATACCAGAACAGACTCCGCGTTTATTTCCGGAACGGCGATCGTGACGACCTTGAGCTTTATGAGACGCGTTCAGAGGACGGAATAATCCATAACGATGAGAATGATTACTCATTTGAGTCGGTAAAGGACGGGCTTTATTTTCACCTTGGCAAAAAAGCCGATTCGGATAAGGATATGTATTGGGATTTCGATAACGGAAAGAACCTCAATCAGCATATGCTTATAACCGGTCAGAGCGGCTCCGGAAAAAGCTGTTTTCTTCAGAATCTGATTTCTCAGAGCGCGAATCAGAGGATAACCACGGTGGTTTTCCATCAACATGGAATCATTCCGTACTGTGACAATGCCGAGGTGGTTGATATATACAAACTGAAAGCCGGACTTAAGTGCTTCGAGGATGATAATCTTGACAGCACCAAGATAGCTGATCGTATAACCTCCGCGCTTCGTTTGACTCGGAATCAGAGGGATATAATTGACGAGAATTATGAGATCTATCTTGATGAAAGAACCAAGAGAACAAACAACGCTCTATGTTCGGTTGGCGATTTTATCGAACTGGTTTTGAGCGACAAAAATGCTTTTCCCGGCATAACGTCTTCGATCCTCAGAAAACTGAAAACGCTGAAGGACCTGAGTTCATCTCCGGATGATTTTATAGACTGGTCGGAGTATGAGGGGAAAACGGTCATACTCGATTTCAGTGGGAACAACAGTGATTCCTTGTGGTATGAATGCTTCACTGAGCTGTATATGCAGGATCTGTTTCTGTACCGCCAGAAACGTTTTGCCGAAGCCGTTGGCGTTTCTCCGATGATAATTGTCTGTGACGAGTTCCAGAATATGAACATGAACCCGAACGCGGCGATGGATCGAATACTCAGAGAGGGGCGAAAATACGGTATTGCGCTCTGGATGGCGTCGCAGCTTGTTCAGAGCAGTCAGGTATCAAGGATTAAACAGATAACCGATCAGAGTGCCATGAAGATTTATTTTCAAACCGGCACCGAGCGCGGCAGAAAGATAGCCAATATTCTCGGAAGAACCGCGGCAGAAAGATCTGAGCTTCAGAACACGCTCCGCTCTCTTGAACAGCGTGAATTCGTGTTCCAGCTCAACGGCAAGACACCGTATAAATGCGTCGCAGACGAGATCAAAACTAGCAAAAAATAAATCCCATAACGCAATTGGCGGATGACAAAACGTCACCCGCCAACTCGCATTTTTACCCGGCAAAAACCACCGCCTGCCCGGGCAGTACATTCACCGCTCCGACCGGAGTCGCCATTGGAGGCATGGGCATCGTCAGCACCGACTCCTCAATCTGCTCACTAATAAACCGCAGTCCTTCCTGAAAATCCTGAGTCTCATACTCAATCCCCGGAAAATCCGGCGCGCTGAAAAGCATTCCGTCGGGATTCTGCGCTACGATTATAGGATAACGATTCTCCTCTCCCGAACCCGCCATGTCAAACAGTTCCTCCATTATCCCCATCGCTTCCTTCTTGTGACAGTCAAGTACATGAGTGTACGTGTCCATTGTGAAAGCAACCGAATAGTGTCCGAGTATCACAGAAAGTGTCTTCGCGTCCATCCCTTGCTCCATTGCTCTGGATGCGAACGTGTGCCTGAGCGCGTGGAATGTGAAATGTCTTAGCCCGGCAATTTCGAGTATCTGATTGTAGTAATCCTTGAATGTCCGCGGCTCGATGTGCCGACCGAGAGGGTTAGTCACGATCATTCCGGAATCAGCATAGTTCGGATTGCTTGACTTATCACTTTGCTGAACTCCACGCCAATTCTGGAGATCGCGCAGCACCTGCTGCAAAAGAGGAATACTCCTCACAGAGTTATCACTTTTCGGAGTCTGCAAAACAATCTCAGTGGCAGCCTCGCCGCTTACCGGGTGAATCTTATTGAGCCTGTTTAACGTCCGGCTGACATTGAGCATCCCGGCGCGGAAATCAACATCCTCCCACCTTAGCCCCAGAAGCTCACCGAGTCTCAGTCCGGTGAAGAGAACCAATCTGACAAAGACACCGTACCTGTGTCGGTAGCTTGCCTGAATAAGCCGCGCCTGCTCGTCTCGTGTCAGAATCTCGATCTGCGGTTTTTGACCACGCGGGAGATTCACCGCTTCAGCCGGATTCAGAGCGATATAACCCTCTCCGAGCGCAAACGACAGCGCACGATGCAAAAAGAGATTGAGATTCACTATCGTCTTCGGCGACAGCTTCTCAACCTCATATTTGTAATTGTAAAACTCCTGTAGCATACGTGGAGTCAACTGCTGTATCGGAATATTCCCGAGTGCCGGATCAAGATGATTCTTTATGTATCCGACATAGCTTATGTAAGTCGATTGCTTCAGCGAGTTCTTCATGTAGATCTCAAGCGCGATCCTGAGCCATTCGCTTAATGTGACCTGATCAAAGAATTTCGGCTGTTTTGCCTTCATGTACGAGAGTTCATGCAGGATTCTTACGGCTTCCTCCTCCGTGTCGGCGTAGCGGGATATGCGTTTTGGCTGACCGCCGTTAAACTTCTTGTCGATAGATATTCTTACTTCATAGCGTCCGTCCGGACGCTTGCGGATGCTTCCTTCGCCATCGCTTCTTCTTGACATTATATTTCACCTCAAATCATTTGGCTGAACCTTTTCAGCTCTTATCGGATTGTTCGTCATCCGGTAAAATGTTACGCAGGGCGATTATATGACTGCCTATGTTCATAAACATTTCAGGACGCTCAAATCGCTTCAGATATTTTGCCGTGAGATTGTCGTTAAGACCCGAGAAGTTTTCACCGGAAAGACCGACTACGAGAAAGTCTCCGGCTATGATGTCGTATATCACCCCGGATTCGTCATAAAGCGCGCGGTTCAGCGGCAGTCCGTTGATCTTTGCTTCCTCGTTGCAGATTATCCCTACCGGGTCTGAGAACGGATAGATGACCTGAATGTATCCTCCGACTTCATGCTGAAGTGAGTCGAGGTCCGGTGGGACCTCGACTATCCTTGGCGGCTTGCTGGGTTCGACTTTGATTACGCGTAGTTTTTTCATACTGATACCTCCTTTGGTTCATAGGTATAATATGTGGTTGAACTTGGAGGATTGTACGAAAACCATGTGTGCGGTTAATGTTCCCTGTAACTTAAAATCACTGTTCTGCCTGTAATACTCTCTATGCTTCCGGCGAGTACAAGATTATCATATCTGTTCGACAAATATCGCTTTCCATCAATATACGATACATTGTTCATCGCAAAGTGAATATGGATATTCCCCGAGTCAAAATGCACTCCATAGACGATCTGAAACCGACCATAAAACAGACCGCAGAATCTCTCCGCGATCTGTATGATCTCGTCATTATCCAGTGAGACGTTCTCATAACCATCAAACGCCAGAATAAAATGCACCATCTGACGACCGCCGGTCTCACACCAGAAGCTCTTCACCGCGTGAATCTGCTCGGCGGCGTGATTAAAGTCAACCGCGAAACCATCGCTGAAAACTGCTTTGCGAACGACATAGTCCACGAGCTTCTCCGGCGCGTCAGCATTATTGTAGTCATTCAGAATTTTAAGCACCGGCATAATTCGTTTAACCTCTCTTTTATATCACAAGTGGCTTGCGATTCACCAAGCCTCTCGACCGCGAGCTGCAATCCGCAAAAAATCGCTGAGAACTGCTGTAAGTCCGGCAGTTTTCCGGAACTGTACAGATGCAGCGCGGCATTTATCGCGGCGGATTTGTTCTGAACCGAATCGAGTATTATG
>ENA-ORIC01002957-ORIC01002957.1-human-gut-metagenome-genome-assembly--contig:-NODE-2957-length-12594-cov-4.334070_pt1 | contig 12594 bp, 11 predicted proteins | sample MGYA00243023_ERZ508732 | MGnify/ENA primary metagenome ERZ508732 (study PRJEB26277, sample SAMN04329767) | human gut metagenome | biome: human-associated habitat | host: Homo sapiens | place: USA...
TTTTTTGGGGACCATAATAGAAAAAGCTGATCGGATTTCAGGATACCGAACCGGTCAAGGTAATTACAGGCATTCGCCGCTGCGGAAAGTCAAGTCTGTTAAAGCTGATGGTCGCTCACCTAAGGGAAAGCGGCATTGCACCTGAACAAATCGTTGAGATGAATTTCGAATCCCACGATTTCCGGAATATGACCTCGGATGATGTATATGAGTATGTGAAAAAACGCACCGTTACCGGCAAGCGGATGTATCTCTTTTTCGATGAACTCCAAAGGATCGAAGCGTGGGAGGATGCCGTCAATTCTTTTCGGGTCGACATGAACTGCGATATCTATGTCACAGGCTCAAACGCCTACTTGCTTTCGTCGGAATACTCAACTTATCTCTCTGGACGGTGCGTGGAAATTAAAATGCTTCCGCTTTCCTTCAGAGAATTCCTGTATTTTCATGATTTTGAGGTCAGAGAAACACAGAGCGCACTCGGAGTACTTCGCCGTCAGGTATTTGATAAAAATGGCGAGCGATACGAGCCGCGGGAGGTATTTGACGCCTTTATGCGCTTCGGAGGAATGCCCGGCATTGCCGATGTAGGTCTTGATCAGGAGAGAGCACTTACGCTTCTTGACGGAATCTATTCCACAGTCGTTGTTCGGGACATTCTGGAGCGTGAGAAGCGGCGCGGACAAAGACAGCTCACCGACCCGATTCTGCTCCGCAAGATCATTCTGTTTCTTGCCGATAATATCGGAAGCAGTGTTTCGATCTCCTCCATCGGCAACACCCTGATGAACGAGGGACTGCTGGAGGATGGTAATCGGAAAGGAACTCCGAGCGCACACACGGTTCAAGCGTATGTAAACGCGCTGTTGGAGAGCTATTTCTTCTATGAAATCAAGCGGTTCGATATCAAGGGCAAGGAGTATCTTCGCACCCTTGGCAAGTATTATATCGTTGACATCGGACTGCGGAATTATCTTCTCGGCTTCCGGAATCGCGACAGCGGTCACGCGATCGAAAACGTCGTATATTTTGAACTCCTGCGCCGCGGTTACGATGTGGCGATAGGTAAGATCGATAATGCCGAGGTAGACTTCATCGCCACTTCCGCGGATGACAAAATATATATTCAGGTTACGGAGTCGATGCAAAGCGAGGATGTCCGCAAGAGAGAACTCGCGCCATTGATGAAAATACGTGACAACTATGAAAAGATCGTTTTGTCACTTGAGCCGGGGCTTGATGCTTCATACGATGGGATCAAATCGGTAAATCTTGTCGACTGGCTGCTCAGCGAGTAAGCGTTGCATTTTCAGAGCAAAATCATAAGTTTTTTGCACTTGATAGCATAAACTCCTCAACAATTGCATATTCCAGGAAAAAGCGACTCTTCCGAGCCGCTTTTTTGTTTTGCCGGATCAGCTTTTTAGGCAGACGATCGAACATACACGCAATCCTGACTATTGAAACGTGAGTTGCTTTTTCAGAAAAACTCCGGATATTCGCTCTTCAACCTCTCTGCCGCGCGCTTCAGGCGAAAAACGAAGGTCTTTCTGCCGATACCGATGATTCCGGCGATGACTTCATCGCTCAGCCCCTGCTGGCGGAGTCTGCCGATCTCGATAGCCTGCGGCATGAGCTCGCAGAGCCGCGCGAGGAGTTCACGAAAACAGATCGTGTCGATGATCTCGCCCGGCAGGTCGAAAAGGTTTTCATAGAGGGCGTCAATGCTCTCGTCGGGGATTTCTGAGATGGTATTACTCAGAGTGAATCTCCGACGAAACGGGCAGGTCCAGCAGTCCATGTCGCATTCGAGCCGCTTTGAAGCCGGACAGACGCAGTTGCCGCGATTCTGCTGAGTTCTCCGGTAGGCGTTGATTCCGCGGTAGTAGTCGTTGAATTCCTCTTTCGTGCAAGGAACTCGCTCGTTTATGGAACGCAGGTAGATGTAGTATTTCCTGTCTTCGTTTTGCATTTTTTGTCCTCCTTTGATTTGATTGGCTTGTAAAATGTCGAATGAAGCAGAAGCTTAATGTCTTAGTTCACACAATTATGTTATAATGTAACTGTGGACAATTTTCACATAATTTCTGCTTTTTTCTACCTATATTATATCGAATCCAACTGATAGTCGTTGATAGGCTTTGATAGGTTTGTGAAGGAGATGAAGTCGCGTGGAATTCAAGAGATTTGTTCAGGTTTTGCATCCGATTATCGGTGGCGCAAGCAGTCATGGAGCTTTTGCGAAGACTCTTTTCGATGTCATAATTGATGAGAAGGATGAAAGTGTACTGGATGAGCAGTCGGATGTTACATATCGGGCTTATTTCAGTGGCACGACGGGCATTTCGAGGATTGCCAGAATAAGTCCCTACATTGAGACCGAGAACTTCGTGAAGTATATAAGCGAGTTTTCAGATCAGGTGTTACTTAACATCTGCGACAGCTTTCATGAGTATCTGCCGGAGATAACGCCGCACAACGCCGGCGAGCAGCTTGCGGAGCTGTTTCTTTCGATCATCATGGAGGCTGCGTCGAGGAAAAGGAAAAGAAAAAGCCCATCGGCACAAAAACGTGGCGACGAGGCGAAGAATGCCGAGGTCAGGAAAACTGACACCGGCGAAAATGAGATCGTTATCGATACTGAGCTTGAAGTTACGCTGAATAGCGGCGAGGTCGTAAAGGTCAAGGTGAACGGGAAGCTCAGTATCGAGGGCGTCGGGATTTATAGGAAGAGATAAGGTTTAGGTTCGGAATCGATGCCTATCGCTTTTGTTGGATTGGATGATAGCGGTTGCAGTAAGGGGGATGGGTTTGTTTGTTCACAGGGGGGTCCCCCGTCGCAGCTTCGCTGCGACGGGGGATTCTGTGTTGCATAAATTACATGATGACGAATTTTAACAAAATACGCCTTGATTTTAATTGACGCATTGAACATAATGTAATCAGCTATTACCAATAAGTAAATGCTGTTCTTGTATTTACTGTGTGAATTCTCATCACAAAAAACGCGTGACAAAAATTTTTGGAAACCTATTGACAAATCCGGAGAAATGTGTTATACTATATGCAGGGTTTGATTTTCGGGTTGCCGATAGTGCAAAAAAGTCACAAATCCTGCATGACAAAATAACTTGGAGATACAATGATACTAAGCGATGTTGCAGCAGTCCGGACCGGACTTGTAACTGCAAGAAAGAAAAAAGCAGCAGACGGATCAGAATTTTTTAATTACACTCTGCTCAACTTAAAATGTATATCACCAGATGGTCGCATTGACATAACACAGCTCGAACCATATGAAATATCCGAAGAATTGAAGGACGAATATCTCACGCATCAAGGTGACGTTCTTGTCAGGCTCAGCGCACCACACACGGCAGTCCTTATAGATCGCAGTGAGCTATGCGGACTTGTCGTCCCATCACATTTCGCCATCATACGCGCTGATCGTCAGCAAGCTTTGCCTGAATATATACTGTGGACATTGCGACTGAATAAGAGCCGTATTGCAATGATGCAGAACAGCAGTGGCAGTGCAGCTTTCGGAACTATCAGTTCCGGGTTCATTGCTTCACTGCCGATTACACTTCTGTCTCTGTCAGAACAAAAGATACTGGGAGCTTTGATGTGCCTATCTGAACGAGAGCGAGAATTGCTGGACAGATTATCCGCAGAAAAGAAAAAATACAATAACCTTCTACTCAACCAAATCTATGATAATATGAAACGAGGTAATAGAAAATGACCACCAAGCAGAATATCGACAAAGTACTCTGGAATGCTTGTGACAGCTTCCGAGGAAAAATTGACAGTTCCCGTTATAAGGATTATATACTATCCATGCTGTTTGTGAAATATCTGAGCGACGTATATGCCTATACCCGTGAGAAGTACAGCAAACAGTACGAAGGCAATGAAGAACGAATCACACGTGCAATGAGCCGCGAACGCTTTGTAATGGACGAAACTTCTACCTTTGATTACCTATATAATAACCGCAACGATCCGGCAATCGGTGAGAAGATCAATATTGCGCTTGCAAACATAGAAAAGAATAACAGTGCAAAACTCCATAATGTATTCCGTGCTATCGACTTCAATTCGACGGTTGACTTCGGTGAAGTTAAAGAAAAGAACGCAATTCTCAAAAATCTTCTCGAAGATTTCAAGGATCTCGACCTTTCGCCCGATCAGCTTGACAATGCGGATATCATCGGAGATGCCTATGAGTACATGATCGCTCGCTTTGCATCCGACGCAGGAAAGAAAGGCGGCGAATTCTACACACCAAGTAAGGTATCCGAGCTTGTCGCCCGTCTGATCGCGCCCAAAGAAAACGATCGCATCTATGACGCGACCTGTGGAAGCGGCGGTCTGCTTCTTAAAGCATACAAGCAGGTGGAAAGCCACAAAGTTGCTCTGTATGGTCAGGAGAAGAATATGCAGACATGGGCACTTTGCCGTATGAATATGTTCCTCCACAATGTTGACGATGCCACCATCTGGCAGGGCGACACGCTATCCAACCCCGGCAACGTCAAGGATGACAAACTGATGAAATTCCAGTGCATTTGCGCAAATCCACCGTTTTCGCTGGACAAATGGGACAGCGGATTCCTCTCGGGTGCAGTCGATGAAAATGGAAAACCCAAGGAAAAAATGTCAGCAGAGCTTGATAGATTCAGACGCTTTGACTGGGGTATTCCGCCTACATCCAAGGGCGACTATGCATTTGTCATGCATATGCTGCACAGCCTTGACGATGCCAGCGGACGCATGGGCATTATTCTTCCGCACGGTGTTTTGTTCCGCGGAGCAAGCGAAGGCAGAATCCGCCGCACGATCATCGAAAATTTCAATTTTCTCGATGCAGTCATCGGACTTCCTGCCAATCTGTTCTATGGCGCGGGTATTCCTGCGTGCATTCTGATCTTCCGAAAGGATCGCGGGACGAACAACAAGGTGCTGTTTATCGATGCCAGCGGTGAGGACAATTACGAAAAGGGCAAGAACCAGAATGTTCTCCGTGAATGTGACGTCCAGAAGATCGTCGATACCTACAACCGATATAAAACTGATCTCTACTTTACCGGAGAGGACAAGTACAGCCATGTTGCGACACTTGAGGAAATCGCAGAAAACGATTACAATCTCAATATTCCCCGCTATGTTGACACCTTCGAGGAAGAGCCGCCGGTGGATATTGATGAGGTAAAGCGGAATATCGCAGAGATCGAAGCCGAGCTTGCCGAGGTGCAGGCGCAGATGAAGAAGTATATGGATGAGTTGGGACTGTGAAAGGAGAAATTTATGTACAAACTATACTCACAACGAAAAAAGGAAGCCGCGGGAGAAATCCCTGATGTATATGAATACACGGTATTCCCCGAAAGTTTTCGAAACCAATATGTATATATTGTTTCAGATATATTTAAAGAAGTTAACAAGAGTAGCCGTCTTCACGGAAAATCTGACAACATTTGGGATATAACTTGTGAATTATTCGCCAGAGAAAAGGGCTTAAAAGGCATTTCGGGAAACTCTACTTATTGTAACACAGAAAACGCATATGCATATATAGATTATGTGGATGCATGCAGTGATGAGGATTTTCTTGACTTGCTGGATTTTACTGTTTCATATATTATTTGCAATGAAATAACCAGTCTTTATATTGGTAACAAAGCTATTGATCATGCCATTTCCGAACTGAATTACAGATTCAGTCAGCATTCTCTTGGATATGAGATCATAAACGGCAAACTAATAACGAAAACTGACGAACATATTCACACGAATATCGTCAAGCCTGCACTCGCACTGTTGCATCAAGAAGAGTTTCGTGGAGCGGAAGACGAATTCATGCTTGCATGGAAACACTATAAAGATCGAAATTTCAAGGATGCTATACTTAACGCCGGAAAGTCATTTGAAAGCGTTATGAAAAGCATTTGCAAGCATTTGAATATTCAGTTCAATGAGCAAAGTGACGACGCAAAAAAACTGATACTAATCCTACGTCAAAACAACTTTTTCCCTGCATATCTCGAATCTCATATGAATGGCATTCGTGCAACATTAGAGTCAGGTGCTCCCACAGTCAGAAACAAAATTGCCGGACATGGTCAAGGTGATGAGGTTAAAGAAATTTCGGAAGCCTTTGCCTCATATGCACTTAACTTGGTAGCAACCAATATCATGTTCTTGGGTAAAATCTATGTTGAACGGAGAGATAAAAATGACCCCACAAATAAAGCAACGAATTGATCAAATCCGTCGAGGCGAAGTGCCGGAGGGATACAAAAAAATGAAATCCGACATTATCCCGGAAGAATGGACATCGTATCTGCTCAGCGACATCTACACCGAACGTAAAGAATCCGGCATTCCCTCCTTGCCGATTCTTACCGTTTCCATTCATTCTGGAGTATCAGACGGCGCACTTGATGACGATGAACTCGGAAAGAAGGTAAAGCGCATCGAAGATAAAACACAGTACAGAACCGCGCATTCCGGCGACCTTGTGTTCAACATGATGCGTGCATGGCAAGGAGCTATCGGCGTTGTCCGTTCAGACGGTCTGGTCAGTCCGGCTTATATCGTCGCAACGCCAGATAAATCTGCTATATATCCACCATTTATGGATTATTACATGAAAACACCGCAAATGGTAAATCGAATCCATCGGAAATCCTATGGCGTGACGGATTTTCGTTTGCGGCTATATTGGGATTCCTTTGCCATGATTGGCTGTGCTATTCCACCTCTCCCCGAGCAAAAGAAAATCGCCGAAATTCTCTCCGCGCAGGACAAGCTGATCGCTCTGAAAGAAAAGCTGATCGAGGAAAAGAAACGGCGGAAGAAGTATCTGATGCAGCAGCTGTTGACCGGAAAGAAGCGGTTGCCGGGGTTTAGTGGGGAGTGGAAAAGGTTTTCATTTTCGGAATCATTCACTTTTATGACAACCAACACTCTTTCAAGAGACTGTATGACCGTAGAACACACTCGCGTGAAGAATATCCATTACGGAGATATACTCACAAAGTATGCAGAGGTATTAGATTGCGAAAAAGTACAACTACCGTATATAAAAAATGCCATGATTCCGCAAACAACTGAATTCTTGCAAAACGGTGACATTGTAATCGCTGATACAGCAGAAGACTTAGCCGTGGGTAAAGCAATTGAATTACAAAATGTGAATGAAATGAAAATATTGTCCGGATTACACACTTTGTTTTGCCGTCCTGTAAAAGATATTTTTTGTCCAGGATGGTTAGGATATTATTTGAATTCTGACGCATACCGCACGCAACTGATTCCACTGATTTGTGGAGTAAAAGTTTCGTCAATATCCAAAAAGTCAATACTCAATACTATTATTTCAACGCCAACAATTGAAGAGCAAAAAGCCATAGTAACTATTTTTTCTAATGCTAATCGTGAACTTGATTTGCTCAACCGTGATCTTGACCAAGAAAAACAAAAGAAAAAAGCTCTGATGCAGCTTCTGCTGTCGGGCGTTGTGAGGGTATAAGGAGGTATTACCATGAAAAAACCTATCGTTGCAATCATGTATGATTTTGATAAAACGCTTTGTACCAAAGATATGCAGGAATACGCGTTTATTCCCACATTAGGCATGAGTTCTGCTGCTTTCTGGGGAGAGGCAAATGCCTTGACCGATTCTGAAGAAATGGACAATATTCTTGCCTATATGTATAAGATGGTGGAAAAAGCAAGAGAAAAGAAGATTCCTGTGACTCGAGAAACATTCCGGAAAATGGGTGAAAGCGTTGAGTTCTTCGATGGTGTACTTGATTGGTTTAAGAGAATCAATCAATTCGGCGAACAAGTTGGCGTACGAATTGAGCATTACATTGTTTCTTCCGGAATCAAAGAGATTATCGAAGGAACACCTATTGCAAGTGAATTCAAAAAAATTTATGCTTGCGAATTTATGTATGACTACAATGGCACGATTCAATGGCCAAAGTTCGCAGTAAATTATACCGCCAAAACGCAGTTTTTGTTCCGAATCAATAAAGGCGTGCTTTCTATTGACAGTAAAAGCGCAGAAAAGTTAAATGAATACACAGCTGAAAACGAACGCCGCATTCCGTTCCGTAATATGATTTACATTGGTGACGGACTCACAGACGTACCATGCATGAAACTTGTTAAAACCAACGGCGGACAGTCTATTGCAGTTTTTGATCAAGGTAAAGGCAGAGATGCCGCAATGAAGCTCCAAAAGGCAGATAGAGTTAACTTTATTGCGGAGTCGGATTATAGTTCCGGAAGTGATATCGAAACGATCGTAATGGCAATCATAAAAAAGATTCACGCCGTGGAAGAAATGCGAATTTACCAACAATAATATCGTGATTTATTGTCCCGCATGATAGATAGGAGTTTCCCACATGAGCTACCAATTACAATCAGACCCATATCTCGAAAATAACGCCAGCAAATATCCCGCCATCGAACTTCTCTGCAAGCTCGGTTACACCTATCTCTCCCCCGAGGATTGCGTAAACCAACGCGGCGGTTTGCAGAATGTGCTTCTCCGCGATATCCTCCGCACACAGCTGCATAAGCTGAATCAGTTTTCCTATGCCGGTATTGCCTATAAATTCACCGCGGAAAATATCGAGCGCGCGATCTCCGAGCTGGACGAGCCATTGACCGAGGGCCTCATTCGCACAAGCGAGAAAATATACGATGCGTTTATGCTCGGCAAGAGCTACCTCGAAAAGCTGGTTGACGGCACGTCAAAGAGCTTCAATCTGCGCTACATCGACTGGGAGCATCCCGAAAATAACGTCTTCCACGTCACCGAAGAATTCTCCTGCGACAGCTGGGACAAGCAAAAAAATGCCCGTCCCGATATCGTGCTGTTTGTAAACGGTATCCCGTTCGCCGTGATCGAATGCAAAGCACCGACCGTAGATACTGAACAAGCCATTGAACAGATGCTTCGCAATCAAGGCAAAGACTACATTCCACAGCTTTTCAAGTTCGCGCAGATCGTCATGGCAACCAATAAAAACGCCGTTAAGTATGCAACAACAGGCACACCGAAGAACCTCTGGTGCGTATGGCGTGAACAGGATGCAGAATGGCAGAACAAGTTGCTTGACCAGTATGTCGTGGGACGGGAAATCACCGAACAGGACAGAAATATTGTCTCACTTCTTGAACCCGGTCGCCTTCTGAAGCTGACGAAATACTTCATTCTCTATGATGCAAACATCAAGAAAATCTGCCGTTATCAGCAGTTCTTTGCCGTTGAGGAGATCATAAAAACAATTCAGCAGAGTGACAGTGCCGGAAATCGTCATGGCGGTGTTATCTGGCACACTCAGGGCAGCGGCAAATCGCTTACAATGGTTATGGTGGCGAAGTATATTCTCATGGAAATGAGCCGCTTCAATCCTCGTGTTGTCATCGTGACCGACCGTAAGGAGCTTGACAAGCAGATCGCCAAAACCTTTGCGCATACCAGACTTTCTCCGGCAAGAGCAACTTCCGGCAAACATCTGATCGAGCTGATCAATAAAGGCTCGGCTGATGTCATTACGTCAATCATCAACAAATTCAACACTGTCGAGAGCAGCGGACTCAAAAATGTTTCACGCGATATCTTTGTTCTGATCGACGAGAGTCACCGTTCCAATTATGGCTCCCTCGCGACAAAAATGCGTGTGGTATTCCCGAATGCTTGCTATATCGGCTTTACCGGCACGCCTTTAATGAAGAGCGAAAAAAATACTATGGAGAAGTTCGGAAAACTTATCCACAAGTATACGATAAAAGATGGCGTTGACGATCATGCAATTGTTCCGCTGATTTATGAAGGCAGATTTGTTGAACAAAATGTAGATGATGCGAACATTGATCTGTGGTTTGATCAGGTAACCAAGAGCCTGAATGACGCGCAGAAGACTGATCTGAAGAAAAAGTGGAGTACCATCAAACGTCTGAACTCCACCGATGCTCGTATCCGAAGAATCGCATTAGATATTTATCAGCATTTCACCGAGGGTTACAAAAACACCGGCTTCAAGGCAATGCTCGCCTGCAATTACAAAAAAGATGCCGTGAGATACCAGCAAATTTTTGAACAGCTCGGCGATATTACAACAGCGGTTGTCATTTCTGCTCCGGATATGCGTGAGGGCGCAGACGAAGTCGACGAGAGCACCGACGATATGGTCGTTTCGTTCTGGAACAAGATGATGGCGCAGTACGGCAACGCTGACGATTATGAAGACACGATCAAGAATAAGTTCATTGACGGCGAAATCGATATTCTGATCGTGTGCAGTAAACTTCTGACAGGTTTTGACGCACCGCGCACGCAGGTTCTTTACATCGATAAGGAACTGAAAGAACACGGCTTGCTACAGGCAATCGCACGTACCAACAGACTTTTTGAAGGCAAGGATTTCGGTCTGATCGTGGACTATCGCGGACTCATTCAAAAACTCGATTCCGCTATGGAAATCTACAGTGGTGCTGGACTCGAAAATTACGACAACGAGGATATTCATGGCGTTATCGTTGATGTGATGGCTTGTGTCAGCCGTCTGCGCGAGACATATTCCCAGCTCTGTGATATTTTCGCATCTGTCAGGAATAAAGAAGACGCGGAAGAAATCGAAGTATTCCTCGCCGATAACGAAATCCGCACGAAGTTCTACGATGCACTCTGCTCTTTCGGTCGCGCACTCGGAATAGTGCTGAACTCTGAGAAAGCCTATACTGCTTTTGATAAGCAGGAGATCGATCGGTATAATTCTGCCTTTATCTTCTATTCAAAAGTCAGAAGAAGTGTAAAACGACGTTATGCGGACAGTATTGACAATAAAGAGTATGAGAAACAGATGCAAAATCTTCTGGACACCTATATGTCCGTTGCAGGAATCAAGCAGATAACGAATCCGGTCGATATTCTTGACCGCGATGAGCTTGAAAAAGAACTGCATGAACTCGGTACGACGCGATCCAAAGCCGATGCGATCGTTTCCCATATGACAAAGAGTATCAAGGTCAACCGCGATGAAAATCCGGCGTATTATGACAGCTTTTCAAAGAGAATCCGAGACACACTTGAAGAATACAAGAACCGCGTCATTTCAGATGCTGAATATCTCGCCAGAATGAAGTCTATCATGGATGACTACCGCAAAGGCACAACAAACATAACATATCCAGAGAAAATCAAGGGAAATGTCCACGCCCAGGCGTTTTACGGAGTGATCACCGCTATCCTTGATGACGTAATGGATATAAATGCCAATATTGATATTATTTCGGATATTTCGCTGCGCGTGACTGAAATTGTTGATGCGCACAACACGGTAGACTGGCAGACAAACAAAGATATTCATAACAAGATCGCGCAGGATATTGACGATATGTTCTATGAAATTGAAAAGTCGACCGGTATTACAGTCGACTTCGATTCGGTAGATAAGATTATCGAGAATGTCATCACAGTTGCACTCAGGAGATTCAGATGATCAAAGAAATAATTCTAAAAGATCGGCGAATTGAATATGAGTTGCAGATAAAGGCGGTCAAGAATATCAATTTACGAATCAAGGCGGACAGAACAGTTTTTGTTTCTGCAAGTCCAAGTGTTTCCGAAAAGACCATTGAAGAATTCCTTGTTTCAAAATCAGATTATATTCTGAATGCTCTGGAGTATTATGAGGACATTGCAAAGTATGCGCCAAAGCCAAAGCAGTATGTGGATGGTGAATCGTTCAGGATCTTTGGTCATGATCGCAGACTGATAGTTGTAAAGGGAACGAACAATGCAGTTGAAAGTGACGAATCATATATTACGCTGACCGTAAAAGACATTTCTGACATCGAACAAAAGCGTAAAACTATGGAACAATGGCGATATTATTTATGCAAAGATAAAATACAGTCGCTTTGTGAAGCTGTATATCCGAAATTTCAGAAATACGGAGTAACATATCCGGTCATTCGATTCAGAAATATGGTATCCCGTTGGGGAAGCTGTCAGCCGAAGCGCGGCGTATTGACATTCAATTATGCATTGGTGGAAGCTCCGATTTTCTCTATTGAATATGTGGTCGTGCATGAATTCACGCATTTTCTTCAGCCTGATCATTCGCGCAGGTTTTATCAGCAGCTTGCAATGTTTATGCCGGATTGGGAAGAGCGGAAGAGGATACTGGAAATGGGAAATTACTTTGTTGAGTGAAGAAAAATACCGACGCCGATGATGTGTTTACTTTCCGAAAAACCTTTTCAGCTTGCCGTATTATTCTTCGCCGAGGAGGCTCATTAGCGCGCGGTTGGGAGCATAGCGAATCTGCTCCCATTTACGCTCTTTGGGAATCCATGAACCATAAAAGTGATGAATTGTATGTGTTTTTTGGGTAACATTGGTATTTCCAGTAAAATAATCGATTGGGCAAAAATACTCAGAAGGTTTATGCTATAATAACCGTAAAACAGTGTTTTGTGAGGGAAATGGTTTGTCATCAAGTACATGTGAATTTAGAATACTACTTCCTGAGTACATGATATACTATTATGGTCCCCCAAAAT
>ENA-ORIC01002958-ORIC01002958.1-human-gut-metagenome-genome-assembly--contig:-NODE-2958-length-12593-cov-2.173538_pt1 | contig 12593 bp, 10 predicted proteins | sample MGYA00243023_ERZ508732 | MGnify/ENA primary metagenome ERZ508732 (study PRJEB26277, sample SAMN04329767) | human gut metagenome | biome: human-associated habitat | host: Homo sapiens | place: USA...
CACCCCACCGATCAACCTGACCGTGAACGGAAGGAAGGAGAAACTTTCCTACCGCTTGGAACAACTGGATAAAGAGGCTCGCTTTATCGACCTCGGCAAACCGCAATTATTAAAAGGATTCAACGAGGCCACAAAAGGATACGGGTTCTACAACGCACGCCTCTCTGCTCCTGCCGCCCCGAAGACTTTGCTGGCGGGTAATTATATGCTGCGATCTATCAACAAGGCGAAGAATACGGATGACGTGATCTATACGATGGAAACCTTCCAGCAATACCCGGATATCCACTATTCGACCTTGGCGTTCAAGAAATCCGTGCAATTGACGCATGGAGACAAACAGCAGGAAGCTTTTATCTGGGGTACCGCCGAGTTGGTATCATGGATTTCCTTGGACGGCCGTCCACTGGAAGGTGTCGTTTATAAGCCGGCGAATTTTGATACGAACAAGAAGTACCCGATGATGGTAAACTTCTACGAGCGGAATTCGGAGACTTTATATAATTACCGTATGCCGGAACCGCATCGTTCTACGATCGATTATCACTTATACAATAGCAACGAATATGTCATCTTCAACCCGGACATTCGCTATGTAGATGGTTATCCGGGAGAAAGCTGCTATAACTGCTTGATGCCGGGTATCACCATGATGATCGCCAAAGGATATATCGACGAAAAAGGGATCGGTGCGCAAGGACATAGCTGGGGAGGTTACCAAGTAGCTTATTTAGCGACTCGCACGAATTTATTCTCCGCTATCGAGTCTGGGGCGCCTGTCGTAAATATGTTTAGCGCTTATGGCGGTATCCGTTGGGGTTCCGGCATGGCCCGCTCTTTCCAATACGAGCATACACAAAGCCGTTTAGGAGCTACGCCATGGAGTTCTCCACTTCGTTATCTGGAAAACTCGCCGTTGTTCACGATGGATAAGGTGCAGACCCCAATATTGATCATGCACAACGATGCCGACGGCCATGTGCCTTGGTACCAAGGTATCGAGTATTTCGTTGCCATGAAACGGTTAGGTAAACCTTGCTGGTTACTGAATTATACAGGCGAACCGCATTGGCCGATGCATATGGCAAACCGCATCGATTTCCAACGCCGCATGTTCCAATTCTTCAACCATTACCTAAAGAACGATAAAATGCCTAAATGGATGTCCGAAGGCGTACCTGCCGTAGAGCAACCATTTGAGTTGGGGTATTGATCAGACAATCTTATAAGAGATTATGGCCAAAGCGATAGTTATACCATAAGCTTTAGCCATAATCTCTTTTTCCATTTAAACAGGAGATCTTTTGAAATAAATACGTATATTTGCCAATAACATAAAAACAAAAGATATGAGAACGACAAAAACCAGACCAACTAGAAATGTTTCGTCGCCCAAGATGGCTAAACACAACATTTCCAACCAAAGGAAAAGCGATAGCCAACCTTTCAGTCCTATGAATGAGAAAGATTTATTTCTAGCCCATTCCAGACAATCCATGGCAGCATATATATCCAAATATCTCATCGAATGAAAATACATCAACGAGATGTTGTAGAAGTCAATTATCTATTTCCTAATGGAATAACCAAACCTCACATGGCTATCGTCATCTCAAACGATGATTTGCAAGCAGCTGAAGATTTCTTTTACCTAGCTATGATATCTTCCAAAAACTATAATCCACAATATACATTTCCTTTAGAAGACTCTATGCTAACAAAAAACTTAACAAAGAAAAGCTTCGTTATTTGCCAATTAATAGGAGGTTACACAAAACGAGACGTTGTGAGAATATGCAGCCATGTAAAAGCCGAGCCTTTCAACTTGATTGTTGAAAAAATCAAGAAAGTCATATTCTAGAACGTCATACGAAACTCGGTACGGACACCAGGCAAGGAATCAACGGTTAAATCGCCGCCATGCAATCGCATTATGCGGTGGGAGATACTGAGACCGATGCCGCTACCACCGGACTTCGTAGAGAAAAAAGGCGTAAAAATAGCAGACAATAGTTCCGGAGAAATGCCGGGGCCATTGTCTGTTATAGTTATATATACCCTACCATCAGCCTCCAAGGCTTCTACGGAGACGATGGCATCCGCTTGCCCCTCTATCGCCTGTAATGCGTTACGGATCAAGTTAATCAGAGCCAGCACAATCAAGTTTTGGTCCGCATGTACCGTTAAAGCTTCCGCAGAGGAGAAACGAATACGGTCGCTACCCGCCTCGGCACACAACAACCGTTCCATCTTCCGAAATAAAGAGGTTATAGGCACCTCGGTTCTTTCCGGCTCCGGAAGATGCGTCAGACGATGGTAGGAATCCAAGAAAGCGGATAGATTTTTCGCTTGCCCATGAATAACCTCCAAACCTTCCCGTAATTGCTCCGGAGTATATGTATCGGAATATTTCAACAGATCAGCAGATAAGGAACGGATTGGCGTAATCGAATTACGAATCTCATGCGTCAGTACCCGCAAGATGCTCTCGTAATACAAGCGCTTCTCTTCCATCTCATTCTGGTTTTGACTGAATAGGAGGATAATCCGATTCATTTCCGCATATAAGTCCTTTACAAAGGGATCATTCGTTTTATCCGGGTATCGCAAAGTTGTATTCCCATTACGAACCGACTCGAAGAAAATAGCGATCTTACGATTTGTACCGTTTATCCACTGGATTAGCAACAGAGTTATCAACAGGATAACACACAGACATACAAAGGATAAAAAATAAGAAATACCGGTTATCAACAATACAGATCCAAGTAACGCAAAAAGTACGATTAAGGAAACGCTCCCTATAATCTTCAGGTATAAATTCCGGTTAACCATGGTTACTCTCCTTATAATCTACAACCCGTATTTCCGCATCTTATTATAAAGGGTCTGGCGGCTAATATCCAATTGTTGAGCCACAAGCGTCAGGTTCCCTTTCTTTTCTTTCAATACCTCGGCGATAAACTGCCGCTCCATATCCTCCAACGTACAAGGATGGGAGACTAGAGATTCTGCCACAGAGGAAATCTCTCTCTCATCTGATTCCGCACGACGTTCCAAGACGTGGGTAAGTGCTTGAATCAAATTCTCGTTATCCCAAGGTTTCACGATAAAGTCCGTGGCTCCCTTTTTAAGGGAAGATACAGCCAACTCGATATCCCCAAAAGCGGTTATCAAGATAACGGCCGGAGGATTCTTAAGCTCCAAGATACGATCCAACCAGAAAAGTCCTTCCCCTCCGCCTTGCTTTCCAGTGCCGAAGTTCATATCCAGTAAAACCAAATCCACATCTCCATTCCGCAAAAGGGCAGGCAATAATACGGGAGATGATACGGTAACGATCGTCTTAAACTCATGGGACAAGACCGTCCGCAGACTTCTCAATATCGCCTCATTGTCATCTACGACTATAATCTTCGCGTCACGCATTAAGCCTCCTCTTTTTTTCGTACGCAAAGATACGATCTTTTCCCGGGTCTCAGTGTCCAATATTTAGACAAATCCAGTTCTTTACGATCGTTTCCTCCGATTTTATTTGCCATATTCCACGCAACCGGATAGCTTTGAACCAACAAACAGATAAAACCATGGAATCCATATCTCTAAAACTTATATTCCGTAGCTGGTGGCGAAACAAGACGTTCGCCGTCATTTCCTTATTGAGCCTGGCGGCAGGCATCACTTGTACCAACCTACTGATCTCATACGTCATTTATGAATCTAGGATAGAAGCCCATAATCCCAATAAGTCGCATATCATCTATATGGCACAAGACTCTCCCTTGACCTCCGGAGAGAAAGTATCTTTTATTAAAGGGCCGATCCCTGTGCAGCTAAAAGACCAATACCCGGAAGTTGAGGATTATTTACGACTGAACATAGAGAATGCCGCCTCCATCACGATAGGAGAAAAGCGCTTCGACCCAATCTCGATCGTCAGAGCTGATCCCTCCTTTCCTCGCTTTTTCCCTTACAAGGTAATGGCAGGAGATATAAACAAGGCATTAACCCAACCAAACGCAATTGCGTTGACCGAATACCAAGCGAAGATATTCTTCGGGAACGAGGATCCTATCGGTAAAACCTTCTTGGCAAAGTACGCTTATGAGAACGAGACGATTACCTACGAGGTCGCCGCCGTTATCAAAGAGTACCCTCAATCATTCTTGAAGTTCAACGCATTGGCAGGCACTACCTCCCAATTCAATGGCGGCCCTACCTTATTACTGGTAAACGATCTCTTCAACATCGATACGTTCACTCAAAAACTAAAGGATGATAAGGTACCTACTTTCAACGGAACCGGACAGTATTATTTCTATACCCTCCAAGAGAGTTATTTCCAAGAGCAAACCTATACACAAGAATACATCCCCTATATCCACCGAAACCAGAAAGACTTACTGTACGTTGGTTTGTTCTCGGCCATCCTAATCCTCGTGATCGCCTGTTTCAATTATGCCAACCTAAGTTTCTCCCGCATTTTGCAACAGGTAAAGATGATCTACACCCAGAAAGTGATGGGAGCATCGGCTGGGCAAATCCATCGCCAGCTATTCATGGAAAATATCCTTACCGAGCTGATCGCTTTCTTTTTATCCTTATTACTTACACTGGATTTCCTGCCGGCTTTCAACCGGATCGTTTCCGGACGTATCTCCTTGGGATTTTTCTTCAGTGGACAGGTCTTACCTGTGATCGTGGCACTCATCCTAGCTCTATCCATTATCCCCTCATTATATATGAGCCATAAGATCAACTCCCTTTCCCATTCCGAGTATAAATCATTCACCACCGGTACCCGGAAGCGGACAATCATAGGCGGGCTCTCCATCTTACAATTCGCCATCTCAATAGCTCTGGTATTCGCCACGCTGATCGTACGGCAGCAACTAACGCTCACTCAGACAAGCGGTGAACGTTACCGGGATCTCATCGAAATAGCCGACTGGAGTGGGAACCATATACAGACCTTCTCTGAAGAGATCCGGCGTTATCCTTCCATAGAAGAGATGTGCCTTTCGAAAAGCGGGATCATACAGTTCAACTTGCGGACAATGGTCTTGAAAGACGAAAACGGAAACGAACTAAATTATACGCTAGGCCAATACGAAGGTGATAGTACTTTCCTAAAGGTTATGAAGATAAACATTCTTCAAGGACTCTCAGAGCGAGAGGCTCTAAAACAATACAGCACACCCGTCTATATTAACGAACAATACGCACGTTTGCTCGTGCCCAAAGGCGAGAATCCCGTGGGTAAGCCTGTCCGCCTTTACGACACTGAATTCGGGAAGATGGAAAAGGAGGGAGAACCGATAGCGATTATAGCAGGGATCGTGGAGAATCTATATACAGGAACCTTACGACAAGAGGTTTACCCTAGCTTGACCTACCTAACGCATACTCCCCCCTATAACCTCGTCCAAGTCCGACTGAAAAAGGAGCACAGAGCCGAGGCTCTAGCTTTACTGCAACAAACATGGGAAAAGATCAACCCCAACGTACCTTTCGAATATCAAGATATATACGAGGAATTTATGTTATCTAACCGAAAAACGATCGAACTGGCACATTTGCTCATCATGTACTCGATCATCAGCCTCCTGCTAACCGCCTTCGGATTATTCGGCATGGCTCTCTATGCCATCCAGCAGCGTACGAAAGAAATCGGTATCCGTAAGGTAAACGGGGCTACGGCCGGGGAGATCTTGTATCTATTAAATCGTCGGTTTATCGGCTGGGTAGGGATCGCTTTCGCAATTGCCGTTCCTATCACGTGGTATTCGCTGAGTTGTTGGCTGGAGAATTTCGTATATCGGGTGGACATATCCATAGGAACATGCCTGCTGTCCGGCGGTATCGTATTGATGGTTACGCTACTGACCGTAAGCAGGCATAGTTATAAGGCGGCATCCCGCAATCCGGTAAACACCTTGCGAAGCGAATAGCGAAGAGGAATATTAAATTCTATTCGCCCATTGGCAATTTACTTAACTGAGATATCGCCTGTAAATTGGAATAATCGTATTGGTAAAGGCCATCATCGGCGATCATCATCAAGGTATTCTTGAAAGGGATTACGTCGTAACCCTCCATTCCGGCATAATGAACAAGCTGATTAGCCATCAAGGTCATAGGATCTTTCGCGTTGAAGACCTTTAACCCTTCGTCACAGAGGAATAAAGTACCGTTATCGATACCTAATCCTTTCGGACATTTCATGCCATAAGTAACCAGCAAGTTCGGTTGGTCTACATCACTCACGTCTATGAGCATCAGTTCATTGGTATTTTGCCCACAAGTATTTCCGGAATGCACGGTCACATACGCTAAGTCATCCTCCACGACAACCGGATCACAACCAAAGACATGACTTACGGAAGAACGATACTTAGGCGCTAGCGGATCTTCCAGCGAATAGATCAACATGCCGGTCGGAGTTCCCATGAACATCTTATCTTTATAGTTGAAAAGAGTCTCGACATCACGTTGCAACCAAATGTCGTTTGTCGTCAAGACAGGCTTGTCCCCAGAAAGGTCGAAAACGCACATGACATTCTGTTCTACCGTATATAAGTACTTACCATAAATAGAAAAACGAGCCATAGATCCGTTCACTCCCTGCGTGGAAGTACCCGGCGCCGCATCGTTCGCCATCAGATCACCGCCATAACTCGGATAATGGTAAATAGTTTCCTCCCGTTCCTTCGGTTCCCAACCGACCACGACACCTTTCGCTCTCGCTTCCTCCGAATAACACATATTATAATCGAACCCATAGCCATTCTCTATGGTCGGAAGCGCATAACGGAAAGCGTTCTCCACACGACCTTCCAATTCAGGTCTCTCCGGATCGGAGATATCGAACCAGACCAGATCCACATACGAATCCGCATACAATTTATCATCCTTGATCGAGAGATCCTCGTTACCGATCAACTCTACAAAGCCCGCTATCCGGGGAGATGCCGGATTCCTGTTATCCACGATATGGATGCCCTTATCCGGGGAAGAAATATACAGGTAATCCTTATAGAAACAGATCTTTCCCCGCTTGGTGATTGGCACCACCTCATCCGTCACCTTCACTGAATTCCGAAACTCGGAGATCGACATGAATACCGGTTCGTTGATAGCATACCGCACGACCTCCACTCTCACTCCATCATCCTTGCATCCCATTAAGACGCAAAGGCTAAAGGCAAACGCCCAATAAAAAAGTTTCCGCATAATTATAATAGATTTAATCATTAAAAAGCATATCGTATACCTGCGCTCAACCCAAATCCCAACGGCTTGTCTGTACGAATACTAGCCGGTTGATCACAGTCGAAATAATGGGAGAAGCGAGGCTCGAAATAGAGACTCCAATCCCCATAGAAACGATAAGCGGCACCGACCGAGGCATTCACGGACCATTGCATACCGTGGATGCCCTCCTTTTTGCTCTTAGAGATAGTCGTTCCGTTTCCGGCGATATAACCGCTATACACGGCCTGCAAACCCTTCTCCATCATAAAGCCTCCGGAGAGATAGACATTCCATCGCTGATTCTTCCATACATAAACCACCAGATTCAAGGGAATACCCAGATAATGCAAAGACGATTTCACCTCTGACGGGCAATCCCCTCCCCTCTTGAATGTAGTGGATAAATACGTATACATCAATCCACTTTCCACGGCTATACGCCGGCTCAAATCCTTCCGTACCGTAAAACCGAATGATATCGGAAGGGAGTAGCTAACGTCCGGATAAGATTCGAACGAACGATTATCCAAGAAGTTCTCATCCACCTTAGAACTCCGTAATACCGGGGCATTACGGAATGAGACCGTTTGAGGAGGCGTATTACCACTCTCCTTTTCATCATCGTCTTTATCCGGCTTATCCGGATCGGGGCTTCCTGCCGAATTATTCATATCTCCCGGAGAAGAAGCATCGCCATAACTCATATCCGTATTTAAAAAGCTATCTACATAACCACTAGAGCCAACGGCGGCGGCCAATAACCACTTTTTCCGTTTACTCTTCTTGGCTTTCTTTTTAAAATAGGCTTTTCGGCGGGACTCCGTTCGCCTTCCGGTAGAGGAACCGTAGATTCACCTCGCTTAACGACTATGTCCGTCGAATCCTCGGACGCATCCTCCTTCACAGACGGTTCTTCTACGATAGCCGCAATCGCATCCTTCTCAATAATCTCGATAGTCTCACACTTCTCATCCTCCCGAATCGTTTCCTTTTCCCCGACAATAGCGGAAAGCTTAGCCTTTTTTTCCCATTTCAGCACTTTCGCCATACGTTTCTTTACAGGCTCTACAGGTAAAACGGGATGCTCCGAAAGAATATTCATTTCCTCCGCTTTCTCCGATATCTCTTTCTGAAAGGGGCTCAATTCCTCCAATGGCATCTTCTCCGGGGAAGGTAGCAGCCAAATAACCAAGGCCAGCACTGCGGCGACGACCAAGCCTCCCGTCCACAACCAACCCCGTGGTCTCGCTCTCCGGTTCATCCGGGCCTCCACCTCATCCCAGCAGCCGGTATCTACCGGTAACCGGTGCTCTTCCAAGCGCTGCCGCATATAGCCGCTGAAATCATCCAGCCGTTCGTTATGATCCTTATCGTCCCGCATTTTCATGCCTTATTAAAGATTGTACACTCTTTTGCAAAGCGTTCCTCGCCCGGATAAACTGGGAGCGGGAAGTCGCCTCCTGTACATGCAGCATCTCGGCGATCTCGCTATGCGTATATCCCTCTATCGCATATAAGTTGAAGACCGTACGATATCCCGACGGCAATTGGGCCACGCAAGCCAACAAGTCGTCCGCCGATAAACGGTCCAATACGGAATAGTTGATATCTTCCAAACTGTCGTCATAGCCGTCCAGACCTACACTTAGCCTCGTGTTCTCTGAAGACCGGAGATATTCAAGAGCCGTAGTGACAAAGATCCGCCGTATCCATCCCCCGAAAGCCCCGGAGCCGGAATACGACCGGATCTTCGTAAATATCTTCACGAACCCGTCCTGCAGAAGATCACGGGCCGTCTCCCTGTCACCCACGTAACGCATGCAAACACTCATCATAGCAGGAGCATATTGCTCGTACAATTCCTTACGAGCCCATGATTCGCCTCGCATACATCCATCGATTAACAGTTGTTCATCCATAAGTACTTATGCTCTCTATTATATGGATGAAATAGGTATCCTAAAAGTTGCATCTTATTCAAAAAAAAGTTACCTTCACATCAAAAATAGGAGGAGAGTGTATGAGACGAGGATTATTTATATTCATGGCATGGATATGTGTCGTTGGAATCCAGGCACAGTCTGACTTTTCGTTTATTTTAAATAAAGAAGGTAAAATCATCGTCCTGCCTAAAAACAAGACGTATGAGTTGAACATCCCGAAAGCCTCTTATAAGACTTTTACCCCTGCGGGGACACGGGATATCGATATTAAATTGCGGGAGTTCACGCCCGATATTCCCCATACGTCCCTACAAGAGCGTCCGATGGATATGCAGATATCTTCCGCCGCCTATCAGCCGTTCTTTAACGTATATACCCCGATGCTTCGGGAGGTATCGCCAATGGCGTTGGATTTCAATGAGACTTATATGAAACGGCTAAACGAAAGTTTCGATCTTATCGCTAACGGTGTTCAATATACATGGCCGGGAGTCGGAGGCATGACGATCATGAACGGGGGTATTTCTTGGCACAGCGGCAATTGGAGTCTTTATGGCGGAGGATTCGGGGGTCGTTTCTTTAGTCCCTTCAACCCTAGTCCCGGAATAACAGCGGGCGCAAACGTACAAGTGGAATATCAACCTACTGACTGGTTGAAACTGAAAGGCTGGGGACAATACGCTTATTACGCCGACGAGTACAACAACCCCCATATGCTCAGCAACCCTTTTCTCTACCATACCCAAGTGGGCGGCTCAATGGAGTTCAAGATCACTGATAATTTCTGGATGGGAGCCGGTGTTAACTATGAATACAACCCGGTACGACGGAAAATGGAACCACAGTTCCTAGTCTATCCCGTCTTCAAATCGGGCCGCTTCAAGATTGGAATGTGAGGAAGACGCTATTTCCGTCTCAAACATTCCTACATGGCAACTGCCTAGGATACCGACACCACCGTCTATATTGCTAAATACACGGATCGGTTCGGCCAGACCGCCATCGATCAAAAGGTTCGAAACTGAATCCGTGTCTTTATCTTGCAAAACTTTCAGATATCGATAGTATTCCGCTGAGATAGCATATAGGTGTACCCGTAGGTGCTTGGGAGGAATCGGAAGAAAATCTTCCTCATTTAGATCTTCTATCCCTATCGAATCCGGGACTACTTTTAGCGGATATGATCCATAATAAGGTTCATAATAATACTCATCCGTTAAGTGCAAGGTATATTCTTGCCCGTTTATTAACTCATCAGAAAAGACCTTCCCATCATACCCATACATCCAGTCATTGCCAAAGATTTGATCCAAGGCCGTCAACGATTGGCCAAAAACAGGTTCAGTCGCATAGTTTGGACTCACCGAGAACCATTTATATTCTCCTGTATATTCCTTAGCTATTCCATCAAAAACAGGAATGCCCTCTTCCATACGGAGTAAATAATAATTCTCCTCGGCAGGGTTATCTTTGAGCGTTACCTGATAAATCGCATTCTGGCGAGCAGAACCAAAAGAGCCAGCTACCGTAGCATAGGTTACCCCCGCTTTCAAGACCTGAGCAGGCGCTGGCATGACCGTCTCAGCGCTTGCCACCCCATATTCCGGATAAGAAGCTTCCACACGGATACGATCCCCTTTCACCGGTATAAAATCAGACTTGAAATAACCTTTCGTGTTAAATGCCTCATCCCCCTCCTGAAAGCTCATACGCTCTTTAAAAACGCCATTCACGAATAAATTCACCTCGGCTTTATCCAAAGTCACGTTCGGATGATCATCCGTGAAAAACCAAGTACGGGAGACACTTACGGTTAAGGGTTCGCCGGTTATAGCGACACAGTTCACTACCAAGGTAGGATCCGGCCGTAAGGATTCAAGATCGATCTCCTTGATGCAAGACATCAAACCAAACAGGCTTACTATACAAATCGTATTTATTAGGATACTCTTTATCTGTTTCATCTTCCTAGAATTTATAAGTATATGATATGGAAGGTATGATAGGCATAATACCTATCAACTTAAAACAAGGTTTTGTTTTACCGCTATAGGGAGAAGAAGAACCCGGGACTAAGTTATTCGTTCGTTCCCAGTTATCACTTTTATAGACCATAAACGGATTCATCCGGCTATATACATTATAAATACTGATATTCCAGATGCCCATTCGTCCCTTCTTCTTCGGACGGTAAATATTAAGTCCCAAATCCAGACGATGATAAGCCGGCATCTGGTAATTATTACGACGTGTATACAAATCCACCACTTCCCCGGATGGTTCCCACCAGTTATTCATCTTGTATTGGTTGGAAATAGTAAGCGTACCAGCTTGCTCATAACTCTCCAACGACAAGGTCATGCGATTGCCGGAAGTATACGTCCAAGCAGCTGTCAGCTCCACCTTTTCCGATAGTTTATGCGATACCACGATATTCAGCTTATGCCGGTTATCGTAACGTGCCGGAAAGCGTCGCCCGTTATCGATCTCATCGAAACGCCGATCCGACCATGAAAGCGTATATCCTATCCAACCGGTCGTACGTCCGCTTTCCTTGCGAGCCAAGAACTCCACGCCATACGAACGCCCCTTACCGACCGCCATTTTTTCCTCCCAAGCCGCCGTACCGGGCAAGAAGGAATAGCCGTCTTTATAATCCAACAGGTTCTTCATCCATTTATAATACCCCTCTACCGAGAAACTATAAGAACGCATCTTTTTATAATTGATACGTGCGGTGTCTTGATGACTGTTTTAAGGTTTCAAGTTACGGGTATTAGGCATGCACGCTTCCGTCGGGATTTTTATATAACTGTTGCCCAATAAATGGATATATTGCCCCATACGGGCGTATGAGGCTTTGAAGCTAAGATCGTCACGTAGCAACCATCTCAAGGAAGCGCGAGGCTCCAATAAGGTATAAGCCTTCCGCTCCACATTGAACAGGCTAAACCGAAGCCCCGCATTCAAACGCAAGCTAGGTAAGACATTCCAATCATCCTCTCCGAAGACAGCCGCCTCACGGGCCCATAGCAGATCATTTGTATATATTTTCCCTATATTCGAAAACTCCAGCATACCGGAACCGGCTGCTTTCACCTCATTATACTCCGGGCGGAAACGGTGCATCAAGAAATCCCCTCCAAAACGAATCACATGCGACGTAGAAGGCGTGTAATCAAAAGAGGAACGGACGCCCATATCCAAGATAGAGGTAGAACTACTCGTTTCCGATGAAGAAGAGAGATAATTATCTTCTCCTTCCACACCATAATTATATTCTTTTGAACTCCGTACATTCGAGCGATACCGTGAAAAGACCCCGGAAACCCGTCCGAACAAACGGTTATTGAAGACATAAGTCCAGCCCAAGGTTCCCATCAAATTACCCCAACG
>ENA-ORIC01002961-ORIC01002961.1-human-gut-metagenome-genome-assembly--contig:-NODE-2961-length-12581-cov-3.149552_pt1 | contig 12581 bp, 9 predicted proteins | sample MGYA00243023_ERZ508732 | MGnify/ENA primary metagenome ERZ508732 (study PRJEB26277, sample SAMN04329767) | human gut metagenome | biome: human-associated habitat | host: Homo sapiens | place: USA...
AGCTTGGCGCGGGAGATCTTGTGCCGGTCGGTGACGGGCAGCATGACCGAGCCGACGGTCAGGCAGTTGAAGTAGTCATCGACGAAAATGAGCACGCCGAGCAGGAAGGTGGCAAACATGGCGCCGGCGCGGGTCTTGATGTGGGTCTCGGCCCAGCGGCCGAAGGCGGCGGAGCCGCCGGCGCGGTTGATGAGCGCGACCATGGCGCCGAGGATGACGAGGAAGAGCATGATGCCGGCGCTGTCGGCGACGGCGGGCACCATACCGTCGTTGATGATGGCGTCAAGGCCGGTGACGGGGTTGAAGTTGGAGTAAAACAGCGCACCGAGCAGGATGCCGACGAACAGCGACGAGTAAACTTCCTTCGTGATGAGTGCGAGGATGATGGCGACGATCGGCGGCACGAGTGCCCAGAACGAAAACGCCATGCGGCTGGTGGATGTGATCTCGCCGGTGCCCTCGCAGGCACTGCATTCTTCACCCTGCGAGATGCCGGTACCATTGCACGTGGTGCAGGTGATGGACTTTGCCACATCGTCCCCGTCATCGGCGGCGAGCGCGCACACGCTCAGCAGCGACACGGCCATGACGACGAGCAGCAGAACAGCCAGGATCTTGCGTCTGGAATTCATCTTGAAATTCCTCCTATAAAAAAATGTCATGAACAGAGCATACTGTTCATGACACTTGAAACTCCTGGTCAATGACAGCGCTCCGCGAATGCGGCAGTCCGGCGGATGTTCTCCGACGGCCCAGGCAATCCCGCGGCAGGAACCTGCGAGACCCTTCGGCGGCTGCCCCTTTCCCCTCCCGGTTACCTGCCGGTGAGCGAGGGTACTAATGACGTCCGCGCCTCTATCATGCTTTGTTCAGCAAGTTCAGTATACGGTCGTCCCTACGAAATGTCAACCAGTTTTATGACCAATTTGTGAATTTTGTATATTCTTGCGCTTTTCACAGGAAATGCACATTTTGTTTGTGCGATTTTAACAAAAACGTGTGGATGGTCAAGCCTGACCGGCCAAAGCGCGAGAAGCCGCCGCTGCCTGCCGGATATCCGAGCCACAGGGGGTGCTCGAGGGGGCAGAGCCCGCCTCGAATGGGATCTGTGCGTTCCATTTGCAAAATGGAACGCACCTGCCGGATGCCCGGCAGGTGCGTAACGGAACCGTTGCTTGGCTCAGCGGCTGCCCTTGTCGTAAGGGATGCCCTCGGCCTTGGGGGCGCGGGAGCTCTTGGACGTAAAGGCGAGCACGATGATCGTGATGAGGTACGGCAGCATCTGATAGAAGTGCGCGCTGATGCCGATCTGCGCGAGCAGATACACGCCGTCGCCGTTGATGTCGAGGCTGGTGTAGGCCGCGGCGATGCACTTGAACAGGCCGAACAGCAGCGACGCGCCCGCGATGTTCAGCGGCTTCCAGTTGCCGAAGATCATGACGGCGAGGGCCAAAAAGCCGAAGCCCGCCACGTCGCCGTTGGACGAGCAGTTGGCCGTGGTCAGCGCGTAGACGAAGCCGCCCATACCGGCCAGCGCGCCGGAGATGGTCGTGCCGGCGTAGCGCATCTTGTAGACGTTGATGCCGAGCGAGTCGGCCGCCTGCGGATTTTCGCCGCACGCGCGCAGGCGCAGGCCAAAGCGCGTCTTGTACAGCAGGATCGACAGGATGATGAACACCAGGATGCACACATAGGTGGCCAGATACACCTTATTGATAAACGTCTCGCCGAAGAAACCGAGGTCGGTGGACCTGTCGATGCCGAGCGTGCTCTTTTTGATCATGAACCAGCTGGCCGAGTCGCCGCTGGCCATATTGAGGGTGTTCTGGTTGGCGATGATGCGGATGAAGAACAGCACCAGCGCGGGCGCCAGCAGGTTGAGCGCCGTGCCGCCGATGGTCTGGTCGGCGCGCAGGTTGATCGATGCGAACGACAACAGCAGCGAGAACAGCGCGCCCATGGCCGCCGACATGAGCATGGCCAGCAGCACGAGGCCCTGCAGCGTGCCCCAGTCCCCGGCCGCTTTGGCGGCGGTGAAGACCTCCAGGCCCTGCATCTGGCGCACGAAGAGCACGCCGATGAATGCGCCGAAGATCATGATGCCCTCGAGCGCGAGGTTGATGATGCCGCTGCGCTCGGCAAACACGCCGGCGAGCGCCACGATCATGAGCGGGACGGCATAGATCAGTGTCTGTTGGATGAGAAAGCTCATGCCTGCTCGCCTCCTTCCGCGACGGGCGCATCCGCGTCCGGGTCTGTGATGGCCGGGTCCGGATGCAGCTCCGGATCGCCGAGCGACTGCGCGGGTTCGACGGGCGCATCGTCCGCCGGCGCGCCGCCGGACTACCGCTTTTTCTTCCGGCCGTCGAGCAGCATGCGGATCACGAGCGAGAACGCGCTCAGATACACGATGGCCGCGATGATGACGTCCGTGATGTATTCGTTATACGCCGTGAGGTTGGTCAGCTGCAGGCCCGCAATGTCGAGCACGGACATGAAGATGGCCGTGAAGATGACGGCGATGGGATTGTTGACCGCGAGCAGCGCGACCGGGATGCCGTTGAAGCCCTCGGCCGGGAGCGTCTGGTACGTGCTCCAGAAAAACTCCGTATTGCCGGACAGGTAGTACAGCGCAGCACCGCCGCCGGCAAGTCCGCCCGCGATGGCCATGGACAGGACGATGTTGCGCTTGTCGCGGATGCCGGCGTAGCGGGCGCTGTGGCGGTTCATGCCGCAGGCCTTGAGCTCGTAGCCGAGCGTCGTCTTGTTCATGAGGATGTACATACCGATGGCGAAGAGGATCGCCACGAGGATGCCGGCATTGACCTGCGAGTTCGGGAAGAGCTTGTCGAGCCCGAGCTTCGCCGTGGCCACGTCGTTATAGGTCGTCTTGTAGATGTAGCCGGACTTGGTGTTCTCGACCAGGTTTTTGAAGTTGCTGATGTCGAACATCCACGTCACGAGGTTTGCCGCCAGCCAGTTGGTCATGATGCTCGCCAGCACCTCGTTGATGTTCAAAAACGCCTTGAGCGCGCCGGGGATTGCGCCCCAGAGCGCACCGGCGGCGACGCCGCCGAGAAACGCAAGGATCCAGATCAGCCACGGGGCGACGCTGCTCGATGGGATGCCGAGCGCGATGCACAGCGACACGAGCGTGCCCATGAGGTACTGGCCGGGCGCGCCGATGTTGAACAGGCCGGTCTTGAACGCCACGGCGACGGACAGGCCCGTCATAATCAGCGGCGTGGCGCGGAAGAGCATATTGCCGAAGTTCGTAGAGTTGAAGCCCCAGGTGAGCACGCCGGCGGCGGTGCGGCCGGTGCTGAACAGGCCGGCGAACACGATGCGGATGCCGTCCCAGACGCTCGACGCGCCGAGCTCCGGATTCGAGAAGCCGACGGCGGCGATGATGACGCTGCCGACGACGAGACCGATGAGGATCGACAGCAGCGACGCGAGGATCTTCTTGGTCATGTCCTTTTCATAAAGGGTGCGGAGTTTGTTCTGCTTCATGCCGATTCACCGTCCTTCCCGCTGCGCTTGGCGCCGGACATATACAGACCGAGCTCCTGCACGGTCGTCTGCTTCGGGTCGAGCTCGCCGACGATCTGCCCCTCGTACATGACGAGGATGCGGTCGGACAGGCTCATGACCTCGTCGAGCTCGAGCGACACGAGCAGCACGGCCTTGCCCGCGTCGCGCTGGGCAACGAGCTGCTTGTGGATGTATTCGATCGCGCCGACGTCGAGGCCGCGCGTGGGCTGCACGGCGATGATGAGCGGTTTGTCCCGGTCGACCTCGCGGGCGATGATGGCCTTCTGCTGGTTGCCGCCGGACATGCTGCGCGCGATCGTGACGGCGCCCTGGCCGCTGCGGACGTCGAACTGCTCGATGAGCCGGTCGGCGTAGGCGCGCACGGCGTCGCGGCGGATGAAGCCGCCGTGCTGGAACTGCGGCTCTTTATAGCGCTGGAGCACCATGTTCTGCTCGAGCGTGAAGTCGAGCACGAGGCCGTGCTTGTGCCGGTCCTCGGGGATGTGGCTCATGTTCCTGCCGCGGCGGCGGATGGAGGCGTGCGTGATCGTCTCGCCGCAGAGCGTGACCGAGCCGCCCGTGATCTTGTCCAGGCCGGTCAGGCCGTGGATGAGCTCCGTCTGGCCGTTGCCGTCGATGCCGGCGATGCAGACGATCTCGCCCGCGCGGACATTGAACGACACATGATCGACGGCGTTGCGCTTGTGCAGGTGCGACAGGACGCACAGATCCTCCACATGCAGGATCTCCTCGCCGGGGCGGGCCGGCGTCTTGTCGATGACGAGCTGCACAGGGCGGCCGACCATCATGTTCGACAGCTCCTGCTTGTTCGTGTCGCAGGTGTTGACCGTGCCGATGCACTTGCCCTTGCGCAGGACGGTCACGCGGTCGGCCACGGCCATGATCTCGTTGAGCTTGTGGGTGATGAAGAGGATGGACTTGCCCTCGCGCGCAAACTCCTTCATCGTGGCCATGAGCTCGTCGATCTCCTGCGGGGTGAGCACGGCGGTCGGCTCGTCGAAGATGAGAATCTCATTGTCGCGGTAGAGCATCTTGAGGATCTCGACGCGCTGCTGCATGCCGACGGTGATGTCCTCGACCTTGGCATCGAGGTCGACCTTCAGGCCGTATTTTTCCGAGAGCTCCTCGACCTTTTTGCGCGCTTCCTTGCGCTGGATGAAGCCGAGCTTCGTCGTCTCCGCGCCGAGGATGATGTTGTCGAGCACGGTGAACACGTCGATGAGCTTGAAGTGCTGGTGCACCATGCCGATGCCGAGCGCGGTGGCATCATTGGGATTGTCGATCTTGACGGGCTTGCCGTTTTTGCGGATCTCGCCCGCCTCCGGCTGGTACAGGCCGAAGAGCACGCTCATGAGCGTGGATTTGCCGGCGCCGTTTTCACCGAGCAGGGCGTGGATCTCGCCCTTTTTGAGCTGCAGGGTGATGTCGTCGTTGGCCTTGATACCGGGGAACTCCTTGGTGATGTGAAGCATTTCGATCACATACGGAGGAGCGTTGTCCATACCGCCACCTACTTTCCTATTTCTGTTTCTGTGTTTGCATATCGGCAGCCGCCGGACGGGAAACCGCGCTGCCCGGCGCGCGAAATGGCTCTTCTAATATTTTGATTATACCTGTTTGATCGCCTGATTTCAAGGCATTCCGCCCCAAATGTGTACAGAATGCAAACGAAAAAAGGAGAGAAAGCCAAAGCTTTCTCTCAGCCCGGGCGAAAACCCGGAGTTTTTCACTCGGGCCGAGACGCCGCCCGCCGGGCGGCAATGGATCTCATCCGAGGCGGGCCCTTCGCCCCCTCGGGCTCCCCCGCGGCGCACAGGTCTGCACGCGGCGCGGCTGTTCCGGGGCAAACAAGAAAAGGAGAGAAAGCCAAAGCTTTCTCTCCTTACACAGGGTCAGGTCAAATTACTTGACGAGATTGAGGGTGACGTGATCGGTGCTGGCGAGCTTGGTGAAGTCGTTGTCGATGGTGATCTCGCCCTTGACGATCTTCTCGAACATGGCCTTGTACTGGTCAACGGTCCAGTTCTTGAGGCTCCAGGTGTCGGTCGGCAGACCAACAGCGCCCTCGGCCGCGCCCAGGGTGGTGAGCTTGCCGCCGTAGTTGGCCCAATCGCTGCCGTAAGCGGCGGTCAGAGCCTGCTGAGCAGCCTCGCCGATTCCCTTGAGGGCGGAGGTGATGACGGTGTCGGAGGTGTAGGACTGGTCGACGTCAACGCCGATGACAGCCGCGTCGTTCGCGGAAGCAGCAGCGGTGATGGAGTCGAAGATAGAGCCGCCGCAGGAGAAGATGACCTCGGTGCCGTTCTTGTACCAGCCGGAGGCCAGAGTCTGCAGCTCAGCGGAGGGCTGGAAGCTCTCGCCGTATTTCCAGGTGTAGTTCATCTCGACCTTGACGTTCTTTTCGGCTGCAGCAGCCTCAGCGCCCTGAACGTAGCCGTAGCCGTAACGGCAGCAGGCATCGTTCGTGCCGCCGCCACCGCCCGTGAAGCCGAGCTTGGTGTAGCCTTCCATGACGGCAGCATAGCCGGCCAGGTAGCCGCACTGCTCTTCACGGAAGTTGATGGCAGCAAGGTTGGTCAGCTCGTCGAAAGCCCAACCGTCAATGAACACGAACTTGGTGTCCTTGAATTCCTTTGCGGCCTTCTCGAGGGCAGCACCCTGCAGGAAGCCGGCAGCCACAACGACCTCTGCGCCGTTGTCGACAGCGGCCTTCATGGCGTCGTAACGATCGTCATCGGTGGCCTTGTCGCCGTTGGCGGGCTTATAGTACTTGTAGGACTTGCTGTTGGCATTGGCGTACAGCTTCACGCCATCGTAAGTGCCCTGGTTGAAGGACTTGTCCTTCAGATCGCCCACGTCGGTGACGAACGCGACCTGATACTTGCCATCGCTGGACGTCATTTCGTCCGGGATGTCGTCTGCCTTCATAGCCGTTTTTTTGCCGTCGTCTTTCTTGCCCGTGTCCTGATTGTCCTTGGGACCGCAGGCGCACAGCGCAAAGACCATGACGAGCGCGAGGAGCAGAGCAACGAGCTTCTTCATGTTCATGCTATTTTTTCCTCCATTAAAATTTTACCCGACATTCGGGTGGTTTTTTGTTGTGTTTTCACAACTGTCTTTAGTATAACACGCGCCGGAATTGCAAGCAATCCTATTTGTTTCGAAAATATAAAAAAAATATAAACAAATTGGGCATCTGTCCGTTTCTCGCGGACAGATGCCCTTGTGTTACAGATTCGCCATGTTGACGGCGGTGTCGAGCGCGATCGTGATCATCTGCACGAAGGAGTTCTGCCGCTGTTCGCTCGTGAGCTCCTCGGCGCGGTAGATGTGATCGGAGATCGTGAACAGGCCGAGCGCGCGCTTGCCGGCGCGGGCGGCGTTCATGTACAGGCCGGCGGCCTCCATCTCGATGGCGAGCACGCCCATCTTCTTCCACTGGTCGGGGCCGTCGCTGCCGTCGTCGTAGAAGTTATCGGCCGAGAGCACGTTGCCGACGTGCAGCGTCACGCCATTGGCGGCCGCCGCGGCGACGGCCTGGCTGAGCAGCGTGTAGTCCGCGATGGGCGCAAACGTGCCGTTGAGGCCGAACTGGTGCGCGAAGTTGGAGTCCGTGCACGCGCCCGCACCGGCGACGACGTCCATGAGGTTCAGGTCGTCCGCGAGCGCGCCGGCCGAGCCGACGCGGATGATGTTGTCGACATCGTAGAAGTTGTACAGCTCCCAGCTGTAGATGCCGATCGACGGGATGCCCATGCCGGAGGCCATCACGGTCACGGGCACGCCCTTCCACGTGCCGGTGTAACCCTGCACGCCGCGGACGTTGTTGACGAGCACGGGATTTTCCAGAAAGGTCTCGGCGATGAATTTCGAGCGCAGCGGGTCGCCGGGCATGAGCACGGTCTTGGCGATGTCTCCGGCTTTGGCTGCGATATGCGGCGTGGGAACAGGCATGATACTACCTCCGTTTTTCTATTTTTTTCAGGTTTGGCCGCGCGCGGCGGCCGGTTTTATTTTAACCGCAAAAAATGCAAAAGTCAAATTGCAACGGCCCTGCGCCTGTGGTAGAATGTTGGAGAAAACAGCGACATACGGGAGGCGGCACCATGAGCGACGTCATCACCATCGGCATCGCCGGCGGCACCGGCAGCGGCAAGACCACCATCACGCGGCGCATCCTCGACGAATTCGGCGGCGATGTGAGCGTGCTGTACCACGACAATTATTACAAGCGGCACGACGACATTCCCTTCCCCGAGCGCAAAAAGCTCAACTACGACCACCCGAACGCGTTCGACACGCCGCTGCTCGTGCAGCATCTCGACGCGCTGCGCGCCGGGCAGGCGATCGAGTGCCCGACATATGACTACACGGTGCATAACCGCGCGGCCGAGACCATTACGGTCACGCCGGCCAAGGTCATCGTCGTCGAGGGCATCCTCATCTTTGCCGAGCCGGAGCTGCGCGAGCGGCTGGACATCAAGCTCTTTGTCGATACGGACGCCGATGTGCGCATCCTGCGGCGCATCGTGCGCGACGTGCGCGACCGCGGCCGCGACCTGGAGTCGATCGTCACGCAGTATCTGACCACGGTCAAGCCCATGCACGAGATGTTCGTCGAGCCGTCGAAGCGCTATGCCGATATTATTATCCCCGAAGGCGGGCATAATCAGGTTGCGCTCGATTTTGTCATGGAGCGCATCCGGGCCTATGTAAAGGAGCGGGATTAAATGGCCAAACTCTACTTTAAATACGGCGCCATGGGCTCGTCGAAGTCCGCACAGGCGCTCATCACGCAGTTCAACTATGAGGAGCTGGGCATGACGGTCTGGCTCATCAAGCCGTCGGTCGACGACCGCGACGGGGCGAACATCATCCGCTCGCGCATCGGCCTGCAGCGCGAGGCGCAGGTCATCCACCCGGACGAGGACATCATCGCCACGTTTGCCCGTGCGGGCCACGCCGATGTCATCATCGCGGACGAGGCGCAGTTTTTCTCCCCCGAGCAGATCGACCAGCTGCGCCGCATCGTCGACGAGCAGAACATCCCGGTGCTGTGCTTCGGCCTGCGGACGGATTTTCTCACGCACTTCTTCCCCGGCGCGCGGCGGCTCATGGAGCTGGCCGATTCCATCACGGAGATCAAGACCGTGTGTGCCTGCGGCCGCAAGGCGACCGTCAACGCCCGCATCGACGAGCGCGGCCGCGTCATCACCGAGGGCGGGCAGATCCTGCTCGGCGGCAACGACAGCTACGTCGCCATGTGCCACAAGTGCTGGGTGGACAAGATCCGCGCGCAGAAGGAAGCAGAGGGCAAATGAACCGCCGCGCCAGCCGTATCCTGACCGTCTGCGCCGGTGCGTGGCTGCTGGTCATCTGGGGACACTCGTGCCTGCCTGCGGCGCAGAGCGGCACCGAGAGCGGCGCGCTGCTGGTCGTGGTGCAAGATCTGCTGCCGCGGATGACCGACCATGTGCTGCGCAAGTGCGCGCACTTTGCCGAGTATGCCGTGCTCGGCGCGCTGACGGCCGCCGCGCTGCGCACGAGCGCGCATTTTTCGTGGCCGCGCGCGCTGCTGCCAGGCCCCTTTGCCGCGCTGTGCGACGAGACGATCCAGCTCTTCGTCCCCGGCCGCAGCGGCCAGATCGCGGACGTCTGGCTCGACACGGCGGGCTACCTCACCGGCGCGCTGCTGACGCTGCTGATCTTCCGCCTGTGCCGGAAACATCCGAAAGCCTGAAAAAAAACAATTCTCAGTTAAGTGAAAAGGTGCGGGAATCATGATGACTCCCGCACCTTTTAATTTATTTCAAATACTCATACTCAAACAGTGTCGGGACAATTTCGGAGTTATAATACTCTTTCACCAGCGTTTTCAATCCTACCAGCGCCGTATGCAACTCCACGTTTTCCCAAACCGTATCCCCCGTCACTTCGTCTTTATGCGAGGTATCCAATTCTGAAGAGATTTGGTATACGCCATAGGTCAATGCAGGGTCATAGTTTTTTGCCTGCTTTGCCCAGTGCAAAACGGTTTCCCACTGTTCCAAAAGTTTGGTCTCCTTATCGCCTACTAAAAGAGCTTTTACATCTTGTAGGGCAATTGTTTCTCCGTTCGTATCATCAAAACACAGCTCGTTACGGTAAAAGCGTCCGTCGCTGCCTGTAAATGTCCTCATGTGGTTTTGCGTTTCTAAACAGGTAAACAGAAGGCATTTTAAGAGAAATTGTGTCAGTTTCCCGCTTGCAACATCTGCGTGATACCTATCCGCGCCGTCTGCTGACTTCATAATGCGGGCACGTTCCGTCCACGCCCTGTTATATGTGATATAACGCGAGGCGCAGAACATGGGGAGTTTTTCGAGATAGTTGTCTTTTCGCAAGAAAAAGCCATTGCCATTATATATGCCTGCGCGAATTAAAACGGCGTGTAAATCAGGGTTATCAAAGCCCGGGCCATCAACTACGAGATATCCCATAATGTTATTATTAAACAATGGCTTTATCCGCATTTTTTGATTTACTGCCAAGCCGCCATCATGCTGTAGCAAAACCCCATTCTCTGTGTCATCCGGAAATGTCCTCTCGTCATAATAGGTTTTGCTATACATGGTATGAATGCGCTTAACACATAGCATTCCAAAATCATCTAATGTCTCGTTGGGAGCAATATCATAGCCATGAATTTCAATATTATCAATGTTTGCCTCTGCCTGACCCCAATAGGCGCACATGATGCAGGCATCAATATTTGTGTGGAAGTGCCGTCTGTTAAACGCGAAACCTCCTAAAAATTCTTTATTGATCAAGTGCTGTGCTTTCCAATACTTGACCGGGGAATAAACAATATAGCTATCCGTTGGCTGGCGCAGATAATACTTGAAGGCGGACCAAATAAAGGCGTTACCCAAATCATTGGTAGCAGTCCCTTTGACCTCTTTTTTCATTTCTGAGACAACATAGCTGTTTTTCCATGTGGATGATTTCTTGCCTACACCATGACGTTGATGTTCAACGCTAGTTGTTTCAGCGTAGGGCGGGTTTTCAAACAAAATCACCGTGCATTGCGGATTGTCAAGGTACTGCTTAATGACGGAATTTTCAATATATTCACGGCTTAAAGCGTCCGCACCTGTTACAAGTCCGGCGTTGAATGTCTCAGCTGTTTCAACAGGCGGGATAATATGGCGCACTTTTGCACCGAGCAATTCTTGTAGCACCTTGTATTCGTAATATTCGACCGTAGAAACAATACAATGCGTGAGTTCATCGTCCGTCAATCCCGCCTCAAGATTGCCTGTCCCTGCACACCTGTCTAGAATGATATAGTCATTTCCGGCGGGCACACGAGCAATAGCGGCACGTACAAGTTCGATCGACTTTTCAGCGTAAAGATGATGTGTATAGAATGCACCAAGGTTCTTTTTCTGCAAGGTGTCATTTAACTTGTCCATCAAGTAGTTAAACTTGATGTTTGTCTGTCCTTCATAAGGGTATATATACTGTGCAAAGTGAACTGGTTTTCTGATTTCACCAATTGTTTTATGCTTGCCTGTGTCATCACCCAAAAAGTCCTCTTTGCGCGCTGTGGGAACAGCCTTGTAAAAAGATGTAGCCCAACCGACGATGCAGTTTTCATCAATATGTATTTTGGTAAAACTATTTTCTTTGAGCAAGGCAACAATACCTTCAGCATCAAGTTGCTTTTCATAATGCAGCACCCGCTCAGCATCTCCGCCAATAAATCCGCCGTTATCCTTTGATGCACCGCCGAAATACGGCTTTTCAATATCCGCCAAATAAGGCGCGGATCGGTACAGCCAAACGCACGCGGCGTTCACATCTATGATCAGAATGTTAGCTGGAACAGGCTTCCCCTTGACACGCAGAGCAGACAGGTATTTGATACACTGAAACAGCACAGAGTTCAAATCTGTAACGTGAAGCTTAAACTCTAACAGATTACCATTGATAACGCCATCGTTGCTATCAGATATAATTTCATCAATATTTAATTGGGGATCAACACGAGGAAGAAAAGTCTTGTAAAAATCAAGCTGACCATCTCTTTCCAAGACATACTTATCCATAACAAGCCCGCCTTTTTCGCTAATAATCCGCGCCGTTTCACGGCTATCGTGACAGGCCACTAGAGGCTTATCATGGTTTATGCAATAAACCATGAGGCTGGCCAGCCTCGATTTTTTGTATGCCTATTATAGCATTTTCTGCTTAAAACACAAGGAATAATTAACAAGGGCAAAAGCAAAACCCCGGGAACCTGTGCACGATGCACAGATTCCCGGGGTGATTTTTATGCCTTATGCCTTCACGCGGCAGACGAGCGCGCCGTTCTCGGCGTCCACGACGAGCGTGTCGCCGGCGTGCAGGTCGCCGGAGAGGATGGTGCGGGCAATGAGCGTCTCGGCGTGGCTCTGCAGGTAGCGCTTGAGCGGGCGCGCACCATAGGCCGGGTCGTAGCCGTTTTGGATGATGAGCGCCTTGGCGGCGTCGGTCATCTCGAGGTTCAGCGTGCGGTCAGCCAGGCGGCTGCGCAGACCGGCGACGAGGTTGTCAATGATGTGCGACAGGTTGTCGCGCGTGAGCGGACGGAACATGAGGATCTCATCCAGACGGTTGAGAAACTCCGGCCGGAAGGCGCGGCGCAGCTCGCCCTGCACGTGCTCGCGCGCGTCCGCGGTGATCTCGCCGTCCGGGCCGATGCCGTCGAGCAGGTACTGGCTGCCGAGGTTCGACGTGAGGATGATGATCGTGTTCTTGAAGTCCACCGTGCGGCCCTGACTGTCCGTGATGCGGCCGTCGTCGAGGATCTGCAGCAGGATGTTGAACACGTCCGGGTGGGCCTTTTCGACCTCATCGAACAGCACGACGGAGTACGGCTTGCGGCGCACGGCCTCGGTGAGCTGGCCGCCCTCGTCGTAGCCGACGTATCCGGGAGGCGCGCCGATCAGACGCGAGACGGAGAATTTCTCCATGTACTCGGTCATGTCGATGCGCACCATGCT
>ENA-ORIC01002962-ORIC01002962.1-human-gut-metagenome-genome-assembly--contig:-NODE-2962-length-12580-cov-4.691914_pt1 | contig 12580 bp, 9 predicted proteins | sample MGYA00243023_ERZ508732 | MGnify/ENA primary metagenome ERZ508732 (study PRJEB26277, sample SAMN04329767) | human gut metagenome | biome: human-associated habitat | host: Homo sapiens | place: USA...
GAGGACATCTACATCGACTGCCTGACCCTGACCGCCAGCGCCCAGCAGAAGGATGTGCTGGCCACGGTGCAGGCGCTGGAAGCCTGCAAGAAGGAGCTGGGCGTGCGCACCATCCTGGGCGTGTCCAACATCAGCTTCGGCCTGCCCTGCCGCCCCTACCTGAACACCACCTTTCTCACCATGGCCATGTATGCCGGGCTGGATCTGGCCATCATGAACCCCTCCAGTGAAGAGATGATGGCCGCCGTATATGCCTACAACGTGCTGACCAACCGGGACGCGCAGAGCATGCAGTACATCGAGCGCTACGCAAACCGGGTGCCTGCCTCCACGGCCCTGAAGCAGGCAGCCCAGGCCGCACCTGCGGCGGCAGCTTCCGACGGGAGCGCTGAAATTTCCGGCCCCTATGCGGCGCTGATCAAGGCGGTGGAAAAGGGCCTGAAGGGCGACGCCGCTGCCCAGACCCGCGCCCTGCTGGCCGAAAAGCAGCCGCTGGAAGTGGTGGACGAAGCCCTGATCCCGGCGCTGGACATCGTGGGTGCCAAGTATGAAAAGGGCACCCTCTTCCTGCCGCAGCTGCTGCAGGCCGCCAGCGCCGCCCAGAGCGCCTTTGAGGAGATCAAGACCGCCATTGCCCAGAAGGGCGAGGGCAGCGCCAGCAAGGGCCGCATCGTGCTGGCCACCGTGAAGGGCGACGTGCACGACATCGGCAAGAACATCGTCAAGGTCATTCTGGAAAACTACGGCTTTGAGGTCATCGACCTGGGCCGCGATGTGCCGGTGGAGACCGTGGTGGACACCGTGCGGGAAAAGGATGTGCATCTGGTGGGCCTTTCGGCCCTGATGACCACCACCCTCAAGAGCATGGAGGAGACCATCGCCGCCCTGCATGCAGCCAAACTGGACTGCAAGATCATGGTGGGCGGTGCCGTGCTCACCCCGGAATACGCCGAAAAGATCGGCGCGGACTGGTACGCCAAGGACGCCAAGCGCAGCGCCGACATCGCCAAGGAATTCTTTGGGGTGTGATTCCTGCAAAAACAGAGAAGGAGAAAACTATGAAAAATACGGCTTTCAGCCTGATGACGGCATTGCTGGCAGTGATGAACGAAAGTGAACCGAAAGACCCGTACTATGTGCTGGCGCAGTATTTTTTGTATCACTTCGACCAGCTGCGGGATCTGAACATCTACGACGTGGCGGATGCCTGCTATGTGTCCCGCAGCGGCATCCGGCGGTTCTGCCAGTCCATCGGCTTTGACAACTTTTCCGACCTGAAGGCTGAGGCCGATGAATGGAAGCGCCAGTGCAACTACTTCATCGGCTACAGCGTGCGTCCGGACTACAAGGAACACCTTTCCGGCAGCATCGGGGAGATGATGGAGGAGATCAACCGCATTGCCACTCCCGCTGTACTGGATAAGCTGGCCGAAAGTATTCATGCCAGCCGACATGTGGTGCTCTTCACCTCGGATTTTTCCGGCATGGCGGCTCGCAGCTTCCAGCAGTCCATGGTGGTCATGGGCAAGCTGGTGCAGATCGTGTCCGATGCCCACTATACGCTGGATTATCTGAAAGTGCTGACACCGGAGGACCTGCTCATTACAGTTTCAGCCACCGGCAACTTTGCCACCCTGATGGAGCCAATGGTGCAGAAGGCTGCAGCCTATAAGGTGCTGGTGACGGTCAACCACGCCATAAAAATGTGGAAAAGCTATGATCAGGTGATCTACCTGAGCGAAAAGGACAACAGCGGTGCCCGCACGGTGTACTCCCAGTATGGTATGACCTATTTCTTTGATATCCTGTACAGCTACTATGTGAATAAATACCGGGAGACTGACCTGCTGCAGGGTCCAATTTCTGAACTGCCTTTGTCGGATTCTCAAAAAATGCGGGTGCAAAGATGTGCAGAATGACAGGTGAAACCGTGGAACTGCTCAAAAACAAAAGAATAAATTGTTCAACCATCCAAACGGGGTTCGCATCGCGAACCCCATTTTTTGTCGGAGATGTGTTACGATAGTCCTGCAAAGAATTGAACCCGCGGGGGCTTCTGCGACGGCAGAACAGACTGACAAAGATGGAAAGGATCACACTATGTATTACGGACACAACCCCAAATTCCCGGACAACTTCATGTGGGGCGCTTCCAGCGCTGCCTGGCAGGTGGAAGGCGGAGTCGCCGATGGCGGACGCACGCCGGCCATCATCGACCTGAACTCCAAGACCAAGAAGCCGTTTGCGGATAACACCTATGCGGCGGATCACTATCATCACTACAAGGAAGATGTGGCCCTGATGGCAGAGTGCGGTTTCTCCAGCTATCGTTTCTCGCTCAGCTGGTCCCGCATCATCCCTCATGCAGACGGCAAGGTGAACCCCGAAGGCATCGCGTTCTACAATGATCTGATCAATGAGCTGGTGGCCCACAACATCACCCCCATCGTTACCCTGTATCACTACGACCTGCCGGTCTGGGTGGATGAGCTGGGTGGCTGGAAAAGCCGCGACACCGTGGAAAGATTCGAGCACTACTGCCGCGTCTGCTTTGAGAACTTCGGCGACCGGGTCAAATACTGGCTGTCGCTGAACGAGCAGAATATGCAGATCTGCTATGGCAACTGGCTGGGCGTCAGCAAGGGCTGTGACGACTGGTTCAAGGATCAGTGGAAGATCAACCATATCATGAACCTGTGCCATGCCAAGGCTGTCAACGCCTGCCATGAGATGGTGGCGGGCGGCAAGATCGGCCCTGTGCCCGGCTGCGTGCCCATCTACCCGGAGACCTGCCGCCCCGAGGATCAGATCGCTGCTATGAACGCCGAGGAGTTCACCGAGAAGTTCTGGATCGATACCTATGTTTACGGCGAGTACAGCAACTTTATCAAGCACTACTGGAAAGAGAACGACATCGACATCGGAATGCAGCCCGGCGATGCAGAACTGATGAAGAGCGCCAAAATCGATTTCATCGCCGTCAACTGCTACCGCAGCAACGTCGCAAAGTATGCGCCGCATGACGCAAAACAGCAGGATTATCTGCTGAATAAGAACGGCGTCAAGGGCCAGATGGTGTTCCCCGTGGAGCCGGGCCGCTACGCTCTGACCCGCAATCCCTATGTCGAGTACACCGACTGGGATTGGGAGATCGACCCCTCCTGCCTGCGCTATGAGATGCGTTACCTGTGGGATCACTATCACCTGCCCATGATGATCACCGAGAACGGTTACGGCGCCCATGAGACGAAGGACGCCGACGGCCAGGTGCACGATCAGGGCCGCATCGACTACTTGCGGGAGCACATTTATCAGCTGGGCATGGCCATCGAGGACGGCTGCGAGGTCATCGCATACAACCCCTGGTCCTTCACCGATCTGCTGTCCACCGGCAATGGCATGGCAAAGCGTTACGGTCTGGTGTACATCGACACCACCGATGAGGAGCAGAACGCGGCCAAGAGCGTGGAAGAGCTGTCCATGAAACGTATCCGGAAGGATTCCTTCTACTGGTACTCCAAGCTGATCCGTTCCAACGGTCAGGACTGGGGAAAGGAGATGCTGAAATAATGGCAAAGAAGGATTATAAGGCCATGGCGGCCGGCATCATCAAGCAGGCCGGCGGAGCGGACAACATTGTCAGCGCGACCCATTGCATGACCCGTCTGCGCCTTGTACTGCGGGATAGATCCAAGTTTGACACCGATGCCGTCAAGCAGGTGCCCGGCGTGCTGAACGTCATCATCCAGAACGGCGAATATCAGGTGGTCATCGGCCAGGATGTCCCTGACCTGTATGAAGAGGTCGTCAAGATCGACGGCATCCAGGCCGGCGGCAGCGTGCAGGACGATGAGGCCGCAGCCAAGGATCTGGCACAGGATCACGGCAACATCGGCAACGCGATCCTCTCCTTCATCGGCGGCACGTTCGGCCCGGTGATCCCGGTGCTGGTGGCAGGCGGCCTGACTGGTGCGGTGCTGTCCCTGCTGACCAACGTGTTCGGCGTCTCGGCGGAGTCTGGCACCTACACCATCTTCTACGCCATCAACCAGGCGACCTTCTACTTCCTGCCCATCTTCATCGGCTTTGCAGCCGCTGCCCGCCTGAAATCCAATGGTTTCCTGGGCGCATTTCTGGGCGCGATCCTGCTGTACTCCAGCATCAACGGTGCCGAAGGTCTGGACTTCTTCGGCATCCCGGTGCAGGCTATCAGCTATAACAGCACCGTGTTCCCGGTCATTCTGGGCGTGCTGTTCATGAGCGTGGTCTACAAGTTCCTGCAAAAGCATCTCCCGGTCTTTCTCAAGACCATCGTCGTCCCGCTGCTGACCATGCTGATCACGGTGCCTGTCACCCTGATCGTTCTCGGCCCCATCGGCAACACCGTGGGCACCTGGCTGGCAAACGGTGTTTACGCTCTGTACCAGGCAGTTCCCGCGCTGGCCGTCATGGTCATCGGCATCACCACCCCGCTGATGGTTTTCTTTGGCATGAACAACGCCACCTACCCTGTGGTCTTTGCCCTGATGGCAGCTGTCAACTCTGACCCGCTGATCTGCACTGGCATGGCTCCCGCAAACGTGGCCGTTGGTGGTGCCTGCTTGGCCGCATCCCTGCTGTCCAAGAATGTGGAAGAAAAGTCCGTCAGCGTTTCCGCCGGTATCACCGCTCTGTGCGGCATCACCGAGCCGGGCGTCTACGGTGTGCTGTTCCCCAAGACCTACCCGCTGATTGGCGCTATGATCGGTGGCGGCATCGGTGGTCTGTTGGCCGGTATCCTGGGCATGACCCAGTACGTTATCTCCACGCCGGGCTTCATCAGCCTGCCTGCCTACATTGACCCCACCGGTTCCAGTTACAACCTTATCGTCTCGGTCATCGTGATGATTGTGGCTGTGGTCCTGGGATTCGTTGCAACCTACGCACTGGGCAAGCGCGCCGAAGCTAAAAAATAAGCCCCTGCAACAGGAAGAAAAGCAAGATCCCATCTGCAAAAGAAGAGCCGCTGCATCACACAAGAGAACGACGCGGCGGTTCTTCTTTTTTCGGCCCTCACAGGGAAGTGCTGTGGTGGGCCGGTACCGTAAAGTGTGGCCGACAAAGCAAATAAAAACACCTTCCATTGGAGCCGTTCTGCTCCAGCGGAGGGTGTTTTACATTATACGATTTGTTTTTTCTTGGACTTGTTTGCCAGGCTGTCAACGATCCGCGAGGCGAGGGCACCCAGCGCAATGCCCAGCACAAGGCCGCCCAGCACATCGGTGGGGAAGTGCACATACAGGTACAGCCGGGTAAAGGCGATGAAAGCCGCCAGCACCAGCGCGGGGACGCCCAACTTCCGGTTTTGCAGCCAGAGCGCAAAGGCTGCCGCAAAAGCCGAGGCCGTGTGCCCGGAGGGGAAGGAGTGCCCGTGGGGACGCTTGACCAGAATGGTGATCGCCGTGTTCACGTCGCAGGGGCGGGGCCGGGCGAACAGCGGCTTGAGGATGCAGTCCCCGGCCACCAGATACAGTACCAGCGCCGTGGCCATGGCGCACCCGGCCTTGCGGGTGCGGCGGAACAGCAGCAAAAGCAGCGTGAACGCGATCCAGATCTCACCGTGCTCACCGGCGTAGTTGAGAAAGACGGCCAGCGCATCCAGCACCGGGTTGTGGAACTGCTGCAGCCAGTCCAGAAATGCGAATTTAAACGGCATAAAGAACCTCCTGTCTGTTGGTTCTATGGTAACACATCTTCCGGCCCACCACAACCCGGCAGGCAAAAAACAGGAGTGCAGAAATAAGCTACATCTGTTATATTGGAATATGATATTACAATGCGGAAAGCAAAAACGCCCGTTCCGACGGCAAAGGCCGGAACGGGCGCAGGATGCGAGAAAATCAGAGGCCCATCTCGGGCAGGGTGGGGTAGCTGTCGATGGCACCGTGCTTCTGTACGCTCAGGCCGCAGAACCGGTTGGAAAAGTCCAGGTACTCCTTCAGCTTTTTGCAGGACAGCTTTTCCAGCTTGTCCACCGTCACGCCGTCCCGGCTCAGCTGCCACAGGAAGGAGCCGATGAAGCCGTCGCCCGCACCGGTGGTGTCCACGGCCCTGACCTTCTGGCAGGGGGCAAAGGCATGGGCGGCGCGGGTGTAGGCGTAGGCCCCCTTGCTGCCGCAGGTGTACAGCACCAGCTGCACATCCCCGGCAAACAGCTGGGGCAGGGCGGCTTCGATGTCGGCGGTGCCGGTGAGGAACTCCAATTCCTCGTCCGAGACTTTCAGGATGTTGGACAGCGGCAGGAACTGCAGCACAGTTTGGCGCAGCATCTCCCGGTCGGGCCAGAGGGGAAAGCGGAGGTTCGGGTCAAAGCTCACGATCGCACCGGCCTCCCGGGCGGCTCCGATGGCGGCCAGATGGGCGTGGCGCATGGGGCTGTCCACCAGCGAGACGCTGCAGAAGTGCAGGGCAAAAGCGTCGCGGAACCAGGCCAGGTCGATCTGCTCCGGGGCATACAGCAGGTCGGCCGAGGGCTTGCGGTAAAAGCTGAAGGTGCGGTTGCCGTCCTCCTCCAGGCTCACGAAGGCAAGGGCGGTGTTTGCCTTGTCGGTGAACACCAGATGGCTCAGGTCGATGCCGCAGGCTTCCAGCTCCCGTGCGATCTTGTGGCCGAAGGGGTCATCGCCCAGCTGGGTGAGAAAGCTGCTGGCACCGCCCAGACGGGCAAAGGCAGCGCAGACATTGGCCGGTGCGCCGCCGGTGCGCGGGCTGAAGGACGGCACCTCGTCAAAGGTGCATCCCACGCGGGACGGGATCATGTCGATCAGCGCTTCGCCGATGGAAAACAGAGTATTGCCGGGCATAGAAAACCTCCAGATCACAAATTGCAGAGTTCACAGGCTGCCCCGGTCAGCTTTATGCTCACGTCGCCGGGGGCAGGGTAGTACCGGGTGCTGAACACCGTGGCTCCCCCGTTCAGGAAAATTTCCAGCGAGGAATTGTCGCCCACCACCCGCAGGCTGCGGCAGGGGGCTGCCAGCCGGGCGCGGCGCACGGTGCGGCCGTCGGCCAGAGCGGGGTCGGTGAAGCGCAGGGTGCAGGTGCAGTCCTGTTCAGTATACACCAGCTGCACCCCCTGCGCAACCGTCAGGCAGAAGTCTCCGGCGGGTGCGGCGGTCAGGTCGAAGCGCGGGGCAAGGAACACTTCCTCGCCGCTGGCGGCATGCAGGGCGGCAGCGCTGCGCTGCGCGTCCAGCTCCGGCACCGGGTTCTGCAGCAGGGTGCCATCCGGCCCGGCCGTCAGCACGCGGGGCACGGTGAAGCAGTGCTGCCAGCCGTAGGCCACGGTGGGCGCGTTGCCGTAGTCGGCGTCCGGCATGCCCATCCAGCCGATCTGGATGCGGCAGCCGTTGCCGTCCACAAAGCTCTGGGGGGCGTAATAATCAAAGCCTGCGTCCAGCTCGTGGAATTCGCTCAGGGTGCAGTCCCCGCGCCAGTCACCGTGGATGGCAAACCAGCCGCAGCCATAGACGTTCTGGCACTGGATGCCCTGGGGGGACACCGCCAGATACCACTGCCCGTCCAGACAGAACAGGTCCGGGCACTCCCACATGTAGCCGAAGGGCTCCGGGGTGGTCAGGGTGTTGATGTGGGTCCAGCGGAGCTTGTCGGTGCTTTCCAGCACCAGCACTTCGCCCTTGTCCTCCAGCGTGCGGGCACCCAGCACCATGTAGTACCGGCCTTCGTAGGCGAACACCTTGGGGTCCCGCACATGGCAGGTGAGCCCGGCGGGGTAGTCGCGGTTAGTCAGCAGGCACTGCTTGCTGTCGAGGGTCACGCCGTCCTTGCTGACGGCCAGGCAGACGTTGTGCCCGCGGCCCTCTTTGATGTAATCAAAATTGCCGGGGTGCTTGACGTTGCCGGTGTAGTAGAGGTACATGGTGCCATCCTCCACCAGGGCCGAGCCGGAGTAGGCACCGTGGCAGTCAAAAGGCTCGTCCGGATAGAGCATCACCGGCAATTGCTCCCAGTGGAGCAGGTCGGTGCTGACGGCGTGGCCCCAGTGCTTGACCCCGCCGTTCACGTCGAAGGGGCCGTACTGGAAGAATGCGTGGTACTGCCCGCCGTAGACGCACAGGCCGTTGGGGTCGTTCAGCCAGCCTACCGGCGGCTGTAGGTGGAACCGCTGGCGGTGGGGGTCGGCGGCGGCCTTTTCCGCGCCGAGGGATTCCACCAGCGGCACCAGCTTTTTCAGGTCGCGCTGGAGTGCGTTCATGCCTTGACCTCCTCAGGGCTCCAGATGACCCAGGTCACGGCGAAGGACACGCCGAAGGAGATGGCCATCATGATGATGTACTGCAGGGGCATATGCAGGTGCAGCAGGATGCCGAAGATGCCGGTGACGCCGGTGCCGGTGGCACCCAGACCCACGATGCTGGCGTACCATGCGCCGCAGGCACCGCCCAGCAGGCCGCCGAGGAAGGGCTTGAAGTAGCGCAGGTTCACGCCGAAGATGGCAGGCTCGGTGATGCCCATGCAGGCGGACAGGGCAGAGGGCAGGGCCATGGACTTGACCTTGGTGTCCTTGCTCTTGAGGGCCACAGCCAGAGCGGCACCGCCCTGTGCCACGTTGGCGGCGCTGGCCAGCGGCAGCCAGTAGGTATAGCCGTAGCGGGCCAGCTGGCCCAGGTCGATCAGGGTGTACATGTGGTGGATGCCGGCCACGACGGTGACCGCGTACAGGCCGCCCATGATGAAGGAGCCGGTGCCGTAGGGCAGGGTGATGAGGGTCTGCACGCCGGTGATGATGCCGTTTTCCAACTTGGTGAACACGGGACCGATGGCGGCCAGGGTCAGGTAACCGGTGACGAACACGGAGACCAGCGGGGTGACGAACAGGTCAAACATGGCGGGCACCACCTTGTGCAGCCGCTTTTCGATCTGGCACATAAGCCACACGGCGATGATGACCGGGATGACGTGGCCCTGATAGCCCACCAGCGGCACCGAGTACAGGCCGCCGAACACCGGCTGCATCACGTTGACGCCGTTGGAAACGGTCCAGGCGTTCTGCAGGTCGGGGTGGATCATGATCATGCCGATGACTGCACCCAGATAGGGGTTGCCGCCGAACACCTTGGCGGCAGAGTAGGCGATGAGGATGGGCAGGAAGGTGTAGGCCGTATTGGAGAACAGCTTGGCGAACACATACACCGAGCCGGTGGTGTCGATGTTCAGGAAACCGTTGTTCACCATGAAGTTCAGCGCTTCCATGATGCCCATCAGGAAGCCGGAAGCCACGATGGCGGGGATGATGGGCACAAAGATGTCGCCCAGGGTCTTGATGGCCCGCTGATACCAGGGTGCCTTGGCGGCGGCCGCCTGCTTCACGTCCTCCTTGCTGCCGCCCTCGATGCCGGCCAGCTGGATGAACTCGTCGTATACCTTGTTCACCGTGCCGGTGCCGAAGATGATCTGCAGCTGGCCCTGTGCCTCAAAAACGCCCTTGGCGCCCTCGGTGTTTTCCAGCTCCTGCTTGTTGACCTTTGCGTTGTCTGCGATGACCAGACGCAGGCGGGTGGCGCAGTGTGCGGCCGACAGGATGTTGTCTTTTCCGCCGATGCAGTCCAGAACCTGTTGTGCTGCGTGTTTGTAATCCATAGTGCACTTCTCCTTTTCTTGATGCTTCCTCTTTCTGCGCTGCAGGGCAGTTTTGGAATTGACTTGACGCGCGGGGTGTGCTACAATACCGCTTTGTGTATGACAATTTCCGGGAAAAAGGGAAAACCAAGATGAATCTGACAAAGCAGTTCTTTAAATATGTATCGCAGAATATTTTCGGTCTGCTGGGCACGTCCTGCTATATTCTGGCCGATACCTATTTTATCTCGCAGGCGGCGGGCACGGACGGCGTGACCCTGCTCAACCTCTGCCTGCCCATTTACAACTTCATTTTTGCCATCGGTTCCATGATCGGTCTGGGTGCGGCCACCCGCTACGCCATCCTCCGCGCACAGGGCGAGGAGCGGGCGGCACAGCGGTATTTCTCCAATGCCGTCTTTTGCGCCTGCCTGCTGGCCGTGCCCTTTGTGCTGGTGGGCATCTTCTGCCCCGGCACACTGCTGCGGCTCATGGGCGGCGATGCTGGTATCGTGGCGCTGGGCATCCCCTATGCGCGCATCTTTCTGCTGTTCACGCCCTTTTTCATGTGCAACTACATCGTGTCGGCCTTTGTCCGCAACGACGGTGCGCCCTCGCTGGCCATGGTGGCCACGCTGAGCGGCAGCCTGTTCAATGTGGTGTTCGACTACATCTTCATGTTCCCCATGGGGCTGGGGCTGGCCGGTGCGGCACTGGCCACCGCCGTTTCGCCGATGCTCAGCATCGCCATCTGCAGCCGCCACTTCTTCCAAAAAGACAACACGGTGCAGTTCGTGCGGCAGCTGCCCTCGGCAAAGCTGCTGGGGCAGAGCTGCCAGCTGGGCATCTCCGGCTTTGTGGGGGAGATGTCCTCCGGCGTGACCACGACGGTGTTCAACTTCCTGCTGCTGGGTCTGGCCGGGAATGTGGCCGTGGCGGCCTACGGCGTCGTGGCCAACTTTGCGCTGGTGGCCACCGCCATTTTCAACGGTGTGGCCCAGGGTGCCCAGCCGCTGGTGAGCCGCTGCTACGGCCACAGCGACCGCGCCGGAGCCCGGAAGCTGCTCATTCTGGGCAGCTGCACCGCGCTGGCACTGGCGGCCGTGCTGTACGCGGTGGTGTTCGGCATGACCGATACGCTGGTGGGCTGGTTCAACAGTGAAAACTCGGTGCAGATGGCCCGGTTTGCCCACAACGGCATGCGGCTGTACTTCGTGGGCTACTTCTTTGCCGGGTTCAACATCGTGGCGGCGGGCTACCTGAGCGCCACCAACCGCCCGCTGGAAGCCTCGGTCACCTCCATCTGCCGCGGCGTGGCGGCCATTGTGGTCTGCTCGCTGGTGATGAGCGCCCTCTTTGGCATGAACGGCGTGTGGGCGGCCTTCCCGGCATCGGAGCTGCTGACGGCGCTGCTGACCCTGTTTTTGCTGCTGCGGAAGAAAAAGCAGACTGTGTGAGTTCCAGCGGTGAAATATCCGCAAAAAACAGAATGCTTGAGTAGAACGTGCAGACGCCGCGATGTACCGGGTGAAGAACGAGAAAAAGGCAGCGGCAAGATCTTAAATATAAAGTTCCTGCTCGCGCAGAGCTTCTTCGGGCGAAAGCCCGGACTGCGCAGTGTGACCGGCCAGCGCCCGCCATTGTGCGGGGGACTGGCCGGTTTCTTTTTTGAACACCCGGCACAGGTAGTTGGCACCGGAAAAGCCGCACAGGCTGGCCACCACGTCCAGCGTGTACTCCCGGTGCAGCAGCAGCCGCTGGGCGGCTTCCACCCGCACCCGGGTCAGGTAGCGCCCCGGCGGGATGCCCAGCGCGGCGGTGAAGGTGCGCACCAGATGGCTCTTGGACACCCCCAGCCGCTCGCTGAGCTCCTCCACGCCGTACAGGCCCGCGTAGTTGGCCCGGATGTCCGCGATGGCGGCCTGCACCAGCGGCGGCAGGGCGGGGGCGGCGCTGTCGGCGTCGGCCAGCTCACACAACAGGGCAAAGGCCAGCTGGCTGCGCACCCGGCCCGGCAATTCCTGCTCCGAGGCAAGGCGGTCCAGCAGCTCGGCGGCGGCGGGGCAGGTCTCGCCCCGGGCCAGAAAAGGCAGCTCGTGCAGCCCGGCCAGAAACTGGGCGCTGGCCTGCCCGGTGAGCTGGACGCACAGCAGGTGGCAGCTGCCCTCCGGCTCCAGCACCAGCGGGGCGCGGCTCAGCACCAGATGCCCGGCCGGGACGCTCTGGGGCGGCAGCAGCAGCGCAGCCCCGGCGGGCAGGGGCCCGGCGGAGGGCACACTGGCGGTGCACCGCCCGCTGGAAATAAGGCAGACCCACAGCCCGTCGCCGGTCAGGGTGAGAGGCGCGCAGGGCTGCACGTCCTGCACCTGACCGGGCGCGGCCACGGCATTCCAGTCAAACAGCAATATCTGACACCTCAAATCAATAAAATGCTATTTTATATCACAAAATAATCTGTTATTATAATACCAACGAACCGAAGCGCCGTCAAGGGCGCTACAAACACAAGATTATGGAGGCAAACGATTATGGCTTCGATTAGCTGCCAGCACATCTATAAGATCTACCCGGGCGCTACCGCTCCTTCCGTCACCGACTTCAACCTGGAGATCCAGGATAAGGAATTCATCATCTTCGTCGGCCCCTCCGGCTGCGGCAAGTCCACCACCCTGCGCATGATCGCCGGCCTGGAGGAGATCTCCAAGGGCGAAATGTACATCGGCGGCCGTCTGATCAACGACGTTCCCCCGAAGGACCGCGACATCGCCATGGTGTTCCAGAGCTACGCTCTGTACCCCCACATGACCGTTTACAAGAACATCGCATTCGGTCTGGAGCTGCGCAAGACCCCGAAGGACGAGATCGACCAGCGCGTGCATGAGGCAGCCAAGATCCTGGAGATCGAGCACCTGCTGGACCGCAAGCCCAAGGCTCTGTCCGGTGGTCAGCGTCAGCGTGTTGC
>ENA-ORIC01002967-ORIC01002967.1-human-gut-metagenome-genome-assembly--contig:-NODE-2967-length-12539-cov-4.876344_pt1 | contig 12539 bp, 9 predicted proteins | sample MGYA00243023_ERZ508732 | MGnify/ENA primary metagenome ERZ508732 (study PRJEB26277, sample SAMN04329767) | human gut metagenome | biome: human-associated habitat | host: Homo sapiens | place: USA...
CCCGCAAGGATACATAATCCCTGCGGAATAAGTGTCTCGACGCAAAACTTTGTCGGTGCAATTCTTTTCTCCATCAGTGTTTCTCCGTCGATTACCGTGAGCTTGCTCGATGTGATTGGTTTATTTTCGGTTGTCGTTGAGTTACTCCTTTCTTCTGGCACCACGCCGCCTCACAATGGCGCGTGTGGCTCGTTCTGGTTTGGCTGCGGTACTTATCCCACGTATACAACAATGCCACGTCCGGCGTTTACGTGGCTTGCGTGTGATACCGCAATCCGCTTAAATTCCACTGATCTATGTCATCTGATCATCTCCTCTTACTATTATAGTTTTTTCCGGGCTTTTGAGAGGTACTTTCTTACAGTTAACCGGAAAATATTTATTTTGTTTACATTTAACGCTATAATGCAAATTGTGAAATCAAAACTTCATAGTTTTCAGATATAATTATTGAAGTCACGCAAAAAATACTTGACAAATGCGCGCTGAAGTGATACAATTAATATGGTATAAAAACACAACGACAATTGAGCAAGCATCAAAAAAAACGATCACCAGATCATCAAAACAAACAATTATAAACAACTTCGCGTTTGTTCATACATAGGGAAAAAATGTTAAAATAATGAAATCATTCTCATCACAGCTATCTGCAGTTGTTGCAAAGAGTGACCCAGAAAATAGAACACACTGGCTTCCGTTCTGGATACACTCGCTCGACGCCGCCGGAGTAATCGAACAGCTCGCCCGCGAATGGCTGCCTGCCAGCATATTTGACTATCTTTGTGCCGCGTGCGGAGCGGAAGTGCTCATTCCTCTGCTCATATTCATTGCTCTCGTTCATGACATCGGAAAGATAACTTTCTGTTTTCAGTCGAGAATAGGCGACGCCGCAGGATTCTCGCCATTTTCGGAATTTGTCGTTCTGCCGAAATCGTTGCCATTTAAGAAAATCTCTGGGACACCTCATGCACTTGCGAGCGAGGCAATACTCCTTGAATGCGGATGTCCGCCCGGCGTCGCGTCAATGGCGGGTTCGCATCACGGAAAGCCCACGATGCTTTCAGATCAGGTTTTCGATCAGCTTGAAGACTACGCGGAGAATTACTATGATCGAAACGAAAACCTCTTCAGATCGCTCTGGAGTGAATGGCTCGATTTCGCGCTGGAGTACTCGGGATTTGACTCGATAGACGATATTCCCGACATTCCGGAGCCGGCGCAGGTCCTGATCTGCGGCATGCTGATAATGGCGGACTGGATTGCCAGCAACACGGCTTACTTTCCGCTCATTACGTGCGACGAAAACGGAAAGATGGCGGACTATCCCGGCAGGATAGATCACGCCTGGAAAAAACTCGCATTCCCTGAACCTTGGGTCTCGGGAGCGAGGTTCGGACTCAGCCGCGAGGACTTTTACGCGCGCTTCGGGTTCATGCCGAACAGTACGCAGAGCGAGGTCATCGAAGCCATAAACAACACCGTTTCGCCGGGAATCTGCATACTTGAAGCGCCGATGGGACTCGGGAAGACTGAGGCGGCACTCGCGCTCACCGAAATTTTAGCGGCAAGATCTGGCGCGGGCGGACTCTTCTTCGGGATGCCGACTCAGGCGACCTCGAACGGCATCTTCAAGCGGCTCGAGAGGTGGGCTGAGGGGATCGCGGAGGACGACGGAGCGATTCACTCAATAAAGCTCGCGCACGCCGCGGCTGAGCTCAATGACGATTACCGCGCGATATTTGAGGGGCATAGCGAGCTATGCGACGAGTCCTGCGGGCTGATCGTGCACGACTGGTTCTCAGGTCGCAAGCAGGCGCTTTTGTCGGATTTCGTTATCGGCACGGTCGACCAGATGCTTATGGCGGCGCTCAAACAGAAGCACGTGATGTTAAGGCACACTGGACTCGCCGGGAAGGTCGTCGTGGTTGACGAGTGCCACGCATACGACGCCTACATGAGCCAGTATCTCGACACCGCGATAAAGTGGCTCGGCGTCTACAAAGTTCCGGTTGTGATCCTCTCGGCGACCCTGCCGGTCAGGCGGCGTACCGAGCTTGTCGAAGCGTATCTGAACATAAACACGCTCCCCGATGCCGAGTGGATGCACAGTCTTGCGTATCCGGTGCTGACTTTCACTGACGGTGGCGACGTCCAGCAGAAGGCGCTGACATATAACGGAGAGCACAGATCAGTCGCTATGAAGCGGATCACGCGGGATTGGGTGATAAAAGGTGTCGGATACGCGGTCAGCCGCAGCGGATGCGCCGGAGTGATCGTCAACACGGTGAAGAAGGCGCAGGAAATCTCCGAAGAGCTCCGCACGGAGTTTCCGGAAAGCGAAGTTATAGTGATGCACGCGCAGTTCATAATGACCGAGCGCGCAAACCGTGAGAAGCTGATTCTGGAGCGCGTCGGAAAGAATTCGACGCCTGATACGCGCCGCGGTCTGATAGTCGTCGGAACGCAGGTGCTCGAGCAATCGCTCGACCTCGATTTCGACATTATGGTGACCGAACTTTGCCCGATGGACCTTCTGCTCCAGCGAATCGGACGGCTGCACAGACACGACAGAAAACGTCCGGATGGTCTTGAAAACGCGGAATGCCTTGTTATTGACGAGCAGGGCGATGAGTTTGACGGTGGCAGCGCGGCGGTGTACGGCGAATGGCTGCTTATGAAGACGCGCGCGGCACTGCCGGACAAGCTCACGCTCCCGGACGATATTCCACCGCTCGTGAACCGCGTTTATGACGCGGATGACCTGAGTATGTTTGGAAGTCTGACTGAGCGTATGACAAAGGCGCGCAACGATCACATTCTGGAGAATAGCAAGAAGAAGCGCGACGCGGAGAACTATCTCCTAGGCGACCCGCCTGAGTTCGACGGCGATTTCGCACATATGAACACGCTCGACGGCTGGCTTGACAACAGCATACAGCTTGGTGAGCTCGGCGAGCAGAGCGGAGAGATGGCGGTGCGCGACGGCGACCCGTCGATCGATGTCATAGCGCTGAGGCTCTGCGCTGACGGAAAAGTCAGATTGATAACCGACGACATTGTCGTACCGACCGATCGGGCGCCGTCAAGGGAAGAAGCGCTCGTCGCCGCGAGACAGAAGCTGCGGCTGCCGGCTTATTTCAGCAAGAAATGGAAAATCGACGATGTCATAAATGAGCTTGAGAATGTGACCACGCGGTACTTCCCGGGGTGGCGGGATTCTTCCCTGTTGAAGGAAGAGCTCGCGCTGATCTTCGACAATGAGCTGACCGCGCAAATCGGCGGGACGGTTCTGCGCTATGACATCGAAAACGGGCTTACATATGAAAAGGAGTGAGGTAATGAACGATAGGGAATTCAATCTTTTGGACGAGAAGTGGATACTCGTCAGAAGAAACGATTGCACGGTCGAAGAAATTTCACTGGTAAACGCGGTACTTCGGGCTCACGAGTATGTCGATCTCGCGGGTGAGCTGCCAACTCAAGATGTATCGATTCTGCGTCTTATGCTGGCTCTGCTTCACACGATCTTCTCGCGTTACTTGCCGGATGGTGAAAAAAAGCCGCTCGAGCGACCGCAGGACGCGCTGAGACGCTGGTCTGAGCTCTGGCACGCCGGCAGATTTCCGGAGAAGCCGGTGCGGGAATATCTCGAGTCGGTGCATGAGAGGTTCTGGCTGTTTCATCCGGAGCGACCGTTCTACCAGACGATAGCGGCGAAGGTCGGAACTGAATACACGGCGTCAAAGTTGAATGGTGCGGTCTCGGAGAGCAGCAATAAGGTCAGATTGTTCTCCGGATGCTCTGGAAGGCAGAAAAGCGAGATCAATTACCCGGAAGCCGCGAGATGGCTGCTTTATGTGAACAACTACGATGACACATCGGCAAAACCGAAGGGAAAGAATCTGCCGTCTCCCGGCGCGGGATGGCTCGGCAAGCTCGGGCTGATCACAGTCCGCGGAAATAATCTTTTTGAGACCCTGATGTACAATCTGATCCTTTTGAACCCTACTGGCTGGAGCTTATGGGAAACCGAAAAACCAGTCTGGGAACTTGACACGCCGCGCGGTGCTGAACGCACTGAGATCGCCGCACCGGATAATCTCTCCGAGCTGTATACATTGCAATCACGCAGATTATACCTTGTCCGCGCCGGAGAAAAAGTCACCGGATATACGCTTTTAGGCGGGGATTTCTTCGATAAAGTCGACGCGTTTATCGAGCCGATGACAATATGGAGCGCAATAAAGGGCAGTGAACGGACAAAGACGCAGTTCCAGCCGAGGAGGCATGATTCATCGGTGCAGATGTGGCGTGAATTTTCCGCGACATTCGCGGTGTCGGATATGGCGCATATCCCCGGGATAGTGCTGTGGATAGAATATCTACGGAAGTCGAGACTTATTGACCGTCAGCGGTTCATACGCTTCAGCATAGCGTCGGTTCAGTACGGAGACAAGGATTTCTTTGTTAATGATCTTTTCTCTGACTCAATAACCTTCCACACCGACCTTCTGACCGAGCTTGGAAAGCATTGGCAGACGATGATTACCAATGAGATCGCGAACTGCGACGAGCTCGCGAAAGCCGTTTCGACTCTGGCAAGGCGGCTTGAGCTCGCAGCTGGCTCATCGGACGACACCGCCGGAAAACGCGCTTCGGTTGGTTACGCGCGCGAACAGTTCTACTACGAGATCGATGTTCCGTTCCGCGAGTGGCTCGCTTCGATCGACCCGAACTGGGGCAAGTGCTCGGATGAGGAATCCGAAGCTCTGAAGAGCTGGCATGACACCGCGAAGATGATCGCGGCGTCGATCGGAAAGGATCTTGTCGAGTCGGCGGGCACGGCGGCGATCGTAGGACGCATGGGCAAGGACGAGAAGGGCAACGATAGATATTACTCCGCCGCTGACGCTTACCGCAGCTTCAGGCACGGAATAAACAGCATATATTTCACAGGAGGAGAGCAATGACTGATAATCGAAACAAAATCCTCGGCTTCATGCGGCACAAGCTCGAGTGGCTCAGATCACTCCCGGAGAAAACCTGCCGCGCAGAGCTTGCCGAGCTCAGACGCGGGATCGGACACGCTCCGGGCGATATTCCGGCACTCTGGGGAACATTCCTGACCGATCTTCCAGAGGAGTTCTACCGCAACAGCGGTGAAGCCTCAGAAGCTGAATGGGCGGTCTACATAGCGCTGACAATGTTCGCTCTCCATCAGCAGGGACACGACTTCAAGTCGGACTGGATGCACGACGACAAGATCCCATTCGGACGCGCGGTCAGAAAATTAGCTCCGGTCGCTGACGACACGAACGACGACCTGAAGCGTATCCGCAACCGCTTCAACAAGATCGCGACCGCGTCGGATATGCGCGAGCTCACGAATCACCTGCGTGGAATGGTCAATCTGCTCAGCTCGAAAGATATTAAATTTGATTACGCCGACCTCGCTTACGATCTCTATCGCTACGACTTTTACGAAAACCGCTCGAAAGTAAGACTGAAATGGGGACAGGATTTCTGCCGCGTCGAAAAAAACGAAGAAAAATCTGAACAATAACGAAAGGATGTTTATCATGAAAGCAAGACTTTATCTCGATGTACATGTACTCCAGACTGTTCCGCCGAGCTGCGTCAACCGCGACGACACCGGAAGCCCCAAGACCGCGATCTACGGCGGTACGACCCGCTCGCGCGTCTCGTCTCAGGCGTGGAAGCACTCCATGCGCGAGATGTTCAGAGACGAGATATTCGATCCCGAAAAGCTAGGTTCGAGGACAAAGCACGTTCTCGGAATGGTCGAAAAGGAAATAGAAAAAGTTATGCTCGAAAAGGCAGAAATTGATGGTGAAACAACCGAGCAAAATGCGTCTGACTTAGCGCGAGACATCCTATCACGCATCACCATCAAAAAGAATGGCAAGGAAGAGATCGTACTAAAAACTGACGAAAACAGCAAAAGTGATGTGTTGGTTTTTATCAGCAAAGCACAAGCAAATGCTCTTGCCCACCTTGCATTGGATGAGCGCATGAAAATCGCTAAAGACGATTTCAAAAAGAAAACTGGTGATTCACCAGAGGAAGAAGAAAGGAAGAAAAAACTCAAAAAATCATTTGAGGATTTCCAAGATGAATGCAAGAATGCATTTGCAACTCACAATTCGATTGACATAGCCCTCTTCGGGCGTATGGTCGCGTCCGATCCATCGCTCAACTGCGACGCCGCCGCCCAGGTTGCGCACAGCATCTCGACTCACACTGTTCAGAACGAGTACGATTATTTCACCGCGGTCGATGATCTCTCGCCCGACGACACCGCCGGCGCGGGTCATCTCGGAACGGTCGAGTTCAACTCCTCGACCCTCTATCGTTACGCCACCGTCAATCTCATTGAACTTGCGAAATTCCTCGGCAAGACTGACACTCCCGAGGTCGTGCGCGGATTCGTCGAGGCGTTCGTCCGATCGATGCCGACCGGCAAGCAGAACACATTCGCCAACCGCACGCTTCCCGACGCGGTTTATGTGACCATCCGCCGCGACCAGCCGGTCAACCTATGCCGTGCTTTCGAAAAGCCGGTCGACTCAAAGGACAACGGCTACGCCGCCGCGTCCGGAAAGAGACTCGAGGAGTACGCGGATGGAGTATACAAAAACTTCGCCGCGAAGCCCGAATGCGCTTTCGCGGTCGGAGATCTGCTCGGGGAACTCGCCGAGACTATGCCACTCAGCGAGTTGCTTGATCGGGTATTTGAAAAGACCTCTGAATTACTGAATGAGAGCGAGGGAGAGTAATGGCGACATTGCTTCTCCGGCTCGCCGCCCCGCTGCAAGCCTGGGGCATCGACTCGAAGTTCGATACCCGCAAGACCGGGCGCGTGCCGTCAAAAAGCGGCGTCATCGGTCTTCTCGCCGCGGCGCTCGGATACAAGCGGTACGAGACCGACAAACTTGCGTCGCTTAACGATCTGAGCTTCGGCGTCAGAACCGACCGCGAGGGAAAGTTGCTGCGCGATTTCCACATGGCGCATAGCATTGAAAAGGACAAAAACAATGAGTATAAATACCAATGCCTGACGCAGCGTTATTATCTCTCGGACGCGGTTTTCTTAGCCGGGTTCGAGGGCGGGCGCGAAAAGCTCGAGGAGATCGCGAGCGCGCTGTCAAGCCCGGTGTTCCCCCTGTTTCTCGGAAGGCGTTCCTGCCCGCCGACACTGCCGCTCTGCCTTGGTGTGCGCGACCTGCCACTTGAGGAGGCTCTCAGAGCCGAGCCGCCGCTCGTTGAAAATCCGCGCGGTTCAATGCGCATAACAACCGACGCTTCGGAGAATGAGCGCGGCATCGCGGCACAGCGCGATATTCCGCTGTCGTTTGACCCGCGCAGAAGAGCCTACGGGTACCGCAATGTTTCTGAGCGCGAACCGCTTCTCATCGGAAAGGTTGAACACGACCCGTTTGATGAACTGGAGGAAGACAATGTATCTCTCACGGATAAGACTTGATACAAAAAAGCGGAGCACGATGACCGCGTTCTCGAATCCGCAGAAGTTCCACGGCGCAATTGAGTCGGCTTTTACGGGCGAGCGCGGACGGAATCTCTGGCGGCTCGACGAGCTCGGCGGCGAGACCTATATGCTTGTCCTGTCTGAAGAGATCCCCGATCTCTCAGAAGCCGTGAAGCAATTCGGTCACGACGGAGAGAGTTTTGAGACGCGCGATTACGATAAGCTCCTCGAACGCGTGACTATCGGCAGCCGCTGGCAGTTCCGCCTGACCGCGAATCCGACGATCTGCAAAAAGAAATCCGAAGACGCGCCGCGCGGAAAGGTGATGGCGCACATTACCGTCGATCATCAGGAGAAGTGGCTCGCCGACCGTGCCGAGAACCACGGATTCAGCCTCGTTCCCGACGAGTTCCGCGTGACGAAGAGTCGCTCATATTCATTCAGCAAGCATGGCGAGCGCCGTGTGACGCTGCTCTCGGTCACTTACGACGGGATACTCACGGTTACCGACCCGGAAAAGTTCAGGGTCTCTATGATAAACGGTATCGGCAGGGGAAAAGCATATGGGAACGGGCTCCTGACGATAGTCCGCGCGGGGAACTGACGCTATGGCTGAAATTCCGGGAATCAAAAAGCCCTCAATACAAACGCTGTCTCAGATAAAGGATCGCATGACCTTCATTTACCTCGAACGATGCAAAATCAATCGTGAAGACAGCGCAATAACAGCAACGGATGAAAACGGAGTGATACATATTCCCGTCGCGTCGATATCCGTACTTCTGCTTGGGCCGGGAACAGATGTGACGCACAGAGCGATGGAGCTTATCGGCGACGCCGGAGTAAGCATTGTATGGGTGGGAGAGCATGGGGTAAGGTATTACGCTGGCGGATGTGCGTTGACACACAGTTCAAGACTTTTGATAAGACAGGCAGAATATGTCTCAAATCAGAGAAAGCACCTCGCTGTTGTGCGAAAAATGTATATGCTCAGATTTGAAGGTGAAGATGTCTCCGGTCTGACACTTCAGCAGCTGCGCGGCAGAGAAGGAAGTCGTATGCGTTCAGTCTACAGAAACTGCTCCACGCGAACCGGAGTTAAGTGGAATGGGCGTGAATATGATCCGGACGATTTTTCCGCAAGTGATCCGGTAAATCAGGCGTTGTCAGCAGGCAATGTCTGTCTTTACGGACTTGCGCACGCGGTGATTTGTGCGCTTGGATGCTCACCGGGGCTCGGATTTGTCCATATAGGACATGAGCTTTCATTCGTGTATGACATTGCAGATTTGTATAAGGCTGAAACTACGATACCGATAGCTTTTGAGATAGCGGCGGAAAATCCGGACGATCTTCCGGGAAAAACGAGGAAACGTGTGCGTGACGCTATCGCAGGCAGTCATATTCTCGAACGCATGGTAAAGGATATAAAATATCTTTTCGCGAGCGATGATGATACGGATGAAGGCGGCGAGCCTCTTTATCTCTGGGATGATCGCCAGGGAGCTGTGGATTATGGAAAATCCTACGGTGATGAATGATGGTTGTAATTACGTTAAGCGACTGCCCGCCGAAGGTACGCGGTGATCTTTCAAAGTGGCTCTGCGAGATAAATACCGGTGTGTACGTCGGAAATCTCAGCGCAAGAGTGCGACAGGAATTGTGGATGAGAGTCTGTGACAACCTGAAGAATGGACGCGCGACGATGGTTTACAGCACACAAGGAGAGCAACAGCTGAATTTTGAGGTTCACAATTCGCTGTGGGAGCCGGTCGATCTGGATGGGATAAAACTAATGCGGCGTCCGCTGCCGGGAAAAGCAGCGGAAGAAGGCGAGGGCGGACACACAAGCAGAGCAGGGAAGATGCTCGAAGCCCGACGCGCGCAGTCGGCGAAACGCCGCGGGCAGAGTGAATATGTAGTCATAGACATAGAGACCTCCGGGCTTTCAATTGAGAAAGACCGGATAATAGAGATCGCCGCAATTCGTGTGAAAGACGGCGAGATAAGTGAAGAATTTCAGACGCTCGTGGACGCTGGGATCAGTCCGGAGCGAAAGATAACCGAGCTTACAGGAATAACCCCTGAGATGCTGAAGAGTGAAGGCATACCGATAAAGGATGCACTTGAGAGGCTGACAGTATTTGTCGGGAGTCTGCCGATAATGTGTCATAATGTCGAGTTCGACTGCGGATTTCTGATGAATGAATCCAGACGAAATGGCGTAAGGCTTTTCCGGAATCAATGTATCGACACGCTTGTTCTTGCGAGGAGACGGATCAAAGGGGTGAATCAATATACTCTCGCAGCGCTATGTGAGCATTTTGGAATCAATGCTTCGGGCGCGCACCGTGCCTTGACCGACTGCCGGTTGACAATGATGGTGTTTGAGAAGTTAAATGAAACCTGACTTTCGGCGGGAATAAAATCTTGGTTTTATGGGGATCTTTTTAGTCTTTTCCCCGCGTGTGCGGGGGTGATCCTGAAGCGTTATACTCTAAATCCCCATGAGGGGAGCTTTTCCCCGCGTGTGCGGGGGTGATCCTCAAGCTATCGACAGACCAGACTACATGGCTTGCTTTTCCCCGCGTGTGCGGGGGTGATCCTACGCCGCGCTGTCCGCCGCGACTTGCAGCGCCCTTTTCCCCGCGTGTGCGGGGGTGATCCTGCGTCGAGCTCAGGGACGACCTTGACGCGAATCTTTTCCCCGCGTGTGCGGGGGTGATCCTAATCGGAAGTCATGGTTCCGGTTCCATGTCGTCTTTTCCCCGCGTGTGCGGGGGTGATCCTTGTGTGTGGCATTTCTCTTATCCCTCGACTTTCTTTTCCCCGCGTGTGCGGGGGTGATCCTATCGCTTCGGCTATCTGCTGCTCATAGTTTGCCTTTTCCCCGCGTGTGCGGGGGTGATCCTCGCAAAGGCAATCAGCGAGCTACAGCAGTACGCTTTTCCCCGCGTGTGCGGGGGTGATCCTATATTCATGAGAGATGTGCTTGTAGGCGCATTCTTTTCCCCGCGTGTGCGGGGGTGATCCTGATGTCATAAGAGTCTCCTTTTTTTGAGGTCCCTTTTCCCCGCGTGTGCGGGGGTGATCCCATGAGAGAGTACATTGACGGTCTCGGTGTTGGCTTTTCCCCGCGTGTGCGGGGGTGATCCCTTCGTCGATTCAAAAGGCGACAAAGCAGGAAACTTTTCCCCGCGTGTGCGGGGGTGATCCTTGACGGCTCGTTGCAACTGCCGAGACCTTCTTCTTTTCCCCGCGTGTGCGGGGGTGATCCTGAAAACCAAATGAGAAAGGGGCGGTCGCCTGACTTTTCCCCGCGTGTGCGGGGGTGATCCCATAACCGGTTGGTGATGTCGTGGTCGCACGTCCTTTTCCCCGCGTGTGCGGGGGTGATCCCTGCTCGAGGAAAACGGCGGCATGGCGGATTACCTTTTCCCCGCGTGTGCGGGGGTGATCCTGCCTTTTCCATATCTCAACATCTTCATCGCAACCTTTTCCCCGCGTGTGCGGGGGTGATCCTGATCCGACTTGCGAACCATCGCTGAGACTTTACTTTTCCCCGCGTGTGCGGGGGTGATCCTTTGAAGCCCACATCAAAGCGGCGAAAGACTGCCTTTTCCCCGCGTGTGCGGGGGTGATCCTAACGGCACTGTCTTCACCCCACGTAATACATACTTTTCCCCGCGTGTGCGGGGGTGATCCCAGTTTCAGGCTATGCTACACGACACTGCGAAGCTTTTCCCCGCATGTGCGGGGGTGATCCCATGGCTGAACGCCGAGGACTGCGTGAAATACGCTTTTCCCCGCGTGTGCGGGGGTGATCCTAATCTGGACGCGCTTATAGATTCGATGACCGACTTTTCCCCGCGTGTGCGGGGGTGATCCTATCCATTAAATTTGACATATTCGCCAACGAGGGGTGATCCCAGAACAAAACTGAGACATTGCCAGAAATCGTAAGGCATGTCCGTCCAGGTTCTGTCAATAATTTTTCGCAAAATACCAGCGCAGCCACGCATCTCCCAAAAAGCGGTTTCGAAAACGCATAACTCATTCAGCGGCGTCAAGGCTTGGCAAGCAGCAAAATACGGCAACATCGAGGTGCAACCTTGACGCAAGCTATGGATACCATGCTGTATTGATATGTACTACTTGCTCAACGTTTCTTTAGCATTTTCAAAAAAGTCGCTCACCCATCTTGCATTATTCATAAAAATGTGTTATACTAAAAACGAAAGAAGTACTCTCAGAAAGCTGGTGATCCGGTGGAAAACTCACTCGCCGCCGAGATCGGCGCGGCGGAACTCTGCGCGGAGCTTGACAACTCATGTAAAAGGCTATTGTCCGAGAAAATAATTCTCGCATGGATAATGAAGTCCTGCCTTGAGGAATACAAGGATGTCGACGTCAACGAGATCGCCGAAAAGTATATAGAGGGGACGCCAGAGATCGGCAGCACCGGAGTCGATCGCGATCAGACGAACAGGCAGATAAACGGATTATCCAACGATGACGCGTCAGTGAATGAGAACACCATCCGATACGACATCAGATTCTACGCTCTCGCGCCAAAGGACGGTGGACTGATAAAGCTGATAATCAACGTCGAGGCGCAGAACAAATACCACCAAACGTATCCGCTCATCACTCGCAGCATATACTATATGAGCCGGATGATCTCATCGCAGTACGGAGTCGAGTTTGATCACGCACACTACGAAAACATAAAGAAGGTCTATTCCATCTGGGTCTGCATGAACCCACCGAAGGATCGGATGAACACGATCACGGGATACAAGATTCATGAATACCCGCTGATCGGTGAGGTAAAAGAAAATCCGAGCCATTACGATCTTATGAACGCCGTGATGATCTGTCTCGGCGACGATCCTGAAAATCAGGACAATAACATTCTGAAACTTCTCGAAGTTCTGTTGTCGAACGACGCGAAGGCTTCGGAGAAAAAGAAGATTCTCACAGAAGAATTCGACATATCAATGTCGGAAAAGTTTGAAGGGGAGGTAGC
>ENA-ORIC01002968-ORIC01002968.1-human-gut-metagenome-genome-assembly--contig:-NODE-2968-length-12538-cov-3.488645_pt1 | contig 12538 bp, 8 predicted proteins | sample MGYA00243023_ERZ508732 | MGnify/ENA primary metagenome ERZ508732 (study PRJEB26277, sample SAMN04329767) | human gut metagenome | biome: human-associated habitat | host: Homo sapiens | place: USA...
ACTTCTGTGATCTTTCTTTGTTCCACTTTGCAGGAATATCCATTGTCTTCCAAGAGTTCTCTTACTCTTGTTGCAATAACTGTACTTGTTGCAATTCCACTCCCACAAGCTGAACCATCTGAGCCCATCAACGAAGCGGAACTCCCCTATTCCTTGAACTGGATGAACTGCCTGCTTGAAACACGTGCTGTTCTGCTGCAATTGTTTCAGGAAACAAGCATTCCGCTTGCAGAGGCACTCTGTTACGGGTTGCACTATGTACAGCAGTTTCAAGACTGGATCGAAGAAAAAACAGACGACTTTCCAGAATTACAGCCCATCTCCAGCAAGCCTGTATTTCTTCATCACGAATCTGTTCAACATTTATATGATACCCTCGAATGGATGACTCCGGAATGGGCAGACTGGATGCAGCAAATCCAACAACATCCGGTTACTGATGCAGATTTACAGGCATTTGCAAAAGTCGCTGAACCATGGATTCCAGCGTTCCGAAACTTTTGTTCCTATTACCTTTATCTATATTGGCTGCAAGCATTGAACACCGGAAACGCCTTGATACAGTATCAAAAGTTGCTCACTGCTCTTCATGAAATTGCCATCGTTTCTGCTTGGAAGCTGCGGGAAACGCATACGTACACGCTGACAGATTGCATGATAATTGTGCAACGCTACGCAAAGGAAGTCATGCACGATGCTGAAAATATTGAAAAAATAGAAGATGTTCTGTATAATTTAGGAAGTTTATAAAAGAAAAATTAACAACGAAAACGATTCCACACAGAAATTTTTTTGCTCCGATTCTTTACAGATTTATGGGTTTCATGTTATAATAAGGTGAGTGCAAATTACGATTTTGAGACATCATAAAAAAACTGGTGCTACACCAAAAAGAACGGAGGATGAACGTGACCATCAACACCATCGCAAAAATGGCAGGCGTTTCCCCTGCCACTGTTTCACGTTATTTAAATCAGGGGTATGTCAGCGAAGAAAAAAAAGAACGCATTCGGAATGTCATTGAACAGACCGGTTATTCCCCTAGCCCTTCTGCACAGATGCTCCGCACCGGAAAAAATCATCTGGTCGGTGTTATTGTTCCCCGTATCAACTCAGAACCTGTTGCAGAAATGGTGGAAGGCATTACTCGCATCATGGCACAGGCTGGCTATCAAATTCTGCTCGCCAACACCAGCAACCAAGTGGAAAAGGAACTGGAATTTCTAAAGATTTTCCGCACCAACAATGTGGACGGTGTCATCTTTATGGGCACGCTGATGTCCAAACGCCATCTCACTGTGATGCGTTCCTATCAAAAACCGATTGTTCTGTTGGCACAGCAGGAAGAAATTATTCCAAGCGTTTATTTTGATGACTATCAATCTGCCTATCTGGCAACGGAAATTCTGCTGAAACGAGATTGCCGGGAAATTGCCTACATCGGCGTTACCTTGAAAGACCGTGCAGTCGGTCGAAATCGCCGCATTGGCTTTACCGATGCCCTCGCTCAATATCAGATTCAGCCGGATGAACGGAGAATGGTAGAAACACAATTTGACATGGAAGATGGCTATGAAGCAGCTCGGATTCTAATGGAACGAAATGTGCCATTTGACGGCATTTTCTGTGCAACGGCAGAACTGGCATTCGGTGCGATGAGTTACCTGCGACAACAAAATGTTCTCGTTCCGGAACAAGTCAAGGTGTCTGCGGTCGGCAACAATCGCCTTGCAACCCTGTATGACCCGCCGCTGACAACGGTTTCCCTCTCTCATCGCACAGGCGGTTCAGAAGCAGCAGCCATGCTGTTGGATCTGATTCAGGAACAGGAGATTCCCCGCCGCAGTGAAAAAATGATTTGCTGCCTCCATGAACGCAAGAGCACCCTCGGATGAAAGATTTTTCATATTTTTTGTAGAACCGAGATAAAAATCATTTTTCACCTTTGTGAAAAATCCATCTATCTTTTACGGCAGAAATATGGTATAATGACATCATGACGAAAACGATTTCACACTCTTTTTGTGCGAAAATTCACCCATTCTGACTTCATAAAAAGGAGCGTTGATTCAGATGTATGATGTGACTGCAATCGGGGAAGCCCTGATTGACTTTATTCCAGCACAGCGGGACTGTGCCTTAAAAGAAGTAGAATCTTTCACCCGTGTTTGCGGCGGAGCACCAACCAATGTTGCTGCGGTTGTCGCAAAATTACAGGGAAATGCTCGCCTGCTGACGCAGGTCGGCAACGATGCGTTCGGTGATTATATTGTCGATACCATTCAAGCTTGCGGTGTCAAAACAGACGGCGTTTGCCGGACAGATGCTGCCAATACTGCCCTCGCTTTTGTTTCCTTAAAAGCAGATGGCAACCGGGATTTTTCCTTCTATCGGAAACCCAGTGCAGACTTGCTCTTACAGCCGGAACAGATTCAGCCGATTTGGCTGGAAGAAACCGGTATCCTGCACTTCTGCTCGGTTTCTCTGGTCGAATCCCCAATGAAAGAAACCCACAAAGCCGTTTTAAAACTGGCAAAGAAAAACCATGCCATCATCAGTTTTGACCCGAATATCCGCCTGCCGCTCTGGTCTTCTGCGGAAGCTTGTCAGGAAACCGTTCGGGAATTTCTCCCCGATGCGGATTTAGTCAAGCTCTCTGACGAAGAATGCTTCTTCGTCACAGGCAAGCATTCTATTTTAGATGCAGCGGACTGGCTATTTGAACAGGGCTGCAAAATGGTACTCTATTCCATGGGAAAAGAAGGTGCTATGATTTTAACACCGCATTTCTCCAGCCATGTAGAGAATCCGGAAGTTCGGGTAAAAGATACCACTGGGGCTGGCGATGCCATCATTGGTGCATATCTGTACTGTCTAGCAAAAAATCATATCACCGTTTCGCAGCTGGCGGACTGCCTGCCAGAACAGGTGCAGGAATGGCTAACCTTTGCCGTTTATTATGCAAATTATAGCATTACAAAAAGCGGTGCAATTGCATCCTATCCGGACTATACCACATTCGTGAAATGGATGCAGGAAAAGAGAAAGAAAGCTCATTGAATCTCACTTTTTTGAAAAAAATTCCTTGGTTAAAGATTTTAAAAATGACAGTCGGTGCAGTTCTGGCAATGGAGCTCGCTGGACTGCTGCACTTAGAATATGCTGCTTCTGCCGGAGTCATTGCATTTCTGACCATTCAGGACACCCGACAGGAAACCAGCAGCAGTGCTCTGCGAAGAGGCATTGCCTTTTGTATCATGACACTGCTCTGCTTGCCCATCTTCTCCCTTTTGGGAAATCGACCGTGGGCGTTCGGCATATTCTTTCCCCTATTTCTATTGATTTGTTTTACCTGCCGCATGGAGGATTCCATCGCCGTCAATACCGTCTTGGCAACGCATTATATGGCAGCTGGCGGCGTATCGCTGCCCATGCTGAAAAATGAATGCGGTTTGCTGTTGGTTGGCGTTGGTCTGGGTATTCTGCTCAACAGTTTTATGCCAAATAACTTGCGGCGAATTCAAGCCAAACAATCCGAACTGGATACCGAATTGCAGCAGATTCTGCATCGCATGGCAATTCATGTTCTAAAGACGGAACATCCGGATTATGACGGCAGCTGCTTCCATCGCACGGATCAACTATTGACCGAGATGGAACAGGAAACCGTTCGGTTTATGCGAAATCATTATCTCGAACAAGACCTCTATTTCATGCAGTATCTGATGATGCGGCGAGAACAATGTGAGATTCTGCGGATGATTTACCGGCAAATCTGCAAATTGACCTTGATTCCCACGCAGGCAAAGCCGCTTTCTGATTATCTACAGACCATCAGCGACCAGTATCATGAAACCAATGATGCTGTGGCTCTGCTGGAAGAATTGGATGCTCTGCATCGGTTCTATCAGGAACAGCCGCTGCCGGAAACAAGAGAACAGTTTGAAAATCGTGCGATTTTATACGCCATTTTATCCGATTTGCGTTCTTTGCTGCAAATCAAGCAGCAGTTCTCTGTGTCATTACCGAAAAAAGGACGAGGTTCTTCGTCTTTTTATAGAAAACAGAATTTCAAAACAAATTAAAACTCATTGGAAAGGATGAATTTTTATGCGTATTTTAGTATTCGGCGGTGCTGGTTACATCGGCTCTCATACCGCACTCGAACTGATTCGTGCTGGCGAAGAAGTTGTTGTTGCTGACAACCTGCAAACCGGTTTCCGGGCTGCCATTCCGGAAGGTGCAACCTTCTATCAGGGCGACATCCGTGACCGTGCATTCCTCGATGACCTGTTCACCAAGGAAAAGATTGACGCTGTGATTCACTTCGCTGCTTGCTCTCTAGTTGGCGAAAGCGTCAACCTGCCGCTGAAGTATTATGACAACAATCTCTGTGGTACAAAGGTACTGCTGGAAGCAATGGTGGCACACGATGTCAAGAAAATTGTTTTCTCTTCCACCGCTGCTACTTACGGCGAACCGGAAAATATTCCGATTCTGGAAACCGACCGCACCTGTCCGACCAACCCATATGGCGAAACTAAGCTGGCAATGGAAAAGATGTTCTATTGGACTGCAAAGGCACACGGTCTGCGTTATGTTTCCCTCCGGTATTTCAACGCTTGCGGTGCAGATAAGACTGGTACAATCGGTGAAGCACACAATCCGGAAAGCCACCTGATTCCGCTGATTCTGCAAGTTCCGAACGGCAAACGGGAAGCAATCTCCATCTTTGGTACAGACTATGATACACCAGATGGCACTTGCATTCGGGACTACATCCATGTCACCGACTTGGCACAGGCTCATATTCTGGCGGTTCGTTATCTCCAGGATGGCGGCGAAAGCAATATCTTCAATCTGGGCAACGGCATCGGCTATTCTGTTCGGGAAGTTATCGAAACTGCAAGAGCCGTCACCGGTCATCCGATTCCGGCAATTGAATCCCCGAGAAGAGCTGGCGACCCGGCAAGACTGGTCGCATCCAGCCAGAAGGCAAGAGAAGTTCTGGGTTGGGATCCGCAGCACGCAAGTTTGGAAGAAATCATTGGCGATGCTTGGAGATGGCACAAGAATCATCCGAACGGCTACGCTGAAGTATAAGAATAAGAACTGCTTTTGGATTCATTTTCCATTCACTTGTATTTTATCTATTTTTTACAAATTTTGTCATCTATTACAAACTGCACGAAGAAATTCGTGCAGTTTTTGTTTGAAAAGTCAAAACTTTGTAGAACATTTGAAAACTTAACATTTATTTTACGCTGATGTTACAAAGCAATCCACTTTTTCTCCTATAATGAAAGAGATAGCATAAAATCGCTTTTTTTGAAAAAATAAGCGAAATATTGAAAATAGGATGTGCTTGCGGATGGATATTTTTTCTTTTCTCACCCTGTTTGGCGGTCTGGCATTCTTCTTGTATGGCATGAACGTCATGTCCTCTGGTTTGGAAAAGCTGGCGGGCGGTAAACTCGAAGTGATCCTGCAAAAAATCACTTCAAACAAATGGAAAAGTCTGCTGTTCGGGGTCGGCATCACCGCCGCCGTGCAGTCTTCCTCAGCGGTTACGGTCATGTTGGTTGGTTTGGTCAACTCCGGCATTATGCAGCTTGGACAAACCATTGGCATTCTCATGGGCTCTAACATTGGTACAACCTTAACCGTCTGGCTGCTGGCACTGTCCGGCATCAGTGGGGAAAGCGTTTTCCTGAAGCTCATTAAACCGGAATCATTCTCCCCTCTGTTGGCACTCATTGGTATCATTATGATTATGACTGCCAAACACAACAAAACCAAAGACATCGGTCGTATCTTGGTTGGATTCTCTGTTTTGTTCACAGGTATGATGATGATGGGCGAATCGGTTGAACCGCTGAAAGATTCTCCGTCGTTCTCCCACATTTTGACCGCATTCAATAACCCATTGGTCGGCGTGTTGGCGGGTGCAATTATTACTGCTGTCATTCAAAGTTCCGCTGCTTCCATCGGGATTTTGCAGTCCCTCTCAATTACAGGTCATATCACCTATGGCATGGCAATCCCGATTATTATGGGACAGAATATCGGCACTTGTGTCACTGCTTTGATTTCCAGCATTGGCGTTAACCGCAGTGCGAGAAGAGTTGCTGTCATTCACATCGCATTCAACTGCATCGGCACAATTATTTTGCTGCCAATTCTGTATTTGGTCAATGCGTTTGTAGACTTCGTCTTTATGGACTGGACGATTAGCTATGCTGGTATTGCTCTGGTGCATACCATCTTCAATGTGGTTGTTACGTTCTTGCTGCTGCCGTTCTCGAAGCTGCTGGAAAAGCTGGCATATCTGGTCATCAAGCGACTGCCAGAAGAAACTCAGAAGGAACAGCTGATCTTGCCGGGAGAAATCCTGCTGAATACGCCAGCCGTTGCCATTGAAGCTTGCCGCACTTCTGTCAATGATATGGCACGCCTTGCAGAAGATACCATTCTGAAAGCTCTCAGCCTGCATGACAACTATTCGGAATCTGTTGCACATGCTGTTTCCAAACAGGAAAAACTGTTAGACCAGTATGAGGACAAGCTGAACGCCTATATTGTTCGTATTTCCAAGCATAGTATTGCCTCTTCGGATAACCGCACGGTTTCCAAGATGCTGCATGGGATTGGAAACTTTGAGCGAATCGGCGACCATGCTTTGAATGTCGCACAGTCTGCACAGGAAATGCATGACAAGCAAATTTCATTTTCTACCGAAGCAAAGTCGGAATTACAGGCAATGCGAGCAGCTCTAACAGAAACGGTTCATCTGGCATTTGATGCGTTCTGCAAAGATGATTTGAATCTGGCTCATCAGGTCGAACCAATGGAAGAAGTCATTGATACGTTCAATATGAGAATGAAAAAGAAACACATCGAACGGTTGCAAAAAGCTGCTTGCACTGTGGAACTGGGTTATATTTTCCAAGATCTCCTGACAAACTTTGAACGAATTTCCGACCACTGCTCCAACATTGCAGGATGTCTGATTGAAATTGAAGAAAATCGGGATATGCATGAATATTTGCATGATCTGAAAAAATCAGATGAATCATTCCAGGAACAGTATCATGCAAATCTGGAACGATATATGATGCAATTGCAACAATTTATGGAACAAAATCAGCAAACCGCAGAACCTGTAAAAAGCAAATAATTTCCCTTTTTTCAAGAAAATAGCACTTTGGCGGAATCTTTTCAGATTCCGCCATTTTTGTATAAAAAGAACAGTTTTTTATAAATAAAGTATACGATTCTTTCGTAAAAAGTGCAGCGGAATTGTAAAACTTCCCAGAGGGGATTGACTTTTTTGTCGAACAGGCGTATACTAAAAATAGAGGAAAACTCAAAAAACAAGTAAAAAACCGCCGTATTTTCGACGGAAATGATAGAAAGGGATGGATCATATGTATACTAAGAAAAAGGGGCTGGCTGTGCTCATCGCAGCTGTAACCGGACTCTCCTCGCTGGCAGTTGGCACAGTTTCTGCTGCACCGGCGGCTGCTGGAGATACCGAGGCAGTCAAAATTCTGTCGTTGGGCGATTCCATCACAGACGGTTATTGGACTTCCGGTGCTTATCGAAAGTATATGTACCACGACTTGGAACAGATGGGTTATAACATTGATATGGTAGGCCCAAAGGGAGGCAATTCCAACACATTTACTTACAACGGACAATCCGTTTCCTATGACGATAACAACGCCGGATACAGCGGTTATGCCATTCAGGAAATGACAACCAAAGAACACCGTTCCGGTATTCTGGAAACCATTCAGGCGACTTGGTATAACGGTCAAAATATGATTGCTGCTTATCAGCCGGATATTGTCCTGCTGCAAATCGGCACAAATGATATTCTGAGTAACTACAATGATGGTATTACTGACCGTCTGGAAAACTTGGTCAATGTCATCTTACAGGATTTGGATGCTGACAGCACCGTTTTCGTTTCCACCATTCCAGACATTGACGCATACACCCGTGCAGACTGGCTTGGTTCTTATGGCATCAACGCTTGGGGCAGCACGCAGGAAGAAAAAGACCGGCTGATGGAAACTGTTACTGGCTGCATTGATACCTACAATACTTCTATTTATAACCTTGTTCTCAAGATGCAGAGCGAAGGTAAAAATGTTCAGTTTGCTGACATCAATAGTGTTGTAGATTACCAAACCGACTTACATGATGGTGTACATCCGAATGAAGCAGGTTATGAGAACATGGGCAACTACTGGGCTGGGCTGCTGAATGACTTCTTCCAGAACCATGGCACAAATCCGAAGCCGGTTACAACCACTACCACAACACAGCCGGCAGTTACGACTACCACTACAACAACGACGACTGCAAAGACTACGACCACACCACCAGCAACCACAAAGCCAACTACAACTACTTCTACGACAAAAGCAACCACTACCACAACAGCTGCAACTGTTCCGGCTGGTACAACTGCAATTCACCTCACTGACGTAAAGAAGGGCGAAAGCTACAGTCTGGCAAATTATCCGAATGCAACTGCAATTTCGTTCACTCTCTCTGGAAATCTTCAGTACCTCGGCGGTGCGTTCGTTCTTGGAAACTGGACAAAAAATCAGCCATATAGTGCAAGCGACTTGAATGGCAATACTTTGACATTCCCGATTGATATGACCGATGTTAAGCAAAAGACTTTCACATTCTTTAGATGGAACGACGGCGATGATGTACAGCTTGAAGATGTAACCTTGTATTGCGGCACTGCTCCGGCAACCACTACAAAAGTTACCACCACGACTGCAAAACCGACTACCACAACTACCACTACCACCACGACTGCAAAGCCGACTACCACAACTACCACTACCACTACAACCGCAAAGCTGACCACAACTACCACTACTACCACTACAACCGCAAAGCCGACCACGACAACTACCACTACTACCACAACTGCAAAACCGACTACGACAACTACAAAGGCTACTACCACGACTGCAAAGGTTACTACTACAACAGCTTCCCATGCAAAGAAAGTGGTTCTGACCGATGTCCAGTATGAAAAAACCTACTCGCTGGCAGATTATCATCCATCTGACATTAAGGAAATCGTTTTACAGCTGGATGGTGAAGTCGGATATGGATTCGGCGGAAAGCTGGTTCTCGGCGGCTGGGCTGTTCAAATGGATTACGGCGTTGCTGACATGAAGGATGACAAGACCATTACCTTCAAGATTACCAATCCGCAGGATGTTATGACGGTTTACGGTTACTGGGGTAACATGAAGCTCAAGAGCGTTACTTTGGTTTACTAATTTTCTATTAAGCTAATTTCATTGTTTGTCAATGTCAAGGGGCTGTTGCAAATTTTGCAGTAGCCCCGCTTTTTTATCAAATAATTTTCTCCGACTCTGCATAGAATAACAGAAAAAAGGAGAAACGATAACCATGAAAAAAGGTGCATGGATTGATTTTTCCCTGTGGCTGGCAGCCATAGAACTGGTCGGGATTCTCTCCGGCTGTCTTGCTGGAGATATTCGGGCAGTCTATCAGAATTTGCATCAGCCGCCATTCTCGCCACCTGGATGGGTCTTTCCTGTGATGTGGGGCATTCTCTATGCCATGATGGCAATTTCCGCATATTTGATTCAACACGCTGACAGCACGCCTTGGAAAAAACGTAGATCGGCATTAATTCTCTATGCTGTACAGCTTGCCGTCAACTTCTCGTGGAGCATTGTCTTTTTTCGGTTTCAAAAGTTCGGTGCTGCCATTGGTGTCATCGGTCTGTTGATTCTGCTGGTGATTGCAATGATTGTGATTTTCAGAAAAATTCGTCCCGCTGCGGCTGGCTGGAATATTCCCTATCTGCTCTGGCTGCTCTTCGCCGCTTATTTGAATATTGGCACATTTCTTTTGAATCCATAATGGCAAGGAACAGAACTGCTTTTTTGCGGTTCTGTTTTTTACATTATTTTTTTAAGAATCACAGTTCTAATTTCACAGTTTTTTATGTTGTTTCCATCAAATTTGTGATTTTATCGAATCAGTTCTTAAAAATACAAAAAATGTGATTTTTTTCAAAAAATCGGTTGACAAATCCAGAAAGACGTGCTATAATAATATACGTTGTGAGACACAAAAACAACAAAAACGAAATACCTTGCGGGTGTAGTTCAATGGTAGAATTCCAGCCTTCCAAGCTGGTTACGTGGGTTCGATTCCCATCACCCGCTCCAATTTTTCAAAATGCGCCTTTAACTCAGCTGGATAGAGTAACTGCCTTCTAAGCAGTAAGCCACTGGTTCGAATCCAGTAAGGCGCGCCATACATGGTGGGTGTAGCTTAGCTGGTTAAAGCGTCGGATTGTGGTCCCGAAGATCGTGGGTTCGAATCCCATCTCCCACCCCATATTTACCATGGTTATCATGGTACAAAAAAGTCCGTTTCAAACGGGCTTTTTTGTTTTTCTGATTCTTTTTCTTTTCGACAAGAATCGACAAAATTCGACAAAAAGCAGAATTGACGGTATGCCAAAAGTCTATTATAATAAAATTGTTCACATTGTAAATTTCCGATAGCGATGTGAATAATTCCAACCAAAATTGCAGGTGCTCCGCTGGTTTTTTATTCTTCCACCAGTGGGGCACTTGCGTTTTTCCGGAAAGTTTTGTTCTTTTTTTCCGCTCCCCTACATAAGATATAACAATTTCTACAATCCCAGTGGGAAATCCTGCACGTTTCCCACGCTGTGCGGATAATTTTGGAGGGAGCAGCTATGAAACAACAGCCAAGGGAACGTGCCATTATTCTCGGCGAATATATTCTGGAACAACAAGCCACTGTTCGTGCAGCTGCGGAATGGTTCGGCATTTCTAAGAGCACGGTTCATAAAGATGTCAGCGAACGTCTTCCCGATTTAGACCCCCACCTCTATGCAGGGGTAAAGATGATTCTAGAAAAAAATAAGCAGGAACGCCATATTCGTGGCGGACTTGCAACCAGAAAAAAATATGCTCTGCTGGCACAGCAGAGAGAACAGCAAAAACACGCACACTTCTACCATCCGGCAGCAGAAATGCCTGTACGCAGGGATTCCTACATACAGGCATAACTACAAGGAAACGGCAGCAGGTCTGTGCACATCTGCACCGTTTCTCCGTCTGCCGGTTCAGAGCTATGACAGACAGAATCTATGGCAAAGCGGCAGTTCCCTCCTCGGAGAACTGCCACTTTTCGATTGCATTTCTGCCATCACAGTTCCCCGACCTCTGCGGTGCGTACCGCTATTGCTATATTGTATGCAAAAACGGCAGAAATGTAACAAGGTAAATTCTGCTAATCAATCGCAGCTTATTCTCCAAAATACTTGACAATCCGGAAATCAATGATACCACTGTAAGGGTCATAGAAAATATCTCGGTTTTCATTTCGATAAACCAGATATGTTTTCTTATAATAGACCGGAATGAAGCTGTATTCGGAAAGCAGCTGATTTTCCATCTGCATACAAAGATCGGTCAACTGTGCAGCGTTGTTACAAGTTGTAGTCTGCTGTATCATTGCATCAAAAGATTCGTTCTGATAGAATGGGTTCTGGTCGGAACAAAATGCAGACAGCACAGACGCTGGATTATTCTCTGAACCGGTAACGCCATAAAGTGCAATGCCATAATTTCCCGATTCCAGTCGGTCTTGATATTCCGAAGCGGTTACTTCTTCAATACCAATGTAAAATTCAAATGTCTTTTGCCAGTTCTGAAGAATTTCATGCAGGTAAGAACAATCCATCAGTTCCGGACAAACAAGAATTTGGTCAGACGGCAGAGAATCCATTTTCAGTTCCTGTAAACCCTTTTCAAAGTCCTGCTTGGCAGTTTCGTTCTGATAGGTTGTAGACGGCTCAGGGACGTTATCTCGATACCGTACAGCGTCTACACGGGTATCAGGCGGAACAATGCCGGAAGCCCCTGTCAAGTCCCCGTCAGAATCTGCACCGATGTTGGAGCGGTCAATACTCTCTGAGAGTGCCTTGCGGATATTTGTATTGGCATAGGCTGTATTCGTCGGATTGAACACCAAACCCAATGTCATCGAAGAATAAGAATTCACTGTATAGACATCTGGCTGTGCAAGCTCTTGTTTCGGATAAATCGAAGTCGTTAAAATATCCGACTGTTCGGAATCAAACGCTTCTTCTGCTTGTGCCTGCTTTTTCCGAATCAAAAATGTTAAGTCAGAGGGGTAGATTTTCCGGTCTGCTTCTTTGGAGTCGTTTGCAGAGTTACACTGCATATAGATTACATTATCACTTCCATAGGGGTCATAAAACCACTTCCGCAGATAAAAAGAACCGTTGGAAATCACAGAAGTTTCGTCCAGTCCATACCGTCCCTTTGTCTGCTGAAAAAAGGTTTCATTGCAAGGCAAGGCGGCAGTCGTTGCCAGCAGTTCCGGAAAGCGGCTGTTTGGCTCTGCAAGCTGGAAAATCAATGTCTGGTCGTCCTGTGCAGTTACACCAATCTGCGTGGCATCT
>ENA-ORIC01002970-ORIC01002970.1-human-gut-metagenome-genome-assembly--contig:-NODE-2970-length-12533-cov-3.197736_pt1 | contig 12533 bp, 12 predicted proteins | sample MGYA00243023_ERZ508732 | MGnify/ENA primary metagenome ERZ508732 (study PRJEB26277, sample SAMN04329767) | human gut metagenome | biome: human-associated habitat | host: Homo sapiens | place: USA...
ATTCCCGTTTGGTCGACACCAAGAGATTCTCTCAATCGGTTTAATCTGGTGTTTTCAAGATGTCCTTATGAGGAGTCACCCTTGGCCGTCTCTTTTCATCTTTGCTGCGCGGGGATCAGGCTTTGCGATCTATGTGCAGGAGGCGTTTTCTGTCGAAAAACACCCATAAAAAAGCAAATCACCACGCTTTCGCGTGGTTTCCTCATCGGTATGCCTTACCGCTGGCTCACTTCCCAGTCGCTGTCGGCAAAGATCATGTCATCCAGGTCACCCCAGATCCAAGTTGTCGTCATGGTGATATCACGCTCCTTTCTTCCGTTTTACAGTGTTATTATATGCCGCGGCAGCCCGGATAACAAGGGCAAAATTGGATATTATGTATAAAGCTTTTGTAAACTTTTATTGCACATTGCACAACACCTATGAGTTATTTCTGTGTAATGCTCTTGCGCTGTTGTGTGCTGTATAGTATAATAAAGTGTTCAAGCAGTCTTATGTGGTGAGGTGAGCACCTGATGAGAGAGTTTCACGGCGGCGACTATGATGTGGCCGTCATCGGCGCGGGGCACGCGGGCATCGAGGCTGCCCTGGCGGCGGCCCGGATGGGCATGAAGACCGTCTGCCTGACGGTGAGCCTTGACGCGGTGGGGAATATGCCCTGCAACCCGGCCATCGGCGGCACCGGCAAGGGGCACCTGGTCCGGGAGCTGGACGCACTGGGGGGTGAGATGGCCCGGGCGGCGGACAGGGCCTGCATCCAGTACCGGATGCTGAACCGGGGCAAGGGTCCCGCCGTGTGGTCCCTGCGGGCTCAGGCGGACCGGCGGAAATACCAGCAGGTGATGAAGCACACGCTGGAATTGCAGCCGGGGCTGACGCTGCGGCAGGCAGAGGTGACGGAGATACGCTGCGACGGGAACGGCCATGCCGCCGCCGTGGTGCTCCGCACCGGCGCGGTGCTGGGTGCCCGGGCGGTCATTCTGTGCACGGGCACCTACCTGACCGGGCAGACCATCGTGGGCGAGTGCATCGAGTCCTCCGGGCCGGACGGCCTGCACCCGGCCAACGCCCTGACGGACAGCCTGCGGGCACTGGGGCTGCCCCTGCGGCGGTTCAAGACCGGCACGCCGCCGCGGATACACCGGGGCAGCGTGGACTTCAACAAAATGGAGATACAGGAGGGCGACCCGGATCCGCTGCCCTTCAGCTTTGAGACAAAGAACGTGCCGGAAAACCGGGCGGTGTGCTACCTGACCTACACCAACGAGGAGACGCACCGGATCATACGGGAAAATCTGGACCGCAGTCCCATTTACTCCGGCGTTATCGAGGGCATCGGCCCCCGGTACTGCCCGTCCATCGAGACGAAGGTGGTGCGCTTTGCGGACAAGCCCCGGCACCAGCTGTTTATCGAGCCTATGGGGCTGGACACCGAGGAGCTGTATGTACAGGGCTTCTCGTCCTCCATGCCGGAGGAGGTGCAGCTGGAGATGCTGCACACGGTGCCGGGACTGGAGCACGCAGTGATGATGCGGCCGGCCTACGCCATCGAGTACGACTGCATCGACCCGCTGGCGCTGCTGCCCACGCTGGAGGTAAAGGCGGTGCCCGGCCTGTACGGCGCTGGGCAGTTCAACGGCTCCTCCGGCTACGAGGAGGCGGCGGTGCAGGGCTTTGTTGCGGGCGTGAACGCGGCGCTGAAATTGCAGGGTCGGGAGCCGCTGGTGCTCAAGCGGAGCGAGAGCTATATCGGCACGCTGATCGACGACCTGGTGACCAAGGGCACCGAGGAGCCGTACCGCATGATGACCAGCCGGTCGGAATACCGGCTGCTGCTGCGGCAGGACAACGCCGACGCGCGGCTGTGCCCTATCGGGCACGAGCTGGGGCTGGTCAGCGATGAACGGCTGGCGGCGGTGGAGGCCAAGTACGAAGCCGTGGCAAAGGAAATACGGCGGCTGGAGCACACGGGCATACCCGGTACGCCGGAGCTGAACGCCCTGCTAACAGAACGGGGCACCGCCGCCGTGGACAGCGGCTGCCGCCTGATCGATCTGCTGCGGCGGCCCCAGTTGACCTACGCGGACCTGACAGAATTCGACACAAATCGACCCGACCTGCCCGCGGAGGTGCGGGAGCAGGTGGAGATCACCGTGAAGTACGAGGGCTATATCCAGCGGCAGCAGCGGCAGGTGGCGGAGTTTGAGAGGCTGGAGCGCCGGAAGCTGCCGCCGGATATGGACTACGACCACATTCAGGGTCTGCGGCTGGAGGCGCGGGAGAAGCTCAGCGCCCTGCGGCCCCTGAACGTGGGGCAGGCCGGGCGGGTATCCGGCGTGTCACCGGCGGATGTGGCGGCGCTGCTGATCTGGCTGCAGACACACGACAAGGAGGCGGACGCATGACGGCACATGAGCTGACCCACACCATACGGAACGATATGCCGGTGTATCCCGGCACGGAGCAGCCCCGGCTGACCACCGCCTGCACGATCGACCAGTGCGGCTACCGGGAGACGCTGCTGCATATGTTCTCCCATACCGGCACCCACATGGACGCCCCGGCCCATATGCTCCGTGACGGTACGGCGCTGGACCGCTACGACGCGGCGAAGTTTGCCGGGCCCGCCGTGGTGGTGGACTGCCGGGGGCAGCGCGCCATTACTCTGTCCCTGCTGCAGAGCTATGACCTGAACGGCGCGGACTTCGTGCTGTTCTGCACCGGCTGGGACAAGAAGTGGGGCACGCCGGGCTACTATGAGGGCTTTCCCTGCCTGACGGCGGAGGCGGCGGCATATCTGGCCGGCCTGCCGCTGAAGGGCGTGGGCGAGGACACCATCTCGCTGGACCCCTGCGACAGCGTGGATTTTCCCAACCACATGACACTGCTGGGCGCGGACTTTGTGAACACCGAGAACCTCAAGGGGCTGGACAAGCTGCTGGGCCGACGCTTCACGTTCGTTACGCTGCCCCTGAAATTTGAGAATGCCGATGGCTGCTCCTGCCGCGCCATCGCTCTGGAGGAATGACAATGGGTAAACTGCGGTTCCTGTTTGCGCTGTGGATGGCAAAGCTGTCCATCCCGGCGCTGAAGATCACCCGCCACAACGGCACGGACTTTCCCGGCAGTCTGGCGGTGAAGCTGTGTCCGGACTTTTTGAAGTATATCGGCAAGCCGGAGCACATCATAGCCGTCACCGGCACCAACGGCAAGACCACCGTGGCCAATATGCTGAACGACGTGCTCACCGCCGAGGGCAAGACCGTACTCAGCAACCGGGCGGGCAGCAACATCATCTCCGGCGTCAGCACGGCGCTGCTGAAGGGCTGCGGCCTGCTGGGCCGGGTCAGGCCGGAGTACGACCTGGCGATCCTGGAGATCGACGAGCGCTCCGCGCCCAGGATCTATCCCTATGTGAAGCCGGAGCACATCGTCATCACCAACCTGTTCCGGGACTCCATCATGCGGAACGCCCATCCGGGCTACATCGCGGACATCCTGACCCGGTCCCTGCCTAAGGAGAGCAGGCTGATCCTCAACGCCGACGACCTGATCTCCTGCACGGTGGCGCCGGAGAACCAGCGGGTATATTTCGGCATCGACCGGCTGCCCACCGACGTGACGGAATGCGAGAACCTGCTGAACGATATGCGTATCTGCCCCCGATGCGCCGGGAAGCTGCGGTATGAATACCGCCGCTACCACCACATCGGCCGGGCCGTGTGCGAGAGCTGCGGCTTCCACTCCCCCGACTGCGACTATCTGGCCACAAAGGTGGACACCGCCGCCCACACCATGTGCATACGGGAGGCGGGGCAGGAATACCCGTACACCCTCATCACCGACAGCCTGCACAACATCTACAACACGGTGACGGTGATCGCCGCCCTGCGGCAGCTGGGCTATGACCACGGCACCATTGCCCGCCGCATGGCGGAGGTGAAGATCCCCGCCAGCCGGCTGTCCGAGGAGGATATCGGCGGCGTGAAGGTCATTATGCAGATGTCCAAGGACAAGAACGCTCTGGCCTGCTCCCGCAACTTCGACTATATCCGGTCCAAGCCGGGGAAGAAGGAACTGCTGCTGATGATGAACTGCCTGGGCGTGGCCAAAAGCTGGTCGGAAAACCCCAGCTGGATGTACGACACGGATTTTGAATTCCTGAACAGTGACGATGTGACGTGCCTGGTCTGCGCCGGGCCGCGGGCCTATGACTACCAGCTGCGGCTGCTGCTGGCGGGCATCCCCCGGCAGAAGATACGGCTGGCCGAGGACGAGTTCGCCGCCCTGGAGCTGCTGCCGCTGACCCCCGGCGACGACGTGTATCTGCTCTACGGCGTGGACGGCACGCCCCTGGCCTTCCGGGTCAGGGAAAAGCTGAAGGAAAAGCTGCTGGCAAAGGAGGGCGCGCAATGAAGGCGGAAATTCTGTTTCCGGAGGTCTGCAACCTGTACGGCGATCTGCAGAACATCTACTATCTGAAGCGCTGCTGCCCGGCGCTGGAGATCATAGAGACGGACCTGCACAGCAAACCCCGGTTCCTCACGGAGGATGTGGCGCTGGTCTATATGGGCAGTACCACAGAACAGGGGCTGCGTCTGGCGGCGGACGCCCTGCGGCCCTATGCCGCGGACATCGCCGCAAGGGCGGACGCGGGACAGCTGATCCTGCTGACCGGCAATGCGCCGGACGTGTTTTCCGCCGCCATAGAAAGCGACAGCGCCGACACCATAGAGGGGCTGGACATTCTGCCCGGACGGGTGCGGTACACCATGATGAAGCGGCACAACAGCTTCTTCCTGGGCACCTTTGACGGTATGGAGGTCGTCGGCTTCAAGAGCCTGTTCGGCTTCCACTACGACGCAGCGGAGGCGGAGGGCTGGTTTGACACCGTGCGGGGCGTTGGCCGCACGCCGGAGTCGAAGCAGGAGGGCTTCTGCCGGGGCGGGCTGTACGCTACGGCGCTGATCGGCCCGCTGCTGATCCTAAATCCTCCGCTGTGCAAGTGGCTGCTGCGGCAGATGGGCGCCGAGGACACGCTGGCCTTCGAGGACGCGGCCTTCGCCAGCTTCAACAAACGTGTGGCGGAGTTCAAGGAGCCGGGCAGAGGTTTCCAATACTCGTAAGCAAAAAACATCCCCCGGTTGGGGGATGTTTTTTTGTATCAGAGCTTTTCGGACAGCGTTTCGTCCAGGCCCACGCCGTAGAGGTTCTTGGCCGAGCAGCCGGCGCGGCCGCCGCCGGCACAGGCACAGGCGCACGCACAGGCGCAGCTGCTGGCGCAGGCACAGTGGCTGCCGCCGCCGAAACCGCCTCCGCCAAAGCCGCCGCCACGGCTGCCGCCTCCGAAGCCCCCGCCGCCGCTTCTGGGCGGTCTGGGCTTTGTTTTGGTGCCCACGCTGCCGGGACGCGGCCTGCCGTCCGGCCCCGCCGGATACCACAGGTGGTTCACGAACACATACCGGGTGCCGAAGCCGCCGGCGTAGCCGTCGCCCCGGCGGGCGGCGGAGATCAGCACGAGGATGAACATCACCACGAATATCATCACCATCATGCCGATGATGGCGTCACCGGTGTCGTCATCGTCGTAGTAATAGTCATCGCTGCCGTTCCAGCCGCCGTCGGGGACGTTGTCGGCGCTGTATTCCTCCGACAGCTGGGTGGGCCAGTCGGTGTAGCGCACCTGTACGTTCATTTTGTAGCCGTAGTCCAGATCGGAGGCGGTGATGGCCATGCCGTTTTGCACCGTCACGCTGTCAGCGCCGCTGACCGTGCCCTCGGTGAAATCGCCGGTCAGCCCGGCGGGGTCGTTCCAGATGAGGGTCATCTGGCCGATCCTGGCCTCGTCGAACCACCCGGCGGTGTAGTCGTAGGTCACATAGTCATAGTGAACATTGTCATAGTCCTCAATAACGCCGTTGGTGCTGAGCTGATACATATACTCCTGCACCCACGAGTAGGCGAAGGAAAACGTCTCGTTCGCCTCGTAGGCGCGGTCAAGATAGACATACATATAGCTGTTATCGAAGTCCAGCCGCTCGATGTTGTCCGTCAGTGCCGCCACGTCCCGGATGGAGCCGTTGGGCACGCCGATCTTCAGCTCCTGACCGTAGGGCAGCTCCTCCAGCGGCGTCCACTCCAGCTTCACGGTGATAAGCAGGCTGCCATCCTCCGTGTTGGGCGTCACCATAACGCCGTACTGCTCGATGTAGTCGTAATCCGCCCATGCGGTGGCGGTAAAGCAAACCGCCGCCAGTAAGACAAGCAGCAGAACGTGCAGTTTCTTCAGCATAGGGTGCCCTCCTCCCGGTTGCTTTCACGCAGTTGGCACAGCTGCTCCATTTTGGCGCTCCTGGCCCGGATGGCCGCGCAGCGCTCGCTCTGCCAGATCTTGTCCCAGTCGTCGGTGAGGATGTTCCCCAGGGGTTGGCTGCTGAGCCAGCTCTGGCAGGGGATCACGCCGCCGTCCGGGGCGACGGCCATGTTGCTGAGGCAGGCGCCGCAGCTGGGCACCAGGGTCAGGCCCAGGGCGCGCAGCGTCTCCTCCTTCAGCCAGCCGGGGCTGGTGAAGTCCAGTTCCATTTCCAGCTCCTCCGTCACCGCCACGGCCTTTGTCAGTACGTCGGTGAGCTGCTGCTCCGTCAGCGCCGTGGCGCGGCTCTCGTCGCCCACCGCGCCGCCGGAGGGGATCAGCCCGGAGCAGGTCACGTAGCGGACGCCCAGACCGTGGACGAAGCGCAGCATCTCGTCATAGGCGGTATTCAGGCTGCACAGGGGTGTGTTCACGGACACGGACAGCCCCGCCGCCACAGCGGCACAGATGCCCGCCACGGTGTCATCAAAGCCGTCGGCACCCACCAGGGCGTTGTGAATGTCCTTATCATGGCTGTAGAGCGTCACCTGCACACTGTCCAGGCTGGCGTCATACAGCTTTTGGCACAGCATGGGCGTCAGCAGGCGGCCGTTGGTGTTCAGCCGGGTGACGAACCACTGGGCAGCATCCACCAGCTCCACCAGATCGGCGCGCAGGGTGGGCTCGCCGCCGGTGAACGTCACCTGGGGGATATTGGCCGCGCGCAGTTTCGTCAAAATCTCTTTCCACTGGGCGGTGGTCAGCTCCGGTGTGTCGGACAGGGGCTGTCCCGCCGCATAGCAGTGCAGACACTTCTGGTTGCAGTGCCACGCGCCGTCACGGGTCATGGCGCTGACCATCAGGTCCATACGGTGGGGCGCGGTCATTTCGGGGGCGTATTCCCCCAGCGTCAGCGGCGCGACCTCCGCCTCCGGCTCCTGCCCCCGGGCGATGGCCACCAGGGACTCTATCATGATTTGCAGGTCCTCCGCCAGACGCTCCTTGGGCGTGAAGGGGTAGACCTTATGGGTCCGGGCCACCGCGCCGGCAGCCATGGCGCTCCAGTCGCTCTCGGTGATCTCCAGCCCGGCGAAGGGCTCCAGCCGGTCCATGAAGCAGGAGAGCAGGATGGCCCAGCTCAGGTTCAGGGGCACCAGCTTGCTGCCGTTGAGCAGCAGCAGAAAGGGCGCGTTCTCCGCGTCCTCACGGGGTGGGATCATGTGGATACGCACCACGCCCCGGCCCTTGGGGTCCAGGGTGATGTGCCGCACACAGTTCAGGTGCTGCCGCCGGTAGCGGCGCTCCAACATTGTAGACACAGGCAGTCCTCCTTTATGAAGGCGATGTGGGGATAGCTATGTGCTAGTATACCACAGCGCGGGGCAAAGCGCAACAGGACGCACAGTGAGGCAGTAGCGGTAATGCTCGGTTTCCACGATGTAACCGTAGTTTTGTGTCCAGCCGCCGCTGATTTTCCCGCCGTGTTCATAGCAGAAACGCTCCATAGCGAAGCGGTTTTTCAGCACACTCTCCCGCAGCGTGTCCACGACCTCTTGCAGCTCCGCTTTGAACACAGGGCTGTTCAGCTCCTCCGGGCCGCGGGGCCACCATGTATGCCAGAACTCGTTGCCGCTGCGCCCGAAGTCCATGCGGACATGGCCAACGGTACCCAGCCGCTTATCTTCTTCGGGGTGCGGGGTATAAAATAAGCCCGCCTCCTCCGGGCAGACAGGTCGGATATGGAATTGTGTTGCATCTTTCAAGGTTAAGATCTCCTTTCGGTGTGGAATTTGGCTTTACACATTTTGGGGGATATGCTATGATGTGGCTGACTAATCGAAATTTGAGAGAACAGGGAGGACAAAATGAAAAGAGAAATTGCTGTATTTCTTATAATAACTATGGTTTTATCATTATCAGCTTGTGGAAAGACACTCAAAGGCACAGATGGACTAATAGAAAAAGCAAGAGAAGAAATACCGATTTCTGATGCCGATACCATTGATTTGCAGTATGCAGGAATGTGTGGCAATGACAATAGAGCAATCGCTTGGTTTATCTCAGGAAATGAATATCAGAAGCACTATTATTTGCCCATGGAAGTTGAGGTAAAAGAGGATGCTGCTGAATACACTTTTATCCGAACCTATAAGCCCATTGATGATAGAATCGGAGACATTGCATATATTCAATGGGGTGATGGATATGCGTTTATAGTAAACAATACAAATTGTAAAAGTGTTAGATTCACATCCGGAAATGAAGTGTACGAAGAAGTAATACCGGATGATACTTATCCGTATGTTTTCTTCTATCTTTCTGACCATACAAATTCCACTCTGCAATTTGAATTCTTAGATGCCGAAGGTAATGAATTAAGATGACGATTTCCAGTTTATCTGCCTATCAAGCGGCTCGTTCCAAACGGATCGAGCCGCTTTTACTTACATCATCCTCTGTCCCTGCCGCTGCTCCGGGAAGGGCGGGTCCAAGCGGCGCAGCAGGCCGAACTCTGTTTGCGTCACGCAGTCGTTTTCCATGCAGTCCTGACCGTATTTCTCAAAATCCATGTAGCCGTCCAGTTCATAGATGGCTTCATCATCCAGTCCCAGCGTTTCCTGCAATCGCTGCTGACCGTAACCGTAAGAACCCTCCGTGACGCGCTGATAGTTGTCCAGATTTCGCAGGAGCTCACAGGCTCCGCGCAGCGTATCCGGCCGCTCAGCCTCCAGCACGGCGGCGTAGGTCAGGAGCATCCCGTCCTTCTGCCAGATGTCCTCCAAGGCTTCGGAAAAGTCGTTGTAATCCTCCACGGCGGGGCAATTAGTATATCGCATAAGACAGGAAATATACCAAACCAAGAAAAATAGAAAAAGCGCCGCCTTGGGATTTCTCCCAAGACGGCGCTTTTCTGTTTTGGATCAGAGCGAACACTTCACGGCGAAGCCGCCGCTGAAGAAATAGGTGTTCGTCCAATACCTATTTGGTGGACCTGAAGGGATTTCCCCCGCAAGGGGGGATAAACTTCGACTCCCGCAGGCCCACGGCAAAAATAAATCCACCCTTGCGGGTGGTTTATTTTTGCCGTGGACCTGAAGGGATTCGAACCCTCGACCTCTCGGATGCGAACGAATTAAAAGCTCTGATTTGTATTGATTTTCAAACATTTCCAGCGCTTTCGGCTGGAATGTAAATGGTCTTGTGGCCTCTTTTTCCCGTTGTAACCATGTGTCCCGGAAGCGTATGTGGTACGTGTTGTGGTCACAGGAGATGTGCGTCGATATCATCTAAATGAGGTGGTAATCTACATACGCCTATGATAGACCAAGTGAGGAAAATCGTCAACCGCTTTCTTTGGCAGGGGCAGTGCAGGGAATGGGATGCAATAGACAAAGAGAAACGTCTGAAGACGACGAGTATGGTTAGCCGCCATCTTGTTTAAAACAATTAATCTAAAAGAGAAAGCTATAATTGGATAACTTCTTCCCTTTTAATACTGCAGATATTTGAACACGAGGTCGGTTCTTTCGAAGTATTTCATCAGAATCACAGCAAAGATAAGCACCACACACTCGGCAATGATGCAGGTGTACCAGTTGACGCTCTCGCCAGCCAAGATGGGCAGTCATCGGAGGGTGAGCGTATTAAAGGCCAACACACGGAAGATGCAAGTGTGCTGCCATTTATATTTATTACAAAAACATAAAACTCGGTCGCTGATTATACCGTGTGTATAGAGCTGTGTTTTTTAAAATTAAGACCGGGGCAACTACCTATGCTAACGAAAAGACTGCTGTAGAGCATCGAGAAATGTAACGACGAGTTACCTCGAACTCAAAAAAATCCAAGTGCCCAAAATCTCCATCAGCCAGTGTGGGAAAACACAACCACAGATGCCACACGGCACGGTAAAGCAAAAGAGAAAAAGAACAGAAAATGCCGGACCCTATCTCTTGTGAAAACGAAGTGAGATCTGTGGGCACTATTGGTGCGGAACAAATACAATAGCCTATCTATCATTTCGATGGCTTTCGGGAACTGCTGGAGGTGCCGTGCACTTGACTACACATGGTTTCTATGCTATGCTCATCGAGGTCGGCTTATGTGTACCGGTCTGCCGCCTGCGTCCGGCGGCTGAAACACAGAAAGATAAGGAGAGTTTTCAACATGAGTAAATCCCAGCAGAATTATCTGGATCAGGTGGCCCAGCGGCTTCACCTGACAGCAGACGCGCAGAGCGGCATTCTCTTTGGGATGCAGGGCGGCCTGCATATGATGCTGATGCGCAGCACCAGCAACCAGAATTTTGTTTCTCTTGTTTTTTCCCTGACTCACAGCGGACAGGAGCCGGATGCGGCGGAAATCAAGGCTTTTGTCAAGAGCAACAAGCTGATTGTAAACTACTCCATTCGCCGCAGCCGGGTGGAATTTATCCTGAAGCCCCGATTCGGCAGCTTTAAGCAAATTGACCAGCTGGAGCAGGTCACGGGCGAGGTGGTATCCCTCCTGCGCACCGGCGGCTACCAGAGCTGCTGCCAAAATTGCGGGCAGACGGTGGAGACGGATGCATGCATCATGGCAGGGGTTCCGTCCCTGCTGTGTGACAGCTGCTATCAGCAGCTGGGCCATAATCAGGAACAGATTCAGCAGGAATCTGCCGGCAAGCCGGAGAATGTGCTGGCCGGTGTGGTGGGCGCTCTACTGGGATGCCTGCTGGGCGTGGGCTGCATTGTGCTGCTGGGACAGCTGGGCTATGTAGCGGCTTTGTCTGGCATTGTGCTGGCTGTCTGCACGCTGAAGGGATATGAGCTTCTGGGCGGGCGTCTGTCCACCAAGGGAATTGTGATTGCCTGTGTGCTGATGCTGGCAATGACCTATGTGGGCTATCGGCTGGATTGGGCCATTACTGTTGCCAAGTATTTTGAGGCCAGTCTGACAGATTCCTATCGGGCTATCCCCTACCTCATTGACGAAGAAATTCTGGACGGCGGCGTTTATACCGGTGAGCTTATCAAGCTGTATGCCTTCACACTGATCGGCGCAATCCCCACCATCATCAGCTCCGTAAAGAACCGGAAGATGGCCAAGGTGACTTATCGCATGCAGAGCCAGAGAGCTGTGAACAGCACTCCGGAGTTCTGATTCTGGGCAGACAAGCGAAAGATTTTAAAAAGATCAGGTGCAGCTTCAAAAGAAGCTGCACCTATAAACTGAAAGTAGACACTCACAAAATACCGGGTTGTCGTAAAACAGTAAAATCAAAAAATGGTGAAAACCTTGTGTTTTCAAGGGGCGGCGTGACGAAAGTCACGCCGTTTTCTTTTTCATCAGCTCATTCAGAGGAATGCAAAAGCCCCGCTTCAACTCGTTGTATCTGACATGACCGTTCTGAAAAGCATGGGAAAGCAATGGGAATGGACATTGCTGCCGGATACCTTCAATAACGAAATTATTGCGCACAGCGTTTCCCCGATTGCAGGGGATAACAAGCCCCATTATCAGAAAATGAAAGCCGATGCGGAAGCCGGAGATCCCGAAGCCATCCGGCGATATGAAGCCACCCTTGCCAAGCGCAGAGATGAGTACCACAAAAAGAAATCAAGACAGGAGGAAGTACCAGCATGAAGGAATTGAAGCCAAGAATCCACGAAAACGGCATCGACTACATTCTCGTAGGCGATTACTATGTGCCGGACTTGAAGCTGCCGGAGGAACACCGTCCCATTGGCAGGTGGGGCAATCTTCACAGGGCGTATTTGAGACAGTTTTGCCCTGCCCTCTATTCGACCCTTGTCCTCTCAGGTGAACTGCACACCTACCTTGCCGATCTGAACGAGCAGGCAACGGAAAGATGCAGTCTTATCATTGAGCAGATGGCAGAAGCCGAGGGCGTAGACGAAGCTATGAAAGCGGAAAATCAGATGTTATGGGTGCAGTCCATGAACTCCATCCGCAGCCGAGCAGAGGAAATCATCATGCATGAGCTGATTTATGATTGACGGTTAAGAGCCGGAAAAAACGCATATTTGATGCTGGGAACGCTTCGGACGAGGAATGTATCGCCGGAGCGTTTTCCATTGAAAAATCTCCGTTTTCTCCAAGTCAAGAGCCGGAGAAAACAGCCGAAAAACACCCCTATAGGGCTTTTTAAGGCCCTAAATGCGTAGGTTGGCGCTTTGTT
>ENA-ORIC01002971-ORIC01002971.1-human-gut-metagenome-genome-assembly--contig:-NODE-2971-length-12531-cov-4.414646_pt1 | contig 12531 bp, 9 predicted proteins | sample MGYA00243023_ERZ508732 | MGnify/ENA primary metagenome ERZ508732 (study PRJEB26277, sample SAMN04329767) | human gut metagenome | biome: human-associated habitat | host: Homo sapiens | place: USA...
GGTGTACGGATCATCATTTGGAGCTTTGGCGTAACCTGGAGCTCTTGGGGAGGAAACCGCATCCCCAAGGGGCTGGGAGAGTCTATGAGAAAGCCGCCCCCTTGAGGTTTCTGTTTCCTCCCAGAACCCCTCTTTCCACTTTCTGATCCTCCGGCTTTCTCGAATTCTCATCAAATTCCATTTTCACGATGATTTTTTGGGTTGTGGTTGGGAGTTGGGGTCCGCTATAGTCAAAGCAACTGAACCTGTTTCTGCCGTCGCAGAAATCTGACAAAATCTCTGATGCTGTTGAATACCTGCACCAGAATTACCTTAAAAACGACTTTCGCCTTGACTCTGCTGCTGAAGTGGCGGGAATCAGCTATCGCTATTTTGAGACTCTATTTCGTCAGAAATACGGCAGTACACCAAAAGAGTATGTAATTTCTCTGAAAATTGAGCGGGCGAAAGAGCTGCTCCTCAGCGAGAAAATCCTGATAAAGGACATTGCTGTCATGCTGGGATACAGTGACATCTACCACTTTGGAAGGCTCTTTACAGCCCGTACAGGTCAAACTCCCAGTGAATACAGAAATAGCTTCTGAGGCGTGAAATCTGGCAAACAGATTCCGGACGGAGTCACGATCGGAAAGTTTCGGGATCTGTTGTTCGCGCTGGCGACTTTGGTCAGACTGACAGGCGTTGCCAGCACTGCCCTGTTACGCCCAGCGTAAACAAACACGTGAGAATTTTACACAATTCACCACCGTTACGCATCACCAACTTACTATATTGTAATTGTGCGGTTTTGCCCTATAGTTTTCAAAGTCCAATACAGAAATACGCACAGCTGGCAATATGGATGGGTAGAATCCATATCGCCGGCTGTGCGTATTGTTCTGAAAAATCATCGCAAAACATCGCCGAAAGGGTTATCGCGAAGGAACTCAAGAAGCTCTCTCCGTGTTTCCATGCCGGTGTGGGACAGCAGACGGCGCAACCGGTAGCGTACCGACTCCTGAGCCAGATTCAGACTTTCCGCCAATTCCTCCATCGTGCTGCCCGCGAGCTGTCCGGATAAAATCCGTTTGTCAAGCTCATCACAGTTGAGAAGCAGGTTTTCAAACAAGGTAAAGGCTTTGACCTCTTTGTCGTCGTAAAAGTTCGGTTTGTCTCCGTCATCTGCCGAATGAGGCGGCTCAATGTGTGCTTTGTATCCATCTGTCAGGATCGTTGATTCCCGAACGATCAGCTGACCAGAAACTCGGACACTGACGCTGACGCTTGGTGCGGATTTTTGAAGATAAGCATATATTGATACCGCTTGTTTGCCAAGTTCATCGCACTCCAATGTCAGCGATGTCAGAGAGGGCATACTGAGCCTTGCTATCTGCGAGCTTCCGAAACAGGCAATCTGCAGTTCCTCCGGTATGCGGATTCCATCACGGCGAAGATGATGAATCAGAGATGCCGCGGCCATGTCATTCACACACAGCACCGCATCGAAATCCTTCCACCGAGGGAAAAAAGAGCGATAGCATTCCTCAAGGTTGCCCTGATTATCGAAGCATACACCGCCTGTACGAATAAGAAATTCATGGCGCTTGAGCCGATCCGCGGAGGAATTGGAGAAGCTTCCGTACAGTGCGACGCGGCTGCAACCGCATTTCTCAAAATGGCGCAGCAGCGTCCGGACTCCATCTGTATAATCAATCCGAAGAACTCCTTTCACCGAAATATATTCCGGCGGCTGATAGGATACAAGTACGACTTCAATCCCTTTTGCACTGAGCAGTTCGAGAGCACTCGGAACAAAAGAAGGTGAACTTCCAATGAGCACCACCATATCGATCTTTTCTGCCGCGAAATCATAGTCCGTCAGCGCGGCGCCGTCGATTTCTATCGCCGTATATTTCTTTCGCGTCAGCTCTGCCCGGATGCCCGCCCGCGTTTCAGCGCACCAGATGGAGGAGGCGCCGTAATTCGGCTCGGTAATCACTGGAATTCGCACATCTTTCAACTCCTTTGTCACATCGGCAAAAATATATGAATCATATATCTATTATATCGTAAAACCGGCTGTTTGTCAATTGACCGCGGCGGTAAAAATACAAGGAAAAATCCGAAAAAAATTACCTTGAGCTGTGTGTGAAAATATGCTATACTGACTATAGTTACAAATATTCCGCCAAGGAGGGCGTAGCGTGAAAGATTAAAACTCACGCAAACTTGAAAGGCATAGCAAAAAAGCCCTGCAAGAATCGAATTTTTTGCAGAGCAACAATCATTTCAAGGAAATCTAAGCAGGTGTAAATACACCTTGCTTTTCCAAGAATCTTGTAGCTTGCTTAATCGCTTTTTCGAGCTGCTTTTCTTTGAGAGCCTGTGGCATATCCACCTTGAATAGGTCGGTAGGATTCCACACTTCACCGGTAGACATCATTTGGAAAACAGCAGTGAGAATCATTCGAGCAATGGCAATAATGGCACGATTCTTTCCGCGGCGTTTTGAAATCTGCTCAAACTTCAGACGGTAATAAGAATTATCGGTCGCTTTCACGGCAGCGTGTGCAACTTGCACGAGCGCAGGTTTGAGATATACTCCGGCACGTGTAATGCGAACAGACTTTTTCTTACCGGCAGATTCGTTGTTGCCGGGAGTTAATCCCGCCCAACAGCAAAGCCGCTTGGAAGAGCCGAATTGCTCCATATCCGTACCAATTTCCGAAATGATCGTAATAGCAGAATTGCGGTCAACACCGGGAATGGTTTGCAAAAGGGCAATTAGACCTTCGTGCTGTGTTACCATTGCATCAATCGCAGAATCCACTTCTGCAATAGCAGATTGAATGTAATCGAGATGAGAGCGAACAATTCTCATACGGAGCTTTTGCTCGTCGGTAATCGAATAGCCTTCGATGGACTCAATGACAGAATCGGCTTTCTTTTTCAAAGAGCGTTGCAAAAGAGAGGTACAATATTCTGCATCAAAAGAATCCGCGGAGATCAGGTAATCTGTAATGGCAGTTGCAGATTTACCGAACATATCCGAAACGACAGAGTCAAGAGCAACATTGCAAACGGTAAAAGCGTTTTGAAATCGGTTTTTCTCACTGCTTTTCATAGAAACCAGCTTGTAACGGTAGCGAGTAAACTCTCGAAGTACACGAATCTCCTTTGAGGGAATAAAGCTACCGGGAACAAGACCGAGGCGAAACAAATCCCCGATCCATTTGGAATCTTTTGTATCGTCTTTGTTACCCTTAACGGCTTTCACCCATTTGGGATTGGCAATGGTAGTGGTAATGCCTCGTTCTTCAAGAATGTTGAACACAGGCACCCAATATTTGCCGGTGGATTCCATACAGACATTCTTGCAACCGTTGGATAATAGCCAATCGCAAAAACGGTGCAGGTCGTTGTTGTAAGTGGAAAAGCGTTTCTTTTGGTAATGCGGCTCAACACCGCCTGTTGTGGAGACGATCGTACCCACCAAAAAGGATTTGTGGACATCTACCCCGCAACAAATCGGATAAACAACCTTCAAACAAAATTCCTCCTATCTGAAAAATACGAGGAAAGGCAGTGACTGAATCATCACACAATCTAACAGGTGTTAAAACAATTCTTAGCGTACGGATTAAAATACCACTTATTTGTGCTTGACAAGATGATTCTAACACTGATTTTAATACTGTTTTCAGCAAGAAGTTCTTCTACGCCTCCTCCTACCGTGCGTTGTAGTTTGCCTTCCTCAAAAACAGTATACCATAAATTTGTTACAAAAAAATCGCCGCCATCAGCACTCTTTCATTCCTATTTGTGCTGACGCTTTAGCGGCAGAATGGGAAATTTTATGAAAATTTTTGTACCGGGTGCCGAACCCTGCGTACTGTATCCGGAAAATGGCAGCATTTGCTTCGGTGTCCGATTGGATGAGACATTTCGCTCTTCCGATTGGTTCGTTTTGGATCTGTCCGCGGGAGGAAGCAACGAAATCAATATGCTGCTCGAATGGTGTGCGGATGAGGGTTCAGAACCGCTCGTCTATATGTCGCCCACGCTGATCCCAAATGTGAGAGCGGTGCTTTCATTTCCAATTGACCAGGCAACCCTGAAGCTGAACAGCTTTTTTCTCGCACCGCATTCCGCGCTGCTCAAAGGCAATATCGGCGGCGTCCCTGTCGAAAAGGAAACCATACGTTTCGTACGTGTCACGCTCACAAATCCCGCGCTTCGCGATGTGACGCTTCACGGTATCTCCTGCGCGACAAAACGGCCGGCAGGCGATGTGCGCGGCGAGATCCGCGTTGACAGGTTCGGTCAGCGAATGGCAGGCGATTGGGCCGGTAAAACACACGACGAAACGGAACTTTCAGCATATCTGCGTGCCGAATACGACGCGGCGACGGCGGTTTCCTATCCCGACGGCTGGTCGCGATGGGGCGGATGGACGGCGAAACGCTTCACCGCGACAGGATGGTTCCGCACCGAATATGACGGACGGCGCTGGTGGCTCGTTGACCCGGACGGCTGCGCGTTCTTCTCGAACGGCATCTGCTACGGCGAGCGCGCCGGCATCTACGGCTTTGCGGACGAATACGCTTCGCTTTTTGAATGGCTTCCCGATAAAGACGGTAAATTTGCCGACGCATGGAGCACAGCGGCGAACATTCCGCAGTACATCGTGCGCAACGGCGCCGCGGGTGCAGACGAGCGCAAAATGTTCAACTTTTCCCGCGCCAACCTCATCCGCGTGTTCGGTGACAGATGGCACGAGGCATATACGAAGATCACTGCCTACCGCCTGAAGAAAATGGGATTCAACACCATAGGCGTTGGCACCAACGACTACTATAACGAACGGACGCGGGAATTCCTTCATGAAGCGAAGACTCCATATGTGATTACCTTCCGCACATTCCCGCTGACGGGTGAACGCATCTTCCGCGATTTCCCCGATGTATTCGGCGATGAATACCGCGCGCTCTGCCGTGAATTTGCGGCGCGCGAGCTGACCGCGTATAAAGACGACCCTTATCTTATCGGCTATTTTGTAACCAACGAGCCGGAGTGGCTGTTTGCCTGGAATGTCAACCTCTGCGAGCGTCTTGTGAGTGAACCCGGCAACGCGGCATCCAAGACGGTATTCATCCGCCGTCTGCGTGAAAAATACACGGATATCGCGGCGCTCAACTCGGCGTGGAACACCAATCTTGCAGATTTCGACGCGCTGATGGGCGCAAATCCCGGTATATACGGCAGGTCTGAACAAGCGACGGCTGATTTCGATACATTTCAGAGCGAGATGATCGGAATGTACGGCAAAGTAGTCAGTGAGGAACTTCACCGTGTGGATCCGCACCATCTCAATCTTGGCATGAGATACAATGACGCACAGAAACGGACAATGGAATCCGATCTGTCCTGCTTCGATATCTTCTCAATGAACTGTTACGCCGCCACACCGCGCGGCCACGTGAACGTGTTTACCGCGGATATGCCCGTGATTTGCGGCGAATGGCATTTCGGCGCGCTGGAAAGCGGGCTTCCCGGCGCAGGTCTTCTGTATACTCACACCCAGAAAGAACGAGCCGACGCGATGCTTTGCTATATGGAGGATTCGACGCAGATCCCGAAGCTTGTAGGCACACATTACTTCGAGTACAACGATCAGCCCTATTTCGGCAGATTCGACGGCGAATGTCACAACATCGGACTCGTCGATGTCTGCCAGCGTCCTTATCCGGAGGTATGTGAGATGTTCACGGCTTTCGCGCGGAAAATGTATCCCATGCTCTGCGGTGACGTGCCGATGACGGCAAAACCGCAGGAAGTATCCCGTCGTTGAATGATTAATGATTCAGGTGATTAATATGTCAGTTAAACTTACACGGAAAAAGATGACCATCCCCACTTATGAACCGAAGGCTCCCAACAGCTTACCCTTTTTTCTCGAAAACAAGCCTTATCAGGGCGCGACAGGCAGACTTTACCCTCTGCCGTACACCGACCGCCTGAGCAATTCAGCGATCAATAAGGAATACGACGCGGTCACACTGGAGAATGAGTATATCCTCATCACATTGCTCCCGGAGCTTGGCGGCAAAATCCACGGTGCCGTGGATAAATCAAACGGCTACGAGTTCATTTATCAGAACACCGTCATCAAGCCGGCTCTGGTCGGTCTTGCGGGACCGTGGGTCTCCGGCGGCGTTGAATTCAACTGGCCGCAGCATCACCGCCCGACCACGTTCATGCCGCTCGAAGCCGTCACACGCGACAACGCGGATGGCTCCGTGACCTGCGTCATGGGTGAAGCCGAACCATACAACAGGATGCGCGGCGCGGTTGAGATCACTGTCTACCCCGACCGTTCAATCATCGAGGCAAAGGCTGTTGTCTACAACCGAACCGATCATCCGCTCCCGTTCATGTGGTGGAACAACCTCGCCGTCCGCGCGCACGGCAGGTACAAGGCATCATTCCCGCCGGACGTCGAATGGGGTAATGACCATGACCGCCGCGCTGTCATATCTTTCCCGGTGATGAAAGGCGTCTACAGAACCGCACGCCCCTTCGATTACGGTGCAGGTACCGACGCTTCATGGTATTCCAATATCAAGCTCCCCACTTCCGTCATGGTCAGCCGTCATCAGTCAGATATGGACTTTCTCGCCGGCTACGACTTTGCGGCGGATGCGGGCACCGTCACAGTCTCCGATCATCACTACAGCGTCGGCAAGAAGATGTGGACGTGGGGCGACGGTCCGTTCGGTCACGCGTGGGGCGCAAACCTTACCGACAACGGCGACCGCTACATAGAGCTGATGACCGGTGTATATACAGACAACCAGCCCGACTTCTCCTACATCATGCCAGGCGAGACGAAGGAATTCACGCAGGTCTGGTTCCCCGTGCGGGGCATAGGCGAGGTGAAGAACGCCTCCATTGATGGCGCCGTTTCGCTGGAGATTGACGGAGATCTCGTGAGATTCGGCGGTATTCCCACCGCGGCTCATACGGACGCGGCGCTCCGCCTGTATCAGGGCGGCAATCTCGTCTTTGAAACCATCGCGGATATCGCGCCGGATACGCCCATAACCGGCAGCATAGTGATGGACGCGCCTGTGCTCACCGATCTGCGGATCGAACTTGCCGCCTGCGGAAAGGTACTCGTCGCCTATCAGCCGAAGAAGGGCGGCCGCAAGCCGCCGGAAGCGCGTTCTGTCCCGCCGCGTCCCGCCGACGTTGCCTCCATTGAGGAGCTGGACATACACGGCGCACATCTGATGCAGTACAAGCACCACACCTACAAGCCGGAGGATTACTTCATGGAAGCCCTCCGCCGCGATCCTGCCGATATGCGTGCCAACCATGCTATGGGTCAGATCATGACTGAGCGCGGTGATTTCCCCGCGGCGCGCGCTTATTATGAAACGGCGATGAAGCGCCTCAGAATGCGCAACGACAATCCCGCCGATACAGGGATAATCATGGATCTCGCCCGCCTCGAACGCGTCTCGGGCAATAATGACCGCGCGTATGAGCTGTACTTCGACGCGGCGTGGCAATATCCCACGAGAAGCGCGGCAATGTATGAGCTCGCGAAAATCGACTGCCTGCGCGGTGATAAACTCCTCGCGGACGAACATCTCGAAGCCTGTCTCGAGACCAACACGAAGCATCTCGGCGCGCTGACTCTGCTCGGTTATCTCCGCGGCGACCGTGATATGGTCGCGGACACTCTGAGGTATGCGCCTCTGGACGCCTTCGCGCGTGCGGCGATGTGGCTGATGGGCGGCGACAGCATGAGCGCATACACGCTCGGCCGTCCGGAAGATGTACTGGACGCGGCGCTCGATTTCGAAAAGGCCGGCTTTACGGCGGAAGCTGTGAAGCTCCTTGAAGCCTGCACCGCGCCTGACCAGCTGACGCTCTGCCATCTCGCGAAACTGAAGGGCGAAGCGCCTCTTGAGGGCAAAATGATCCACTGCCATCCAAACCGCCTCGACGACATCGCGGCACTGCGAAACGATGACTGGCGCTCGCTTTACCTGCTTGGCTGTCTTTACTACGACCGCATGAACTACGCGGCGGCAGTATCCGCATGGGAAGCATCCGCTGCGGCAAACCCCGGCTACGCGCCCACGAAGCGCAATCTGGCGCAGGCGTATTTCGACCACTTCGACCGCAAGGCGGACGCGCAGAGACTGCTTGAGGACGCGCTGGCAATCAGTGTGAAAGGAAGCGTGGATACCGAAGCGGCGCGCATTCTTTTCGAACTGCTTCAGCTTTACAAGAACACGAACGTTTCGGTAGAGGAACGCGTCATACTCTGTGAGACGCACATTGAGCTTGTCCGCGAGCGTGACGACTGTTACCTCGAATACATCATTCTGTTGACTCAGCGCGGCGACCTCGATCTCGCACGCGAGCTGCTGACAAAAAAGCATTTTAACATCTACGAGGGCGGCGAGGGCAAACTTACCCGCCATCATGGCTGGCTGTGTACACTTCAGGGCTTCGAGGCGCAGGATTCCGATCCAGAAGCGGCGCTCGATCATTATCGGAACGCGCTCATCTATCCCGCGAACTACGGTGAGGGACGCCATTACAGCGCGCAGGAAGCGAACATCTACTACTTCACCGGCAAGCTCTGTGAGAAGTCCGGCGATACGGACGGCGCGCGTACGGCATACACTGCCGGCGCAAATCAGGCGCCGCAGGTGAGTGAGATGAGTGTGTTTGCGGCACTCTGCTGCCGTGAACTTGGCGAATACGAGAAAGCGGATTCAATCCTGCGCGGTATGTGCGCGCAGGCGGAGGAGCTTCTTGAAAATGAGGATCTGCGGGGCTACTTCGGTGTCGGCTCACCCTGCCCGCCTCCGTATGAGCAGGATATCATCCGCTGTCACCGCGTGGACGCGTATCTGCTGATGGCGCTCGGCAAGCGTTACCTCGGCGACACCATCGCCGCGGACGAAGCGCTGACAAAGCTCCGCGTCATCGACCCGTACAACTCCCGCCTGTGCTTCCTTAAGAAACTGAGAATTCTGTGAAAACGGTAAAGATTCTGAGAAAAATCGAGAAATCTTTACCTTGACAGTTCTGTTCTGATGCGATATAATCAAATAAACTTCATTTTGCAAAGGAAAATGATCATGAACAACAAACGTATCTTAGCGCTCATCCTGGCTATGCTTGCCACCACGTCAGCAGCGTCATGCGGAGGAGGTGACGCGGATTCCGCAACTGACGATAACTCTTCCGCCAGCACAACGGTACCCGTGTCGGAGACCACCCGCGATACACTTGATCCCTCACTCGATTTCAACGGAGAGACGGTTACACTGATCGTGGACAAGGACATGTATATCACCGACTTTACCGCGGAACAGACCGGTGATATTGTAGATGACGCGCTTTACAAACGTACATTGGACGTACAGGAGCGCCTCAATGTCCAGCTTGACTTTTTCTGGTCGGAGGGATTATGGGCTAACCGCGCGGTCTATCAGACTCATGTAAGAAACAGCGTTCTCGCTCAGGATGGATCCTATGACATTGCGGCGGGCTACAGCCTGTCAATCGCAACACTTGCCGCCGAAGGCTTGTTTTATAATCTTGCCGATACAAAACACATTGACCTTTCAAATCCGTGGTGGTCAGAATCGTTCCTCGATCAGGTTTCGGTCGATGGCAATATGTACTTTGTGACCGGTGATATTTCAACAAATGCAATTGGTACGGCTTTTGCGTTATTCTTCAACAAAGGGCTGGTGGACACCTACAAGCTGGAAAATCCGTACAAGCTGGTAGATGAAGGAAAGTGGACACTCGATAAGCTCTTTACGATGACCGGCACCATTTACAGTGATCTCAACGGAAACAGCAAGCCGGATGACAAAGATATGTTCGGCCTTTTTGCCAACCATTCGAGCCTTGATAATTTGTATTACAGCTCCGGCATGAGCATTATCGTACCGGACAAGGAGAAAGGCATGGTCGTATCTGAAGATTACGGCAGTGAAAAGATGGTCAGTCTGCTGGAAAAGCTCTGTACGGCGTTCAACCATACAGAGGGAATCCGGTGGGGCGATGAAGCGCAGAGCGTGGCGGTGAACAGCTTCCTTGATCTGCACTCCGTCTTCATCATGACCGGTATGAATGTTGCGGCAAATGAGCTTCGTGAAGCGAAATTTGATTACGGTGTGCTGCCTGTACCCAAATATGATGAAGCGCAGGAGAATTACCGCAGTACGCACGCATATACCTCAGGTTTCTACAGCATTCCTCTGGATGCGAAGAATCCGGATATGTCCTCCGCGGTTATTGAGGCGATGGCAATCGAGGGCTATTACAACGTCGCACCCGCATTCTTTGAAACCGCGCTCAAGGTCAAGTATTCATCCGACGATGATTCCGCGCGGATGTTCGATATCATCCGCGAAAGCGTGACCTACGACTTCGGCCGTGTATATTCAAGCGGTTATCTCGATGATATTCCCGGTCAGATGCGCCGTATGATCATGAGTGATAATGTAAACTGGATGAGCACTTATGAGTCGACTATCGGAAAACTCGAGACGCTGCTCGAAGACCTCGTGGAGAAGCTTGGAGATGATTAATGAATTATTCGTCGAAATACCGGCACAGCCTGATTTTTCTGAGTATGTCATGTGTGGGAGCGATGATATCATAAGCAGGTTTTATGAGCCGCTCAGGCGGTCGTATTCAGATTATATTTCCAGAAGTATGATCGGAACCGATACATCGGGGCAATATCAGATGTGGTTATATGATTTTTGCCCTGATCACTATGAAGCCTGTGTTTATCTCCAGAGCGGCGTTCACCCGATCGAAACAGAAGGCTATCTCGGTCTTGCCAGAATCATGGAAATGATCGCGGAAAACGAGGTGCCCGCTTTACGCTCAAAGGTTCGCTTTTTGGTCGTGCCTGTCGTAAGTGTTTACGGTGTTTCCAAAAAGGCGCAGGCTGACAGTATCGTAAAGCGTTGGGACATCCCGCATAATGCGCTTGGAATCAACGCGAATCGTGATTGCTATGAGCGCCGTCTGCGCGAAACGAAAAATGTTCTGGCGGTAGTTGAAGAAAACAGGGATATAATAGATTTTGGTTTTGATCTTCACACAACAACTACGGAAGAATGGGGCGATTACCTGACGGTATACCCGGACGATCTGCCGCATCGCAAAGAGTTTGTCTCGCTCAACGATTTTCTGCGATCACGCAACATAAAGGGACGACCGGAAAGGGTTGTTTATTCGGGAAGCTCCAGTGGCTATCCCACAGGGACGAACGCCGCTTCGTATGCTTCGTATATTACCAAGGAACTGGGTATCCCGGTGTGCACGCTCGAACATTCCGATTTCGTTTTTGATACACGTCTCGGTACATCTGCGGCAATGACACGGGCGATTGAGCTTTACCTGAACCATATATTCCTTGCAATGAATTTTTACATTACATAAGGAAGAGATAAACTGCATCAGGATCCGCACCATCGTTGTTAAGATGGCAGATAAGTGTCCGAGTAACGCTGACTTGTAAACCATCGGGAGGCTATTTCAGCCGGCAGACCTTCACTGGTGCCGGCTGAAATCAGTATGTCTTATGATCGGTCAATACAAGGTAGAACTTCTCTTTGAACAGAGTCTTTTTGCGGACTGCGGCGGTTTTCAGTCGTTTTCGCTGCCTGACTGTTTTTGCTGTAGCCCAGCTCTGTGTCAAGCTCCGCTTTCAGCATATCCTCCATTGTGTCGGCGAACATATCCTTCAGCATTTCCTGTATGTCCTTTATCGACTGCGGGTGGTACAGCTCGATCATTTCACGAATCAGCTCGTGACTCCGCGGATTCCGTTTCTCTTTTTTCATGTGCTTCATCTCCTATATCTATTGTACCATACTTTTGGAGTTTACACAATTTATTTTACATGATCGGGAAATGTCGCAAAATCTGTTTATCTCGCTCTTGGAGCCTGCATAATCCAGGCAGAATACGGCTACTCAGATGAGGAAACCGTGCTCCAGATCTAGGAAAACCCATACTTGCAGTACTTCTGCTGCTATCCCGGATATGATGACAAAAAAACTGCCATTTGATCCGTCACTGATGGTATACTTCCGCAAACGTCTGACTCCGGAGATTCTCGGGTCGGTCAACGAAATGATCATAGCCAAAGCCACAAAGTCTGATGAAAAAGATGATGAAAACGAAGAGGTGGCAGAAAAAGCAGAAGAGTCTGAATCTGTGGATGATGACGATGATAGCAACAACAGCGATAATGGCAATGGCGATGGTAATGGCAACGGCAATGACAACGATAGCGACAGCAGCAACGACAGTGATAACAACGATGATGACCCGGACAACGGCTCAGAAACTGCCAATATTTCTGAAAACAGCGGTACAATGATCATTGACGCCACCTGCGCGCCGTCCAATATCCGTTATCCTCAGGATGTATCTCTGCTTGATGACGCAAGAGAGGAAGCCGAAAAGCTGATCGATGAACTCCACTCTCCT
>ENA-ORIC01002980-ORIC01002980.1-human-gut-metagenome-genome-assembly--contig:-NODE-2980-length-12499-cov-2.914426_pt1 | contig 12499 bp, 9 predicted proteins | sample MGYA00243023_ERZ508732 | MGnify/ENA primary metagenome ERZ508732 (study PRJEB26277, sample SAMN04329767) | human gut metagenome | biome: human-associated habitat | host: Homo sapiens | place: USA...
CATGTGCTGTTTGCAAGCGGCAATTTGCGTATGCTTGCCCGCTTACAGGGCGTGGATACCTATAACGTGGATGCGGTGATTCCTAAAGGGTATCGGGAGAGCGTGACTGTCAAAACGGCTGATTTTGTGCGGGAACTGAATTATCTGAAGGAGTGCTCTGCACTCACGGCAAAGCCTTATGTGCGCTTTGCGGGTGAACGGCTTTCCATTGCGGCGTCCAGTGGAGCATTTGAAACCGGCATTGAGGTGAGGGGCCGCGGAGACATGGTTCTCGGCTTTGATCTCTACCATATGCTGGATGCCCTGAAGCAGTTTAAGGGCGAAGAGGAAGTTTGTATCCATCTCAGCAGTCCTTATGCTCCTATCGTGATCGATGCTGCGGGGCGCAGTGATTTTGCCCTGGTGGTGCCGGTCCGACTGAAAGAGAAAATGGCAGCTTGAAAAGAAAAAAGATGGCATAGCCATCTAAAAAAGAAAAAGGAGAATACAAGATGAAAACTGTTTACATTCCCAAGGGAGAAACCGTCCATTATGAGTCTCTGGCAACGGAGCATCTGGTGGTGCATGGCCGCCTTCATGTGACCTATGGCGTCAAGGCGCAGAGCATCACCGGAAGCGGCGTGATCGACGCCGGCAGCATCAACGCGGATACTGTCTGCATAGACGATGTGGAAAGCGGCACCGTGATCTGCAAGCGCCTGATTGCCAAGCGTGTGCAGGCGCCGGAGGTGTTTGCCTCCGAGAGTGCCGCCGTATCCTGCTTCCTCTCCGCAGCCTATGTGGAAACGGGAAAGCTGACGGCAGCGATCAGCGAGGTGGATGAGGTCGTGGCGCAGGAGGTCGTGAATCTCACGCCGAAAAAGCGCACCCTCTTCGGTACACTCTTTGCCTCCATGCTGCGCTCGTTCTGGACGGCGCTGACAGCGCCCAGGCAGAAAGCTGAAGTTCTGGATGCTGAATTTGTGCCCGCGCAGGAAGACCACACGGAAACTGTGCAGAATGAAGGGAGCGCGGAGTTCTCTGCATCTGACCAGAGTGTGCCGGAAGTCGAAGAAAAGCAGGAAGATGTAGTGGATGAGGAACTCAACCGTATCGTTGGGCTCTTTAAGCTCTCACGCGAGCAGGGTTATACCCTCAAGCTGATTCCCGGGACACCGGAGGAAAACGCGCCTGCAGCAAGTCCGCAGCCAAAGCAGGGAAATTCTCAGCCCGCGCCTGCATCGGCTCTGCAAAGAGCAGACCAGCCTGCGACACGGAGCGATTCACAGCAGACTCAGCCCGTACAGCAAAGCAGAGCGGCAGCTTCCCGCACCGTCCCCTTTGCCCTGCCGCAGAGCGCAGCACGGCAGAGAACAGACTGCTATGTGGTTCTGAGCACCAAGGTACAGGGCGGTATGAGCGGCAGCAGCACGCTTGTTACGCTCCGAGCGCCGGACGGCAAGCAGATCCCGGCCTTCGCCCGCGGCGCACGGCCCGAACTGAGCACAGGCACCGTTCTGAGCAATGTAAAGCTCACCATGCGTCAGCAGGATACCGTGGCATTTTACGTGCTGGAATCCTACGAGATCGTCCCGCAAGAGGACAGGGCGGCATAAACAGCGATTCAGCGAAAAACGGAAAGGAGCAATTCTTTGAAAAAGATCGAGCAGTTTCAAATTACCAGCCTGATGCTTTCGGGCTTCAAGTCCTATGAGGAGCCGACAGAGCTGGTGTTCGGCAACCCCACGGTCATCACAGGCGGAAACGGGCGAGGGAAAAGCAGCATTGCAGACGCCATCGCCTTTGCCGTTACCGGCTGTCCCTTCTTTGGAGAGCGTGGAATTGACCGCCTGCACAATGAGAATAACCCCGATGTTGCCATTCGGATGTGCTTTGTGGACGAAACAGGCACGCTCCATGAGCTCAATCGCACCCGCAGGAAAAACCGCATGACCATCACCTATGATGGCTATGAGATCCGGCAGTTGGATCTGGCAGATCTCTTTGGAGAGCGAGATGTATTCTTGTCCATTCTCAATCCTCTGTACTTTATTGAGGAGTTGGGTGAGGATGGAAAAAAGCTTTTGGAGCGATATCTTCCGACGATTCCTCATGAAACGGTACTCTCTCAGCTATCTGAGCCCGTGCGGGAACATCTCAAAAACGAGACGATTCTCTCGCCGGAGGGCAGTCTTAAGCGCTGCCGGGAGGAGATCCGTAGTCTGGAGGAACGCATTACCTATCTGAGAGGCCAGAAGGACTTGGCGGCGTCCCAGGGGGAATCCCATGAGCAGGCCGAGCAGGAAGTGACCTTGCAGGCAGACCTCCTTCGCAGGGAGATCGCGGAACTGGAGCAAAGACAGTTTTCCAGCATGGATGTGAGCGCCATGCAGGAGCGGCTTGTAGAACTGAGCGGACGATATGAGGAAGCTGCCAGGGATGAACGCGCCGATACTTCTAAATTGCGGGAACAGCTTCAGCTTCTTCGGGAAAAGATCGCCCGCAGAGAAGTGGAGAAGTACCAGTCCAAATTCACGGAAGCGTTGGCGGAAGCGTCTGCCAGAGTCAAAGACCTGGGTGTGCGGTATCAGCGGGAAAACGCTGCATATAAGGCGTTTCACGCCGGTATGGAGTGTCCTGCCTGTCACCGGAGCGTGACAGAGCAGAGCTTGCCCGAAGTGCAGGCGGCGCTGAAAAAAGTGCTCTCCGAGCTTTATGCTGCCGGCAGTGAACAGCGCGCTCAGCTGATAGAGCTTCAGGAGATGGACAAAAAGGCTGCGGATACCTTCGCACAGTTCAAAGAAGACGACCTTGGCAAATGGGCCGCGGAAGCTGCGGAAATGGAGCAGCGCTGTGCCTCGCTTGCGGAGCAGGCTTCCGCAGAAACGGAGCGCCTGCGCGCAGAGATCCAGACGCTGACTGCTGACCTGGAGTACGGCAATCTTTCGCAGTCGGAATACGACCACCTCGGTACATGCCGGGAGGAACTGCGGCAGAGCGAAGCGAAAATAGCGGCGCTTCAGACTATGACGGCGGCGCAGCTTCCTGATTTTGACCGGGAGATCGCGCAGGCCAATGCCAGCATTGCGGAGATCAAGCGCAAAATGGCCAATGTGATCGCGTACATCAGCAAGCGGGCGGAGCTGACCTTCTCGCAGCTTAAAATGAACCGTGTGGAGATCTCACTCTACGATGTGGTGAAATCCACAGGGGAAGTCAAAGATACCTTCAAATTCCAGTATGGCGGTCGCCGATACGACCGGCTCTCTCTTTCGGAGAAGATCCGGGCCGGCATGGAGGTCTCTGAGCTGATGAAGCGGTTGACCGGGCGGAATTACCCCGTGTTTGTCGATAACATGGAGTCGGTAGATGACCTTGCCAATGTAAGGCCCACCGGACAGATCATCATGGCAAAATGTGTCAGCGGCGCGGCGCTGCAGGTGAAACCCATAAGACCCATTGCCTTTGCGGAGCAGAGAGCCGCATGATGGAGGTGAAACCGTTTGGCCGCAAAAATTTACGATAAGATCCCCATTGTGGACACGGCCAGACGGTGTGGGCTTGTCCTCGACTCCCGGACGCTGCGGCGAAAGGAAGTCGAGGCAAGCTGCCCCTTCTGCGGTGACCACGGGCCGGGGAAATATCATTTAAGCCTTAATACGGATACCGAGCAATACCGCTGCAATCTCTGCGGCGCACACGGAAACAGCGTGAGCCTGTATGCACGGATCAAAGGGATCTGTAACAAAGAGGCTTATCTGGAGCTGGCGCATGAGAGCAAGGTCTACCCCTTGCCCCAACCGCCATCTCCCCAAACACAGGAACGGCAGCCCTGCTCATTGGAGCAGCGCCATGCCGTGTATTCGGATATGCTGGCGCATCTGACGCTTCTCCCAAAACACGGCGAGAATCTCTTAGAACGGGGCTTGAGCGAAGAGCGCATCCGAAGAAACGAGTATCGCAGTATGCCGGAAACAGAGCGCGGGCGTCGGCTTTTGACCGACCTCCTGCGCAGTCACGGCCATGACCTGCACGGTATTCCGGGCTTTCGCACCTATTATGGTGACTGGACGCTCTCCGGCCCCAACGGTTTCCTGATTCCGGTTCGGAACAAGGATGGGCTGATTCAGGGGCTGAAGATCCGTCTGGACGATGCGCAGCAGGCCAATCGCAAATACCGCTGGCTTTCCAGCCGAAATCTGCCATCCGGCACCCGCAGCTATTCGTGGGTGCATGTGACAGGGAACACCCAAAGCAAGCGTGCGTTTCTGACGGAAGGCCCGCTGAAGGGCGATGTAGCCAGTTTCCTTGCGCAAGATGCGCTCTTTATCTGCATCGGCGGCGTCAACGCGCTGAACGGTTTGAATGATACCGTCCGGGAACTTGGCGTCCGTGAGGTCGTAGAGGCGATGGATATGGATCAGATGACCAACCCCAATGTGCGGAAGGCCATTCTCACCATGCGGAAGGAAGTGCGAAAGATCCCAGGTATTCGCTACTCAAAATACACATGGAATCCCGCCTATAAGGGAGTGGACGACTACCTTCTCAGTCAGGCGGCAACCATGTAACAAAGGAAGGGCAACAATATGGAAGAAAAGATCATCAACATGAATCAGTTTCTCGGTGCGGCGCAGGGCGATCAGGAGCATATGCTTGGAAAGTTCTTATACTTTTCTCTTGCAAACCTGCTGGTGGATAAGGATGAACTGTCCTCGCTGTGCGAGAGCATGGGCATTCCCTACACCGGCAGCACCCGGCTTTCTCTCGGCGATGCGTTCCGCTCTGCCACAGGCGATATCCGGGAGAGGGTTCCGGTCACGGTAGACGGTGAGACGAACATCTATCTTGCCTATTGCCGCGATAATAAGCGCACCGCCGGTGTTTTTTCGCGGGAACTGGTCAAAGAGACCTTGAATCGTGAAACCAACCGGTATGAAAAGCTGGCGAATATCAGCTGCGGTAAGAACGACGGGATGTTCCGCTGTGATAATCTCGTGCTGGACGATGCGGTGGATGTGCAGGGCTGCTGCCGAAAAGCGGAGGAGCTTTTTGAGCTCTACCAGCGATGCGCAAACCGCAAGCAGATCGAAACCATCTGCGTCAATTTCCTGCGGGGAATGGAGGCAACCAAACTGAGTGTCACCGGCCATATGTACTTTGTCCCCCGCACTTTTATGGAGCGCGTGGATATTTTCGAGGACTTCATCACCCTGCTCAGCGGACTGAATAAAAAGCAGACGCCGCTGGTGGTCAACAGCTTTTACATTATTGATGACGCCAAGCAGCGGGATAAGATGACGGAGGAATTCTATCTGGCCGTGAAAAAGGAGATCGCGGCCTATCAGGAAAAGTGCGACTATCTCATTAAGAGCAGCAGCCAGAGTCCCGCGGTCATGGACCGCTGGGTGCTCAAGGTGCAGGCGTTGGAGGAAAAGAAGCGTCACTATGAGGGCGTGCTGCAGCGGGAACTGGACGGGCTGGATGATGAGTTTTCCGTCTTGAAGCTTCTTTCGCAGGAGCTTCAGGTCAGGGCCAACAGTATTCGCAGCCAGCGGTTTCAGCAAAAGGCTGCGTAAATAAAAAACAAGGGGACATTGGCAGTTGAGCCAATGTCCCCTTTCGATTTCGATGATGAATGCATCAAATGCAGCAAGAAATATTGCAATGGTAAATCGCTACTGGTATCACCGTTTAAGTGTACATAAAATTTGTGGAAAGGGAGTTGCTTATAAAGCAAAATCCTGAACTTATGTTAGGAGATGTAGAAAGAAACAGAAAAACGCAAAGACATTCATGACATAACCATAACCCGTCTTTGCGGTTTTTTGCTGACTGTGTTATATTAAATATGCTATAAGAGTTTTATATATCGCATTTTGATCTGTAAGTGAAGCAGTCCGAGATAATCAAGTGAAGCTGAAGACGCTGCTATGAGCCATCATGCAAAACGGCTGGGAGAGGCGTTTACCTTCTCTCAGCCGTTCGTTTTGTTTGAAACCTCTTCTTTGCAGTGTTCCTTCTCATAGCGGATCTGCTGCAGCACTGCTCTGGCGGCAGCTGCAGCCATGCGCTGTTCCTCTTCACTAAAACTGGACAACTCCTGAAAAAGCTGTTCGGTATCCTGCGCCAGACCGCAATCGTAATTAAAAATATCATTAGGGGCGATGTCCAGCAGGCGAACCATCACAAACAGATTTTCAAAACGGGGGTTTCCCCTGCCATTCTCTATTTCCAGAATCGTTCGTGGCTGAACCCCGACCTTTTCTGCAAGATAGTCCTGTGTGATCCTCTTGCGCTTGCGGGCTATGCGAACGACCTTGCCTAAGTTAATCTTCGCTTCCTGCATTATAACTCACCTCGACATAATCTTATAATGCAGTATGATAAGTATGAATGCGTTAATTCAGCATACAAAGATGTTCTATACTTCACTAATGGAAGGAGACTTTGTATGATACCTTCGTAGCATACGGATTGCAGTACCTTCTCCACAAATGGCGGATGAAGTTCTACTGCAAGACGTATGCTACGGCACTTCTATGTGAGTTTTTGCAGCATATTGGCAGGATATTAAACGCATATTTTCCGGAGGACAAGCCAGCAGAGATATTCTTGACAGCCGTTCAGTACGGGATGCCGCACAGGGAGAGTGTGCGTCGGCTTCTGTACGATTCTGATTTCAACCATGGATCATTGCGCTTTCGTAGTTGGGATAACTCCATATTTTCTCAAGGCACTTTCGCGGGTTATGATATCCGTGAAAGTGCCTTTTGCTTTGCCATATCAGGCAACCGACAGATTCGCTGCCGTTCTCCGCCTGCAGCGCTCATGGCAATCAAAAATCTATAACAGAAAGGAAAGTGCTATGAGTAAGTACGTTTTGAAGCTGTTGGAGAGCTATAACGAGCGTGAACGCAAGATTGCGGTACTTCGGTATAATCTGGAGCACCCGGCCAAAGTAAGCAGGTCAGAACAGATCGAAGCCATGAACTTCGGACATGGCGATGGTCTTGACCATAGTGCGGGACATATTTCCAATAAGACCCTCTACATTGCACTCAATTACGAAGAACAGGCGGAACGCATGAATGCAGAGTCAGCATACGAAATAGCAAAGGAACTGTTTGCTTTGGAATGTGAGCAGAGACGCCTGACATACTTTATTGGTCTATTGGATAAGCGGCAGACTGAGGTGATTCGTCTGGTGTTTGTGGACGGAATTCCCACGAAGGAAGTTGCTGCCAGCTTTGGCTTGACCTACCGCACCATCGACCGGATCAAGCGTACTGCCATCGAAAATCTTGCGGAGATGTATGCCTATTCCGATCAGTTTCGCGTCTGATTTTTTGAAAATGTCCTAAAAATGTCTAAGCCGATGTACTTGAAGTGTCATATGGCGCTATGGTATGATTAGGCTGGTAAAAAGGAGATGCCCCCGACGAACGGGGGCATCTCCTTTGCCGTTTGGCTGTTAATCAATATTATTTGAGAGAGGAGTTGTGTCATGACTCTTACATATCAAGGAAAGCTATTTGCAGAATATCCTGATGTGGTATCCGTTAAGCAGATGTGCATCATGTTGGGCGGAATCAGCATGAAAACAGCTTACAAATTGTTGGGGAACGGTGAAATTCACCATCTGAAAATTGGTAAGTCATTTAAGATTCCGAAGATTTGCGTGATTGAGTATCTGCTTGGTTGACGGAGAAATTTCGGCGCAAGGATTTCAAAATAAAGTTTATAGGCACATTGGAGAGAACGGCAGCTTATGGTATAATTGATCTGCCATTGACAGATAGGTTGTACCGCTACAAAAAGGAGGAACAACATGGTAGCGGGTCATCTGCAAACAAAAAAAGGTTACTATTACATGGTGCTGAATTTGAAATCCGAAGATGGCAATCGCAAGTCCAAATGGATTTCAACAGGGATACCGGCAACTGGGAAGAAAAGTGCAAAGTTGGCGGAAGAAATGTTAGCCGAAACCAGATGCACCTATAAAGATGCTGCATCACCTTGTGCAGGATCTCCCGTGATCAGCAGAGAAGATATTTCTTTTTCTGACTACATGATCAAGTGGTTGGGTATCATCAAGAACTCTGTGGAGGTAGATACATATGCGGGATATGTAAACAATATTGAAAAGCGAATTGTCCCATATTTTCGTGGACAAAGAATACTGCTCAGAGAGCTGACTGCGCTGGATGTGGAGAATTTTTACAGCTATTGTTTCAATGAACTGCACCTAAAAGGAACCACGGTTCAGCGTTTTCATGCGAATATCCATAAGGCAATGAAGTATGCTCGTAAACACGATTTAATTGCCTCGAATCCGATGGACAATGTGGAGCGGCCAAAGAGTCAAAGATATGTTGGAGCATTTTATTCTGTGTCGGAACTAGAAACGCTCTTTCAAGCAGTGAAAGGTGATCCTTGCGAGTTCCCTGTTCTAATGGCAGCTTTTTATGGCTTGCGAAGGAGTGAGATCATGGGGCTCCGGTGGAGGGCAATGGACTTTGAAATCAATCTGATTACGTTTGACCTTACAGTTGTTCAGTGTATGTGCGATGGTACGACCATCACAGTCGAAAAGGATCGTACAAAAAATCAGTCAAGCTGCCGCTCAATGCCATTGGTTCCGCAATACCGCGACCTTTTGTTGCGTATGAAAGTACGGCAGGAATGCTGTCGGAAGTTGTGTGGAAATTGCTATACAGAAAGCGAGTATATCTTTGTAAACGATATGGGAGAACCCTATCAGCCGAACTATGTAACACAGCATTTCAAGCTCGTCTTGAGGAAAAATCACTTGCGCAGTATTCGCTTTCACGATTTGAGACATACCTGCGCTTCGCTGCTGCTGAAAAATGGTGTGCCAATGAAGGATATACAGGAGTGGCTTGGACACAGCAGCTATAACACAACCGCAAATATCTACGCACATCTGGACACATCGTCGAAAAATACTTCGGCATCGAAGATGAGCAATGTTGTTATCATTGAACCAGGCATCAGCACAAGCGTTTGAAAGAGGATTATGGAGAGAACTGCGGAGAGAACTGCAAAAAAACAGGGTGAAATGGATGCTTTTCATGGGAGAAAAGAAGAAACGCCTGATGCCTCAAATGCTGAGGGATCAAGCGTTTCGGAGGATGGTGCCGGTGGTGGGACTCGAACCCACACGGTGTCGCCACCGGCGGATTTTGAATCCGCTACGTCTACCAATTCCATCACACCGGCATTATTCAGTTGTTGCGAGTCTCATTTTTTCAGATCCGCCGTAGGGCAGAACTTTAGGGCAGAACTCACGAAAAACCCGTTCTTAGGATACACCGAAAAGTCAATAATTGCAAGGGCTAGACCGGTTGGATGAGCTGGTAAGCGTACAGTCTTTTGAGTCCGCTACGTCTACCAATTCCATCACACCGGCAGGTGCAACAATTATTATATGCGATGCAGGGAGCATTTGCAAGCAAAACTTTTTGAAAAAAGGCTCCGGCGCACTGCGCCGGAGCCTTTCACAATGTAAGATCACACGTAGCGCTGATTGATGACGTCGAACACGCCGCGCGTCGTGAGGCGCAGCGTTGGAATGACGGTCAGCGCCATGAACGAAAGCGTCATAAACGGGTCGACCCCGCGCGAGACGCCGAGCTTGAAGGCCTGCTCCTTGGCGTTTTCGAGCGCCTCGTTGACCTCGATAAGCGGCGCTTCGCTCATGATGCCTGCAATCTGGAGCTGGAGCTCGCCGAGCACCTTGCCGTCGTCCATCACGACGATGCCGCCGCCGAGCTCGACGGCGCGGTTGACCGCCGCGGCCATGTCCTCCTCGTTCGCGCCGACGACGATGATGTTGTGGCTGTCGTGCGAGATGGATGTCGCCACCGCGCCGGACTTGAGGCCGTAGCCCTTGATGTAGCCGATGCCGATGTGGTGCGTGTTCTTGTGGCGCTCGATGACGGCAATTTTCAAGATGTCGTCCTCAACGCTGATCTTTTCGGCGTAGCCCGCATCGGTCGTGACGATCTCGCCGGGCACCATGCCGAGCACCGCGCGCGGGCGGGACTCGATAAAGTCCGTGGCCTCAAGGTGCGCAACGTGGAACGTCTCGTGCGAGCGCTTGACGAGGTGCGGATCGATCTCGGGCGCTTCAAACGGTGTGACGGTCTTGCCGTCGAACATCAGCTTGCCCTTCTTGTAGACCTCAAGGATGTTGAAGTCGTCGAAATTGTCGATCACGACAAAGTCCGCAAGAAAGCCCGGTGCGATCGCGCCGCGGTTGTTGAGCAGGAAGTAGCGCGCGGCGTGGTGGCTCGCGCATTTAACGGCGATGATCGGGTCGACGCCCGCTTTGATGGCACGGCGCACGATGTAGTCGATGTGGCCCTTTTCGAGAAGATCGTTCGGATGCTTGTCGTCCGTGCAGAACATGCAGTAGGTGTAATACTGCGGTGTGAGCAGCGGGAGCAGCGCGTCGAGGTTGCGCGCGGCCGTGCCCTCGCGGATCATGATGTACTGTCCGCGCTCGAGCTTGGCGATGGCATCCTCCACGGTGCTGCACTCGTGGTCGGAATAGACGCCGGCGGCGATGTAGGCGTTCAGGTCGTTGCCCGAAAGGCCGGGGGCGTGGCCGTCGATTTTTTTGTGGTGCGCCTGCGCGGCGACGATCTTTTCGAGCACCTGCTCGTCGGCGTTCGCGACGCCGACATAGTTCATCATTTCGGCCAGACCCTCGACGCGGTTGTGCTCGTAGAACGAGTCGATCGCGCGGTAATCGAGCACCGCGCCGGATTCGTCGAGCGGCGTTGCGGGTACGCAGGAGGGGAGCATGAAGCGCACGTCAACGGGCAGATCTTCTGTCGCCTGCAGCATATACTCGATGCCGTCGGTGCCCATGACATTGGCGATCTCGTGCGGGTCGGTGATGACGGTCGTGGTGCCGTGCGGAATGACGGCGTTGGCAAATTCCTTGGGGGAAACGAGCGCGCTCTCTAAGTGGATGTGCGCGTCGACAAAGCCGGGCAGCACGAGCTTGCCGCCCATGTCGACCTCGACCGCGCCCTCGTAATGCTCGCCCATGCCTGCGATCAGCCCTTCGGCCACGGCGATGTCGCCATGACTGAGCTCGTTGCAGAAGACGTTCACATACGTCGCGTTCTTGAGCACGAGGTCGGCCTTCTGCCGTCCCGAGGCCACCTCGACGACGTGGAGCTTCTTGTTCAGCTTGCGGTTGATCTTTCCTGCGTAGCTTTCCCGGTATGCCATGCGTTTTCCTCCTTATTTTGTTGTGTTTGACCAGTTTATCGGATGAATCATCCATCTTCCTCGTTTATTTTTTATAGGATACTACGTTCTTTTGCACTTGTCCAGCAGAAAAAGCTAAAATATTTTTAGTAAAACTGACGAAAAGTGAGAAGAGCGCAGAAGTTCACTGTATCATAAACTGTATGATGGACCGGACAAATACAGGCCGTTGCCGAAAGATTGCTTTTCACAAAATGCTGTTTACAAGCATCTGATAATACAGTATAATTAAACAAACGGTATAGAGATAAATGAATATTTTCAACTAAAAGACGAATAAAACACGCTGGCATTCACTGCGCCGGGCTTGCTTGAAGTGGCCCACACACAAAATGGAGGCTGCGGCAATTTTAGGACCGGACAAGGAGGGGGGAAGATATGAAAACCGAGCATTCCTATTCCGCAAAGGGCGTTTTGGCTGCGCTGGGGAGATCCGCTTTGTATCTGCTCTTTTTTGTGGCGGTGCAGGTTTTGCTGCCCTTTGTCTATGGGATCGGTATCGCTGCCGATGCAGCGATCAATAGGGGAGCGGACCTTGCACAGGGGGCGCAGGCGGTGGCGGAGCGGCTTCTGGACGGCCTGTCGGCGCTCACGCTGCTATCGTGTCTGATCATCGCCGCGGTACTGCTGCTGTGGTTCCTGCTGCGGAAAAAGCCGCTATCCGAGGCGGCGGGCCTTCGTCACTGCTCGGGCTGGACGGTGGGCTTCTGCGCCTTCGGCGCGGTCGGCCTCTATGTGCTGGTCAGTCTGGTGCTTGCCTTGCTGCCGGAAAGCTGGATGGAGGAATATGGAAAAGCCATGCGCCTGAGCACAGAGACGGGGCTGATCCCGGCGCTTGCCGTGGTGGCCGGCGCGCCGGTTGCGGAGGAGCTCGTGTTCCGCGGCGTCATCCAGTCGCGGCTGGAACGGGCCATGCCGGTGTGGATCGCAATTGTACTGCAAGCGGTACTCTTTGGATTCATCCACGGAACGCCGGTGCAGATCGGCTACGCGTTTCTTATGGGCCTGCTTTTCGGCTATATTCGCTATCGCACGGGGAGCATCCTGCCCACGATCGCCGCGCACGCCGCGTTCAACGCAATGAACGACCCGCTGGGGCTTTTGGGCGGTTTTGCGGAGAAGTGGCAGTTCCTTGCCGTCATGGCCGCCGTATGCGCGGTCGCGGCCGCGGCGGTCAGCTACGCCCTGCTCGTCTTCTGTAAACGCACGCCCC
>ENA-ORIC01002982-ORIC01002982.1-human-gut-metagenome-genome-assembly--contig:-NODE-2982-length-12497-cov-5.423591_pt1 | contig 12497 bp, 8 predicted proteins | sample MGYA00243023_ERZ508732 | MGnify/ENA primary metagenome ERZ508732 (study PRJEB26277, sample SAMN04329767) | human gut metagenome | biome: human-associated habitat | host: Homo sapiens | place: USA...
ATAAAAATTTGACAAAAAAATAAGCCTATTTCAAGGCTTTGTGGTACTTTTTTGGATTTCAATGTGTCAAACTCCCGTGTAACTTCAAGTTTGGTTAAATATAGAGAGAAATGTTATACCTCGGCTAAAAAGATACAATATTAGATGTTTCATGAGCAGTATTTGAGTTTATTTTAAATTCAGGTATTGCTTTTTTATTTATGCAAAGTTTCACGGGGCCGCTGGTATTTTTTCTCATGTTCATTTATAATTGCTGATAGAGAAAACTGGAAAGAACACCCAATGAATCAGAAAGTAGAGAGTATAAACACATGAAAAAAAGAATTTACAGCATGATATTAATATTAATGACCGGACTTTGTGCCGGATGTGGCAAAGAAGGAGTAAAAAATAATAATACAGGAATAGAAAGCGAATCTTCCCAGGTGGAAGATTCGGTCAGTTTTGAAAACACAGAAGACACAGAAAGCACAGAAGACACAGAAAGCACAGAAAATACAGAAAGTACAGAAAGTACAGAATACAATGACGTCGTATTAAATGAAGAAACGGATTTTACTTATGACTATTCGGAGGACATCAAAGCGGATGTTGACAATGTGGTATCAGGTTCCGCATCACTGCAGGACGAATTGGAGAATATTGAGAACATCGTAAAGAAATATACGCCGCTGGCGCAGGCAGCCCAGACACAGACAGAAATGAATCTGTCATCCAGATGGTTTTTCGACATATGGGATACGGAATTAAATAACCTTTGGAGCAGATTCAGTGATCTGGCAGATCCGCAGACAAAGGAGAAGATCCTTGCAGAACAGAGAAACTGGATCGCTATGAAGGAAGAAGTGACCTTGCTTCACATTGGATCTTACGAAGAAAACGGCAGTATGTATCCGCTTCTTCAGAATTCTTATCTGGAGGAGATCACGAAGAACAGGGCTTATGTTATTGCAAATGAGCTGGCAAAGATAAAGGGGGAATCCTTTGTTATGCCGGAAAAATCAGCAAAGTACGGTCTGTTTGTGGACAATCAGGGGACTGGCAGCGTATACAGTTCCCTGATCACCAGACAGGGGCTGGAAGGAGAGGATGAAGCGCTTATCTCCATTTACAGAGAGGGAGAAACAAAAGGAACATTTGTTGACAATGGAAACGGGGAGCTGGCTTTCACATCAGATGACGGAAGTGTAAAAGGAACCATTAAAATCAACGGATGGGATGGCGCAAGTTTCAAGGTTACAGAGACATCAGGAGAGGCTGTTTTTTCTGCAGGAGAGGAGGTCAATTTTCCGTTTGCATTTTGACAGCATTGTTTGATATGTTGTTTGTAATGATTCAGCGATATAACAGACAAAGAATCATGAAACTCGTAAATCGGCAGTTGCGGAGGTGAATAAAATATATGCTGAATGTGAAAAATGCTGATATGGCAGATTTTGAACAGATTATGAAAATTTATAAATATGCACAGGATAATATGATAAAGTCCGGAAATCCTGCACAATGGGGGCATTTTTATCCGGATGCAGAGCTAATAAAATCTGATATTTGTCAGAATGTATGCAGGGTAATATATGACAAAGATGGGATACATGGGGTATTTGCATTGTTTAAAGGTGCAGAACCTGCTTATAAGCATATTGAGAATGGGAATTGGCTGAATGAAGAGCCTTATCTTACTATTCACAGACTTGCTGGGGATGGTCAGGTGCATGGTTTGTTTCAGTGTGTTTTAAATTATTGTAAAAATATTTCTCAAAATATCAGGGCAGATACCCATGCGGATAATCAAATCATGCAAAAGCTGATGGAAAAGAATGGTTTTATGAAATGCGGTATTATATATGTTAAAAATGGAACACCAAGAATTGCATATCATTGGACTGCTTCATAACTTTCAGTTGTGCGTCCGGCAAAGGGCAATTAACCTGGCAGGTGCAAATTCTTTCTGATACATGATATGACAGTGGAAATTTCCTGAATTGACAAAAGAGTTAGAATAGACTAACATGCGAAATAGAATGACAGGGCAGAAAGGGGCAGGAAATGGAAAGAGAGAAGAAAAAGAGGGCAATGATTGCGGGAATGGTCTCAATGACATACTGGTGCCGTTTATGGTATATTATCTGGTCGCAGATATCGGGATGCCTGTGGTAATTGCTGATGTTTTTGACGGCATTTTTTTTATTACAGGATTCGGGTGTGAAAAATTTGTCAATCAAGAAGTTTAAATGCACTATTTGACTCCAACCCGCAGGATAACATTTTTCAAAAGAAATAATGTGTGATACAATATTTTAAGATTGAATTTTCAGGAGAAAACAGATGTCCCTACAATTTATATTTGGCAATTCGGGCAGCGGAAAATCGGATTTTCTGTATGATTCCGTGCTGAAACAGGCGAAAGAAAATAAAGAGCAGCAGTTTTTAATCATTGTGCCGGAGCAGTTTACCATGCAGACACAGCGGGAACTGGTCGAGAGGCAAAAACAGCATGCAATCATGAACGTGGATGTGCTCAGTTTTGCAAGACTCGCATACCGCGTCTTTGATGATCTTGGAAAACAAAATGTGGTTGTGCTGGAAGAGACCGGAAAAAATCTTGTACTGCGCAAGGTGGCAGAACAGAAAAAAGCAGAACTGAAAGTGCTTGGTGCGAATATGAATAAGATGGGATATGTCGGCGAGGTAAAATCCCTGATCTCAGAGCTGATGCAGTATAATGTCCGTCCGGATGCGCTGGCAGAGTTTTTGGAGAGAGAACCGCTTGGGGAGGGACTGCGCTTAAAAATGCAGGATGTCCTCACGATGTATCAGGGATTTACGGAGTATTTAAAGGGCAGATATATCACGGCAGAGGAAGTGTTAGAGCTTCTTTATGATGTGGCAGAAGAGTCCGAACTGCTTCGTAATAGTGTGATCGTGTTGGACGAGTTTACCGGATTTACACCGATCCAGAACCGTCTGATGGAAAAACTGCTCGTGCTGGCAAAGAAGGTCAGCGTGTCCGTCACGATGGATGTCAGGGAAGATTTTTACCAGTGCAGGGGTGTACATGAACTTTTTGCCATGAGTAAAAAAACGGTGGCGTCGCTACTGAAAGTGGCAGAACTGTGCAAAGTTCCGGTGGAGGAGCCGTTGGTACTGCCGACCGGAAAACAGAGGCGCTATGCCAATGCTGCCGACCTTTATTTTATGGAGCAGAATCTCTTTCGTCCGGGAGCGGGAAGCTACAGATACAAAGCATCGGAACAATCTATGCAGCATATCCGCATCACGTCCCTGAAAAATCCGAGGGAAGAATTAAAATTTGCTGCCCGCGAGATCGTGCGCCTGACGAGGGAGAATGGTTACCGTTACCGGGATATCGCAGTCGTGACAGGGGATGTGCAGCAGTATGGCAATTATGTGCCGGAGATCTTTGAGCAGTACCATATCCCGTATTTTATTGATCAGACGAAAAATATTTTGTTCCACCCGTTTATCGAGTGTATCCGGGCGATCTTAGAGATGATCGAATATGATTTTTCTTATGAAAGTGTGTTCCGGTTTTTGCGGTGCGGGCTTGCAGCGAAAGTCGTGACCGAGGCAAAAAATTCCGACAAGGAGCCAGATCCGGCTGCAACGGAAGATTTGACGCAGCAGCCGGAAACAGGATCCCATGGACTTACAGAACAGGAGATCGACCGCCTGGAAAATTATGTCCTCGCACGGGGCATCCGCGGTGCATCCCGCTGGAGCAGACCGTGGACGTTTGTAATGCCGGATGGGACATTGGAGGATATGGCACGGTTAAATGAGATCCGTGAGGCGGTTTATGAGAATTTTAAGCCGCTGCTTGAGGCATTCCGTGGAAAAGACAATACGGTCAGCACACAGACCTATGAGTTATACAGTCTGATCAGACGGCTTAACATGGAGCAGTTATTAAAGGAGCGTGGAAACTTTTTCGAGGCGCATGGCAATCAGGCGCGGGCAAAGGAATATGACCAGATCTATAAAATCGTGATGGATCTGCTCGACAAAGTGACGTCTCTGCTGGGCGATGAGACGATGACGGTCCGGGAATACAGTGATATCTTAGATGCCGGATTTGAGGCGGCAAAAGTCGGTATTATCCCGCCGGGTAACGACACGGTGACAGTCGGGGATATCGAGAGAACCCGTCTGAACCATGTAAAAATCTTATTTTTTGTCGGTGTCAACGACGGAGTTGTGCCGAAAGCAGGGAATCAGGGTGGCATTATTTCCCAGTTTGAGCGTGAAAAGATGGCAGAATATCACCTGGAACTGGCGCCGGGCGCAAGGGAAAAAGTATTTATCCAGAAGTTTTACCTGTATTTAAATATGACAAAACCGTCCGAGCGGCTGTATGTGACATTCTGCCGCGTCAACTCCGATGGAAAAGCACTGCGGCGTTCGTATCTGATCGGGACACTCTTAAAACTGTTCCCACAGCTTGCGGTGGAAGAACCGTCCGAGGAGGAGACATTAGAAGGTGCACTGACTGCGGAAAGTGCCCTGCCGTTTCTGATGGAAGGGCTGACAAAACCGGTGGAGGATGAAGAGGCATGGACTGCACTTTTGGCATGGTACCTGTCGGATGAGGGTGAACGGGAAAAAGTAATGCGGCTTTTTGATGCGGCGTTTGGCGCCCATAAAGATGATGCGATCAGCAAGGCAGTCACGAAAGCTTTATATGGGAATACCTTAGAAAACAGCGTGACAAGGCTCGAACAGTTTGCTGCCTGTGCGTTTGCTCATTATTTAAGTTATGGACTGCGGCTTAAAGAACGGGAACTGCAGCAGTTTGCGAGTGTGGATATGGGAAATATTTATCATGATGTGTTAGAGCGTTTTGCAAAGGGCATAGAGCTGTCGGATTATACCTGGTTTGATATCCCGGAGAAAGCGCAGGAAGCCCTGCTTTCCCAGAGCATGGAAGATGCGATCGCAGGCAGCGGGATCGGGGACGTATTCGAGGACGCAAGAAACAGTTACCTGTTAAAGCGGATGGAGGCAACGGCAAAACGGACGATCTGGGCACTGATGTTACAGGTGCGGAAAGGAAAGTTTGTGCCGAGCGGTTTTGAGGTGTCATTTTCGCGCGCCGAGCGGCTGGATGCGGTGCAGTTTCAACTGGGTGAAGATGAAAAAATGCGTCTGCGCGGCAGGATCGACCGCGTTGATACTTACGAGACAGACGATAAGGTCTATGTAAAAATCATTGATTATAAATCGGGCAACACCACTTTTTCACTTTTAAATTTTTATTATGGACTGCAGCTCCAGCTTGTCGTCTACATGAATGCGGCACTGGAACTCACAAAGAAAAAATATAAGGGAAAAGATACGGAACCTGCAGGTATTTTTTATTATCACATCACAGATCCGATGGTGGATGCGGATGGTCAGGAGTCCGAGGAGGAGATCAGACGGAGTATTCTAGAACAGCTTAAAGTGGGAGGTCTGGTCAATGAAGATCCGGAAATCTATGGTGCGATGGATACTGATTTTTCAGGCACATCGACAGTGATCCCGGTAGCCTTAAAAGCGGACGGCTCCTTAAAGGCGACATCTAAGACGGCGAGCACCTATGAGTTTGGACTGATGTCCCATTATGTGCGAAAGAAGATTGAGCATGTGGGAAAAGAGATCTTTGCCGGAAATGTTGCGGTAAAACCTTACCTGTTAGGAGACAGGAGCGGCTGCGATTACTGTCCATATCACACGATCTGCGGATTTGATGTACGCATGCCGGGATTTTCCTATCAGCAGTTTGAAAAATTTGACAGCAGTGAGGAGATCCTTGCACATATCCGGGAAGAGATTGGAGAGCCGGGAAAAAATCCGGACGGTGAATAAATGTGATGTGACAGGTGCAAAAATAAAAAGTCAGAAACGGAGCAAAACATGGGAATGACATGGACAGATGACCAGCGAAAGGTCATCGAACTCAGAGACAGAAATATATTAGTTTCCGCGGCAGCAGGTTCCGGTAAGACTGCGGTGCTCGTGGAACGTATCATAAAGATCATTACGGACAAAGAGCACCCGGTGGACATTGACCGTCTTTTGATCGTGACATTTACCAATGCGGCTGCGGCAGAGATGCGTGAACGAATCGGAAATGCACTGGAGAATGCCTTAAAAGAACAGCCGGACGACGAACATTTACAGCGTCAGCTTTCTCTTTTACACAATGCCCAGATCACGACGATCGACAGTTTTTGTCTGTATGTGATCCGTAATCATTTTCATGAGATCGATCTCGAACCGAATTTCAGAATCGGGGATGAGGGCGAGTTGAAACTGTTAAAAGAGGACGTGCTCGCAAAGGTGCTGTTGAAAAATTATGAGGAGAGTGCGCCGGAATTTTTAGCATTTGTGGACGGATATGCATCCGGCAGAAATGATGCGGCGCTCTCCGGCATGATCTTACAGCTCTATGAGTTTTCAAGGAGTTATCCATGGCCAAAGAAATGGCTGCCTGCGGCAGCAGAAAGCTATGGCATAGAGGACGAGGCATCTTTGGAAAGCGCAGCTTTCATGCAGTCGCTTCTTCAGAACTTAAAACGGGTGTCAGAGGATCTTGTGGTACTTTCCGGGCGGGCATACAAACTGACGCAGGACGATGACGGGCCGGATATGTATGCGAAAGCATTAGAGGGCGACCTGGAAAAATATAAGGAGATCGCTGCGAGTGAAAGTTTTGCGGATTTTTATCAGAATTACCGCAATTTATCCTATGACAGGCTTGCTTCCTCCCGTGGATTTGACGGAAACGAAGAAAAATTAGAGCTGGTCAAAAAACTGCGAGAGATGGGAAAGGATGCGGTCAAAAAAATAAACCGCCAGTATTTTTTCACATCACCGGAGATCATGGCGGAGCAGATGAAAAAGACGGCGCCGATGGCGGCAGAGTTAGTGCGTCTGACATTGGAATTTGACGAGACGTTTACGGCAGAAAAACGGCGGAAAAATCTGGTGGATTTCCATGACCTTGAGCACTTTGCGTTAAATATCTTTGTCGATGAGGAGACCGGCAAAGTCAAAAAGACTGCCGAGGAGTTCCGGGATAATTTCAAAGAGATCATGATCGACGAGTACCAGGACAGCAATGAGGTGCAGGAGACAATCTTACGTGCAATTTCACGGGAGGAGCGCGGTGAATACAACCTTTTTATGGTCGGGGATGTCAAACAGAGTATCTACCGTTTCCGTCTGGCAAGACCGGAACTATTCATGGAAAAATACGATACTTACAGCCTGACGGATGCAAAAATGCAGCGCATTGACCTGCATAAAAATTTCCGAAGCAGAAATGAAGTAATCGATTTTTCCAACGATATTTTTTACCGCATCATGAAGCGCAATCTTGGAAATGTGGAATATGATGCGGATGCAGCACTTTATCCGGGAGCTTCTTATCAGGAAGAAACGGACATGTTCACACCGGAAATTTTACTGGTGGACGGGGATGATGAACTGTTGGATGATGCTGCAGCGGATGATAAGAAACTGTTAGAAGCACGGATGATTGCAAAAAGGATCAAAGAGCTTATGGGAACGCAGAAGGTGACCGACAAGGCAACCGGGGAACTGCGCCCGGTGCAGTATTCGGATATGGTCATTCTGCTGCGAAGCCTGAGCGGATATGCAGACCGTTTTGCTGCTGTGTTAAATGATGCAGGAATTCCGGCACATACTGTTTCGGCGACAGGATATTTCAGTACGGTGGAGGTGCAGACCGTGCTCTCCATGCTTCGTATTTTGGATAATCCGAGACAGGATATCCCGCTGACAGCGGTGCTTCGTTCACCAATCGCAGGACTTTCGGATGAGGAACTTGCGAAACTGCGTTTAAAAGACAATGACGTCAGATTTTATGAATGTGTTTTGGAGGAATGTGAGCGCCTGAAGCAGGAAGCGGAGGAAAATCCGGGGCAGGAGCGGGATACTTCGGAAGAAAAACTGTACCGGTTTTATGCCACCTATGAAAAACTCCGTCAGCTTGTGCCGGACACCCCGATTCATGAGCTGATCGAACTGCTGTTAAAGGAGACCGGTTATGGGGACTATGCCGCGGCAATGCCGGCCGGTGACAGGCGTCATGCAAACCTTTTAATGCTGGTGGAGAAGGCGATCGCCTATGAAAATACCAGTTACAAGGGACTGTTTCATTTTGTGCGCTATATTGATGAACTGCAGAAATACGATGTGGATTTCGGCGAGGCAGATCTGATCGGGGAAAACGAAAATGTCGTGCGCATTATGAGTATCCATAAGAGTAAAGGACTGGAATTTCCGGTCGTATTTGCCGCCGGGATGGGAAAAAACTTTAACCGCCAGGATACAAGAAGCCGTCTGGTATTACACCCGGAACTTGGCATCGGTCTTGACTATATGGACGGAAAACAGCGTGTAAAATCCGTGACGATCGCAAAACGTGCTATCGCAAAGCAGATCGATATGGAAAATCTTGGCGAGGAACTGCGTGTCCTTTATGTGGCATTAACGAGAGCGAAAGAAAAGCTGATCTTAACCGGAAGTCTGAAAAAGGCAGAGGAGACACTTTCCTATATAAAAGCATTTCCAGAGGAACTGTTATCTTATCTGGGACGCGAGAGTGCAGCCGGTTATTTGGACTGGATTCTGCCTGCGGCTGCATCCTGTCAGGATAAATATCAGATACGTCTGATGCGGGCGGCAGAACTGGTGCAGGAAGAAATGGAAACACAGATCAAAGATGAATGGAACCGTTCAGCCTGCATGGAAAAAGCTGCGCAGGCAGATGAAAAAAAAGTGCAGCAGTTCTCGGAGCGTTTTCACAGACGGTATGCATATGAAAATGATGTGCAGAGAAAAAATAAGTATTCCGTGTCGGAGTTAAAACATCGTGCCATGCGGGAGGCGTTTGAAAAAGAGGAGGAGGCAGTTCCTGTTTTTCAATCCGAGGAGGTTGTGCCGTATGTGCCAGCATTTGCAAGAGAAATAGAGCAGCAAAGTGAGGATGCCAGCCCTGGAGCACTTCGCGGAACGGCAATGCACCGCATCATGGAGTGCTACCAGTTTTCTTCCGGTGTGTCCGCAAAAGAGCAGGTCGCCGGGATGCTGGAGAAAGAACAGATCACACCGGAGATGCATGGACTGATTCGCATACCGCAGGTTGAATATTTTGTAAATGCAGATATTGGAAAACGGATGGGAGCAGCTGAAAAAGACGGAAAATTGTACCGTGAGAAACCATTTGTTATGGGATTTACGGATGAACAGTTAGACGAGTTTGGTTTTGCTGAAAACACGGAACAGGCGGAAAAGGTAATAAGCATGGGGCGTGTAGGAAATATAGGAGAAACGGAATATACAGGGAAAGAGCTGACCCTGATCCAGGGAATCATCGATGTATTCTGGATTGAAAAGGACGGTATTGTCCTTCTTGATTATAAAACAGACCGTGTGGATACGGAAAAGGAATTGTCCGAGCGTTATGCGGCACAGTTAAAACTTTACGAGGAAGCGCTAAACCGAGTCTATGAAAATGAGAAAGATGCAGCCGGAAATCCGCTGAAAGTAAAGGAAAAACTGTTGTATTCCTTCCGGCTTGGGAAAGTGATCCCGGTATAGAAAATTTAAAAACATTGTACAAAAGCCAGTCTGATTGGAGTTTTGTGCAATGTTAAGAAGCAGATAAGCATGCAGCAGAAAGGAAATTTGACCATGTCACAGATTATTTTAGCATCCGCGTCCCCAAGACGCCGTGAACTTTTAGAGCAGATCGGTCTTAACTTTGAGGTCTGTCCGGCAAAGGGGGAGGAGATCATCATAAAAAAAGAGCCAAAAGAGGTTGTCATGGAACTTGCAGCACAGAAGGCGAGAGAAGTCGCATCCATGTTAAAAACATATGGAGATGAGCATCGGACGCTGATGACACCGCAGGATACTTTAGTCATCGGTGCAGACACCATTGTTGCCGCGGGCAGCGAAATCTTAGGAAAACCAAAAGATGAGGAAGATGCCTTCCGCATGATCTCTTTATTGTCAGGGAAAAGCCATTCGGTGTACACGGGGGTTGCTTTTGTGTTTATCGACCGGACCGGCAGGGCAGGGGAACATATCTTTTATGAAAAGACTGACGTTTTTGTCAGACAGTTAAAGAAAAGTGAAATTTTGCGTTATATTGCGACAGGAGAACCGTCGGACAAAGCCGGTGCATACGGAATCCAGGGAAAATTTGCAATTTATATTGACAAAATCGACGGTGACTATAATAATGTGGTAGGACTTCCGGTTGCAGCGATTTACAGAGAGCTTGACCGGCTTGGAATTGACCCATATACATGGTAGATAAGCGGGAAAATACAGTGTGAAAAATGAGATTTTTACACTGCACAGAATGGAGGATTATTATGTACGATGAAGCGGTAGTACAGTATTTTTTGGAACATCAGATGCAGCTTTTTAAAGAAAATGTTGCAGAATCGCCGGAGGAGGCCGAAGAATTTTTAGAGGACTGCATGGCAGTTGTCTGCAAAAATATCAAAGAAGTCCGTGCTTATTTTGAAGATGAGGGCGCAGATATTGCCGGAATGAGCAATGCGGATTTAGCAGAGGCAGAGGAAGTTTTTGCAATCCCGGACGGCAGATATCTGATCGTGGAAGCGTAGGAATGACGTTTTTATGGAATACGCTATGCCAAAATACAGATGCGTGTGAGAAATCGGTAAACAGGACAAATAGACAGGTAAGAGGAAAAAAGAATGAAACAATATGATGTGATTATTATTGGAGCCGGTCCATCTGGTATCTTTTGTGCATATGAACTGATCCATGCAAAGAAGAATCTGAAAATTTTAATGATCGAGAAGGGCAGACGAATCGAAAAGAGAGAATGTCCGAAACGTAAGACAAAAGTCTGCGTTGGATGTAAACCTTGTTCCATCACGACCGGATTTGCCGGAGCGGGAGCTTTTTCTGACGGTAAACTGTCACTTTCCCCGGATGTCGGAGGAAATCTGCCGGAAATTTTAGGCTATGATAAAACCGTGGAATTATTAAAAGAATCCGATGATATTTATTTAAAATTCGGTGCAGATACAAAAGTTTACGGAGTGGATAAAGAAAAAGAGATCCGTGAGATCCGCAGAAAAGCGATCAATGCAAACTTAAAACTGATCGAATGTCCGATCCGCCACCTTGGAACAGAGGAAGGCTACAAAATCTATTCCAGACTGCAGGAGCATCTGTTAGAGCAGGGCGTTGAGATGGAATTTAACACCATGGTCAAAGATATCATCATTGAGGATAACAAGGTCAAAGGGATCATTACCGAAAAAGATGAGGAATATCTTGCAGCAGAGGTTATTTCTGCAGTTGGACGAGAGGGTGCTGACTGGTTTTCACATATCTGCGGACAGCATGATATTGAAACAAAGGTAGGTACCGTAGACATTGGTGTACGTGTGGAGGTGCGCGATGAGGTCATGGAATTTTTAAATCAGAACCTCTATGAGGCAAAACTGGTTTACCATACACCGACATTTGATGATAAGGTGCGTACCTTCTGTACTAACCCGTCCGGTGAGGTCGCAACAGAATACTACGATAACGGACTTGCGGTGGTAAACGGTCACGCATACAAGTCGAAAGATTTAAAGACCAACAATACCAACTTTGCAATTTTGGTTTCCAAAAACTTTACCAAACCATTTAAGACACCGATCGAGTACGGTAAACAGATCGCACAGCTTTCCAACATGCTCTGCGACGGAAAAATCTTAGTACAGACATTTGGTGATTTCAAGAGAGGAAGAAGAACAACGGAGGAACGCCTCTGCAGGAATAACCTGATCCCGACTTTAAAGGATGCTGTGCCGGGTGATCTTTCCTTAGTATTCCCGCACCGTATCATGGTCGATATTGAGGAAATGATTATGGCACTCGATAAGGTAACACCGGGTATTGCCAGCGACGAGACACTGCTTTACGGTGTGGAAGTAAAATTCTATTCCAACAAGGTAGTGGTCAACTCTGATTTTGAAACCAGCGTAAAAGGACTGCGTGCGATCGGAGACGGAGCATCTGTGACGAGAGGATTGCAGCAGGCATCTGCAAACGGAATTTCCGTTGCAAGAAGTATCTTAAAATCAATGGAACAATAGGACTTTCTATCAGATTGGGTAAATTAGGATGAAGAGAAAATTTACAAGGGTAGCAGCTGTGCTGTGTGGCATGTCGCTGTTATTGACCGGATGCCGGATCGGAAATAAAAATATTGTGGTTTCGAATATATTAAATGACCGTCAGGTATTCAAGATCGAGGGAACCGTCTGCAGTTTGAAAGAGGCGCGGGTTTATCTGACGAATTATCAGAATATCTACGGGACGGCATATGGTGTGGATCTCTGGAAACATGATTTCGGGGATGATTCATTGGTAAAATATATCAAAGCGGTCACAATGGAAGAATTAACCCAGGTGGTCAGCATGGATCTGCT
>ENA-ORIC01002986-ORIC01002986.1-human-gut-metagenome-genome-assembly--contig:-NODE-2986-length-12484-cov-3.029419_pt1 | contig 12484 bp, 18 predicted proteins | sample MGYA00243023_ERZ508732 | MGnify/ENA primary metagenome ERZ508732 (study PRJEB26277, sample SAMN04329767) | human gut metagenome | biome: human-associated habitat | host: Homo sapiens | place: USA...
ACCGACGCAAAAAAGCCGTTGCAATCGCAATGTAAGATCGTCCGATCCATGCCGCACCTCTCCTAAAAACAAACATTTGTTCTTTATCAGTATACACGCATATTCCCTGCTTGTCAACACATATACTGTAAAAAAGGAGGGGGCCTTTATGAGCATTGATTGGAAACGCAAGCTGAGCAGCCGTAAGTTTTGGGCGGCGATCATCGGATTTATCACGCCGCTTTTGTTATCGTTCGGTGTGTCCAACGAGCAGGTCACGCAGATCGCGGGCATCATCATTTCCGGCGCGACAGCCATCGCCTACATATTGGGAGAGGGACTTGTTGACGCCAACCATGCCGGGACGGCGGAAAAGACGGAAGATGAAACCTGACAGGAAAGCCGTCGGCGTGTGCCGACGGCTTCTTATGATTTCTGTATGTTCTTCTTTTTATACCCGCAGTCGCAATAGGGCCCGCCGGAAGCGATGGTGTATTCCCGCACAAAATCCGTCGCGCCGCCCGCCTCACTCATCGTATAGTCAAGGTGGCACAATGCGGGGGTGAGGTCATACAGTCCGAGCTTTTCCTTCAAATCGCAGATGCCGCATTTTGTGTACCGCCCCTGATAGCCGCTGCCGTCGGGATATTCATAGAAATCCATGTTCCACGAATAAGGATTGCGGTCGGCGGCTTTCAGCGCCGCCGTCTTTTTCATGCCGTCGATGTCCTTTTCGGTGTATTTCGCTTTTCCGCTTTTGCGGCAATGTTGCTTTGGAACAGGCTGCTGTTGGCAAGAGCCACGGCGACAAGCAGAAGTGCGAGCACGGAAACGAGGAGAACGGCCTTCTTTTTCTTCGGCTTTTTGCCGCTGGCGGGGATGGGAGCTTCCTCTGCGGGGGTGATCTCCGCAGGTGCGGAATCTGCTTCAGGCGCGGCCGTTCCAATTTTTTCGCCGCAGTTCATACAGAAGACAGCGTCTTCCGGGATCGGGCTGCCGTATTTGGGACAAAATGGTCAAGTCGCCGGTCGTAGGGGTACTCAGATATTCTTGAAGCGCACGATCGTATTTGCTCTGCTCGATGGCGTCCTTTTGGCTTTTGACCTGCGAGAGCTCGTGTACCGAGCCGCCGACGATCAGCAAAGCAGCGGCGATACAAACGATGAGCAGGGCGTTTCGCTTAGAAACTTTTGGCGCGGAGGGAGATAGCCTTTCACCGCAGTCGGGACAGAAAACAAAGCTGTCATCGTATTGCTTGGAGCATTTTTTGCTGCCTTCTGCAAAGGCGGTGCCGCATTTGGGACAAAACATAAGATATTCCTCTCTCTCCTAAATATGTGGAAGACTCGACACAGGAGCCTTCCTCTGGAAAGAATATAGCGATTGTCAATTAGACTATACATATAATGATAATTAAATATCATTTTAGGCAACTTTTAATGAACGAAAAAGGCGGGAGTTCATTATGATTTGTGACAGAATAAAGCAATTACGGGAGCCGGCGGGCTATTCGCAGGCGCAGCTGGCAAAGCTCTTTCATGTTTCGGCGGACTATCTGCTGGGGCTTACGGCTTCATCGAGCATTGTGCTGGACGGATACACGCAGGAGGAAATTGAGCTGCTTTACAAGTTGATCCGCTATTTTGACGACCAGAAATAGCAGCGCTGATGCAGAGTACAAAACGATCCCCGTCCGGCGGAACCTTCCGCCGGACGGGGATCGTTGCTTTTTTACTTTTTCTGTTTCTTTTTCATGCGGCGCTCAATGTGCTGCAATCCCCACAGGCACAGCCAGGAGGCAGCGCCGAGGAGCAGCGAGCCAAGCGCAAATTGCTTTTTCTTCATGTCGATATCCTCATGTGTCGCTTTCGCGTAAAACAACGTCTGCGGTGAAGCGCTTGCCGTCGCGCTCGACTAAGAGCTTGAGCGTTTCGCCTGCTTCATGGCGGCGGCGGACACGCAGAAGGTCGGTGGACTTTGTCAACGCTTCGCCGTCGGCCGCTACGATAAGGTCACCCTTCTGGATGCCGGCCTCGTCGCCGGGGCCGCCGGGCGTGACGTCCATCACGCGCAGAGCGGTCTCGCCGCTATCTAAAATGACGGGCGCGATCTGTACCGAGATACCGATCACCACCTCGCCGTGCACCTCGCCGTAGGCGATCAGGTCATTGATCATATAGGCGGTCGAGGCGATGGGAATGGCAAAGCCGAGGCCCTCCACGCTCGTGGTGGAGGACGAGCCCATCTTCATCGTGTTGATACCGACGACCTGACCGTACACGTTGATGAGCGGACCGCCGGAGTTGCCATTGTTGAGCGCGGCATTCGTCTGGATGAGCGTCATCGTCACGCCGTCGACGTACACGTCGCGGTTGATGGCGGAGACGATGCCGTCGGTCAGTGTGCCGCGCAGCTCCACGCCGAGCGGGTTGCCGATGGCGTACACCGGATCGCCGACCGTCAGCGCGTCAGAGTCGCCGAATTCCGCGGCGGGAAGGCCGCTGGCCGCGATCTTGATGACGGCGAGGTCCTTTTCTTCGTCGAGCCCCAAAAGGCACGCACGGTAATCCTCACCCGTGTCGAGCACGACGTAGCACTCCGAGCCGCCCGCGATGACGTGGGCGTTCGTGAGGATGTAGCCATCCTCGGTGAAGATGACGCCGGTGCCGACCATGGCGCTGCCGTCGCGGTTGCCGGTGAGCACCGTGACGGTGGAGGGATTGACTTTCTGGTAGATCTCCTGGATCGTCAGCGCCTCGCCGTGGCTTTCGTTGTAGCGGAGCTTGACCTGATCGGTGTTGGGCAGGCGCTTGATGGTCGTTTCGCCATGCTCGCTGTTGTCGTAATAATCCTCGTCATGGCGCTGCTCAAAATCATTGTCGTGATAGGAACGGTGATCGTCGAACGCGCCGCCGAGCCACAGCGCTGTGACGACGCCGCTGACGAGGAGAAGGCCGAGCATGCAGAAAAGGAAGATCTTAAGCCCTTTCCGCTTTTTGCGCGGTGATGTATGCTTCTTCGGCTGTCCGGGCAGCGGTGTCGGCTGCACGTAGCGCTCCACGATGGGCGTGACGGGCGCTTCATAGCGCAGCACGACCTCGCGCGGCTCGCCGCTCTGGCTGACCGTCGGGGATAACTCCTGATTCTCGTGATCCATAGCGTGTTTCTCCTGTTGAGACTTACTGCGCGGTCTGCCCGCCGGCGAGCGTCACGCTGAAGGTGAACGTCGTCAGGCCGTTTTCGCTTGTGACGGCGATGTGCTCCTTGTGCTGGTCCAGAATGGTTTTGACCACGTAGAGCCCGAGGCCCACGCCGTCCTTATCCTCGGAGCGGGATTTGTCGCTCTTGTGGAAGCGCTCGAACAGCAGCGGGATCTCCTCGGCGGGGATGGTGTCGCCCTCGTTGCGAACCGAGATCAGCGCCTTGCCGTTGAGCGTCGTCACGCCGAGGTAGAGCGCAGAGCCCTTGCGGGCGAATTTTGCCGCATTTTCGAGCAGGTTGTAGATGACCTGCGTGATGAGGTCGTTGTCGCCGAGCACCATGATGCCGCTGTCGGGAATGTCGGCGTCGACATCGAGCCCGCGGTCGGTGATCTTCTTCTCCATCGAAATGAGCACGCGGCGCATGCTCTCGCACACGTCGAACGGCGCCTTCGTGCGCGTCAGGTCGCGCGACTGGAGCTGCGAGACCTCAAGCATGCGGCGCACGAGGCGGGACAGACGCCGCGCCTCATCCGAGATGATGCGCAGGTACTCCTTTTCCTGCTCGGGCGGGATCGTGCCGTCTAAGATGCCGTCGGTGTAGCCTGCGATGGTCGTCATCGGGGTCTTTAACTCATGGGAGACGTTCGCGATGAACTCGCGGCGCTGGCGTTCGGTCTCCTGTAAGGAGTCCGCCATGTTGTTGAACGACTCGGCGAGCTCGGAGATCTCCGTCACACCCTCGTAGTTGTGCATGCGCACGTCGAAATTGCCCTCGGCGAAGCGTCGTGTCGCCTCCGCCATCTCGTGGATGGGGCGCGACTGGCGCATGCTGACCCACGCGCTCACGACGAACGAGAGCAGCAGTACCGTCACCGCCGTCATGAAAAACAATCCGATGAACGTGCGCCACATCGTCGTCAGCGCCCGTGCGCCGGTCACCGCCAGCACAAAGCCGACGGTTGCGCCCTCGCTCACGATCGGCACGCCGACGACGAAGTGCGTGTCCTCATAGATGTCGCCGAGCGTGGTGCGCACGGCGTAGGTGTCATCGCTCATCGCGCCCTCGGCCACGTCCTGCGGCACGGTCAGCACGCGGTTGACGAGAGTTGTATCGGTCGTCAGCAGCAGGTTGCCGTCCGAGTTGCAGATGAGAAATTCTGCATCCGTCACGTTCGAAGCAAAGTCTGCCAGCTCACGCAGCCCTGTGAGCGAGCCATTTTCCATGTAGGACGACACCATGTGCGACACGACCGTCGCCTTGCTCTGCATCTGCTCGCTGCGCTCATCGATGGCGTAGGAATACGTCAGCGCGAAGAACGCGCTGCCGAGCAGCGCAAGCGTCAGCATGACGACGCTTGCCGTAAGCAGAAAATTCTGCCAGTAGATCGTGCGGCAGCGGGTCTTGACCTTTTTGAGCGTCCAGCGCTTTTTCTGTGTTTTCTCTTTGTTTTCTTCCGGCATACTGAATTACTTCACTTCGAATTTATACCCGACGCCCCAGACGGTCTTGAGCGCCCACTGGTCGCTGACGTTTTCGACCTTTTCGCGGAGCCTCTTGACGTGTACGTCTACCGTGCGCGAATCGCCGAAGTAGTCGAAGCCCCACACCTCGTCAAGGAGCTGATTGCGCGTGTAGACGCGGTTCGGCGTGGCGGCAAGGTGGTAGAGAAGCTCCAGCTCTTTGGGCGGCGTGTCGATCTTCTTGCCGTTGACGATGAGCTCATAGGAGTCGAGGTCGATGATGAGCTTGTCGAACGTGAGGCGCTTGTGCGTGTCCTCGGGAATCTCGCTGCGGCGCAGCACGGCGTTGATGCGCGCGAGCAGCTCCTTCATCTCAAAGGGCTTGACAACATAGTCGTCCGCGCCCATCTCAAGGCCGTGGATGCGGTCGTTGACCTCGCCCTTGGCGGTGAGCATGATGATCGGGCACTTAGACGTCTCGCGGATCTTGGCGCATACGCCCCAGCCGTCGAGCACGGGGAGCATCACGTCGAGCAGCACAAGGTCGGGCTCTTTTTCCTTGAATTCCTCCACGGCCTTGCCGCCGTCGGCGGCGATGCGGACGTCGAAGCCCTCTTTGTCGAGATACATTTTAATGAGGTTGGAAATATTATTGTCGTCCTCCACGACAAGAATATTGCGTGCCATGCTGGTTTCCTCCTTCACACAAGCGTGTGTCTTTCTTCTGTGTTATTGTTTATTATACGCAAAACTGTGCGCGTTTCCTGAACAATTTGTAAAACCGTCACGCGCCCTTTGTGAGCGCGAGCTCGTTGAGCGCCGTGATGAGACGCGAGGACGAGCGGAGGCGAGAGAGCAACGTGCTCCAATCTGCCTGCACGGCGGTGTCAGCGCCGAGATAGGCGATGCACCCGCCGGAGCGGGCCTGACGCGCGATGCCGCTGGCGGCCTGCGCCGCGGTGGGAAGACCGCCGCTGTAATCCAGGTCAAAGTCAATGGGGCAGTAGCCCGCGGCGCGCACGGCGCGCAGCGTTTTGTCCGACGCGCCGTAGAGCGCGACGAGCCGCGCTTTTTCGTTGCACGCGGCCCATAGCGCGTTGTTTGCGCGCTCGATCGCGCTGACCGTGCGTGAGCTGCCGCCGGAAGCGTCGATGCGCAGCGCGGCGGCGTTGCCGCTGATGACGACACGGCGCAGCAGATCGCCGAGCGAGGAAAGCTGCTCTTCCGAGAAGAGAAACGTCGCCGTCGCGTTGTTGCTTGCGAGCGTGTCGAGCAGGGCGTTTGCGCTCTCTTCGTCCGTCACACGCAGCGCGAGACAGACAAGGTCGCGGTCGCCGTCGGTGTTCTGATTCGGTGTGTTGCCGGGATCGTTCGACTCGCTGTGCGTCTTCATATATTCGTTGTAGCGCTGCTCCATGGACATAGCCGCGGCGTCGATGAACTTCGCGTCGGAAAGCACGACCGTATCACTTTTGACGCGGACCAGGTAACCATAGGTCACGCGCGTGTAGCTATAATCGAGCGAGAAAAACTGCGTCAAAAGGTCGAGCGGCAGGAACACAACGTCGCTGCGCACGATGGCAGGACCGCCGTACTGGCGGTCGTTCTGGTCAGCGACGGTGCCGGCGGCGAAGTTGAACGTCAGTGCGCTGCCCTGCCGGTAGACGACGGCGGTGCTCTTGTCGCGGCTGCGGGAGTAGAAAAGGCCCAAGTCCGTGCCGGTGATGACCGTGGAGGGGATATACAGCCGCCCACCCGACCAGAACGGCATCGTCTCATCGCTCAGATCGGGCAAAAGCTGGTCGTTGACGGCGGTGAAATAGACAGTCGTCTCGGCCCTCGTTTCGCTGGGGGTGAGGGAGAAGACCATCAGCAATACAAGCAGCAGACACAAAAAACGCTTGCTCTTCATTTCTCCCGCCTCCTTACGTATTTTATCTTAACATTATAGCAATTTTTCCGCCGCTTTGCAATATCCGCGATGCCTCAGCCGTCATAATAGCCGACGGTGGTGTTCGAAAAATAGTGCTGCACGATTTCCTCGGCGGAAAGGCCCTGCTTGGCGAGGATATTTGCGCCGTACTGGCTCATGCCGACACCGTGGCCGTAGCCTGTGACGTGGAAGGTAAAGGCATTGTCCTTGTATTCCACGGTGAACGACGGCGAGCGCAGCGAGAGAATCGTGCGCAGGTCATTGCCGCGCAGCTTGACGCCGCCGACCGTGACGGAGGCGACATAGTCCGAGTCGTTTCGCACGATATCGCGGATCCATCCCTCGGGGCTGCCGGAGAGGTCGGCGTCCGGCTTGGCGGCGAGGATGAGAGACTTGAATTCCGCTGCCGTGAACGTTGCGACCGAGTAGTAGTTCGGTACGAGCTCTTCCGTCTCGGGGCTATCGACCTTTTGGAGATACGGCAGATCGTTCATCCACACGTCGCCTGCGCCCTGCGTGCTGCCGTCGGCGGACGAGAAGAACACGGCAAGGATGGGCGCGCCGTCATACAAGATGACCTCGCCGTCCGTTTCGCTCACGGCGCGTGCGAGTTTTTCCTCGTAGTAGACGGCCATGCTGCCCCAGTTGGCCGCAGCCTGCTCGGCGCTCAAATACGCCTTGCAGCAGGTGTGGTCGTCGCAGGCGTCGGCGTCTGGATGGTTCGCGCTGCCGCCGCCGCGGATGCGATAGAGCGTGTAGGTGCGCGCGGCGATGGCCTGTGCCTTGAGCGCCTCCTCCTCAAACGAGGCGGGCATTTCCGCGCGCAGCACGCCGAGAAGGTATGTGCCCATGTCCATCTCCTGGACCTCGCCCTGAATTTGGACGCGCAGCGTTTTTGCGCTGTCGCGCTCGCCGGGGGCGGCGATCTCACCGCTCGGCAGGGGAGATTCCGAGCCGTCCTGTGTGTTCGGCGTGTCGTCAAAGCGGCCTGCCGCCGCCCAGGCGAGGATCCAGATGAGGCCGATCAATAATATCGTGATGCGAAGAAGCTGTTTCAAGGCGTGTTCCTCCCTGCGGCCCACGGCCGCAATGCTTAAGTGACAGTGTTTTTATCAGTGTATGACCGACTTGTCCGCAAAATGATTCATGGACAAACGGGGATGAGTGTGCTATCATCAATAAATAGATGTTTTCCGGCGCTGTGCGCGCCGTATTCCGGAAAAAGAAAGGGTTCGGTTTTGTGAAAATTCTTCATTGGCTTTTGCTGGTGCTTTTTTCTGCGGCAGCGGCGCTGGCACGCCTCCGCCTGCTGGCAGTCGGCTTTGACGCGGACGGACTTCCCGTCCCGATGGACTTAAACACGATGGTGCTGCCTGCGGTGCTCGTCGTCGCAGCGGTCATCGCGGTCATTATGGCGCGGCGCTATCCCGCTCAGCGCGAGCTGTGCGGCAGCATGGACCTCTACTTCGCCTTTGACCGCTCGACGCTTGCGGTCTTGCTGATGGTGCTCGGCAGCTTTGCCCTGATCGGCTCGGCGGTGTGCTCGTTGGTGTTCTCGCTTCGCACGACGCTTACGATGATCCTGTCCGTTTTTCTGGCAGTCGGCGCGGCATGCCTGCTGTACGCTACGACCGCGCTGCGCCGCAAGGCGGAGTTCCCAGGCGTTGCGCTGCTCGTGCCTGTGTGCGCGATGGTGCTTGCGCTGATCCTCTTCTACCGCGAGCACGCGGCGGACCCGATTCTGCGTCATTACTATGTCGAAACGCTGGCGCTCGCGGCGCTGACGGTGCTGCTGCTCGAATTTGCGGCCTTTGCTTTCCGCGGCGGCGCGCCGCGGCTGCTGATGCCCGCGAGCACGATGAGCGTCATCCTTTGCGCGGCGGCCTTGGCCGCGCGCCCGACGCTTGCCGAGATCCTCTTCTACGCCGGCGGCGCGTGCATCGCGCTCGGTATCGGCGCGGCGGCGGACTTCGATCCGTGACGCCATCCTACATCAAAATATAACGAAAAAGGACGCCTCACGGCGTCCCTTTTCTTATAAGATGGAAGATTGGATGAAAAGAAGCTATTGTCTCTTGCAAGGATTAAGATAAAGGACGCATGTTAACAAAGTTCGAGGGAAAGTGTTACAAAAGTGTTAAATAGAAAGAGAATCCGGAAACCCCTGCAAATCAAGGAAAATCCTTGCGTCACGGTCGTTTGCAGCTTGCACGGGACTGTGCAAGACTGTGCCAAACTGTCTATATCTCGGACGCAGTAATGACGCAGTAGCATTTCCTGACCGGCGGCCAAATGACGCGCGTAAGCGAAATCACTTTACGAACGCAGCGTGCGGAAAAAATCGGCCAGCACGGTGCGGCATTCGTCTTTCAAAATGCCGCCCACGAGCGCGGGGCGGAAGGGAAAGCGCTCCATAAAGAGGTTCAGCACGCCGCCGCAGGCACCCATCGCCTCGTCGCGCGCGCCATAGAAGACGCGCGGGATGCGCGCGTTGACGATCGCGCCCGCGCACATCGGGCAGGGCTCGAGCGTCACGTAGAGCGTGCAGCCGTCGAGCCGCCAGGAGCGCAGACGTTCATTTGCCTGTGCGATGGCTTCCATCTCTGCGTGCGAGGAGGTGCGCTGCAGTTCCTCACGCCGGTTGCGGCCTCGGCCGATGATCTCGCCGTCTTTGACGATGACACAGCCGACGGGCACCTCGCCCTCCTGTGCGGCCTCGCGCGCGAGAGACAGCGCCTCGCGCATATAATCTTCATGCTCCATACTTGGCTCCTTGTTTGAAAAGAGGAATATTTGTCCACACTTTCCATACACTGACATTGCAGAGGTATGGGAGGGCGAAAACATGCGAAAGGTCAATTTGCTGCGCTGTGACGTCGCGCGCGATGCATCCATGCAGGACTTGTTCAGCGAGCTGCGCGACACGCGTGTCGCGCTGTCGCAGGCGTACGCGCGCTTCAACGCGGTCTGCGCGCCGGAGCTCGTCGACGCCTGCGTGTATGAGATCAACGCCGAGCTCTCACGCTATGACTACCTGCTGCGCCAGATCAAGGAGCGCAGCGGCGAAGCCGTGTACAAAACGTGCAGCGAGGGGGTCGCAAAATGGGGATAACGGAAAAAATACTGCTTGTCCTGTTTGCCGTGTTTGCGCTGCTCGCGGTGCTCAGGCTGTTCGCCGTGCCGTTGAAGCTCGCGGGCAAGCTGCTCGTCAACACGCTGCTCGGCTTTGCGCTGCTCGGCATTCTAAGCGCGCTCGGCGTGCTCGCCAAGCTTTCGCTGGGGCTGAATCTTTTCAACGCTCTCGTCATCGCCGTCCTCGGCGTGCCGGGCCTCGCGCTGCTGATCTTGCTGAGGCTGGTGTTTATTTAATGTACATAGAACAAAAGCCTCGCAGAGTTTCGTGCCCATAGGCACGAAAAGATTTTAATCGTTTTCTGCCGCGACATGCGCGTGGCAGAAAACACTTTGCGCGAAGCGTGTGTCGAATTGGCCTCTTTCAGCGGCCAACCGAGGCACAAAGCGCAGTGAAATATTCTCGGAAAAGTGACAACGTCACTTTTCCGAATTTTTTACATCCCAGCCGTACAGCGGATACCGCTGCATCGCGCCAAAGAGCTTCTGCTTGAGGTCTGGGTAGCGCTCGGAGAGCGACTCGATGAGCTCTTTGACCTCCTGACGGCGCGTTTCACCGTTGGCAGGGCAGGGATTGTGCACGATGGGAAGATCGAGCTTTGCCGCGACATTGCGCACCTGCTGCTCCTTCACATAGAGCAGCGGGCGGATCTGCGTCACGTCCGAGCGGCTCAGGTATGTCACGGGCTGGAAGCAGCCGATGCGGCCCTCAAAGAGGAGATTCATCAAAAGTGTTTCGACCGCGTCGTCGTAGTGGTGGCCGAGCGCGATCGTTTTGATGCCGTGCTCGTTCATCGCGGTCGAAAGCGCACCGCGGCGGAGCTTGGCGCACAGCGAGCAGGGATTTTTCTCCTTGCGCTCCAAAAACACGATCTCGTAGATCGGTACGTTTGCGCGGATGTACTCGACACCGAGCGCCGCGCAATAGTCGCCCACGGCATCAAAGCTCATGCCCGGCACACCCGTTTCGACCGTGATGGCCACGACCTTGAACGGCTTCTGGTAGAATTTGGAAAGGCGCGCAAGCGCGGTGAGCGTGACGAGCGAGTCCTTGCCGCCGGAGACGCCGACGGCGACCGTCTCGCCCTCCTGGATCATGTCGTAGTCCGTAACGCAGCGGCGCACGAGGCCCAAGATTTCCTGCATAGGTACAGCTCCTTGCGAAAAATAAAAGAATTTCGATTTTGCGATTTGAGAAATTGAGAGATAATCAAAGAAAACGAGAGGATTTACGAGCATTGCTTGCGCTAAATTAAAATGGTGTTGACATTCTCGCGCTCAAATGCTATAAATAAACTCGTTCCGATTTTACCAAGGGACAACAAAAATGTAAAGCACAAGCTTTCATTCATAGATCAATATGGAGGAAACACACCATGTCCACTTTTATGGCGAACAAGGGCAACATCGAGCGTAAGTGGTACGTCATCGATGCTGCCGGCAAGCCCATGGGCAAGACCGCCGTTGCTGCGGCTGATCTGCTCCGCGGCAAGCGCAAAGTCACCTACACCCCGCACGCCGACTGCGGCGACAACGTCATCATCATCAACGCTTCCAAGGCCATCCTCACCGGCAACAAGATGGAGCAGAAGTACTATCGTACGCACTCCGGCTGGATCGGCGGTCTGAAGGAGACCAAGTATCGCATCCTCATGCAGGAGAAGCCCGAGCTTGCGATGCGCGTGGCTGTGCGCGGCATGATGCCCCGCAACACCGTGACCAAGGACTCCCTGAAGCGCCTGCACATCTACGCTGGTGACACCCACGAGCAGCAGGCCCAGAAGCCCGAAGCCTACGAAGTCTAAGGAGGAAGAGAAGAATGTATCAGTCCAAGAAGCCTTATCTGTACGGCACCGGCCGTAGAAAGTCCTCCGTCGCCCGCGTTCGCCTCTTCCAGAACGGCACCGGCGCTATCACCATCAACGGCCGCGACATCGACGAGTATTTCGGTCTCGAGACCCTGAAGATGGTCGTCCGTCAGCCCCTCGCCGCTACGGAGGAGCTCGGCAAGGTCGACATCGTTGCCACCGTCGAGGGCGGCGGCGTGTCCGGTCAGGCCGGCGCTCTGCGTCACGGCGTGGCCCGCGCCCTGCTGCTGGTCAACCCCGAGTACCGCACCGTCCTGAAGAAGGCCGGCTTCCTCACGCGCGATCCTCGTATGAAGGAGCGCAAGAAGTACGGTCTCAAAGCAGCTCGTCGCGCTCCGCAGTTCAGCAAGCGATAATCGACTGCTCAGACTATATCAAAATGGTTCAAAAAGCCCGGAAAATCAAGGTTTTCCGGGCTTTTGCTATATCTAAACGGGCTGATATGGTTTGACCAAATTTGGCAAAACGAGAGCCGATTTCACCCAATTTTTAGTGGTTAAATATAGGACAACCGGCAAAAATGGGGTCAAAAAACGGCCTTAGTGGTTAAAAAATAGGACAACCAGAGAGCAATTTCGGGGGTATTTTTGAGGGTGATTTGGCACTCTCAGACACCGGATTTTTCGCTGGAGGGTTTGGCATAATCTGACCAAATCTGAACAATTAAATACGATTCTAATGCAGGCACTCAGTAACAAATAACTGGGTGCTTTTTTGTTTCAGAGATTCCGGCATTAGAAAGGGCCGTCACTTTATGATTTTGAAGTGGCGGCTTTTTCTATTTCCAGAAACAACAGCAACAATCAGAAATGAGGTGAAGTCATGAACACACAAATCATCGCCATCGCCAACCAGAAAGGCGGCGTTGGCAAAACAACAACCTGTGCGAACTTGGGAATAGGTCTGGC
>ENA-ORIC01002987-ORIC01002987.1-human-gut-metagenome-genome-assembly--contig:-NODE-2987-length-12464-cov-1.868249_pt1 | contig 12464 bp, 10 predicted proteins | sample MGYA00243023_ERZ508732 | MGnify/ENA primary metagenome ERZ508732 (study PRJEB26277, sample SAMN04329767) | human gut metagenome | biome: human-associated habitat | host: Homo sapiens | place: USA...
ATCCAACCATATTTTCCATAACGATCTTTTTCTCATCGATCCATCCATTGGCTGCAGCTGCTTTTACCATGGCATACTCACCGCTTACGTTATATGCAACGATTGGAATATTATATTTCATGGATGCTTCTTTCATAATATCCATATAGGCAAGTGCTGGTTTTGCAATAATAAGGTCTGCACCTTCTTCGATATCTTCCCCGATCTCGCGCATCGCTTCCTGTCCATTGGCTGGGTCCATCTGGTATGTCTTTCGGTCTCCAAATCCTGGTGCGGAGTGTGCTGCATCACGAAATGGTCCATAATATCCTGATGCGAACTTAGCACTGTAAGACATGATTGGTGTGTATACAAAACCTGCTTCATCTAAAGCTTCACGAATCGCTTTTACTCGAAGATCCATCATATCACTTGGTGCAATGATATCTGCTCCTGCTTTTGCATAACTTATAGATGCTTTTGCAAGAAGTGGCAGTGTTTCGTCGTTTAAGATCACGCCATCTTTCACAAGACCGCAATGTCCATGAGAAGTGTATTCGCAAAGACATACATCTGCAATGATGATCAGTTCTTCGTATTCTTTCTTAATCTGACGGATTGCTTTTGGTACAATTCCATCTTCAGCGTATGCACCACTTCCGACTTCATCTTTATGATCTGGGATTCCAAAGATTAAAATTGCTTTGATCCCCGCTTCTTTGATCCTGTTAATTTCCTCTGATAAACGATCCAGCGAATACTGATAAATCCCTGGCATAGATTCTACAGGATGTTTGATATTTTCTCCTTCTGTAACAAAGATTGGATAGATCAATTCGTCAATTCTCACATGATTTTCTCTTACCATATCTCTCATATAGTTGCTTGTTCTTAATCTTCTTGTACGTTCCATTTTTACTGTTCCTCGATTTCACTCTGATATATATTTTTGAATGATTTCATTGATTCGTTGTTCTTCCAATGAATCAATATCCTCTAATCCGATTTGTAATAATTCTTTATAAAATGCCTTTCGTTCCTGTTCTGTGGCAATGCATGATTTTGCAAACTTTCTCAGACTTCCCAAGATCTGTGCGAGTTGTCCTAATTCTTTATTCAAATCTGGTTTGATCTTTTCTTTTAAATACTGTGTGATCAACGGACTCTGCCCGCCACTTGAAAATGCAGCGACAACTTCTCCTTCTTTTACATAGGATGGAAAAATAAAGCTGCAATCTTCTTTCTGATCGACCGCATTGACAGGAATCTTCTTTCGTCTGCAGATCTGGCTGATCTCATGATTTGTTTTTTGATCATCGGTTGCTGCGATCACAAAATCTGCCTCATTAAAATCTTTCTCCATAAACGTTCGAAAGATTCGGCAAATCTGATCGATCTGCCGAATCTGTGTTATCATCTCTGGTGCGATCACGGTAATATCTGCTTCAAAATCTTTTAAAACTTCAATCTTACGAAGTGCGATCTTACCACCGCCGATCACTAGACATTTTTTCTTCTTTAGTTGTACAAACATTGGAAAATATGCCATTATCTCTGTGTCCTATTTTATATATTCTTTTGCGATTTCCTTGATTCCTTCTGGATGTTTTAAATTCCACTGTGAAAAGTCAAGTTCTTCACTCTCAACCGCCTGTCCTAATTTTACCAAGAACTGTGGAATATCTTCTTCTAAAATGATCCCTACTTCTTCTCCCATCTTCTCTTTTCCCTGAAGATCAGATCCATTGATATGAAGTACAAATGCAGAATGAGCAACTTTATCAATTACTTTCATACTTCCGTGGAATCCGATCTCTCCGATCTGATGTGTTCCGCAAGAAGACATACATCCAGAAATATGAATCTTAGGCAGTGAACCATCCTTTAATCCAGCTTCTTTTTCTGCTTCGATCACTTTGTGTAATAATCCTTGAGAATCTCTTAATCCAACCTGACAGATCGTTGCTCCGATACAAGATACAGATGTCTCAAACAACGTTTCTGCACCATCATCTGTCGCATCTAAAACTTTCTTTGCTTCATCTCCTGTCAGATTGATGATGTACATTGTCTCATCTGGTGAAATTCTTGCTTCCACTTCATCCATATCTTTGATCACATCATAGATCTCTCCTAATTTCTCAGGTTTTGGACAGCCACCGAATGGGTGATAAGAAACTGCATATAATCCTTCCTGTTTCTGATCGATCACTCGTTTACCAGATACTTTACTTCCATCTCCCTGTTTCTTCACTTCAGAAATTTCTACATGAAGATCAAGATCCTGTCCGGATGCGAAAACTTCATCTAATTTCTCATGGAAAGCTTTGATATATCCTTCTTCACCTAAAGTCTCCTGCATATAACGCGTTCTTGCTCTTCCACGTTGTTTATAATTTCCATGTGCGATGAATGTTTCTCTCATTGCACAAATATAATAAAGAATCTTCTCTGGTTGTACATTCTCAGCAACTTTCAGTCCAAATCTCGCATTGTTACCAAGTCCTCCAGCACTGTAAACATCAAAGTTTCCATCTTCCCTTGCCACAAATCCAAGATCACGGAATGTTGCATGTGTCTCATTAGCTGGCCCGTTTGAAAATCCAACTTTTAATTTTCTTGGCATAACTTCTTTTTTGATAAATGTCATCAAATATTCTCCAGCTGCTTCGGCATATGGAAGAACGTTAAAATATTCTCCTTTTTCAACACCTGACAATGGAGATACGGTTACATTACGTGGAAAATCTCCACCTCCACCCATTGTGACAATGCCATGATCTAATCCACCTTCCATGATTCCATAGATTGCTTCTGGCTGTAAGTTATGTAACTGAATTGCCTGACATGTTGTCAAATGTACTTTATCTACGTTATATGTTTTAATACTGTCTGCGATAAATTTTAATTTGTCTTTTGTTAAATGACCACCCGCCATACGAAGACGGATCATGCTTGCTTTTCCATCTTTCTGTGCATAGCTTCCGTAACCACCGGAGAATCCTTTATAATCTGCTTTACTTAATTCTCCTGCATAAAACCGGTCTGTCTTTTCTTTAAATGCTGGCAGGTCTTTTTTCCATTCCTGTGGATTGATCATTTCCATATGTAAAATTCCTTTCTGAATGTTTTGTATCATTTGTCTTATCATACCACATTTACATAATTGTTTGAATGATTTCTTTCCTTTTCTACAAGAAATGATTCGATTGCTTTTGCAAGGTTTTTATGTCCTTTTTCATTCATATGTTCCATATCTGCCTTACTTGGTTTGGCTACATCACTTGCTGCAAGGAAATCACATCCGTACTTCCATGCAATCTTTAAATAAGTCTGTTTTAATTCCTTGGATACTTTCACAGAATGCTGGTCAAATTCAAGATCAAATCCTGGTTTCCATACATCTTCTCCTAATTCGATCGGAGATACTAATAAAATATCGATCGCTGGATCAGCTTTTCTGATCTGCTGGATCAGTTTTTCGATTCCTTTTCCGATGCGATCTGCACTTGCATGGTTATATGTTTTGCAGTCATTGGTTCCAAGCATTAAAACAACCTGGTCAAGTGGTGCGTGTGTCTCTAAGAGCATTGGAAGTACTTTCGCTCCATTTCTTCCATCTCTTGTCGCATCGTCAAATACACTGGTTCTTCCACATAATCCTTCTTCTATAATTCGATATCCTTTATCGTAAAGCTTCTCTGCTAAAATTCCTGTCCATCTTGTTTCTCTGTCATATCTTCTTGTTGTACCAGGGATCAGTCCATATGTATTGGAATCTCCAAAGCATAATATCTCTTTCATATCTGTCACCTTCTTCGTTATATTTCATATAATTCTAATAGGAATAATATGATTATAAGAAATATGAGTTTGATTGTCAATAGGTTTTAAATAGAAAAATACCCTATAGGATATAGATTTTTCCTATAAGGTATTATACGTTATTATTATATGAGATTAATTTATAAAGGTCTTAATCATTCTTCTTTCCAAACAATAAACTTACGATCACACTTAAAACAATCGTGATCACCATATCAGGAAGTGTGTTTCCAAGGATCGTATCAACCCCCATTAGCCAGCGGTATGCAATAAAGCCAACAACCCATACAAGCATGTTCTGAATGCATACAGATTTTCTTGAAAAATCCTGATGAAGGATAAAGAAATCTGCGATCTGTACAGCGATCATTGGTGCAAAGACTGATCCGATCAGATATAAGAAATCTGTGATATCGTCCATTGGATAAACAATTGCCCCAATCATTCCGATCACTGTTGCCGCGACTGCGATCCATTTTCCATTGATATTCTTAGATAGGGATTCACTGGAAATTCCGGCAGACCAAGCATCTAAGAATGTTGTTGTTACAGTTGAGAATACGATAATTAATAATCCTGCAATTCCAAGTCCTGCTTTTACCATGATCTGTGCGATATCGGATTCTCCTGTAAAGATAGAGATTCCCATACCGATCACATACATCCAGCAGCTGACCAATCCATAAACAATCACACTTGCCCATGTTGCTTTCGTTGGTTCTTTAGCTTCTCTTGTGTAGTCACTGATCAGTGGCAGCCATGATAATGGCATGGCAACTGCAAGTTCTACAGCTGCTCCGAAAGTTAATCCATCATTTGCAACCGGCTTTAATGAACCATGTCCGAAAATAATAAAACTTAAAACTAATGTCAAAATAAATAATGCTGCCATTGCAACCGTATTGATCTTTCCTAAATTTTCAATTCCTACCAGAATCCAGATAATGATCAATCCTCCGATAATGACTGGCCATACCCAGTTCGCAATATTGAAGATTCCTGCTGCTGCTAATGATCCGTCATAGATCATGATCGCTGTCCATCCAACTAACTGCAGGATATTTAACACTGCAAATAACAAAGCTCCCGTTGATCCAAAACTCATTTTTACCGTTTCCATTGCACTTTTTCTTGTCTTTCCACCGATAAATCCGGCAAAAAACATCATACCACATCCAATGATATGTCCAATGATGATTGCTAATAATCCTGTAGAAAATCCTAAAGATGCGAAATATGTACCTGTTAAAATTTCTGCCAAGGACACTCCGGCTCCAAACCAGATCAGTCCGTTTTCAAAGATTGATGTTCTTCTGCTTCCCATCACTTATGCCTCCTCTTTCCATTCATCTTTTAAATCAAACGCATGATTCATTGGTCCACTTCCAGCTCCTAAATCTAACATATCTGCTAACGCTCTTGAAATATAATCTTTTGCTCTTTGTACAGAAGTCTTAAGATCAAAACCTTTGGCAAGATTTGCTGCGATGGCACTAGAAAGAGTACATCCTGTTCCGTGTGTGTTTGGGTTGTTGATCCTCTTTCCTTTAAACCAAGAAACTTCTTCTTTTGTATATAATAAGTCATTGGCATCGTTGATGTTATGACCACCTTTTAATAAGACAGCACATCCAAGATCTTCATAGATTGCTTTTGCCGCTGCTACCATATCTTCTTCCGTGTGAATCTCCATTCCACAAAGAATCTCAGCTTCTGGAATATTCGGTGTAATTACCGTAGCGATCGGTAATAATTCTTTCTTTAATGTATCTACGGCATCTTCTTCTAATAATCGTGATCCGCTTGTTGCTACCATCACTGGGTCAACAACGATATTCTCCGCTTTATAATGCTGTAATCTTTCTGCAATCGTTTTGATCAGTCCGCTTGAGGAAACCATCCCGATCTTGACTGCATCGGGTCTGATGTCTTCAAAAACTGCGTCGATCTGTTTCTTTAAGAATTCTGGATCTGCTTCTAATATTCCTGTTACGCCGGTTGTATTCTGGGCCGTCAGTGCTGTAATCGCACTCATTGCAAATACACCATTCATTGTCATGGTCTTTAAGTCAGCCTGAACTCCAGCGCCTCCACTGGAATCACTTCCAGCGATTGATAATGCTGTTCTCATAAGTATCTCTCCTTTTCTCTCTTATGCATTATTTTTCTATTGCGATCAAAAGTGGTGCTCCCAGTTGACCGCATTGTTTCGTATCATTGTAAATTCTTCCATAATAGGAATCCTTTATCATACGAAAAAAACGGAAAGCTACTGATTTTGTAACTTTCCGTATGTTCGCGACTTATCATCTTCGTTTCCTACGTTGGCATTACCCAAATCAGGTTCAAAGGTCGAAAGTTTTACTTTCCTCTCAGCCTGTTTAACAAGCTCCCTGTTTTTATAACTTAATAAGTATATAGCAAGTTTCTCTAAAAAGCAAGTTTCTATTTTCGTACTTTATTGCTTTTTTTAATTTTTAGCTTATTTTTCTTGCCTTTCTTGGAAATATCGTTAACCCTAACTTTTTCATAATAAATTTTAAATCTCTTTTCCTTTTGTCACGATCACATGAATGATAAATGGAATAAACAATGTGATAAATGCTGCATATCCAAGGTACGCATATCCCTGTTTTACAACAGCCAACAATCCAAACTGTGCGATCGCAAATGCTAAAAATGTAAAGATCAGTGTTGCAATGGCATTTCTTACTAAATGTCCATTCTGTCTTTCCTGCTCAGATCTCATACGACGCTCTACTGCATTGACACATCTTGTTACGATTCCAGAGATCATGTTTACCGCCGTTGAAATAGATCCAAGGATGATCAAAACAGAGATGATCGGTGTTAATAATCCTGAAGATACTCCATTTTGTACTAAAACTAACATAGGAACTGTTGCTGTTACAAGGTCTGCTGCGTATGCAACGGCTAATAATCCGATGATTGATAATTCCATTGCAAAAAAGTTAAATACAAAAATCTCAATGGCTGCTTTGTTGATCTGCTTCTTATCTGTCACAGGTTCCATATGCTGGTACATAACAGATACAGATGCTAACTGGAAGAAGAAATATAAAACTGCTGAATATAAGGCTGGTCCAAAAGCTCCGCTTTCTCCAGAGATCACAGGCATCTTTCCTGATACTAAGTTAGAGATTGCTGCTGTGATCGCATCCCACTGTACGATGATGTTTGGTACTAATACAAGAACTAATCCGATCAAGATCAGTACACTTAAAGTAGATGCACATTTTCTTACGACACTTGTTCCAAACAGTGCGATCACGAAGATAAATGCTGCAATGATCAGTGTACATACCCAGTATGGAATTCCAAATAACATCTGAAGTGTTGACCCACCAGTTGCAAATGCTGCCGCAGATGCAGTTCCGATCATGATCAGATAACAGATTTCATAAAGGTTTGACATCACTGGTCTTGTCTTTCCATAGATACTGTCAGAAAAGCTTCGATAATCATATGTTTTATGTTTGTATGCATAACGCATTCCATACCAGAAAAATAATGCATATAATCCTTGTGTGATCAGTGGCATTAACAGACACCAGATTCCGTAGTTGATAAAATACTGATAAATCTGTGCTCCGGAAGCAAATCCACCTCCGAACTGTGTCGTAAATGCCACGAATGCGATTCCCATGGCAAGAGGCATCTTACTCTTGTCAACTAGTAAACTTTTTTTGCCGCTCATTTTGTCGTCCTCTCTTTTCTCTTAATGTAGTCTAATATTCTAGTTTTCATCGATCTTGATCATTTTTCCTGGATTCAAGATCAGTTTATCATCAAATGCTCGTTTGATCGATTTATACAACTCGATCATTCTTGGTCCCACAAATTCTTCTAAGAAATCAAGGCGACCATTTCCGATTCCATGTTCTCCAGATAACTGTCCACCGAGTTTTTTTGATAATGCATATAATTCTGTTAATGATTCATGGGTTGCCTTCTTCCACTCCTCATCGCTCATCTCTGGTCCACGAAGCATTTCGGTATGAATGTTTCCATCTCCGCAATGACCACATGGCTCTACGCGGATTCCATGTGCAGATGCAATCTTCTTTGCCTGTTTTACATATTCTGCGATCTCTGATCTTGGAACAACAACATCACATTCTTCCTGTGCAACGGAATCTGCCTTCATTCCTTCAAGAATTGCTCCTCGTACTTCCCACACAGATGCCGCACGTTCTGGCGTTCCTGCGATATTACAATCTAAAGCTCCATTTTCTAATGCAGCTTCTGCAGCTGCTTCTACTGCACGATCAAGTTCTTCTTTGCTTGATGCATCATACATAACGATCAATACCGCTTCTCCGTGTTTCACTGGAAACAGTTTATGTAGACTTCTTTCTACAATATCGATCAATTCTCTTTCCAAAAATTCAATCGCTGTTGGAACAAATGGCAGATCTAATACTTTTGGCACCATATCAGCACATTCTTCCAAGCTTCTAAATGGCATAACCAATGTACTTGAACATGTTGGCGCAGGCAATAACTTTAACGTAACTTCTGTCAAAATACATAAGATTCCCTCAGAACCAATCACTAAATCTTTCACATCAAATCCTGTTGTATTCTTTACGACATTGGATGAGAAATTCATGATGGAACCATCTGGCATAACTGCTTCAATACAACGGACAAAGTCTCTTGTAAGACCATATCTTACCGCTTTCATTCCACCTGCGTTGGTAATGACATTTCCACCGATAGAAGCTGTTTTTTCTCCTGGATCTGGTGGGTAGAATAATCCTTCTTCTTTAGCTGCCGCCTGAATATCAATTAACAATGCTCCTGGCTGTGCCGTGATCGTCTGGTTCTTGTGATCCACTGGAAAAATCTTATTCATACGCATCACAGATAACATGATTCCACCGTATTTACAAGTTGCTCCACCTGCAAGTCCTGTTCCAGCCCCACGGCAGACAACTGGAATATTCTGCTCGTAAGCATATTTCATGATTTCTGAAACTTCTTCTTTATTCAATACTTCCACGTATAATTCCGGTGGAAATACTCCATATTCCGGCATCTCGTCTTTGTAATATTCTTTTGCGATCTCATCGCCGACCCATACACGTTCGTTGTCTGTGATCTCAATGATCTTATCAAAATCTTCCTGGGTCATCTTCTTATATGGATATGGCATCTTATTCGTCCCCTTTCTGTTCTTTTACTAATTCTGTCAGATATGGAACGACTTTGTATAGGTCATCTACGATACAATAGTGTGCCACATTGAAAATCTGAGCTTCTGGATCATTGTTGATCGCTACGATACAGTCAGATCCTGTCATACAAGATGTAAACTGAATCGCACCAGAAACTCCACAAGTAATGATCAGTTTTGGACGAACAGTTCTTCCAGATAATCCAACCTGATGTGCTACATCTCCAAAACCATTCTCGATCATCGGTCTTGTAAAGGCTAACTGTCCGCCTAAGGCTTTGGCTAATTCTTCACACATTTCCACATCTTTTTCATTGCGGACTCCTCGCCCTGCAACAACCAAAACATCTTCATCTTCAATATTCTTTGTTTTCTCGATCACTTCAGATTTTAAGATCTCAATTGGAGATTGTTTCATCTCTTCCTTCACTGAACAGACAATAACCTCTCCTTTTGTGCTCTCAACCTTCTGTGCCGCATCCATAACTCTGTATCTTACAGTTGCAAACTGTGGTCTTGATTTTGTGATAGAAATCTGAGCCATGATATTTCCACCAAATGCTGGACGAATCTGTACCATGTCTGTGTTTGACTTAATATCAAGGGTTGTACAATCAGCTGTTAATCCTGTATGGAATCTTGTTGCCAGTCTTGGGGCTAATGATCTTCCAAGTGCTGTTGCTCCGATCAAGACAGAACTTGGTTTCTGTGCTGCGATACATTCTGCAACAACATCTGTATAACAGTCTGCTCTGAATCCTTCTAATGATTCATCCTCATATGCAAAGACCTGATCAACTCCATAGTCTAGAAGTTTATGTGCATTCTCAATGGTTCCTGCTCCACCTGCGATCACGCATTTGACTTTAAAATTTACTTTCGAAGCCATCTTTCTTGCTTCACCGATCAATTCAAATGCAACCGGATGAATGTCTCCACGTTGCCGTTCTACAAAGATCAAAAAATCTTTCCATTTGTCTTTATCAAATGATCCTGCTTTCTGCTCAAAACTGATTGCTTTTTCTGGACATTGTCTGACACACATTCCACACATTCGGCAAGTGTCCCCGACAACGATCCCATTATCTTCAAAACTTAATGCCCCAAACGGACATTTTTCCACGCATTTACCACATAGACTGCAGCGTTTTGCATCAAATTTTATTAGTTCCATGTCATCTCACCTAAATCACTTTCTTATTTACTAATACGTCAAATAATTGTTTTGTCTTTTCTTTTGCATCTCCGTCAAAATAAACCTGCTTTTCTACTTCTCGCGGTGCAAACATTTTCTCTACTGCGGTTGGTGATCCGACAAGTCCATATTTGCTTAAGTTCTGATCTGCCATATCTTCAAATGTCATGATCTTCACTGGGCGGTCTTTGGACTGTTTCTGCAGTAAATAAGATGGTAATCTTGGGACACACATATCTTTATCCACTGTGATCAGGCATGGATATGGAATCTTTGATGTCTGTGATACACTGACTAAATCCTGTTTTACTTGAATAGACTTGCTATCCGCATCTACGATCTCAGACACCCATGCTGCATGTGGGATTCCTAAATGCTCTGCGATCGCTGGCCCAACCTGAGCGGTATCTCCATCGGTTGTCTGCTTTCCACAAATAATAAGATCTATATCTCCGATTGCTGTGATTCCCTGAGATAGTGCATAAGATGTTGCAAGCACGTCTGCTCCTGCAAACTTGCGGTCAGATAAAATGACTGCATCATCTGCTCCCATCGTATACGCATCTCTCATCATCTCCTCAGCCTGTGGAGGTCCCATGGTGAGAACTGTAACACTTCCTCCTACTTTCTCTCTTAATTGTAATGCTGCTTCCAGGGCAAATAAATCATAAGGATTCGTTCTTGTCTCCCCGGATAAACGCTTCATTGCCCCTATTTCTGGGTCAATATCAACTTTAGTACCTGTTTCATACATACTAGAATTTTCATTGTTCTGCTGCTTCTTTCGTATTATTTGTTACTCTTTCGCTTTAACTGATTAACGTAACACCACTTATTATACGACACCATTTTTTATTGTCGAGTTAATCAAACAAAAAAATAGCATCTGTTGCTTATATTTTCGTAACAAATGCTATTTCCTTATCTATTTTTTCTTCTATTCGTCATCGTCACCGACGATCACTGGCTCTTTTTCTATCACTTGTTGTGGTTTCATCGCCTGATTCCCAACTGGTGCTAATAATACTTTTCCTGTTCCACGGTATACATTAACCAATCCTTCTCCACTGGCCGCAGAACCAAGCAAAGATTTTCCTGCTCGTTCTACCGTAAAATCAAGACTTCCGCTCCATGCGACCGCCAAGTTTCCGTCAATCTTTACAACATCATCTTCTAATGTGATCTCAACTAATTCTTCTCTTGGACAATCAGATTCTATGCACACAACTCCACTTCCTTTTAATCCAAGATTAAAGAATCCTTCCCCGCCTGCAAATGCAGAAGAAAATGTCTTTCTTCTGACCGCTTTTTGTTTCAATGTGGATTCACAGGCTAAAAATAGTCCATCATCTAATACGATCGAATTGCCCCATTCGTCAAGATCTAATAAAATGATATGTTTGTATGTAGGTTCTAAAACAAGAGTTCCATCTCCTGTATATTCTGGCTTGATCACAGATTCTCCTGTAACTTTTCCACGGATCGTCTTGGATAAGAAATCTCCTGCTCCTTTGATCCCTGTTGTCGCAGAGACATCTCCTGCCATCCACTGCATGGCACCTGACTGAATCGTTACATTTCCTCTGGATAGTTCACATTTTAGCTGACGTTTTCTTACATTCATCTGACTGCAGAAGAATGCTAACTGGGCATCTTCTGGCATGACACTTAAGTCTCTCTGATATTCGATAACTTCAAATGGTCCTGATTTGTCGATGATCTTTACATCGTCGTTGTCACTGAAATTGCTGATTTTATACATAATCTTTCCCCTTCCTGTTTCTTCTATAAACTTTTGATCTTTTTCTGAATAAATTTCTTCATAATATTCATAAAACTTTTGCATTACCAATGGCATTTGCAACATTCCAGATACAATAAATTGATTTCGATCAGATGATACCTTCATATACATTTGATTATTAACTGCTGTTTCTGATAAAAACATATCATATAACTGTGTTTCAAAAATCCGATTCGATACTGCTACAATCCCATTTTTATCCTTTAAGAAGCCAAACGTAACTCCCAAATCTATAATCGGTGTTTCTCGTTTAAATGGGAAGTCAACTCCTGCAAATAAAATGTTTTGAAGCATTTCTTTTAACTGTGGATGATCTAACAACTTTTTGGTCATATCATCAAACAATGTGTTTGGTTCTTTTAACAAAACCTTGACTGCACTTAAAATTCCTTCTCTTGTCCACACTTGAACATCGGATACTCTTTCATCTAATTACTGACATATCTTTGAAACCAAATATG
>ENA-ORIC01002989-ORIC01002989.1-human-gut-metagenome-genome-assembly--contig:-NODE-2989-length-12455-cov-3.840039_pt1 | contig 12455 bp, 13 predicted proteins | sample MGYA00243023_ERZ508732 | MGnify/ENA primary metagenome ERZ508732 (study PRJEB26277, sample SAMN04329767) | human gut metagenome | biome: human-associated habitat | host: Homo sapiens | place: USA...
AACAACGATGGCAAGATCGACCGTGACGACCGTCTCGGCACAGTCCTCTGCTGGAACGACGACATAATGAGCCTTCTCTTCTGTTCCGGCGCGCGTATCACCGAGCGCGACAAGGAAGGCATACCGTACATAGTGATGAACAGCGAGCGGACGATGAATGTCATCTCTGACCTCTTCACTCTCGCGAAAAAGTCGGACGGAATCTTCTACGGCGACAAGGAAGAGAGTATCGAGGCTGGACTCAACAGCGCGAAGTTCGTCAGCGGCACGAGTCTCTTCATGTTCGGTCAGTTCACGACGGCGGAGCTCCTGCGCGAGATGACCGACGACTACGGGATCGTTCCGATACCGAAATACAATAAAGATCAGGAGAACTATTTCTCGACCGTCTATGAGGTCATGCGCTTCATGGCGCTTCCGTACAACTGTCAGAAGACCGACGCGGTCTGCGCGGTGCTCGAGGAGATGGCGTTCCGCGGGTACAATGACGTTCTGCCGGTCTACTACGAGACGGTGCTGAAGAACAAGTACGCGCGCGACGATATATCGGTCAGGATGATCGACATGATCAGAAGCAACCTGACGGCAGACATCGCGGTCATCTACGGAAGCGGCTTCGGCGGTCTCTGCTACGCTCCGCGCGAGCAGATAAGGAACGGCTCCGGAGAGTTCGCGTCGAAATTCGCGTCGATGGAGAAAAAAGCGGCGGCTGAGAGCGAGAAGCTCATCGCAAGGTTCATGGACTTGGAGTGACCGGAAAAGACTTTATAACTGCCGGAGCAAAAAAATATCGGTAAAATAGAATTCAACGATAATAAATTTTATATGAACGTGATCTCGGCAAAATAATTTTTCTTGCCGAAAAATCATGATATAAGCTGCCTTTCTTCCGGAGGGGCAGCTTTTTCATTCAGATTGCGTGAAGCGTCGGCGTTTTTATTGTTGAATATTACACTTGAAATTTTCGGTGATCCATGATATAATATAAAGAATAAGGGGACGCGCGGCGCGATATTCTCAGTTTTACTGCCCGACCGGCGCAAATTTTACGGAAATCATGGCTATTACAAATTTTTCGCACCATCTTACAGTTTTGAGGCGGTTTTGAAAGACGGCTTGTCCGTCTTTCAAAATTCACGACCCCATGTCGTGAAAGCCTCAAAACTGTTTGGTCTGAAAATTTATTTTCAGACTTTCCCCTTTACGCAAATTTCAAGGAATTATGAAATGAAATTACGAAAGGAAAGAATTATGCTGCCACAGGTAGAACAGATTGCCGCGCGAGTGCGCGAGCTGCGCACGATACTTGAGATAGACCCGGACACGATCGCCGCGAATATCGGAGTCAGCCGCGAGGTTTACGACGACTACGAGAACGCCGTCACGGATATTCCGGTCGGCAAGTTGTATCTCATCGCGGGCGAGCTGAATGTCGACCCGACCGTGCTTCTCCTCGGGGATGAGCCCAGAATGGTCGACTACACGATAGTAAGGCAGGGCAACGGGCTCGCGGTCGACCGCTATAAGGGCTACCGCTTCACTTCGCTCGCGTACAACTATATCGACCGCGAGATGGAGCCGATGATTGTCACGCTCGATCCCACTGACACGATACCGGACCTTGTATGCCATGAGGGGCAGGAGTTCAACCTTGTCCTTGAGGGTACGGTCGCCGTGAACATAAACGGCAAGGAGTACGTCCTCAGAGCGGGCGACTCTATATACTTCAACCCGTCTTTCCCGCACGGTCAGCGCGCCATCGGGACAGTATCGAAGTTCCTGACGGTCATAAACGAGAATCAGAAGAACAGAAAATAACCGCGATCATTTCTGATCATGGTCTCCCCATAATGTAAGGAAAAATATAAAATGAACTTTTTATCAAAATACCTGCCCCGCACGGATTTTGACAGCTATGAGGATTTCAGGGAAAACTACAGAATAACCGCCCCGGAGAACTTCAACTTCGGATATGATATCGTCGACGAGTACGCGCGCCTCGAGCCGTCGAAGCCCGCGCTCATCTGGCTGAACGACGCCGGGGAAGAGAAGCATTTCACGTTCGGCGACGTGAAGGAGCAGTCGGACAGGATAGCGAACCTGCTCTGTTCGCTCGGGATAAGGAAGGGCGATCGCGTGCTGCTGATACTGAAGCAGCGCCCGGAGGTCTGGTTCACGCTGGTCGCGCTCTGCAAGCTCGGCGCCACCTCTATCCCGGCGTCTTTCCAGCTCACGGAGAAGGATATAATCTACCGCTGCGACGCCGCGGAGGTGAAGATGATAATCGCCGCCGAGGACGACAACATAATCGGTCATATCAAGAACTCGCGCCATAAGTGCAAGACTCTCGTTCACGTCGGACTTGTCGGCGACGATATCGCTGAGCGCTTCGGCGAGGAGTTCCTCGACATGAGAAAGCTGACCGCCGCCGCGTCCCCGGATTTCGTGAGACCGACCGGTGACGATGCGACGACCAATTTCGACACTATGCTGATGTACTTCACCTCCGGAACGACCGGAATGCCGAAGATGATCACGCATAATTTCCTTTACCCGCTCGGGCACATAACGACCGCGCATTTCTGGCAGAAGGTCGAGGACGAGGGGCGGCATCTGACTGTCTCCGACTCCGGCTGGGCGAAGTTCGCTTGGGGCAAGATATACGGTCAGTGGATCTGCGGCGCGGTCAATGTCGCGTATGACACTGACAAGTTCGTCCCGGCGCATCTGCTCGCGGCGATCGACCACCTGAAGCTGACGACGTTCTGCGCTCCGCCGACGATTTACAGGTTCCTCATCAAGGAGGATATGTCGGGGTGCGATTTCTCAACTATACATCACTGCGGCACGGCGGGAGAACCGCTCAATCCGGAGGTCGTCAAGCGTTTCCGCGAGGCGACCGGACATACTATCTACGAGGGCTTCGGACAGTCCGAGTCACCTGTCCTGCTCGCGAACTGGGGCTGGGACGAGATAAAGGTCGGCTCCACCGGCAAGCCGAATCCGCTCTTCGATATTGACATTGTCGATGAGAACGGAAACAGCTGTGAGGACGGTATCGTCGGCTCTATCGTGATAAAGAACGGCGGAAAGCATCCGCTCGGTCTCTTCATGGAGTACCTGCACGACGAAGAGGCGATGAAGCGCTCATGGAAGGACGGCGTCTATAACACCGGAGATATGGCATGGCGTGACTCCGACGGCTACTTCTGGTTCGAGGGACGCAATGACGATGTCATCAAGTGCTCCGGCTACCGCATCGGTCCGTTCGAGGTCGAGAGCGCGCTTCTGACACACCCGTCTGTGCTCGAGTGCGCGGTCACGGCTGTACCCGACCCGGTCCGCGGTCAGGTCGTCAAGGCTACCATCGTGCTCGTGAAGACATGGAAGGAGAAGGCAGGACCTGAACTCATAAAGGAGCTCCAGAACCACGTCAAGGTCACGACAGCGCCTTACAAGTACCCGCGCGTCATCGAGTTCGTCGATGAGCTCCCGAAGACCACGAGCGGAAAGATCCGCCGTGTCGAGATCAGAAAGAACGACGAAAAGAAACAGCAGGAAGGCTGAGGAATCATATCTGTGCCGCGGAGGGGGAACCGCGGAGAACATAAGGAAGCACTGATTCAAGGTTGTTTTCGCGGAAAAAAGCCCATAAATCCAGGGACTTTTTCCGCGAAAATCTGATTTATTCAGTGTATCCATAAAGGAAGGTACGACATGACTTTTTCAAAAAACGACGCTCCGCTCCTTATCGTGATGGGGCAGTCGAACGCTCACGCGCATGCCACGAGACTGCCGGAGGACGAGATTATCCGCACACCGCTGAAGAACGTTCACGGGTTGTCCCGCGAGTTTAATCAGTACTACGACCTGACCGACGTCACGTGGTCCGGCTTCACGACCGGCGGGATGAATCTCGGTGAGGATCAGGACGACACCTGCTGTCTCGCCAACGTCTTCGCCGCGAAGTGGCAGAAGGCGATAAATGAAGGCGCGGATCTTCCGGATCTGTACGTGGTACAGATATCGGTCGGCGGTCAGGGCATCGCTGAGTTCGAGGTGCACGGCTGGAATATGTGGTACTCCATGCGCGCGCCGAAGCTGAAGCCAGGTGTTTTCGGGGTGTGCGATATATCCCTCTATCCTCTGGCGACAGACATTTTGTCGCTCGCGGTGATGAATCTCATCGCGGCGGGGAAGAAGCCGCGGATCATCGGACTGCACTGGAACCAATGGGAAACAGAGGCGGACACCGGTTCGAAGGCTCTGAACGACGCCGAGGCGAACTACAAGAACCTTTTCTGGGGCTTCTTCACGGCGCTCGGCTCGGACGAGAACGGAACCGGAATAACGCTCTATCTGTACCGCCCGCTGTGCGAGACGCTGCCCGCAGACCGTACGAAGAAGCTCTCAGACCTGTTCGATACCTTCACGAAGAGTTACGCCGACTGCCGGATGATGGACGCACGGGAGAGCGGCTTCTACGACGGCACCCCGAAGACGCACGGTATCTTCCAGCCGGACGGGGGACATTACCTGCCGGAGGTGCACAGATATTTCGCAGAGCGTCAGTGGAAGGACATATTCGGAAACAACTGAATTTCAGGCAGGAATTACTCCGGGAAGATATTTCCGGAGCATATTCCATGCTGTGTCAAAAACGCATCATCCGGAATAAAATGAAGTTAATGAAAGGAAACGAAAATGGTCTTAGACGACATCGACTACAAAATAATGCGCTGCCTGAAGAGGAACGCCCGCGAGAAGGCGTCCGCAATAAGCGAGGAGATCTCGCTCTCTGTCTCCGCAGTCATCGAGCGCATACGCAAGCTCGAGGCTGCCGGGGTCATTACCGGCTACACGGCGATCTTTGATCAAAAGCAGCTCGGCAACGACATGACGGCGCTGATGGAGGTCAGTCTCGAGCACCCGCGCTTCTACGACTCGTTCTGTGAGCTCATCTCGAAGATCGACAGCATCGTCACCTGCTACTATATGACCGGCGATTACGATTTCATGCTGCGCATCGTCACCGATTCATCCGACAGTCTGGAGCTTATTCACCGCAGGATCAAAAGTATGGAGGGGGTCAGCGCGACCGAGACTCATTTCGTCCTGAAGGGCGTCAAGAATGAGTACTCGGTGATACCGGCAAATGACAAAGAATCAAAGTAACAACAATATAACAAGAGAAACGACAAGGGCGTGGGCGGAGATAGACCTTTCCGCGATACGCGATAATTTCGCCGCGGCGAGGGATCACGCGAAGAAGTACGGCGCGGAGACCTTCGCGATAATGAAGGCGAACGCCTACGGTCATGGCGCCGCTGTCGTGGCAAAGGAACTCGAAACGGCGGGCGCGAAGCATTTCGCGGCGGCGACGCTCGACGAGGCGCTCGAGCTTATAAACGCGGGAGTCGGACTCTCCGGGGATTTCGAGTCGATACTCGTGCTGAGCGAGGTACACCCGTCGCTGTTCGGTGAGCTGTGCGCGCACAGGAGCGTTCTGACAAGCATATATCACAGGTCGAATGCGGAGCTCCTGTCCGACGCCGCCGGAAGAGCCGGTGTCTGCGTCGGGTATTTCATAGCGATAGACACGGGTATGTCGCGCATCGGCATCGAGTTCACGACGCCTGAAAAGAAGAAGGGAGCGCTTGAGGATATAGAGTATATCCTGTCGCTCCCGAACATCCGCTGCGAGGGGGTATTCAGCCACTTCGCCTGTGCCGACGAGACGGATAAGACCTCGGCGCTCACACAGAACGAGCGGTTCGACGAGCTGCGCGCGGCTCTTGAGTCACGCGGGATATCTCTCGCGTACAGTCTCTGCAACAGCGCCGCGCTGACCGAGAAGGAGTTCGTGAACAAGTACGATTATGTGCGTGAGGGCATCGGCATATACGGGCTCATGCCATCCGAGGAGGTCGGGAATCCTCTCGGCGTCAGACCGGCTATGAGCCTGAAGGCGCGCGTCACGGACGTAAAGACGCTCGACCCGGGCTTCGGAGTGAGCTACGGTCACAAATTCGTGACCGATAGACCGACGAGGGTCGCGACGATCCCGGTCGGCTACGCTGACGGATACCCGAGACTGCTGTCCGGGAAAGCGGGAGTCGTTATAAACGGGGAATACGCGCCTGTACTCGGACGGGTCTGCATGGATCAGATGATGGTCGACGTGACGGGGATACCCGATGTTGAAGTCGACACTGTCGCGACGATAATGGGCGACGACCCGAGGGTGAACGCGGATCATCTGGCGAAGATGATCGGGACTATCGGATACGAGCTTATATGTGCCGTGTCTCCGAGGATACCGCGGGTTTATATAAACGGAGCGAAAAAAAATGGGCAATCCTGAGCTTGAATCGCTGTCAAGGGAGCAGCTTATCGGGCTTATAGATATTTACTCCAAAAACTGGCTGGCTATGGATGGCGTGTGGTTTCAGGCGGTCGAGACGAGAAGCGGCATGGAAGAGGCCATGCGGTGCGACATCGACGCGTGGAAGAGATGGACCGTGATCGAGGCAAGGAGGCTCAAAGATTTCCTCGGACTTGACAATCATCCGGGTCTCGAGGGGTTAAGAAAAGCCCTCGGGCTCCGCTTTTACGGGAATCTCAACCGTCATGAGATAAAATATGAGGAAGACGGCGCGCTTATTCTCAGAAATTACGACTGCCGCGTTCAGACCGCGAGGCGGCGAGGGGGCATGGAGCTTCACCCGTGCAAGCGCGTTGCGGTCTATGAGTATTCTCTGTTCGCGAAGGAGATCGACGAGCGGATAGAGACGGAGTGCGTGAGCTGCTATCCGGACTGCACCGAGAGTGAGACCGGGTGCGCATGGCGGTTCAGATTGATGAAATAAAGTCTGTTCATAACTTTTTTTCAACTTTTTTTGCAAAACCCCTTGCAATTTTCCTTGAAATGTGATATACTAAATTGTATGAATCATTGCATATGGAAATTGCAATAGAATATGAGAGGTGTTCATAAAATGAAGGAAGGAATCCATCCCGAATACAAGGAAGTCACGATAAAGTGCGCTTGCGGCGAGTCTGTCGTTACCCGTTCCACGAAGCCCGGAGAGATCAGAGTTGAAATCTGCTCCAAGTGCCATCCGTTCTACACCGGTAAGCAGAAGCTCATCGATGCCGGCGGACGTGTGGACAAGTTCAAGCGTCGTCTCGAAAAGAGCAAGTAATAACCGTTTCGACCGGTCTCCGGTCGAATGGACTTCTTCTATATCGGAAGTGGGTCCGCGGGCGTATTTTATCACGCGTCCGCGGATCTTTTGTTTTGCCAGACACAGTTTCACCGATTACGGATACGCTTTTCGGTGGCCGACATGAAAGGAATGGTTTTTTAATGGATACCCAGAATACGAACGATTTTGAAAAAGCCGTGCTCGTCGCCGTCGACACGAGCGACATGAAGGACGGCGAGTGCGAGATATCCCTCGCGGAGCTTGAGAGACTGCTTGATACGGCGGGGGGAAGCGTCTTCGCGAAGGTCGTGCAGTCGCTCGATCATCCGAACTCCAAGACCTGCATCGGAAGCGGAAAGCTCATCGAGCTCGGCGAGCTCTGCCGCGCGAACGACATAAAGCTTGTGATATTCGACATGGAGCTGTCTCCCGCGCAAATAAAGAACATCGAGGACGTGCTCGACGGCGCGAGGGTGCTCGACCGTTCGATGCTGATACTCGATATATTCGCGCTTCACGCGTCGAGCGCGGAGGGCAAATTGCAGGTCGAACTGGCACAGCTCAAATATACCGCGCCGCGCCTTATCGGAAAGGGCATCGAGATGTCGCGTCTCGGCGGCAACACCGGCGGTCGTATCGGAACCCGCGGACCGGGCGAATCAAAGCTCGAGACAGACCGCCGCCACCTGAAACGCCGTATCGAACAGCTCGAGAGCGAGCTTGAGGATCTCGACCGCGGAAGACTGACGCAGAGAAAGGCGCGCGAGCGCTCCGGTATCGCCAAGGTCGCAATCGTCGGTTACACGAACGCGGGAAAATCGACCCTGCTGAACCGCCTGACAGACGCCGGGATTCTCGCAGAGGACAAGCTCTTCGCGACGCTTGACCCGACGACGCGGAAGTTCACTCTGCCGTGCGGCGTCGATATACTGCTGACCGACACGGTCGGCTTTATTCGCAATCTTCCGCATCACCTGATAAAGGCGTTCAAGTCGACGCTCGACGAGGCGGCTTACGCGGACATAATCCTTATCCTGATCGATTCGAGCGACCCGGAGGCGATGAGTCAGCTCGAGGTCACGGAGAATCTGCTGAAAGACCTCGGCGCGTCGGATAAGCCGACGATCTATGTCTATAATAAGTGTGATATCGCCGACATTGACCTCTGGCATATGCCGGAGGGGACGCTCTCACCGACGAAGAACGGCTCTGCCGTCGCTGTCTCCGCGAAAAACGGAGCCGGTATCGACGAGCTTGTAAGACGCCTTGAGAAGCTCGTGCTCGACGGCAAGACCGACGAGACGTTCATTATCCCGAACTCCGAGCAGGGCGTCGTCAGCCGTCTCTACGCCGCCGCTAAGGTCATCGACATTGATTACGGCGCTGAGAACGTGACAATAACCGCGACCGTCGACCACAAGACCCGCGGGCAGTTCGACAAATACCGCGTCAGGAAGGAAGGAGAGAGGGATGGCGAAGAAGAAGACGACGAGTGACATTCCCGCGCCGTCCGCGCCGAAGCTATACACTACTCTCGGAAAGTCCGCGAGCGCCGAGTATACCGAGAAAAAATCTGTCTTCATCGGTTACTCGTCACCGGTGAAGACAGAGCGGGAGGCGCTGGACTTCATTAACGCCGTGAGAAAGAAGCACTCGGACGCCAGACACAACGTCTTCGCTTATCAGCTGAACGGCGGCGGGATCGCGCGATACTCTGACGACGGCGAGCCGCAGGGAACGGCGGGCGTGCCGGTCCTCGAGGTTATAAAGAAGAGCGGCGCGGACGACTGCGTCATCGTCGTGACGAGGTATTTCGGAGGCATTCTCCTCGGAGCGAGCGGGCTTGTCAGGGCTTATTCCACTGCCGCGAAGAGCGCAGTTGACGCCGCCGGTGTCGTGACATATGAGAGCTACCGCGAATTCACGCTCGAGTGCGGTTACTCGGAATATCAGCGTGTTGAGGCGGAGCTGCCGAAGTACGGCGTCATCGTCGATTCCTCGGTTTTCGGCGGGAACGTCGCGATGCGGCTCGCGGTCAAGGCGGCGAGATACGACGAGTTCTCGGCAAGGCTCGCCGAGATGTTCGCGGGAAGGGTCGTGCCGGAGCCTGTCGGGGAGAGGTTTGATTTCAGGTGAGTTAATCCACAGGTGTGGATTAATCGCACAGTTAAGATAAGTGAAAAGGAGGACGTCATGTCGTCAAATCAGGACAAGATCATCGAGAAATACAAAAGTGGTTTCGAGGACAGGCGCGCGGAGCTTTCCCGCGCCGGGAAGATGGAGTTTCATTACACCGAAAAACTGCTTCGCCGGTACATGAAGGGTCTTCCGAGAACGATTGAGCTCGGGTGCGCGACCGGGTATTACGCTTACGCTCTCGCAGATATCTGCGGTTCGTACACCGGCGTTGACCTTTCGCCGGAAAATATCGCGATATTTGAAAAGAAGCTCTCCGAGAAGCCGCTCACGACCGCGCGCGGGGAACCCGTGAAGTGTCGTGTCGGCGACGCAACAGATCTGTCGGATATTCCGGATGGTTCGTATGACGCGGTGCTCTGTCTCGGACCGATGTACCATTTGCCGCCGGAGGAGCGTCGGAAGGTCTTTGCGGAGTGTTACCGCATAGCGTCGCCGGGAGCGCTGTTAGCGTTCGCTTATATTTGTACGACCGGGCTTGTCGCGGGTGCGTCCTGTTTTGACGGACTGCGTGAGGTGTACCCGAATGAGTGCGCTAACCACTGTGTGTTTGACCTCGGGACCGACGATATTGCGCCGGGGCTGTTCTACTACACTTCGCCGGACGATATCGAGAGGGCGGCCGAGGCGGCGGGACTTGAAGTGGTCGCGGATCACGGGCTGGATTTCTTCTTTATGGCGTCCGCGATAAACGCCGCCGGGGAGGAGCGGATGCCGAGCTTTTACGCGCTGCTCGACCGGATGGTGGACGAGCCGAGGTGCACGGGGGCGGCGAATCACGCGTTGGTGGTTGCGCGGAAGGGATAAAAGAACCAGCGTTCCGGGGGTGTTCCGGAACGCTGGATTTTATTTCAGGACGTTTTGTCCGTTGCGGTTATGTTATTTTGCCTGTCCATTGAGGATAACTGCACCAAGAGCCGCATCCTACCACATTTATTGCTTCGAAGTAGTAGACCCAACCGCACTTCGCGCAGGCTTTGACAAGCTGGGTTCTGTGATCGTCAGTACGATATGGATGGGGATCTTTTGCATAGTTGCGGTAGTCTGGTTTGGCACAACTGCAATCTGTGGATGCTCTTAGCATATCCACGATCATTCCCGAACGTGCATCAAATACGATGCACTCTTTCGCTTCGTGAGCGGAGGCGAAGGTTGCGAAAAGCGCTGTGGCTATGACAGCACCCGCCAGAACTCTGGCAACGGCTTTCATGGTCTTTTTCATTTGTTTGCTTCCTTATTATGTGATATGAGGGATTAAGTATCTGTCGGCTCTGCGCAGAGACTATCGAGGTGGCGCTTACATCTCTCATATCTCTCACCTCTTTTCATAGTGGATTTTTATTCAATGTTTTCTTATAGAAAACTCAGAATAAATTCGTGCTGATCATTTCTCAGATTCAGAATATGGGTCAATATATTCGACAGAGAAAAAACGGGAAATGTCATCTCCAAACGGATAATCATCATGGAGCTGAACAAACTTGAGTGTCGCGCTGCACACCGGATATTTGTCGGCATCGTCGTTGAACACGTTTACTGTTACAAATGATTCAAGTCCGGGATAACCATATTGATCTTCAAACGCCATTATTTTTATGTCATCAATATCAACGAACCCATAGCCTCCTATTGCCGGACAGAACGCGAGATACCCGCTGTCCCTGAGCTGCCATTTGTAGCAGTATATCCTGTCTGTCCCTTTCCCTTCAGTCGAGCTTTCATAGAATGGGATTGCTCTTTCACCGACTGAAATCTGACAGTCGTCAGACTCAACTCTTATTATCCCGCCGTCATATTCGAACCCAATGTTGAGGTTCCAGAGACCTTCACCGTATGTCGGCGCCATCAGGCGGGTCTCACCGGGCAGTAGTTCGGTGAACGCAAATTTCGACTTTTCGTCCCATTTGTTCGGGTCGGTCTCGTCACCGATGTATAGGTATGGTTTGATGATCAGCCGCTTTTCCGGAGCGTCGGTGACTTTGTTCTGTGCTATCGCGAGATATGCGACGCAGGCGGCTATTGCGAGGAAGAATGCGGTCAGAAGGAGTTTGGCTTTCATACGTGTTACCTCCAACGGTCATTTTGCTGCTTACGGTGTAAAAGTGAATTCATTCCTCAGATTCAGAATATGGGTCAATATATTCGATAGAGAAAAAACTTGAGACAGTATCTCCGCCCGATCCGTCCTGTTCGAGTTGAATTAATTTCAGTGTCGCGCTGCACACAGGGTATTTGTCGGCGTCGTCATTGAATACATTTACAGTTATGAAGGATTCTTTTCCCGGATAACCGTAGCGTTGTTCGAATGACATTATTTTTATATCGTCTATATCGTGCCAGCCGGAACCTCCATAAACAGGGAAGAACGCGAGATAGCCGCTGTCACGGAGCTGCCAGCTGTAGCAGTATATCCTGTCATTTCCGTTTCCTGACGAGGAGTTTTTGTAGAACGGCTGCGCTTTATCGCCTACGGATATCTGACAGTCCTCAGATTCCACTCTGATGATGCCGCCGTCATATTCAAATCCTATATTCAGATTCCACATGGTTGGAGTGCTGGTTGGCGCCATCAGACGTGTCTCGCCGGGTAAAAGTTCGGTGAAAGCGAACTTCGATTTTTCATCCCAGTTGTTCGGATCTGTCTCATCTCCGATGTAGAGATATGGCTTGATGATGAGCCGTTTTTCCGGAGCGTCGGCGACTTTGTTCTGCGTTATCGCGAGATATGCGACGCAGGCGGCAATGGCGAGGAAGAATGCGGTCAGAAGGAGTTTGCCTTTCATACGTGTTACCTCCAACGTTCATTTTGCTGCTTACGGTGTAAAAGTGAATTCATTCATCTGGTGCGGAATATGAATCAACATATTCAATTGAGAAAAAACGGGAAACTCTATCCTGAAACGGAGAATCTTCGTGGAGCTGAACAAACTTCAATGTCGCACTGTATACTGGATATTTATCGGCATCGTCGTTGGATCATGTAAAATATATTGTGTAAACTCCAAAAGTATGGTACAATAGATATAGGAGATGAAGCACATGAAAAAAGAG
>ENA-ORIC01002992-ORIC01002992.1-human-gut-metagenome-genome-assembly--contig:-NODE-2992-length-12453-cov-3.127505_pt1 | contig 12453 bp, 9 predicted proteins | sample MGYA00243023_ERZ508732 | MGnify/ENA primary metagenome ERZ508732 (study PRJEB26277, sample SAMN04329767) | human gut metagenome | biome: human-associated habitat | host: Homo sapiens | place: USA...
ATTGCTACTTTCTCGGTGTAGTGCGGGTCACTAAGGTATACATCGAATTGCATGCAAGCATGCATCGATGATACCTTGTGACCCTTTAATCATATAAGCTTTTCAACATTCTCAAAGAGCCCTGCCGACTCTTTAATCATATTTTCATTGCCGATGACACATATACTGTCCTTCTTAAGTACTGCCTCTACAAGGTCTGCAAGCCTTCTGATATCCTCCGGCTGTGCATTTAGTATCTCATTTCTCTCCTTTTGAATCTGCTCGTAGGTAATACCCTCGAGATATGCCGACAGTGATCTGCTGCCCTTTGCTTCCGGATTCATAGGCGTATCAAGTGCACTGAAGGTACCGATAATATACTTGGTCATATCCCTCTCATCAGGTGAAAAGCTCTTTATATACTCAGGTATCCTGTCATAGACATCAAGTGTGTCTGAAAGGTTAGGGTCTCTATATGAGACAAAGTAGCTCTCTCCGCTTCTAAGGAATGTATTCATGCAGCCGTAAGCACCACCCTTTACCCTGACATTTATCCAGAGATAATCATAGCTTAAGATGATACGCAGCAGTCTCAGTGCTCCGGTGTATTCATAGCCCTCGCAGATGAAATCACCTGTTTTTGCCACATACTGTATCTGGGATGCATCAATAAATGCTTCCTTTGCTGTATTAAAATGAACCTCTGCCTGATTGCCTACAGCACTCATTTTATTAAATCCAGCTATAACTTTTTCCAACGAAGGCTTTGCATTGCCGTAAGCCTCGTTATTTCCGGTAAAGCTGATAAGCATTCTGTTTCTTGCAAACAGCTTTCTGGCTATTGCAGCAAGCTTATCTGACACACTCTTTGGTGACTCTGAAAGTTCCTTTTCTATGTGGCATATAGAGCGGTAAAAAGCAATTCCCTTTAGCTCGTCCTGATAAAGCGCGTAGCGCGAGAAGCTCGACATACTTCGCATAGCTGCAACCAGATGACCGGAACTGCTAAGGTTAGCCTGAAGCCTTGCCTTAATCTGCGCTACAAGCTCACCCAGTCTCTTTGTATCTGTAAAATCCGATGAAAGAAGCATCTGCTCCATAAGCTCAAGTGCCTTGTCAAGATTTTTCTCCAATACCTTAAGCTTCACCTCAAATTTAAACACGAAATTATTTCTATCCTTAATATCCGGGTGACTTGCAGTACCTGTGCTGATTCCGCCGGTATATATGTTGGTAGCATTGGCTAAATCGGTATAGCTGTACTTTTCGGTGCTCACCAGCCCGAGTGCGTTTGTGAAGAAGCCAAGATAGCCAAGCTCACTCTGGGCAAAATCACCTGCATCAAATAAAAATGATATATAATCAATCCCGTTTGACTCTATGTCATGACGCACAACCTTTACATCCAAAAGCTCATCCTCAATGTTTGAAAAAGGCATAGCATTCTTTTTCATATCCGCTCTTGTAAGCATTGGAAGCTTGCGCAGGTCCTCATCCGACGAAGGCTCCTCCTGGTATTTCTTTAAATGCTCTGTATCCTCAATCAGCTTTTTAATCTCTTCATCCGAAAGAGATGCCTTATAATCGGAAAGCTCCTTTGCCAAAGCCTCCTCCCTCTCATTGCCAAGGCCACGCTTCGGCTTTACTGTGACAGATGAACCATGGGTATTGTCAAGCAGATACTCCTGTATAAGCTTTTCAAAATAATCAGTATCTACAGCCTTTCGAAGCTTAGCAAAGGTACCAAGACACTCCAGATGTATAAAAGGCTTCATATCATCAAACAGCCAGCTGTCTAAACAGTTTAATCCAAAAAGGAGTCCCTTAGGAAACTGTCCAAAGTCAGCCTCCCTGAATTTGAACTCGCTGCTGTTGATTCCCGCAAGGAGTGCTTCTTTATTAATTCCTGTTTTAACAACTTCTTTAAGAGTGTTTTCTATAATACTTTCAAACTCATCCGCCTGAGATGCATTGGCATTCTTTGCCACAAACGAAAATACCGGCTGCAGAATGCCCGCATCATATGAGCCATACACATCATCACCGATTCCCGCATCTATCAATGCCTGCTTCACCGGTGCTCCCGGTGAGCTGACAAGTGCATAGTCAAGCACATCAAATGCCTGATAGAGCATCTCATCAAGCGAATCCCCTACCACACGGTTATAAGATAGATAAGTCTTATTCTCCTGTGAATCATCCATGGTAATTGAATACTGTGCCTCAACATTCTTTATTTCATCAAATGCAGGCTGTTTATTAATTTCTGAATTAACTTTTTTATAATCATACAGGCTCAGATATTCCTTATCCAGCCACTCAAGTCTCTCGACAACATCCATATCACCATACAGATAAATGTATGAATTGGATGGATGATAATACTTATGATAGAAGTCCAGATATGCTTCATACGTAAGCTTAGGAATATACTCCGGATTGCCGCCAGAATCCTTGCTGTAGGTATTGTCAGGGAAAAGCGAGCGGTAAATCTGGCTTGAAAGCACCTCATCCGGCGATGAGTATGCTCCCTTCATCTCATTGTACACCACTCCGTTTATCTTAAGCTCGTCATCCTTGCCTGTAAGCTCATAGTGCCAGCCCTCCTGCTTGAAAATCTCCTCGTACTTTGTGATATTCGGATTAAACACTGCATCCAGATACACATCCATGAGATTCTTAAAATCCTGATCATTGCAGCTGGCAACAGGATAAACTGTCTTGTCAGGGTATGTCATGGCATTTAAAAATGTATTGAGCGAGCCCTTTGCCAGCTCAATGAAGGGATCCTTTACAGGGAACTTCTTTGAACCGCAGAGTGTGGTATGCTCAATAATATGCGGTACACCCGTCTCATCCTCCGGCGGAGTCCTGAAGCCTATATAAAAGACCTTGTTATCATCATTATTTGATAAAACGGCAATCCTTGCACCACTTTTTTTGTGTCTCAGAATGAATCCATCCGACTGGACATCCTCCACTCTGTGCTCATCTAAAATCTCGTATTCAGCCAAATCGTGAATTGTCATCAATTATTCCTCCTAAAATGCGATGATGATAGTATACCACATTTTTACATATTATAGTTAAATTATAAGTATATTTACCACAAAAAATCTGTTAAAGTAGTATTCTGCAACACCCGGCTTTAAAAGTCAGAGTCTATGCTCCTCTTCTGAATATTAACATCCATCTGTGGAAACGGAATTTCGATGTTATTTTTATCAAATGCTGTTTTAATTTCTTCTGTAAGCTGCCATTTTGTGTTCCAGTAATCCTCGTTCTTCACCCATATTCTCGCACCGAGCTCTATTGCCGAATCCTGCAGTTCACTCACAAACACATTGCTCGGCTCATCGTGAAGCATCGCATCTGCTGATGTGACAACAGATTCCAGCACACTCTTTGCAAATGCTAAATCTGTGCTGTAGGATACTGTTACTCTCAAATCAAGCATCCTCTTATCCATCATAGATACATTTGTGATACACGAATCAGCAAGCTTTCCGTTTGGTATCATAACCATCTTGTTATCTATTGTCAAAAGCCTTGTATAAAACAGATTTATATCCTTTACAGTGCCCTCTGTACCACTTGAACCGTCAACTATGTAATCGCCCACGCTAAACGGCTTCATCAAAAGAATAAGCACGCCTCCTGCGAAATTCGACAGACTGCCCTGCAATGCCATACCTACAGTAAGTCCGGCAGAGCCAAGAACCGCTATAACAGAGCCTGTCGCCACTCCAAAGCCCGAAAGCAGTGCCATGACAAGAATAAAATACAAAAAGTATTTAATAACATTTGCTAGAAATGATGCCACTGCAGCGTCCATTCTGCTTTTATCAAATCCTTTTTTAATTATTTTTACGACTGATTTAATCACCTTAATACCTATAAGCAGTATCACAATCGCAACAACAAGCTGCACAAGAAAGCTGATAAGCGATGGCATATATTTCTCCAGATACGTCTTTACAATGCCCGGGTTTTCAATAACCTGCTGTACCTCAGTGTTTGCAACCGGCACTGATACTTCACCAAGAATTTGTCTGATCATATAATCTCCTATATATCTCTTATATATTTGTTATTTCCTTATAACCCACTAAATCCCCCATATAAAATATGGGGGATCAGTATTTAAATCAAATATTAATTCACTATTTAATAACTCTCACTCTGAGCACTCCGTCAATGGCAGAAAGCTTCTCAACGGTAGAAGCATCAATAGCTGAATCAAGATCAAGAAGTGAATATGCATAGTCACCCTTGCCCTTGTTTGTCAGATCAGATACATTAATATCAGCCTCTGCAAGAGCTGTTGTAATCTGTCCAATCATACCCTTAACATTCTTGTGAAGGATTCCGACTCTGCCTGAAGCTGTGCATGCACCCATGCTGCAGTCAGGGAAGTTTACTGAATGAACGATATTACCATTCTCTAAGTAATCTCTCAGCTCCTTGACAGCCATAACTGCACAATTGTCCTCTGACTCTGCTGTAGATGCTCCAAGATGAGGTGTTACGATGCAGCCCTTTGCTCCAACAGTTGTGTTGTTAGGGAAATCTGAAACGTACTTCTTAACCTTTCCCTTGGCAAGTGCATCTACCATAGCCTCTTCGTCAACGAGAAGATCTCTGGCAAAATTTAATACGATAGCGGTTGGCTTCATCATTGCAATAGCATCAGCGTTTACCATCTTCTTTGTTGAATCAAGAAGAGGTACATGGATTGTGATGAAATCACAGTTCTTGTAGATGTCCTCAACATTGCTGATATGCTTAACGCTTCTTGAAAGGTTCCATGCAGCATTTACTGAGATGTATGGATCATATCCGTAAACATCCATGCCCATATGTACTGCAGCATTTGCAACAAGTACACCGATGGCTCCAAGTCCGATAACACCGAGCTTCTTGCCTGAAATCTCTGTTCCTGCAAAGTTCTTTTTCTGCTTCTCGGCTGTCTTCGCAATATTCTCATCGTTCTGGTTTGCAAGACACCAGTCGATACCTCCAACGATATCTCTTGATGCATAAAGCATTCCGGCAAACACAAGCTCCTTAACACCGTTTGCATTGGCTCCCGGTGTGTTGAATACAACGATTCCCTGCTCGGCACACTTGTCAAGCGGAATATTGTTTACTCCTGCTCCAGCTCTTGCCACAGCAAGCACCTTGTCACCAAGCTCCATGTCATGCATAGCGGCACTTCTTACAAGTGCTGCATCTGCATCCTTAATATCATCAACCTTTTTATAATCGTCAGAGAACAGGTCAAGTCCTACTCCTGCGATTGGGTTTAAGCATGTGTAATTAAACATTATGCATTCTCCTCCTCAAACTTCTTCATAAACTCTACAAGCTTCTCAACGCCCTCTTTTGGCATAGCATTGTAGATAGATGCTCTCATTCCGCCAACTGTACGGTGTCCCTTAAGGTTTACAAATCCGGCTGCAGTTGCCTCCTTTACAAACTTGGCATCAAGCTCTGCATCTCCTGTTACAAACGGAACATTCATGAGTGATCTGTCCTCTTTTCTTACTGTTCCCTTAAAGAGCTTGCTCTGATCAAGGAAATCGTAGAGAATCTTGGCCTTCTCCTCATTTCTCTCCTTCATAACTGAAAGACCGCCCATCTTCTTGAGCCATTTGAATACCTTGCCACAGATATAGATGCCGTAGCATGGTGGTGTATTGTAAAGAGAATCATTATCGGCCTGAGTCTTCCACTTGAGCATGGTTGGTGTGCCCGGTAGACAATCATCTGTGATAAGGTCCTCTCTGATAATTGCTATAACTACTCCGGCAGGTCCTACATTCTTCTGTACTCCGCCATAGATAACAGCATATTTTGATACATCTACAGGCTCTGATAAGAAGCATGAAGATACATCAGCTACAAGGTTCTTTCCCTTTGTGTTTGGAAGCTTCTTGTACTTTGTTCCGTAGATAGTATTGTTCTCGCAAATATATACATAATCCATATCATCTGTGATTGGTAAATCCGAGCAGTCAGGTATGTATGAGAAGGTCTCATCTGCAGACGAAGCAAGCTCTACGGCGTCTCCGTAAATCTTAGCCTCGGCAAACGCCTTTTTAGCCCACTGACCTGTGATAATGTATCCTGCTTTTTTATTTTTCATAAGGTTCATCGGTACCTCAGCGAAGAACTGTGAAGCACCACCCTGAAGGAAAAGTACCTTGTAATTGTCAGGTATATTCATAAGCTCGCGGAGATCCTTCTCGGCATCCTTGATAATGTCATCAAACCATTTAGATCTGTGGCTCATCTCCATAACCGACATTCCGCTTCCCTTATAATCCATCATCTCTGCTGCTGCTTCCTGCAATACCTCCTCAGGTAAAACTGCAGGTCCTGCTGAAAAATTGTAAACTCTACTCACTCTAATTTCCTCCTTGTGTCGCATTGTAGTCCTCTTCATCGAAAGACTCGTTGATAGGCTTGCCCGGTGCAACCATAGGCCATACCTTGTCATCTGAATCAATGATACAATCGATGACAAACGGTGTCTTGCTCTTTAAGGCATCTGCAAATGCTTTTTCAAATTCTTCCTGGGTCTTAACACGTCGTGCGGTGGCTCCCATTGCTTCTGAAAGCTTTACATAATCCACCCCATCATCGAGTACGGTTGCCGAGTAATGCTTCTCATAAAAAAGAGTCTGCCACTGGCGTACCATTCCAAGTACATGGTTGTTTATTATAACCTCGATAAGAGGAAGCTTTTCTCTTGAAGCTGTTGCAAGCTCGTTCATGTTCATTCTGAAGCATCCGTCACCTGCAATATTGACTACAGTCCTGTCAGGATTAGCTGTCTGGGCACCGATTGCAGCACCTAGACCGTATCCCATGGTACCAAGACCTCCTGATGTAAGAAGAGTTCTCGGCTTGCTGTATTTGTAATACTGGGCTGCCCACATCTGATGCTGGCCGACCTCAGTAACCATTATAGCATTTCCTTTTGTCATTTCATAGATTTTTTCAATAACAAATGGTCCGCTAAGTCCCTCTTTGTGATATGTAAGAGGAAAAGTCTTTGCATATGCAAGCACATGCTCAACCCATGAATTGTGGTCAAGCTGTGTGAGCTTTTTGTTGATGCGTGTAAGTATTTCCTTCACATCGCCTATAACACTCGATGTAACACGGATATTTTTATTAATCTCTGCTGCGTCTACATCAAACTGTAATATCTTGGCCTGGTCTGCAAACTTTTTAGGATTGCCAAGCACTCTGTCCGAAAAACGTGTACCAATCGCAATCAAAAGGTCGCACTCTGAAACTCCAAGGTTTGAGGTCTTTGTACCATGCATGCCAAGCATGCCTGTGTAGTTATCACTTGTGCCGTCATATGCCCCCTTGCCCATGAGCGTATCGCAAACAGGTGCATTCACCTTGTCTACAAATTCCTTAAGCTCTTTGCTTGCTCCGGAGAGAACCACTCCGCCTCCTACAAATATATATGGCTTTTTGGATGCTTTTATGAGTTCAATTGCATTATCAATGTCACTGTCTGTAATTGTTTCTGTCACACGCTCAGGAAGCTTGATTTCCTGCCTGGTGTACTCTACCAGATCTGCCGTAACATTCTTTGGAATATCCACAAGCACAGGACCCGGTCTGCCTTTTCTTGCTATATCGAAGGCTCTGCGTATTGTATCTGCAAGCTTCTCTACATCCTTTACAATAAAGCTGTATTTGGTTACAGGCGTTGTAATTCCGGCAATATCTATCTCCTGAAAGCTGTCCTTTCCAAGTAACGAGACTCCGACATTACATGTGATTGCGACGATTGGAATCGAATCCATATATGCTGTCGAAATTCCTGTGACCAGATTTGTCGCACCCGGTCCGCTTGTAGCCAGACAGACGCCAACCTTTCCGGTGCTTCTCGCATAGCCGTCGGCCGCATGGCTTGCTCCCTGCTCATGTGAGGTCAGCACATGCTTAATCTCCGGATGCTTGTAGAGCTCGTCATAGACATTAAGGATGGCTCCTCCCGGATAACCGAATACTGTGTCAACACCCTGTTCTTTTAAGCATTCTATAATAACCTGTGATCCTGTTAACTGCATCTTGTATTCCTCTTTTTCTTATACGAAACCTTTACGATAATAGGTAAAAGCCTTATTCGTACTGAATTTTCTATCAAAATATATACTACGCGTTCTGCTCTCCCGGAAGTGCAAGGATGGCTCCTCTGTTTCCTGATGTAACAAGCGCTGCATATCTCTTCAAATAGCCTGTTGTAACCTTCGGCTCCCTTGGCTGCCACTTTGCCTTACGCTCAGCAAGCACCTCATCTGACACATCGAGCTCAAGCTTCATGTTTGGAATATCAATCTTTATGATATCTCCCTCTTCAACCAGGGCAATCGGTCCGCCTACTGCGGCCTCAGGTGAAACATGACCTATTGAAGCTCCTCTTGAAGCTCCTGAAAAACGTCCGTCTGTGATGAGTGCTACAGAGCTTCCAAGTCCCATTCCGGCAATAGCGGATGTAGGGTTAAGCATCTCTCTCATTCCAGGGCCGCCCTTTGGTCCCTCGTATCTGATGACAACCACATCACCCTCTACGATCTTGCCGCCCTTTATTGCTGCAATTGCATCTTCCTCGCAGTCAAATACTCTTGCAGGGCCCTCATGAACCATCATCTCATCGACAACTGCTGAACGCTTTACTACAGAGCCATCCGGAGCCAGATTTCCTTTAAGCACTGCAAGTCCTCCGGTCTTTGAATATGGATTGTCTACCGGTCTGATGACCTCAGGGTCTCTATTGACTGCATTCTTTATATTCTCTCCAACTGTCTTTCCTGTAACAGTCATACAATCTGTATTTAAAAGTCCGATATCAGCAAGCTCTTTCATGACAGCCCACACGCCGCCGGCCTCGTTTAAGTCCTCCATATATGTAGGGCCTGCCGGGGCAAGGTGGCAGAGATTTGGTGTCCTCTCACTGATTGGATTTGCAAAGCTGATATCAAAATCAAAGCCTATCTCATGAGCGATAGCCGGAAGATGAAGCATAGAGTTTGTAGAGCAGCCGAGCGCCATATCAACTGTGAGTGCGTTCATTATTGCATCCTTTGTGATGATATCTCTCGCCTTGATGCCCTTGTTGTACATATCCATAACAGCCATTCCGGCATGCTTTGCAAGACGTATACGCTCTGAATATACAGCAGGTATTGTTCCGTTTCCGCGAAGTCCCATACCGAGTGCCTCTGTAAGACAGTTCATAGAGTTGGCTGTGTACATTCCCGAGCATGAACCGCAGGTAGGACATACCTTGTTCTCATACTCACATACATCATCCTCAGTCATAGTACCGGCAGCGTATGAGCCGACAGCCTCAAACATCGATGAAAGACTTCTCTTTCTGCCCTTTACGTGGCCTGCGAGCATTGGTCCGCCTGATACAAATACTGTAGGCAGATTAAGACGTGCAGCCGCCATCAGAAGTCCCGGCACGTTCTTGTCACAGTTTGGAACCATTACAAGTGCATCAAACTGATGAGCGATTGCCATACACTCTGTAGAATCAGCAATCAGATCTCTTGTGACAAGGGAATATTTCATACCCACATGTCCCATTGCAATACCATCGCAGACTGCGATTGCAGGAAATACTACAGGCACTCCTCCTGCCTCTGCAACTCCAAGCTTTACAGCCTCAACGATTTTGTCTATATTCATATGGCCCGGAACAATCTCATTGAATGAGCTTACGATTCCTACCATAGGCTTTTTCATTTCCTCCGGTGTAAAACCAAGAGCATTAAATAAACTTCTTGCCGGTGCCTGCTGCATTCCGGCTCTTGCGTTATCACTTATCATATTTTATCTCCTTATTTATCTCCGACTATTTCTTTGAGTGCTTCATCATTACTACTGTATACTCAACGATCTGCTTATCTATAACCTGTTAGCTGTCTATTATAGGTCATGCAGCTACACACGTTCTGCGATGAGATCCCCCATCTGTGCTGTGCCTACCTGTGTGATACCCTCTGTAGTCTCACCCGGCTGTGGCATGATGTCGATTGTCCTGTAACCCTCCTTAAGCACCTGCTTTACAGCATCCTCGATTGCCTGTGCTTCCTTGTCCAGATCAAATGAATAGCGAAGCATCATGGCTGCTGAAAGGATTGTTGCGATAGGGTTTGCAATGCCCTTTCCTGCGATATCAGGAGCAGATCCGCCACTTGGCTCGTAAAGTCCGAACTTTGTATCGTTAAGGCTTGCTGATGAAAGCATACCGATTGAGCCTGTCACCATACTTGCTTCATCTGATAAAATATCGCCAAACATATTCTCTGTGAGGATAACATCAAACTGCTTAGGATCCTTCACAAGCTGCATTGCGCAGTTATCAACAAGCATATGCTCGTATGTAACCTCCGGATAATCCTTAGCGACCTCCTCGACAATCTTTCTCCATAATCTGGAAGAATCAAGCACATTTGCCTTGTCTACGGATGTGACCTTTTTTCTTCTCTTCATGGCTATATCGAAGCCACGCTTTGCGATTCTTCTGATTTCATTCTCATTGTATGTCAGTGTATCTGTGGCCGTAACAACTCCATCCACCTCTTTTGTCTCTCTGGCTCCGAAGTAAAGACCTCCTGTAAGCTCACGCATAATCATCATATCAAAGCCGTCTCCGATGATATCGCTACGGAGTGGACATGCTGCAGCAAGCTCCTTGTACAGGTATGCCGGTCTAAGATTTGCAAACAGATTGAGTGACTTTCTAAGCTTTAAAAGTCCTGCCTCCGGACGAAGCTCAGGGGCCAGCTTGTACCATGGTGATGTGGCTGTGTTGCCACCGATTGAACCCATCAGCACCGCATCTGAATCAAGCGCAGTCGCAATAGCCTCATCTGTAAGAGGAACACCTGTAGCATCAATTGAGCAGCCACCCATAAGAATGTCTGTGTAGTTGAAGCTGTGTCCATACTTGTCTGCTATTTTGTCCAATACCTTTTTTGCCTCAGTGACTATCTCCGGTCCGATTCCGTCTCCTGAAATTACACCAACTTTATATTCCATAATTTCTTACCTCTTTTACATAAAAATACATATTCTTATATTAAAGCATTAAAGTAGTTATTTCAATATGCCGGGATATTTTACTTTTTCATGCAATTTATAACTGCAGCTTATAATAACTGCATACTATAATAACAGTTTTTTATTATTATTGCAAGAGATGCGGATAATAAGAAAACCGCCACTTATGTGACGGCTTTACAAATCTGCATTATTTAGCTGAATCCTCTGCTTTCTCAAGGTCAGCGATAGCTGCCTTCTGCATTGGGATACGGCAGTTCTTGTTGCTACCGAACTCAACGATCACAGTATCCTCTGCGATGTCGATGACAACACCATAAAAACCACTTGTGGTAAGAACGGTATCTCCTACAGCAAGGGATGACATCATAGCATTTTTCTGCTTGGTCTCCTTCTGCTGTGGACGGATCATAAAGAAATACATAAATGCAAATAAGATTACGATCCAGATGATTGGCATCAAAGCATTACCGCCTGCTGATGAACTCATTAAAATATTCATGATAAAAATTCCTCCTAATCATGAGACTTTATGCCTCAAACTCTATTTATTGTACTAAATCCCTATACATTTCGCAAGGTTTTGTCCATAATTTCCCATCAGTTTATAAAACTTTAATATTTATTCTCCGGCTTCCATGCCCTCTAATTTGCGCTTCTTGTAACCGGCGAAATCTCCGGCATCCAAAGCATCCCTGATCTCTTCCATCATGTGATTGTAGAAATACAGGTTATGCAATACGCAAAGACGCATGCCCAGCATCTCTTTTGCCTTGAGCAGATGACGGATATAGGCACGGGAGTAGGTACGGCATGCCGGACAGCCACAGCCTTCTTCGATCGGTCGCATGTCCTTTTCATACTTTTGATTAAAGAGGTTTAATTTTCCATGATCGGTATAAACATGACCATGTCTGCCGTTTCTGCTAGGGTAAACACAGTCAAAGAAATCTATGCCTCGCTCTACCCCCTCTAGGATATTCGCCGGAGTTCCGACTCCCATCAGATATGTCGGCTTATCCTGCGGCAGATATGGAACGGTCTCCTCTAAGATATGATACATCTCCTCGTGGCTCTCGCCTACTTACGGTCTGCCTTACTGCTTGGGCACTCGTCAAATGCCATTGCAATCGTTGATCCTAAATTGGACTGGATCTGCATACTTTCTTCCGGTCCCATAAAGATCTTATGCCCGTCAATATGTGACTGGAAGTAAACACCTTCTTCCTTGATCTTGCGCAGCCCTCTGAGGGAGAACACCTGAAATCCGCCGGAATCGGTAAGGATCGGACGATCCCATACCATAAACTTATGCAGACCACCAAGTTCCTTGATTGTCTTATCGCCCGTTCTCACATGCAAATGATAGGTATT
>ENA-ORIC01003018-ORIC01003018.1-human-gut-metagenome-genome-assembly--contig:-NODE-3018-length-12370-cov-3.962662_pt1 | contig 12370 bp, 7 predicted proteins | sample MGYA00243023_ERZ508732 | MGnify/ENA primary metagenome ERZ508732 (study PRJEB26277, sample SAMN04329767) | human gut metagenome | biome: human-associated habitat | host: Homo sapiens | place: USA...
CCACACCATTTACAAACATCTGATGAACGCCGTCTACCACATGCTGCCCTTCGTCGTGGGCGGCGGCATCATGATCGCGCTGGCCTTCCTGCTGGACGATTACACCATCGACCCCTCCAACTTCGGCATGAACACCCCCCTCGCCGCCTTCTTCAAGACGGTAGGCAATGCAGCCTTCGGTTACATGCTGCCCATTCTGGCCGGTTTCATCGCCATGTCCATTGCGGACCGTCCGGGTCTGGCGGTGGGCTTCGCGGGCGGCGTCCTCGCCATGAACGGCACCAACTTCGCAGATCTTGCTTCCGGCAGCACCACCGGCATCTCCGGCGGCTTCCTTGCCGCGCTGCTGGCGGGCTTCGTGGCCGGTTATGTAGTCGAGTTCCTGAAAAAGATCACCGAGAAGCTCCCCGCCAGCCTGAACGGCATCCGCCCCATGCTGATCTACCCGCTGGGCGGCATCCTGATCATGGGTGCAGTCATGTGCGGCATCAACCCGGTCATGGGCATGATCAACACCGCCATGACCAACTGGCTCAACGCCATGGGCGGCACTTCCAAGGTCCTGCTGGGTGCCATCGTCGCCGGTATGATGAGCATTGATATGGGCGGCCCCTGCAACAAGGCAGCTTACGTCTTCGGCACCGCCGCCCTCGCCTCCGGCAACTATGAGGTCATGGCAGCGGTCATGGTCGGCGGCATGGTGCCCCCCATCGCCATCGCCCTGTCCACCACCTTCTGCCCGAAGAAGTGGACCCCCGACGAGCGCCGCAACGGCATCGTGAACTACGTCATGGGCCTGTGCTTCGTCACCGAAGGTGCCATCCCCTACGCCGCCGCCGACCCGCTCCGCGTCCTGCCCAGCTGCGTCATCGGCGCGGCCCTCTCCGGTGCGCTGTCCATGACCTTCGGCTGTGCCCTGCGCGCCCCCCACGGCGGCATCTTCGTCTTCCCCGTCGTGGATCACGCGCTGATGTATGTCGTGGCGCTGGCCGCCGGCAGCATCGTGGGTGCGGTGATCCTGAGCCTCCTCAAGAAGGACCAGCCCCAGAGCTAAATTTCTCCCAACCATAGGAAAAGCCACCCATTCGGGTGGCTTTTCTTCGTTGTATCACGCTTTCGGCCCACAGACATGTTTTTCTTCCAATTCCAACCCAAGGTCGCCCTCGATCTCCATAAAGCATTCCAGCAGGATGGGGTTGAAGGCACCGCACTCGCCGTTCAGGATCATGTCCACAGCCTTCCGGTGGGGGTACGCCTTTTTGTAGCAGCGCTCACTGGTCAGCGCGTCGTAGACGTCCGCCAGCGCAACGACCTGCGCTTCGATGGGGATCTCGTCCCCTTTCAGCCCGTCCGGGTAGCCGCAGCCGTCCCACCGCTCGTGGTGCCAGCGGGCAATGCTGTAAGCCGTCTGGAGCAGAGGCTCGGTGTTGAAGTTCTCCAGCTTGCTCAGCATCTCCGCGCCGATGGTGGTGTGGGTCTTGATGACCTCGAACTCCTCCTTGGTCAGGCGGCCGGGTTTGTTCAGGATCTTCTCGTCGATGGCGATCTTGCCGATGTCGTGCAGGGCTGCAGCCAGCGGGATATTATCCTGCATTTCGGAGGTGATGTGGTAGCGGTTGGGCCGTTCCAGCAGCTTTTCCAGCACCCGTTCGGTCAGGCGCTGGATGTGCTGGACATGCAGCCCGCTCTCGCCGTTGCGGAACTCGACCATCTGGCTCAGAACGCCCACCAGCATGGTGGTGTTCTTCTCCCGCTCACGGATCTGCTCCGACAGCAACGTGGTCAGCCGCCGCTGTTTTGCGTACAATTTAATGGTATTGAACACCCGGCGGTAGACCACGCGGGAGTCGAAAGGGCGGGAGACGTAATCCGAAACGCCCATTTCGTAGGCACGGCGGACGGAGGCTTCGCTGTCCTCGCTGGAGATCATGATAACGGGCAGGTCCTCAATGGTGTGGTTGCGGTTCATGAAGTCCAGCACCTCGAAGCCGTCCATCTTGGGCATCACGAGATCCAGCAGCACCAAGGCGATATCCCCCATGTGCTGATGCAGCTTTTCAAGGCACTCCTCGCCGTCGGCAGCTTCCAGAATGCGGTAGTCCCCCCGCAGGATCTCCGAAAGGATGGCGCGGTTCATCTCGGAATCGTCCACGATGAGCACCTGCTGCTTTTGTTCCCGCTTGGAGTTTGCTTCATCGGGCAGGTCCTCCGCACCGGCCATCACGACGCTGTTCTTGCGGAGCTTGGCCTGATACATCAGCCGGTCGGCCTGACGCACCACGGCATCCATGGAGCCGCCGGGCATCTGGACGATGCCGCCTATGCTGGCCGAAAGCCGCATGTGGCTGTAGCCGGGCACGATGGCATCGTGGATCTTTTCGCAGATCTGCTCCAGCTTGACTTTGAAGTAATCCTCCGGGATGCCGGGCAGCACCAGCAGAAATTCGTCGCCGCCGAAGCGCACCAGTGCATCGGTCTGGCGGATGCAGCTCCGCACGATGTTGACGGCGGTTTTCAGCGCCATATCACCGGCGTGGTGGCCGTAGGTATCGTTGTAGACCTTGAAGTCGTCCAGATCCATCAGCGCCACGCCGGTGGGGCCCTTCATCCCCCGGACGATCTCCTCATAGTAGCGGCGATTGTACACATCGGTCAGGACATCGTGGTAAAGCTTGGTGTTGTAGCCGGAGATCGCGCTGAACAGGGCCTCGGTGTCGTCCGGGTCAATGATGGTATCGCTGTGCATCCGCTGCAGCAGTTCCAGCACGAAGGGATCCCCGTCCACTTCCAGATATCTGGCCGTCACCTGTACGATATCCGGTGCAAAGTATTCCAGTTTTACACGCTGATCGTGGTTCTCATAGGCGCTTTTCACGGCACAGTGGCGGCAGCGGCGGCTCTTGTGGCGGCAGGCATAGCACAGATCTTCGCCGTTGGGGTCGGAGCGCGCTCCCTCCTCGATCCGTGCAATGGCGTCCCTGTCCAGCAGCCGCACATCGGTGTACAATTGCTGTAAGTCGCGGAGCATTGCCTGAACTTCCTGCATCGTCTTCATCTTTGCCGCTCCCCATGCCTTTCTATGCTGCTTTGCCAAAACGCAAAGCAAATCTCTGGTATTTTTATGATATATACTCATTATAAACGGTTTTCCGGCAAATGGAAGGGCTTTCTTGAAACTTTTCCGCAAAAGAGAGGGATTTCGTTGGGTTTTTCGGAAAAAAGCCAATTTTTTCGGTGCAAACAGTAGCCCCGCAGAGGAAAAGGTGCTATAATAGCTTATATATCACCGTTGACGATACAGGGGGATTTTTGTACATGACGCTCGAAGAATGCTACACCGCCATGGGCGCGAATTATCAGGATGTGCTCAAGCGGTTCTATAAGTCGGATATGATCCGCCGCTTTGTCAAAATGTTTTTGCAGGACGACAGTTTCCGTCTGCTGACCGACGCCATGGCCAAGCAGGACGTGAAAGAGGCGTTCCGTGCCGCGCATACCCTGAAGGGCGTCTGCCTCAACCTCGGCTTCGACAACCTCAGCTCCCCGGCGGTAGCCCTGACGGAGATCCTCCGCGCAGGAACGTTTGAGGGCGCTGCGGAGCAGTATGCCATCGTGAAAACCGAATACGACCGCACCATCAAGGCCATCAAGGCCCTTGATTAAGGTGTGCATTCTGAGCCGCGGGGTCACCGGGGCTCTTTTTTACGGGGTCCGGGCCGGAGATGCCCGCCCCGCGCAGGGGAAGGAAACCGTATGAAACTTCACTTTCGTTCTTTGGTCAGCATCGCACTGAGTGCTGCGCTCTTGCTGGGCTGTGTGGGTTGCGGCGGCGCCCCCAAGGCAGCCACCACCATCACCGTCTGGACCTACTACAGCGGCGACCAGCTCACCAGCTTCAACGAGCTGGTGGACGAATTCAATTCCACCGTCGGGCAGGAAAAGCACATCGTGGTCAAAAGCTCCAGCCAAGGCAGCGTGACCGATCTTGAGACCAATGTGCTGGCCGCTGCCAAGGGCGAAGTGGGCGCTGCCGCCCTGCCCAACATCTACTCCGGCTATGCGGATATGGCCTACGACCTCGACCAGCTCGGCGAGGTCGTGGATCTGGCCCCCTACCTGACGGATAAGGAAAAGGCCGCCTACGTGGACGGCTTTTTAAAAGAGGGTGACCTGATGAACAACGGCGAGCTGAAGGTCTTCCCTGTGGCGAAATCCACCGAGCTGTTCTACCTGAACGCGACCGACTGGGCTCCCTTCGCCGCCGCCACCGGCGTGACCTATGACGACCTTGCCACCGTAGAGGGCGTGACCGAAGCAGCCCACAAATATTACGACTGGACCGACGCCCAGACCGACACCCCCAACGACGGCAAGGCTTTCTTCGGCCGCGACGCGCTGGCGAACTACCTGTTCTGCGGCGCACAGGAGCTGGGCGTGACCATCTTTGATGCCGAGAACGGCGTCATGACCCTGAACCTTGACAAAGACGTGATGCGCAAGCTGTGGGACAACTACTATGTCCCCTTCCTCAAGGGTTGGTTCGGGGCCAGCGGCCGCTTCCGCAGCGACGACATGAAGACCGGAAATCTGCTCTCCTACGTAGGTTCCTCGTCCAGCTCCACCTTCTTCCCCAAGCAGGTGCTGACCAGTGACACCGAGAGCCACGACATTGAGATGGCGGTCCTGCCCTGCCCCAGCTTCTCTGGCTGCGCCCCCGTTGCCGCCCAGCAGGGTGCCGGCATGATCGTGACCAAGGGCACCGATGCCCAGATCGAAGCCAGCGTGGAATTTTTGAAGTGGTTCACCCAGCCGGAAAATAACATCGCCTTCTCGGTCAGCTCCGGTTACCTGCCCGTGACCCACGCCGCCGCCAGTCTCGACGCCATCCGGTCCAGCGGGCTGGAGCTGTCCGACTCCATCACCACGGTGCTGGATCTCTCGCTGAATGCCGTGGAGAACGACCACCTGTACACCACCCACGCCTTCCCGAAGGGTTCCACGGCCCGCAACAAATTGCAGTCCGCCATGGAGGACGCCGCCGAAGCCGACCGCGCCACGGTCGAGGAGCGGATCGCCGCCGGGCAGACCCCCGAAGAAGCCGAGGCCGAATTCTTGACCGATGACTATTTTGACCAGTGGTACGAGGCCACCCGCACCACGCTGAAAGCCTTTGCAGGCTGAACGGATCATTTGATTTGAAAGGAGCACCCGCCCTATGGGGATCTCATCCCAGCGCACCCCGCCGAAGAAACGCCGCGAGCGTTCCATCTTCGGCTCCATCTTCAACGCCCTGATGCTGGTGGTGCTCGTCGAAGTTCTGCTGCTGGTCGCATCCATCTACCTCATGCAGGTGGGCCCGCAGCTGAACCAGAACGCCGAGGATATCCTTGCCATGCAGGTGGAGACCCGCAGCGGCTACATCCAGTCCCAGTTGAACGATGCGCAGGAGCTTTCCTCCCTGACCAGCCGAATCAACACCCTGACGCAGGAACTGCTGGACAGTGGTGCCATCGACCTTGCCACGCTGGACAGCAGCAGCGACGCGGCTTACCCCCTGCTGGCAGCCGTCACCCCCAAGCTGATCTCTACCCTGCGCTCCAAGCCGGTGACGGGCATCTACCTCATCCTGAACACCCACGACCTGAACGAGCGGGCCAGCGGTGACCGGCTGCCCTCCGTCTACCTGCGGGACCTTGATCCCGACTCTCCGCCGCCGGAAAACAACTCGGACCTGACGTTCGAGCGGGCCCCCGCCAGACTGGTGCAGACCCAGAACATCGCCACGGATAAGGCGTGGAAGCCCGCCATCACCTACCGCTCCCTCGGCACAGGGGGGCTGCTCTACCCAGCGTTCCAGACCGCCTATGACGCGGAAACCAAGCTGGATGCCACTGCCTACGGCCACTGGACGACCAGCCTCTACGTCGTCAACGGCGATGACCGTCAGGCCATCGCTTACAGCCTCCCCCTCATCCTGCCGGACGGCACCGTTTACGGCGTGGTGGGCGTAGAGCTTCTGACCAGCTATCTGACCGAAAAACTGCCCTACAACGAGCTGCACACATCCAATTCCGGCAGTTACGCCCTGTGCTATTCGGGCACCACCCTCAATGCGGACACCCTCACGCTCACGGCATTTCCGGTGATGAACAGCGGCGGGCTGGATCTCAGCACCGCCCTCCAACTGACGCGGACAGATGCAGACTGCTTCCGCTTTTCCAAGAACAACTTCTCTTACATCGCTTCCCTCGTTCCGCTGGAGGTTTACAGCCGAAACGCCCCCTTCTACGAGGAGCACTGGTGTCTGGTGGGCATCGTGCCCTCCTCCGCCCTCTTCGCCTTTGCCCAGCGGGTGCAGCAGCTGCTGTTTTTGACCGTGCTGCTCACCCTCATCGCGGGCTTTGCGGCCAGTTGGCTGGTCAGTGAGCGGATGTCCAAGCCCGTGGCCCAGCTCTCGGCGGAAGTGGCCAAGGCGCAAAACGCGGCGGCACTGCCCCAGCTTTCCAGCACCGGCATCGCCGAGGTGGACCAGTTTGCTTCCGCCATCAGCCAGCTTTCTTCGGATATGCTGGCCTCCTCCACCCGCTTTCTGCGGATCATGGAGATGGCCAGTGTGGAGCTGGCGGGCTATGAGCTGCGCAGCGACAGCGTTTATGTCACCGACAACTTCTTCCGGATGCTCGGCGTCCAAACGCCTGACCCCCTGACCCCCTCTTCTTTCCGCGCCACCCTCTCAGCGGTAGCCCACAGCAGCCTGTACCGCACCACTCCCATCGGCAGTTCCATTTTCACCATTGCGCAGCCGGACGGCAGTGTGCAGTACATCGTCCTCCGCATCACCCGCATTGTGGCGGAGACGCCCTCGGAGGTGGGTCTGCTGGAGGATGTCACCTCCGCCATTCTGGAGCAGCAGCGCATCGAGCGTGAGCGCGATTACGACATCCTGACCGGCCTGTACAGCCGTCAGGCCTTCAACCGGGTCTGCGCCGATCTCTTCGCCCATCCCGACCGGCTGCGCTGCGCGGCCCTGCTGATGATGGACCTCGACAACCTCAAGCACATCAACGACACCTACGGCCACGACTGGGGCGACCAGTACATCCGCCAGACCGGTCAGTGCTTCGCCGCCAACACCCCCAAGGGCACCGTCTGCTCCCGCCTGTCCGGCGACGAGTTCCTGCTGCTGTTCTACGGGTACGACTCGCAGGACGCCATCCGCAAAGAGTTGAGCACCCTGAACGCGGCCCTGCGGGCCAGTTGTTCCACCCTGCCCAACGGCAAGACGCTGAACATCAGCATTTCCGGCGGCGTGGCGTGGTTCCCGGAGGACGGCACCGACCTCAAGACCTTGAAGAAGTACGCCGACTTTGCGATGTATCAGGTCAAGCAGTCCCACAAGGGCCACACCGGCGACTTCGACATCGGCGTGTACCACCGGGAGGAGTACGCCGCCCAGACCCAGCGCGAGTTCGAACAGCTGCTGCGGGAGGAACTGGTGACCTACTATTTCCAGCCCATCTTCTCGGCCCACAACGGGCGGGTCGCCGCCTACGAGGCGCTGATGCGGGTAAACATGCCCACCATCACCTCCCCCTCGCAGGTCATGACGCTGGCCCACGAGCTGGACCGGCTGTACGACATTGAGCGGATCACCCTGTTTAAATCCGGCGAGACCTACGAGCAATTGCAGCAGAAGGGTCTGCTCCAGAATGGGGCCTTCCTCTTCGTCAACTCCATCGCCAATGTCAGCCTGACCCCCGCAGACGTGGCCAAGTATCAGCGCCGTTTCCCCGAACTGCTCAAGTATCTGGTGGTGGAGATCACCGAACAAGAGGATCTGGACCGCGATTCTCTGGAACGGAAGCGGAACGTGCCGGGCTTCTCCGGCTCCTTCGCGCTGGATGATTACGGCAGCGGCTACAGCAACGAGCTGAACCTTCTGGCGCTGGCTCCCCGGTACATCAAGATCGACATTTCCATCGTCCGCGGCATCGACACCGACCCCGACAAACAGCAGATCGTTTCCAACATCGTAGACTATGCCCACGCCCGCAGTATGCAGCTGATTGCGGAGGGCATTGAGAACGATGCTGAACTGCGCAAGGTCATCGACCTCGGCGTGGACCTGCTGCAGGGCTTCTACCTCAGCCGCCCCGCTGCAGTGCCTGCCCCCCTCGCGCAGCCCGCACTGGATACCATCCGCAGGATCCACACCCGGAATTCCAGTGCCGGGTGATCGGCAGCAGCTTCCTCAGTGCTTCCCCAGCTGCCAGAACGCAACGGCGCTGGCGGCGGCAACATTCAGCGAATCGACGCCGTGGGACATGGGGATCTTGACCGTGTAATCACAGGCGGCAATGGTGGAGCGGGCCAGCCCGTCGCCCTCGGTGCCCAGCACGATGGCAAGCTTCGGCTCGGCGGCAAGAGCCTCGTCGTCGATGCTCACCGAGCGGTCGCTCAGGGCCATGGCCGCGGTCTTAAAGCCGAGGGCATGGAGCTGCGCCAGCCCCTTTTCAGGCCAGTCGGCGGGCGTTTCGCCAAGCTGCGCCCACGGCACCTGAAACACCGTGCCCATGCTCACCCGCACCGCGCGACGGCAGAGCGGGTCGCAGCAGGAGGGGTTGATGAGGACGGCGTCCATGTTCAGCGCCGCCGCACTGCGGAAGATCGCCCCCACGTTGGTGGAATCCACAATGCCTTCCAGCACCGCCACCCGCTTAGCGTCTCGGCAAAGCTCCTCCACGCTGCGGGGAACCGGACGGCGGAAGGCGCAGAGCACGCCCCGCGTCAGCTCAAAGCCGGTCAGCGCGGCCAGCAGCTCCCGGTCTGCGGTGTAGACCGGCGCATCCCCGCAGCGGGTCAGGATCTCCGCCGCCGGGCCGGTGATCTGTTTGCGCTCCATGAGCAGCGAAACGGGCCGGTATCCGGCATCCAGCGCACGGGAGATCACCTTGGGGCTCTCGGCGATGAAGATGCCTTTTTCCGGTTCCAGCCGGTTCCGGAGCTGGTTCTGCGTCAGGCGGGCGTAGGGGTCCAGCTCCGGCGCGTGAAAATCGGTGATCTCGACGATGTTCGGCATAAAAATTTCTCCTTCGGTTCCTTGATGGCTCCTATTGTAGCACAACCGGCGCTCCATTGCAAAAGCATGGCCGCCATGTGGGATTTACATGGTCGTTCTTGCCAAAAATCGCGCTCAGATTTTGACAAATCCGACAAATTGCGTTATCATAGACTGGAACTTGTGAAGAGGGGGAAATTTTCGTGTCCATCAGCAAAAAACTGTCCCACAACGGGCAGATGTCCGAAGCGTTCTGCACCGCGATCTTCCTGTCGCTTTCCGGCGGATTGCAGGATGTTTACACCTATTTGTATCGCGGCAAAGTTTTCGCCAACGCTCAGACCGGCAACATCGTGCTGTGCGGCGTGAAGCTGGTCGAAGGCGACTGGGGGGCCGTGTTGCACTATCTGGTGCCGCTCTGCTTCTTCGCGCTGGGCGTTTTTGCGGCGGAACTGCTGCGCCAGAAATTCCGGCAGATGCAGCGGCTCCACTGGCGGCAGTTGGTGGTGCTGTGCGAAATTTTGATGCTCTTCGTGGTGGGCTTCTTCCCGCAGGAATGGAATCTGGTGGCCAACGCCCTCGTCTCCTTCGCCTGTGCGATGCAGGTACAAGCCTTCCGTAAGGTGAACGGCTACGCCTTTGCCAGCACCATGTGCATCGGCAACCTGCGCAGCGGCATGGACTCTCTGTGCAGTTGGCTCGTGGTGGGCAACCGCGCCGCCAAGGACAAGGCGCTCCACTACTTCGCCATCATCTTCCTGTTCGCGCTGGGCGCAGCCCTCGGCAGCGTGGCGCTGAATTTCTGCGGGGCCAAGGCCATCTGGTTCTCCTGCCTTCTGCTGACCGTCAGCTTCTGCCTGATGTTCCTGAAAGAAGATGTGGAAGAGATCAAAGAGGATCTTGAAAAGTTGGAAGCAAAGCATTGACCGCTCCATCTCCCCACCGGGCTGCATCCAGCCTTATACTGCCTATTCCGCACGGTGCGGGCTGATTTTCCGTTTTTGGCACTGATTTTTCATTGCGCTGCTCGGCTTGGTATGGTATACTGATTTTATATGTTGAAACTTCCGGCGGCAGCCCACGGTGTAACAGCCGCCGCCGGGTTTGTTACAAAGAATAGGAGCAACGAATGAAAAAAGGATTTGACAACGACAAATACCTTCAGATGCAGTCGGAGCACATCCGGGAGCGGATCGCGCAGTTCGACAACAAGCTGTATCTGGAATTCGGCGGCAAGCTGTTCGATGACTATCACGCCTCCCGCGTGCTGCCCGGCTTCCAGCCAGACTCCAAGCTGCAGATGCTGCTGCAGCTCAAGGATCAGGCTGAGATCGTCATCGTCATCAGCGCCGAGGACATCGTAAGCAACAAGGTGCGCGGCGATTACGGCATCACCTACGACCTCGACGTGCTGCGCCTCATCGACGCGTTTCAGGAGCGGGGCCTGTTCGTAGGCAGCGTGTGCGTGACCATGTACACCGCCGCCCCCGAAGTGGAGGCTTTTGAAAAGCGGCTGAACAGCCTTGGCATCCGCACCTTCCGCCACTACAAGATCCCCGGCTACCCCAACGACGTGGCCCGCATCGTCAGCGACGAGGGCTACGGCCGGAACGACTACATCGAGACCCAGCGCCCGCTGGTGGTCATCACGGCCCCCGGCCCCGGCAGCGGCAAGATGGCCACCTGCCTGTCCCAGCTGTACCACGAGTACAAGCGGGGCGTCAAGGCCGGTTACGCCAAGTTCGAGACCTTCCCCATCTGGAACATTCCCCTCAAGCACCCGGTCAACCTCGCCTATGAGGCCGCTACCGCCGACCTGAACGACGTGAACATGATCGACCCGTTCCATCTGGAAGCCTACGGCAAGACCGCCGTCAACTACAACCGCGACATCGAGATCTTCCCGGTGGTCAACGCGATGTTTGAGCTGATCGCGGGCAAGAGCCCCTACCACTCCCCCACCGACATGGGCGTGAACATGGCGGGCAACTGCATCATGGACGATGCCGTCTGCTGCGAGGCCTCCTGCAACGAGATCATCCGCCGTTACTTCAAGTCCCTGTGTGAGCTGAAGAACGGCGCACAGGTCCAGAGCGAGGTCTATAAGCTGGAGCTGCTGATGAATCAGGCCGGGCTTGTGCTGGGCAACCGCCCGGTGGAACAGGCCGCCCACGCCGTCTCCGAGAAGACCGGCGGAGCCCCCGCTGCCGCCATTGAGCTGCCGGACGGCACCGTGGTCACCGGCAAGACCGGCCCCCTGCTGGGTGCGGCGTCCTCGGCCCTGCTCAACGCGCTGAAGAAGCTGGCCGGCATCGATCAGGAAGTCGATCTGGTCTCCGCCGCCGCCATCGAGCCCATCCAGACCCTGAAAACCAACTATCTGGGCAGCAAGAACCCCCGGCTGCACACCGATGAGATCCTCATTGCGCTGTCCAGCTCTGCTGCGGCCAACCCCACCGCCGCCCTTGCGCTGCGCCAGCTCTCCGCCCTGAAGGGCTGTGACATGCACTCCACGGTCATCCTGTCCAGCGTGGACACCGACACCGTGAAGAAGCTCGGCATGTACCTGACTTGTGAGCCCGCCTACGAGGAAGAGGACCGCAAGTACCACAAAAAGTAAGCGTTCCGTATATAAAAAGCGCCCTCCGCATCGTTTGGTGCGGAGGGCGCTTTGTTGTTGATCTCGGTGATCAGACGTGCATCATGCTGCGCTGCTGGACGGTGCGGAACTTGAGGGCCGCAGCGATGAAGCCCTTGAACAGCGGGTGGGCGCGGTTGGGCCGGCTCTTGAACTCCGGGTGGAACTGGGCACCCAGATGGAAGTCGCGGCCGGGCAGCTCCACGGTCTCCACCAAGCGGCCGTCGGGGCTGGTGCCGGAAATGACAAGGCCCTTCTCCTCCATCTCGGTGCGGAAGTCATTGTTGAACTCGTAGCGGTGGCGGTGGCGCTCCCAGATCTCGGATTCGCCGTAGCACTCGGCCATCTTGGTGCCGGGCTTGACGGTGCAGGGATACTTGCCCAGACGCATGGTGCCGCCCTTGGGGATGTTGCCCTGCTGGTCGGCCATCAGCGCGATGACGTTGTGCTTGCCGTCCGGGGTGAACTCGCTGGAGTTGGCATCGGCGTAGCCCAGCACGTTGCGGGCAAACTCCATGACCATGATCTGCATACCGAGGCAGATGCCGAAGTAGGGCACATGGTTCTCGCGGGCATACTGGGCCGCTTGGATCATGCCCTCAATGCCGCGGTCACCGAAGCCGCCCGGCACGATGATGCCGTCCACGTCGGTGAAGGCTTCCTTGCAGGCAGCC
>ENA-ORIC01003021-ORIC01003021.1-human-gut-metagenome-genome-assembly--contig:-NODE-3021-length-12365-cov-2.986328_pt1 | contig 12365 bp, 8 predicted proteins | sample MGYA00243023_ERZ508732 | MGnify/ENA primary metagenome ERZ508732 (study PRJEB26277, sample SAMN04329767) | human gut metagenome | biome: human-associated habitat | host: Homo sapiens | place: USA...
GTTTTTTCAAAAATTTCAAATAATTGCCTTTATTATGTTCTTATAGCTTTATTATAATAAAGAGCCTTGTGTTTTTCCTTGTCAAGAGGGCTGGCACCGTCCAGCCCTCTCTTTTTGGCAGTAGAAACGGCCATGTGGTGGATGGATGTAGACCCGTAAAGGGCTGCATCAGAAAGTGGATTTATGAATCTGCAAACAAACAGCCGGAACTTTCCGCCGCAGAAGAAGCAACTGTAAAAACGGAAGTTTCCGCGCTTCCATCACAAAAAGACAACTTCCTGTCACAAAACCACTTTGGGAAAAGCGGCTGTCCATGATAGAATGAAGAAAATACCATAATAAGGAGTTTTCTTTATGGCAGCTACTTCTCAAAAGCGCTCCGGCACCACCGACCTTACTGTGGGCAAGCCACTGTTCCAGATCCTGCGGTTCGCATTGCCGCTGGTGCTGGGCACCCTGTTCCAGCAGCTGTACAGCTTTGCGGATACCGTCATCGTAGGGCGGTGTCTGGGCACCGATGCGCTGGGCGCGGTGGGCACCACCTACTCCCTCAACTTTCTTATTCTGGGCTTTGTGCAGGGAGCCTGCGTGGGCTTTGGCATCCCGGCGGCAGAGACCTTTGGCGCAAAGGATAAGGACGGGCTGCAAAAATACCTGCTGAACGGCGCACTGCTCTGTCTGGTGCTGAGCGTGGTGTTTACGGTGCTTACCACCCTGATGGCGGGGCCGCTGCTCCGGCTCATCCATACGCCCGAGGAGCTGTACACCGATGCGGTGCTCTACATCCAGATCATTTTTCTGGGCATTCCGGCTACGGTGCTATACAACTACGCTTCCAGCGTGCTGCGAGCACTGGGGGATTCCCGGCACCCCTTTTACTTCCTGCTGGTCGCCAGCGTGGTGAACATTCTGCTGGACTACCTCTTCATCGTGCCGCTGGGCATGGGGGTGGACGGTGCCGCCATTGCCACCGTGCTCAGCCAGCTGCTCAGCGGTGGACTGTGCGCTTACTGGTTCTTTGCCCGCACGGCAAAGCTGGAGGGGCTTTCCTTCCGGCAGCCTCGCACCCTGCTTTCGGCAGGGCACTGCAAGCGGCTGGCCTATATCGGCCTGCCCATGGGGTTTGAATACTCGGTCTCTGCCATCGGCGCCGTTATCATGCAGGACGCCATCAACCTGCTGGGCAGCACCGCTGTGGCTGCCCAGACCGCAGGCGAAAAGATCCGCCAGATGTTCACCTTGCCCATGGAGAGCGTAGGCATGGCCATGGCTACCTATGTGGGGCAGAACCACGGCGCCCGCCGCACCGACCGCATCCGGCAGGGCATCAAGGACGGCTGCATGGTGCAGCTGCTCTACTGTGCCGTGGCGTGGGGCGTGATCTTTTTTATCAAGCCCTACGCGGTGGGGCTGGTGCTGGGCGAGGCCGACCCCGCCGTCACGGCGGGTGCTATCCAGTACCTCAGCGTCATGAGTATGCTGTTCTGCTTCCACGGCCTGCTGATGATCTTCCGCAACACGTTGCAGGGGCTTGGTTACAGCGTGCTGGCCATCGTTTCCGGCGTGGGCGAGCTCATTGGCCGCAGCCTTGGTGGCGTGCTGGCAGTAAAGACCAGCCTTGGGTATCTGGGCATCTGCCTTTCCAACCCCTTTGCATGGGGTCTGGCGATGTTCTACTGCCTGTTCATGGTCTGCCGCATCCTCCGGCGGGAGACGCAGGTCGAAGCCTGAAACCTATAAAAAACACGATGACCCGTGGGGAGTTCCCCACGGGTCATCGTGTTTTTGAAGAAGAATTAAAGAAGATTAGAAATGGCTTTTTAGTCCTCTGCCATACCGATCAGGTCAAACTTTTCGGTGGAGACAGTCACCGTAAAGTCCTTCTTGGCAGGCTTTGCAAACTTGACCCAGATGGTGCGGTCAGGCAGGTTGTAGTACCAGCCGGACTCTGCGGCCTCCCAGCCATCGCGGACGATGTACTGGGGAAGCTGCTGCCCATCCACGCTGGCCCAGAGCGCACCCTTTTTCTTGCTGACCAGCTTCAGGGTCATGCGCTCCACGGGGGATTCGTAGCTGCCCTCGGTGGCAAAGCGGATGTCGGTGCGGTCGCCAGCCTTGACGGTGATGGTGGTCTTGGCGTAAACGCCGTTTTTGTAGTCCTCGGTGTGGCCGTCGTCATCGTACAGCACAAAGCTGGTGTCGGTCTCGGCAGCGACCAGCAGGTCGATCTGGCGCATGGTGTCCTTGAGGATGTGCTTGACGTCCTCGGTGGTCACCACAACGGCAGAGCCGCGCAGGAACATGGGGATGCTTGCCAGCGTGACCGGAACCTCGATGGTCTGGCCGCCCTTGTATGCGCGCAGATTATCGTTCATATCGTACCATGTACAGCCTGCGGGCAGGTAGACGGTGCGGGTAGTGGCACCCTTTTCCACCACGTTCGCCACCAGAATGCTCTTGCCGAACATAAAGGTCAGGTTCTTGTCGGTGTAGCACTTGGGGTCGTCCGGGAACTCAAGGAACAGCGGACGCCATGCCGGCATACCGTTCTGGTTGGACTCGTACATCAGGGAGTACAAAGTGGGCATCAGACGGTAGCGCAGCTGGTAAGCTGCACGGATGTAGGGCAGGTTCTCCTCGTACATCCACGGCTGGGTGACGGTGTTGTCGTTGTTGGCGGAGTTCAGGCAGAAACGGGGCTGGAAGATGCCGTTCTGCAGCCAGCGGAGCAGCAGTTCTGCCTCGGGTGCAGGGCCCGCAAAGCCGCCGATATCGCAGCCCATGTTGGAGCAGCCGGACAAGCCCATGCCCAGAATGGTGGCAATGTTGAACTTGACGGTGCGCCAGTCGGTCAGGTTATCGCCGCCCCACACCTGTGCGTAGCGCTGGATACCGGCGTAGCCTGCACGGTTGATGATGTAGGGGCGCTCGCCGGGGTACACGTCTGCCAGCGCCTGCTTGGCGGTGTAGGCCATCAGGTTGGAGTGCAGGATCTTCAGCTCTGCCATGGTGCCCTTTTTGCCCTCAAAGTCGCACTGGGCGTCGCGGTCCTCCACACCGTCCATCTCGCAGTTGTCGTTCCAGACGGTCTTGGTACCCTTTTTGAGGATGTTCTCCTCCAGCAGCTGCTTCCATGTGTTGCGGCCATTGGGGCCGGTGAAGTCGAAGAAGCGTCCCTCGCCGCCCCACCAGCGGCCATAGTACGGAGCCTTGCCGTCCGGGGTCTTGATAAAGACATCGTTCTTTTCAAACAGGTCGATGTAGGGGTGGTGCTTCAGGATGCCGGGCTTCAGGTTGGGGATGACGTTGATGCCCCGGGCGTTCATGTTCTCAAAGAACTTTTCCGGATCCGGGAAGCGCTTGTGGTTCCAGTTGAACACATAGCGCAGGTTGTCCTTTTCGCCGCTGGAATAGCCGGAGGCCAGCCAGAAGTTGTCGATGAGGATACCCTCTTTTTCGTGCTTGTCGATGACCTTGTAGATCTCCTCGTCGCAGTTCTTTTCCAGCTCGGCGTAGTACATGGTGGAAGCGCAGTAGCCCAGAGACTGTTTGGTGGGCAGAGCGCTGCGGCCGGTCAGCAGGGTGTACTCGTTCAGAATCTCGGGCAGGGTCTCACCGGCCAGCAGGAACAGGTCGATGTCGCCGCCGTCGGTCTGGTAGTAGCAGTAGCGCTCCCAGTAGCCGGACAGCTCCTCGCCAAGGTCGAACACGCAGTCGTAGGAGTTGTGGTAGAACAGACCCACAGGGCGCAGGTCGTGCTCATTTACCCGGATGTAGAAGGGGATGTGCTTATACATCGGGTCGCCGGTCTCGGGGTCGTGGCCGATGGCATCCTTGGGGGACATCCGCAGGCGGCGACCCTTTTTGTCCAGATGGCCGGTTTTTTCGCCAAAGCCGTAGAAGTGGTCGTATTCCCGGTCCACCTTGGAGAAGTGGCTCAGACGGCCGATCTGATCTTTCTCAAAGGCACGCTCCCGCAGATCCTGATAGATCAGCTTGCCGGACTTATCGAACAGCTCAAAATGGAAGGGCTTTTTGAACAGCTTCAAAGTCAGGTGTGCGGTCTCAAAGGTCAGGGCCTTATCGTCCTCGGCGCAGGGGACATCCAGCGCAGTGATGCGGGTGCGCTCGTCCTTGAGCAGGGTGTCCATCCGGTCCTCCCACGCAGTGGTCACCAGCGTGTAGGACTCTTCCTCCATGGGGGTGCCCTTGTCGAAGTGCACCCGGATGCGGATGATATCGTCTGTCATGAAAATCAGCTTCACATCAGCGGCATCGCCGTGGATGAGGTAGCCGTTTTCGGTCTTTTCAAAGGATTCAAAACTACGCAGCAGCATAAGAGGTTCCTCCGTACAGTGTTACATACCGATCAGGTCGAACTGTTCAAACGAAACAGTCAACTCGTGATCCTTGGCGGGGTTTGCATACTTGACCTCGACAGCCTTTTTGCTCTGGCTGTAATACCAGCCCTCGGCAGCGGCGTCGAACTTGCGGCGGTTGAGGAAGTGCTCGATCTTGCGGCCATCCAGCGTGACCCAGAAGGGGCTCTTTTCCTTGGCGATCATCTCCACCTTGATGGTCTCCACGGTGTCCTTGTAGCTGCCCTCGGAGGCAAAGTTCATGGTCACCCGCTCGCCTGCGGTGGTGGTGATGGTGGTCTTGCGGTACACGCCGCTCTTGAAATCGTTGGTGATGCCGTCGTCATCGTACAGGGTCGTGGTGGTGGTGCCCTTGGGTGCTACGATGAGGTGCAGGGCGGTGGTGTGGTCGCCCTCCATGGTCATCAGCTGGTTGTCCGCCATGGCAATGACTGCGCCCTCACGGACGAACATGGGGATGGTAGCCATGGTGACCGGCACCTCGATGGTCTGGCCGCCCTCGTAGCAGCGGAACTTATCGTTCCAGTCGTACCACTTGCAGCCTGCGGGCAGATAGACGGTGCGGGTCTTGGCACCCTCTTCCAGAACGTTAGCCACCAGAATATCCCGGCCGAACAGGAACTCGAAGCTCTCCTCCCATGCCTTGGGGTCGTTCTGGAAGTCGTAGACCAGAGCGCGCATGATGGGCGCACCGGTCTGGCTGGCCTCGTACTCGGCGCTGTAAAGATAGGGAGTAAAGCGGTAACGCAGCAGGATGGCGTCCCGGATGGTGTCTGCAGACTCCCGGAACATCCACGGCTCGGTGACGGTGTTATCGTTGGAGGCGGAGTGGATGGAGAAGCGAGCCTGGAAGATGCCGTTCTGCACCCAGCGCACGAACAGCTCCTCGGTGGGTGCGGGACCGGCAAAGCCGCCGATGTCTGCGCCCTCGTTGGGCTGGCCGGACAGACCCATGCCGGTGATGATGGGGATATTGTACTTCAGGCTCTTCCAGCTGGTGTAGTTGTCGCCGCACCAGGTCTGGGCGTAGCGCTGGATACCGGCGCTGCCGCTGCGGCAGACCATGTAGGGGCGTGCCTTGGCGTTGTGCTCCACCACGGCATCGGCACCCACCTTGCACATCAGGGTGCTCATAAGGGGCTTCAGCTGGCCGATGGTGCCGCCCTTGCCGTCAAAATCGCAGGTGCAGTCCTTGTCCATCAGGCTGTCGTACTCGCAGTTGTCGTTCCAGACGGAATCGGTGCCCACGGCGATGATGGACTCGGTGAGGTACTTTTTCCAGGCTGCACGGCCTTCGGGCTTGGTGAAGTCCCAGAATGCGCCGTCGCCGCCCCACCATTTGCCGACACCGTAGGTCTCAGGGTTCTTGCTGTCCTTCACGAATACGTCATCTGCGTTGAACTCGTCGAAACGGGGGTTGCACCGCAGGACTCCCGGCTTGACGTTGGGCACGTTCTGGGCCTGCTTTTCGTTCATGGGGTGGAAGTAGGCGCTGGGATCCTTGAAGCGGTCGGTGTTCCATGTAAAGACGCAGCGCTTGTTGTTCTGGCTGGTATAGCCGCTGGACAGGTGGAAGCCATCGATGGGGAAGCCCTCTTCCTTGATGGTGTCGATAAAGCCCAGCACGGCGTCATCGCTGTCCTTTTCCAGTTCGGGGTAGTACATGCTGGAGCCCTGATAGCCCAGTGCACGCTTGGGCAGCAGTGCCGGACGACCGGTCAGCAGGGTGTAGTTGTCCACGATGCGGGCAATGGTGTCGCCGCCGATCAGGAAGCAGTCCAGATCGCCGCCGTCTGCCTGAAAATAGGTGTAGCGGGGCCAGTAGTTGCTCTTTTCGCAGCCCATGTTGAACACGGACTCGTAGAAGTTGTGGTAGAACACGCCCACCGCCTTGTGGGTGTCACGGTCCAGACGGATGTAGAAGGGGATGTGCTTGTAGAGGGTATCCATCTTCTCGGCGTCGTAGCCCATGGCGTCGGTGGCGCGCTCCCGCTGGAAGGTCTTGTTCTTATCCAGCAGGCCGGTCTTTTCGCCAAAGCCGTAGAAGCAGTCGTCCTCCTTCATCCGGCTGTAAGCCACCACGCGGTTGTTGGAATCCTTGACGAAGGGGTTGCCGGGCAGGGTGCTGTACAGCTCGGAGCCATCGGCAGCCAGCAGCTTGAAGTTGATGGGGTCCTTGTCCACCACCAGCGTCACCTTGCCGGTGGCAAAGGTGAGAGTGCTGTTATCCTCGGTGACCTGTGCGGCGAAAGGCTCCACACGGGTGCGCTCACCCTTGAACAGCTCGTCCATCCGATCCTCCCATGCGGTGGTCATCAGGACGTAGGACTCCTCTGCCAGCTCATGGTCAAAGCTTGCGCGGACGCGGACGATCTCATCGGTCACAAAGCAGACCTTGATATCAGCGTTATCAGTATGCAGCAGGAAAGCGCCGTCTTTGCGCTCCATGCCGGTAAAACGGGAGCAGATCTCCATAGTTTTCATTCCTCTCGTTGGATTTTGATAAAAAATGCCCCCATTCCCCCTCAGATGCAGGATATCTTCAGAGAAATGGGGGCAACGTATTCGTTGCTTTACCCGGAACAGTCAGGGCTTAGAACGTCCAGCCAAGGCTGGGCACCAGACCGCACAGGTACGGGACACACAGCGCAATGGCAGGGATGAAGGTGACAAGGAACAGTGCCACGACCATGGCGGCGAACAGCGGCACGATATACTTGGTAACGCCTTCGATCTTGACCTTGCCGACACCGCAGCCCACGAACAGGCAGGAACCGACCGGCGGGGTGACCGAGCCGATGCCCAGATTCATGATGAGCATGATGCCGAACTGCACATCGCTCATGCCGATGCTGCGGGTGATGGGCAGGAAGATGGGGGTGAAGATCAAGACAGCCGGGGTCAGATCCAGGAACATACCCATGACCAGCAGGAACACGTTCATGATCAGCAGGATGACGTAGCGGTTGCTGGAAACGCTCATCAGCGCGTTGCTGATAGCGGCAGGGATGCCGGAGTAACTCATGACGTAGGACATGATGGAGGAAGCGGCGATCAGGAACAGGATGGTAGCGCTGCTCTCCATGGTGTCTGCCAGCAGATTGTAGAAGCTCTTGAAGGTCATCTCCTTGTACAGGATGGACAGCAGGCCGCAGTACAGGCAAAGCACCACACCGGCCTCGGTGGCGGTGAAGAAGCCTGCCAGAATGCCGCCCATGACGATGATGACGGCCAGCAGAGAGGGCACTGCATCAATGATGATCTTGACGGCGGGGTCGGGATCCTTGACGGCGGAGGACTTATAGCCTTTCTTGACGGCGATGAACACAGCCAGACCAGCCACGCACAGACCCATCAGGATGCCGGGCAGGTAGCCGCCCATGAACAGAGCAGCCACAGAGACGCCGCCGGCGGTGATGGAGTAAAGGATCAGCGGGCCGGACGGGGGGATCAGGATGCCGGTGGGGGCAGAGCAGATGTTGACGGCTGCGGAGTAGTTGGGGTCGTAACCCTCATCCAGCTCCAGAGGAGCCATGATGGAGCCCATTGCGGAAGTAGCCGCCACGGAAGAACCGGAAACGGCACCGAAGAACATGTTTGCCAGAACGTTGGTGGCAGCCAGATAGCCGGGCATCTTGCCCACAGCCAGACGTGCCAGACGGACAAGGCGCTTTGCAATGCCGCCCTTGTTCATGATGTTGCCGCCCAGAGAGAAGAAGGGCAATGCCAGCAGAGAGAAGGAGTCAATGCCCGAGAAGCAGCGCTGTGCGGCGGTCAGGGCAAAAATTGCGGGGTCCATGCTGAACAGTGCCGTGAAGATGGATGCAATGCCGATGCCTGCCGAGATGGGCACACCGGCCAGCAGCATGACAAAGAAGGAACCGAACAGCAGTAACGTAGCCTGTGCAACCATTATGCGTTTTCTCCTTTCTTTTCCTTACGCTCCGCGAAGAGCTGTACATACTTCAGCGCGCGAGCCAGAATGATGAACACGCCGGAGATCGGCAGGATGGAATACAGGAACTTGAAGGGGATGCGCATGACCGAGGAAACGTTGGTGGCGTTTGCAGTCAGCTTCCAGCCGCCGTAAACAAAGACGTAGCCCACAAAGAACACGATGGCGGCCTCGATGAACACGCTGAGCACAACGTTGAACGCACCCTTTGCGCGGCCCTTGACCAGATCCAGTGCCAGATGCTTATCCTTGTAGAAGCAGTAGGCAGAACCGATCATGGAAGCCCAGATCAGGACATAGCGCAGAAACTCGTCCGTTACAGTGGAGGGGTTGCGCAGGATCCAGCGGGTAAAGATCTGCCAAGTGCCGCCTGCCAGCAGGGCGAACATTGCCACTGCCATGAGGAAGCGCATGACATTATCCAGAATTTTATCCAGTTTTTTCACAAGATCATCTCCTTGAACTCATTCCCTCCCGCGCAGCTGCGGGCAGCACCGTGCGCTGCCCGCAGCTTGGGAGATAAGAATGGAAAGCAATGCGTTGGCGTTTAGGCCATTGCGCGGATCTCTTCCACGACCGCGTAGGTGGTGGGGTTAGAGGTCTTGAGGTTGTCGTAGATGGGCTGCACAGCGGCCTGGAATGCGGCGATGTCCACATCCTTGACCAGCTCGACGCCGTTCTGGTTCACAGCCTTGTCCAGCACCTCGTCCTCGAACTTCTTCCAGGCGTCCTTGTACTCCTCGGTAGCGGTAGCAGCGCACTCGGCCACGATGGACTTCTGCTCGTCAGAGAACTTGTTCCACACGCTGGAAGCGATGATCACCATATCGGGGATGCGGGTGTGCTCGTCGAAGCAGTAGTACTTGGTCACGTCGCCATGGTCGCGCAGTGCGGTGACGTTGTTCTCGGCACCGTCGATGACGCCCTGCTGCATACCGGTGTAGATATCGCTGTAACCCATAACGGTAGCGGAGCCGCCCAGGCAGTTCATCATGTCGATAGCCATCTGGCTGTCCATGGTGCGGATCTTCAGACCCTTCAGGTCAGCCGGGGTGCGGATGGCGGTAGCCTTGGTGTAGAAGGAGCGTGCGCCGGAATCCAGCATAGATAATGTCCTTACGGAAGCGCAGGCGCGGATGGGGCTGAGCAACACCCGGCTTCTGGTCGCATGGTACACGAACTGGGAAAACAAGCAGTCTGTGGTGCACTCCCACCCGTATCACGAGTTGGTGCTCCCCATCGGCGGCAGCACGGTGCGCTACTCGGTGGACGGCAGCGTGTATCTGGTCCATGTGGGGGAGCTGGTCTACTTTCCCTCTCAGGTCTACCACTCCGGCAACTTCAATATCGATGATGCCCAGTCGGATCGTCTGGTCATCCAGATCGACGATGCCCTCTGGCAGGCCACCCGTCGCCGCGTGAACCTGAAAAATGCAGACTGGATGCACGAGCTCACCGTGCTGGACAGCGAGGCCTGCCGCAAGTGGGACTTCAAGGGGCTTTTTATCCGCATGGCGCAAAGTCAGGAACTGTCGGACTCCATCCGGGATATCGTTTTTGAGGCGCAGGTCGCTGAGATGCTGCTGCTCATCACGCAGGCCACCGGCAGCGGACAGACCGCTGCCCCCAGCAGCACCAGTGTACTGGTTGCGCGCGCGGTGGCCTACCTGCAGGCGCATTATCAGGACCCGACCCTTACCACCGCGCAGCTGGCGCAGGAGCTTTACGCCAGCCGGGAGCACCTTTCCCGCGCGTTCAAGGAGTGCACCATGGAGAGCATCCACAACTACCTGACCTATCTGCGGATGCAGCACTGCCGCAAGGCGCTGGAGGAGGGGGTATCCGTCCTGAACGCCTGCACCGAGAGCGGCTTCCCGGATTACAGCAGCTTCCTGAAAACCTTCCGCCGCCTGTACGGCATCACCCCCGCCGAATACCGCACACAGCACAGGATGCAGTAGGCTTACCGCTGCGCCTGTTTTTCTTCGCGTGTATGCAGAAAAGGCCGGACCCCTTTGAATGGGTCCGGCCTTTTCCGTGCCTTGGTTGTATCTTGTGCAAAGTTACGGTAGATCTTCAGTCCCATCGGTGCCCGGATGGTGCCGAGAGGGGAGATGGAACAGTATCTTTCGCCGGGGTGTGACCACGGCAGACCTATCAGCAGGTCTCAGGATGAAGCAGTGCTTCCACCAGATCCATGTTCTTGGAAACGTCATTGCGCGTGCTTGCATAAAGCATCGTTGCTACGATCAGGCGATCCATCATGCGCGCCAGATAGACCCGGCCGATGCCCTTCAGACCTGCTTGCTCAAAAATACTCAGCAGGTCGTTGAGCGCCTTGACCATGTGCTCCGTCTGTTCCTTCGGATCGCTGCTGCTGTCGATCTTTGCGATCTCCCGGAGGAGCCTTCCAGACTTCATCGTGAACAGGTCTGCGTCCGGGTCCTCCTCATGCTCCTTTTCATATTCGACCAGCTTTTCCCAGCTTTCTTCGTTGAATCTGGCTGCAAGGATCATAAACCAGCCAAGCAGCAGGATGCCGTCATGATCCAGTACGCGGTTCGTGGGTTCTGCGCCATGCAGCGGTCTCAGCGTCTGGCTCACCTCATTCGGGAGAGACCGCAAGCGTCCATTCAGATACGCCCGGAGCCTTTCCTCCATTGCAGCACCTTCCCGTTCCATGTGCTCCTCGTTGTTGTCATTCACACGGGTGCCCACATAGGCATACATCTCATTAAACAGCGCGGCAAGTTCCTCCGGCAAGCCATCCTTCGTCAGCACATACGGAGGGACTTTCGGGAAGAGGATCACCAGTGCCTGCAGCAGCCCCCTGAGCGCCAAGCTTGCCGTGCGCGTATACTCCCGCGTGTAATTGCTGGTATAATGCCCGGACAGCGGGTCCGTTCCGTCCGCATCCATAAGCGTTGCCTGGTCAAGCGAGTCGGCATTCTTCACCAGTTCTTCTACCAGCTTTGCATTGAAGGCACTATCACCAGCCCGGCTCTCCTCCGTATCCGGGACGGTATCGACCATGCGGAGGAGCGCCTGCGTGCCGGCGCTCTCCGTGCCCGCAGCAGCGTTCCGGGTGCCATTGGTCTGGCGCAAAAAGCCCTTGAGCACCTCCATCATATCCCGCCATGTAAGGTTGTCGCGGTAGTGCCTGCGCATTGCCAGAAATACAGCGTCCAGCAGATTATGCGGGTTCCAGTTCTGGTTGTAGAGCATGAACAGCCGCTCGACCTCTTCATCCGTCAGGTGAAAAACCGTCGCCATTTTGTAGATTTCGCTCTTCGAGCCAACACGGCTTTCCGTATAACCGCGGTTCAGCACCGTGCCCCATGCCGCATCATGCAGAGGGCCAATATTCGGCGCTTCTTCCAGCCGCCGGGCAACTTGACGGCGGACCGCTGCCGACCATCCCCTCGAATGGTCCAGCTGCTTGAGATCCGGGCAGTCCAGACCTTCCAAAATTTCAGGATAATGGGTCTGCAATGCGCGGCAGACGCAGAAGCCGGGCGTCATCACCGTTCTCCAATCCGTCAGCGTTTCCAGCAGATTTTCTGCATTCATCAGCACCGCGTTTTCGTTATCCCGCGTCTGTTCGATCCACTCGTTCAGCTGCCGCTCCGATTCGCGCGTTTGGGGCATCATGTTGTCTTCCATTTTGTTGACCTCCTCTGAATTTCTGGCTGAAGGGTATAGTCTCCCCATTCAACTGCCCTTATTATAGCACATCTTTTATATCTGGTCTCAAAAATCTCAAATAACCTAAAAGCCTTCCGACATTTTTTCGGGCAGCATCTCTTTTGTATGCTAATCTGGTATCGTTCCCAAGGAACGCTCGTGATCCCAGACCATTCAAAAGGAGGCTGCTTTATGCCCGATCTCGAAAAAAGCCACGATAAAATGTCCGAAAATTTCTCGAAAATGACCCCTGCCATGCGGCGTCATCTGACCATGCACCTGTCGTATCTTCAGTCCGACTGCAAAAAGGACGCACTGGACGACCCGCTTTTTCACCTGAACGTCAT
>ENA-ORIC01003037-ORIC01003037.1-human-gut-metagenome-genome-assembly--contig:-NODE-3037-length-12312-cov-2.952677_pt1 | contig 12312 bp, 10 predicted proteins | sample MGYA00243023_ERZ508732 | MGnify/ENA primary metagenome ERZ508732 (study PRJEB26277, sample SAMN04329767) | human gut metagenome | biome: human-associated habitat | host: Homo sapiens | place: USA...
GGCGCCGAGCATTTGCGCTGTTTCACGGAGAAAGGCGTAGCGCAGGTCGCGCGCAGCTTCCTCTTCCGATTTGCCGGTTGCGCGCGCGTGGGCACGCACGTCACCGGTGCCCAGATAGAAGGGAATGTCCTCTTTTTCGCACCACGCGCGGACGAAGCCTTCGTCACGCGCAGCCTCTTCGCCGCGAAGCTGGTGGTTGAAGTGCGCACAGGAGACGTCATACCCCTCCCCGCGCAGAAAATGCAGTAAACACATCGAGTCCAAACCACCGGACACGGCGGCGAGCACGGGCCGGTTCTTGTCGAGATAGCGCGCGCAGAGTGCTTCCGCGCGCGGCAGCTCAGTCCTCTTCATGCCGGTAGTCGAGCGACGAGAACGTCGTATACTGCGGCGACCAGGCGAGCTCGACCTTGCCGGTTTCGCCGTGGCGGTTCTTGGCGATGATGCACTCGGCGATGTTGCGCTTTTCCGAGTCCTCGTTATAGTAGTCATCCCGGTATAGGAAAATGACGATGTCGGCATACTGCTCAATGGCGCCGGATTCTATCAAATCGGAGAGCTCGCGCTTTTCGTTCGCACGCGAGAGCTGGGAAAGACACAGCACGGGAACCTGAAGCTCCTTTGCCATGATCTTGAGCATACGGGAAATATCGCTGACCACCTGCTGGCGGCTCTCGCCGCTGTAGCCCTTCGTGCCGGAGGACGCCATCAATTGCAAGTAGTCGATGACCACCAAACCTAAATTGTCGATACGGCGGCACTTGGCGTTCATGTCCGCAACGGTGAGCAGCGGATTGTCGTCAATGAGAATGTCAAGCCCCGAGAGGACAGATGCGGCGTTTGCGATGTTGACCCAGTCCTGCTCACGCAGGTTGCCCGTCACGAGACGCTGGTTCTCGACCGTCGCCTGATTCGATAAGATACGCGTCACGAGCTGCTCGCGCGACATTTCGAGCGAGAACACGGCCACGGCCTGCCCGCTTGAGCGCGCGACATTCAGCGCAAGGTTCAGCGCCATACTCGTTTTACCCATACCGGGACGTGCGGCCAGCAGCACAAGGTCCGATCTGTTGAGACCATTCATCTTGTCGTCCAGTACGCCAAAGCCCGTGGGGAGGCCGGGCAGCGTTTTGCCGCCGTTGGCGCTCAGCTCGCTCAGATGGTCGAGAACGCCCTGCAAAACAACCCCGATGCTCGCCATGCTCTGCGCGCTGCGCCCGCGGCGCACGGCGTAAATTTTCTGCTCCGCCGCGTCGAGCACGCTGGACGCGCCGCCTGTGCCGTCCTGCACCATGGTGGAAATTTCCCCCGCCACGGTATAGAGCGCGCGCAGCAGCGCCTTGTCGCGTACGATGCCGACGTATTCCATCACGTTTGCGCTCGTGGGCGTCACGTCCATCAGTTGGGCGAGGTACGGGCGCGTCGTGCTTTCCTCATAGGTGCCGTTTTTCTCCATCTCGCCCGCGACGGTCACGCCGTCGATGGGCTTGGAGTAGACGAACATGGAGTAGATCGTCTCGAAGATCTCGCGGTTCTGCTTTAAGTAGAAATCATCGGGACGGAGCTGCTCCATCACGTCCTTGACGCAGTTTGCGTCGATGAGCATCGAGCCGAGCACGGACTGCTCGGCCTCGAGCGAATGAGGCATCTGCCGGTAGAAGATATCTTCCACGAGAAGACCTCCTTAATTGCGTAATCTTGCGCCTTACTCCTCGCTCACGCTGACGGAGAACCTGGCGCTCACTTCGTAGCCGAGCTTGGCCTTGACCTCGTAGGTGCCGAAGGCCTTGATGGGCTCGTCGAGCACGATCTTCTGCTTGGGCACGTCGAGCTGGAACTGGCTCGCAAGGCCCTCGGAAATTTCCTTGCTCGTGATAGCACCGAAGAGCTTGCCCTCCTTGCCGCCCTTGGCCGTGAGCTTGACGGTCACGTTCTTGAGCTTGCCGCCCATTTCGACGGCGGCCTGACGGTTCGCGGCCTCCTCGGCGCGGCGGGCCTTCTCCTTCAGGTTCATGGTGTTGATGGCGTCAGCCGTGGCGAGCACGGCGAGCTTACGGGGCAGCAGGAAGTTTCTTGCATAGCCCTCGGCTGCGTCGATGAGCTGGCCCTTTTTGCCCTGACCTCTCACATCCTGCGTTAAAATGACTTTCATATCTGTTTCCTCCTTGTGGGGTGATTTACGTTGTGGGGAAGAGCGTCACTCTTCCATATATTCGTCGATGGCGTTGAGCAGACGCGCCCGCACCTCGTCGACGCTGGCATCGGCCACCTGGCCGCCGGCGGTAGTAGAGTTGCCGCCGCCGCCGAGTTTTTCCATAATGAACTGCACGTTGATCTCGCCGAGCGAGCGCGCGGAAAGATTCACGCCCGTGCCCAGCTTGAATAAAACGAACGAGGCATGGATGCCCGAAAGCGTCAGAAGCTCGTCGGCTGCCTTGGCCGCCGTCACGCGGTCGATCTCCTTTTCGACCGCCGCGACCGCAATATCGCCGTGGACGAGCTCCGCATGCCGGCAAGGTCGCTCTGGAAGAGGCGCTGTACATCCGAGGTGTCCGCGCCCGCGCGGCGCAGGAACGCGGCGGCCTCAAACGTGCGCCCACCGGTGCGCATCGTGAAGTTCTTCGTGTCGAGCACGATGCCCGCGAGCAGCGCCTCGGACTCCGCGCGAAGTAAATCGGTCGGGTCGGCGAGGTATTGCAGCAGCTCCGTCACGAGCTCGGACGCGCTCGAGGCGTAGGGCTCGTGGAAGTTGAGCGCGGCGGATTCGATATAATTCGCGGCTCTTCTGTGGTGGTCGATGACCGCCACGCGGTTGCACGCATCAAGCAGCTGCTCGGATTCGACAAGGTCGGGGCGGTTCGTGTCCACCACGACGAGCAGCGCACCCGGCTGGGCGGAGATGAACGCGTCGTTGCCGGAGATAAAGGCGTCCTTGTATTCCGGAAGAGCCGCAAGCTTACTGAGCAGCGGCTTTGCGACGTTGTCCTCCATGTCGATGACGATCTGCGCCTTTTTGCCGCGCTTGCGCGCGATGCAGCAGATGCCGGCCGCTGCGCCGACCACATCCATGTCCGCGTGCGCGTGGCCCATGACGAAGATCTGGCCTGCGTCGGAAATGAGCTCGCCGAGGGCGTTGGCCATCACGCGGGATTTGACCTTCGTGCGCTTTTCGGGGGACTTGGCCTTGCCGCCGTAGAATTCAAAGTCAAGGCGGTTGCGCACGACGACCTGGTCGCCGCCGCGCGAGAGCGCCATTTCGATCGAGAGCATGGCGTTCTGATAGAGCGTTTCGTAGTCATCCACGTCCTTGCCCACGCCGATCGAGAGCGTTGCGGCGACGCCGTCCTCAGTGACGACGCTTCGCACCGCGTCGAGCACGGAGAATTTACCCTCAAGCAGCTTTTGATACTCCTGCTCGGTCGTGACGAGCACGTAGCGGTTACGATCGAATTTGCGCAGCAGGCTGTGCGAATCCTTGAGCCATGTGCTGATCTTTTCGTCGATGGCGGCGAGCACCGCGCTGCGCGACGCCTCGCTGCCAGCCTTCATCAGCTCTTCGTAGTTGTCGATCACGATGACCGAGACGATGGGGCGGCGGCTCTCGTTCTCCTCGCGCAGCGAGTCCTGCTCGGTCACGTCCGTCCAGTACGTTGTGGCAAGAAGGCTCTGTCCGCCGCGGCGGGAGGAGGGATGGCTCAGATTGCCGAACACGCGGAAGTGGCGCCCGCCCATCACCACCGTTTCGGGGCACTCGCTTTTGCCCTCGAGCAGCCAGTGTGTCGGAAAATCGGGGAGAATATCGTCGATGCGGTTGTCAAAGATATCCTCGCGCACGCCGGTGAGCTGCATGAAGCTGTCATTGCTCCATAGGATCTCCTGCGTGTCGGGGCGAAAGACCATCATCGCGAACGGGGCCGAGAGCATCGAGGCCTTGTCGGCGGTGGTCATGTCGTCGGTCACGTCGTCGATGTACTGGCGGATGCCCTCGCGGCGCTTCTGCGCCGTGTGGCGGAAGTACCACCAGAGAAACGCCATCGCCGCAGCCTCGCAGATCGCGAGCGGGATGCTCACGCGCACCGTGACGGCGGCAAAGAGAAAGCCGACAAGAAAGTAGAGCCGGAAGCTGGGGTCTACCAGTTTGCTGATCTTTTTGTTCCGCATAATGAAGCTGCCCTCCCGTTATGATCGACATTACTGCGGCAAACCGCGGGAATAATCCATTTCATTATAACACGGCGGGGCGGGCGGATACAATATCAATATTTTATTTTTCGGCGTCGACAAAAAATGTGGTATACTTTTGGTGGAAAACGTGCTATACTATCCCGTAATAGCGGATGGCCGCGCTGGAAAAATACGCGCAAGAGCCTCCGCGACAACGGGTTTTGACCGCATTTTCGCGGTTCTCATAGAAAGTCCATAGGGAACCAAAAGGCGCCGCAGGTGCGATCGCTTCGTGAAGCAGGGCGAAGTGAGAGTACGGACGTCTCCAATGCTTTGCGCTTTTTGGCCCGGACGCACATGACAAAATCAAAACAAATCTATCGTTATTCTATTGTGAAACGAATCAAAAGGAGTTGAACCAGCATTGGCTGAACAGTTAAAAATCATCCCCCTCGGCGGTCTCAATGAGATCGGCAAGAATATGACCGTTTACGAATACGGCGGCGAGATCATCGTGGTCGACTGCGGCATGGCGTTCCCCGGCGACGACATGTACGGCATCGACTGCGTCATCCCCGACGTGAGCTATCTTGTCAAGCACAAGAACCGCATCCGCGGTATGTTCATCACCCACGGGCACGAGGACCACATCGGCGCCGTGCCCTACATCCTCAAAAAGGTGAATATTCCCATCTACTGCACGCGCCTGACCGCGGGCCTCATCCGCTTAAAGCTCGAAGAGCACGGCCTTCTCAAATCGACGAAGATCGTCACGGTGGAAAGCGGCATGACCGTCAAGGCCGGCAAGTTCAGCGTGGAGTTCATCCACGTGAACCACTCCATCGCGGACTCTGTCGCGTTTGCCATCCACACAGGCCTTGGCACCGTTGTCCACACGGGCGACTTCAAGATCGACTCGACGCCCATCGACGGCGAGGTCATCGACCTTGCCCGCTTCGGCGAGCTTGGCAAGCAGGGCGTTTTGGCGCTGCTCGCGGATTCGACGAACGTCGAGCGCCCGGGCTACACGATGAGTGAGCGCACGGTGGGCAGGACCTTTAACCGCCTGTTCCAGGGCTGCAAACAGCGCATCATCGTCACGACGTTCGCCTCCAACGTCCACCGCATCCAGCAGATCATGGACGCCGCGGCGGAGTGCGGGCGCAAGGTCGCCGTCACGGGCCGCAGCATGGAAAACGTGACAAAAGTCGCCATGGACCTCGGCTACATGAAGCCGCCGAAAAACACCGTGGTCGACATCAACAAGATCAAGTCGATGCCGCTGGAAAAGCAGGTCATCGTCACCACCGGCTCGCAGGGCGAGGAGATGTCCGCCCTGTACCGCATGGCGTTCTCCCAGCACAAGCAGATCGAGGTCGGCCCCGGCGACCGCGTCATCATTTCGGCGAGCGCCATCCCCGGCAACGAGAACACCGTCTCGCGTGTCATCAACGAGCTCTTCCGCAAGGGCGTTGAGGTCATCTACGACCGCGCGGACATGCTGCACGTTTCGGGCCATGCGTGCCAGGAGGAGCTCAAGATCATCCACGCGCTGACAAAGCCCAAGTATTTCATCCCCGTGCACGGCGAGCAGCGCATGCTCCAGCTGCACAAGGATCTCGCTCTCCAGATGGGCATGGACCGCAAGAATATTGTGATTTGCGACAACGGCGACGCCGTCGAGATCGGCGCGCGCTCGATGAAGTGCGTGCCCGGTTATGCGCCCGCGGGCGAGGTGTTTGTCGACGGCTACGGCGTCGGCGACGTCGGCGCGGTCGTGCTGCGCGACCGCAAGCATCTGGCGGAAGACGGCATGGTCGTCGTCGTGCTGCCGATCTCCGCGCAGAACGGCGACCTTCTGGCCGAGCCGGAGATCATCACGCGCGGCTTTATCTACGTCAAGGATTCCGAGGAGCTGCTGCAAGACCTCAGAAACCTCACGATGTCCACAGCGGAGGCCTATCGCGGCAAGCGCGGGCGCGACCTGAACGAACTCAAGGGCGCGATCCGCAGCGCGGTGAGCAACTATCTTTTTAAGGCGACCAAGCGCAGCCCCATGGTGCTGCCGGTCATCACGAGGCTTTAAGCCTTCCAAAAAGCGGCGAAGGTCTGCGACATATTGAAAGGGGCAGGGAGTGCAAATTTTGCATTCCCTGCCCCTTTTTTCTATTGACAGACTGCGCGCGGTGTGATAGTTTATCGGTAGACGATATATCGGCTACCGTTATAACGCTGGCCGAGGAAAGAAGGATACCACATGGGAACGACGGCGCTGACCGAAGCGGTCTTTTACATTTTGCTTTCGCTGGATACGCCGCTGCACGGCTACGGCATCATGCAGAACGTCGAGCGCTTGAGCGGCGGGCGCGTGCGGCTCGCCGCGGGCACGCTCTACGGCGCGCTCGCGACGCTGACCGAGCGCGGCTGGATCGTCTCGCTCGGCGACGAGAGCGAGGGACGCAAAAAGGAGTATCAGATCACGCCCGCGGGCCGCGAGGCCGTGCGCGCGGAGCTGCGAAGACTGCATGAGCTGACGCAAAACGGCGACAAGCTGACAAGCGAATGGAACTGAGAGGGGAGGTCGCACAATGCTGAAACAAAAATTCTGCCTCTGGTGGATCTGGTATCTGCTGTTTGACAACGCGCGTTTTCAGCGCTGGCTCGCATGGCACCGCAGGCGCGGGTGGGAACTGGCGCACGTCGGCGGGCTGTTTTTCCACTTTACGCGCGGCGACGGCACGGATTACCGCTACTATGTGCAGGTGATGAAGGACTTCCCGTGGACGGAGCAGGGCAGGGCCTATATTGCGGGCGTGGAGGAGCTGGGCGTCACCTATCTTGGCTGCTTTCTGCACCGCGCGTACTTCCGCTGGGTGGATGACGGCAGGCCGGAGGAGATGTTTTCCGACCTTGCGTCGCAGGCGCAGGAGGCAAGGTGCGTGCGCAGTGCGCAGATTTTTGCGGCGGCGCTGTGCGCGCTCGGCGCGGCGATGCAATTTTATACTGCGTGGGAGTATCTGTACGCGGCGCAAATTTATGAAGAGCTCTATGCCGAGCTGATCGCCGCGGGCGGGCCGAGCGTTGTGGCGGCCTGGATGCCGCGGATCGCGCTGGAGGCAGTGCTCGGCCTTTCGTGGCTCGCCCTCGCCGTATGGGGCGCGAGCGCAGCCGTGCGCACGCACAAAAAGTGGAAGAAGATCAAAGACGAGCAGTGTATCTGCGAGTGAAAGGAGAATCGCCATGGTCAAGGACAAGAAGGTGCTGCCGCATTTGTCAAGCTATGCCAACGATCCCGAGCGGATCGAGGAGCAGGCAAACCGAATGGCAAAAGAGGGCTGGATTCTTGAAAAGTTCGGCTCGCTGTTTTCCACCTATCGACGCGGAAAGGCGGGCGAGTACGAATATCGCGTGCAGGTGAAGGAAGCGGGGATAGACCGTCTTACCTACATCGCAGAGCTTACAGAGTTTGGCATTGAAGAGGTCGGCGGCGTGGGAGACCTGCTCGTTCTGCGCAAGAAGGCGGACGGCACGCCTTTTGATCTGTACTCAGACCTCGATTCCCGCATCGCCCAGCAGAAAAAAGCCGTGCGCTACCTGCGCGCAGGTCTGCTGCTGAGCCTTGGCTGGATGAGCATCACGCTGATGAATATTCTAATGACGCTGATGAATGCGAACGTGATCGGCAAGTATGCGGGTATGGCCGCCATAAGCTTCCGCTCGTCGCAGGTATTTCTCCTTGCGGCGTCGGCACTGCTCCTGCCCATTTGCATCGTGGGGATTGTCGACTGCCCGCGGGGACTGCGCCGCGCGAAACAGAAGATCGCGGCGCTCGAAGCCGAGCGCGTGATTCAGGAATGAAAGGAGAGCAGAAATGGCAGAGACGATGACGAAGAAGTGGAACAGAGCACCGCTTGCCCCCGAGCGGGTGGAAGAGATGGAGCGCTATCTCAACAAGATGTCCCACGAGGGCTGGCAGTGCTGCGAGATCGTGCGCGATGAGCTGCGCTTTGTGCGCGGGGAACAGGACGAGTACATCTACCGCGTACAATACTTTTACGAATCGCGCGACGGCGAGAAGAAAGACTATCTGCGCACGCTCGGCGAGACGGGCGCGGCGCTGGTGGGCGAGTACGGCGAGGTGCTGATCCTGCGCAAAAAGACGGCGGACGGCGCGTTCGAGCTGTACTCTGACTTGGACTCCAAGATCGCGGCGCTGGAAAAGCGGCGCTCGCATTACCGCAGCGGGATGCTCGGCGCGCTGGTGCTGGTGCTGTTAAGCGGGAGACATGCTTACAAGGCAATCTCGCAGTACGGCTTTTCAAGCTGGCTGGACACACAGCTTGATTCACCTGTGTATATGGTGCTGACTATTCTGATCGTGGCGGGACTGTTGGCGGGCGGTATTGCCGGTATGATTTCCGTGCGGCGCGAGGGGAAAAAGATCGAAGAGCTGAAGCGCAGGCGCATGATCGAGGAATAAGCCCCGCTTGCAAATCCCTTTGATCCGTTGTAGAATAGCCCTGCGAAAGAACAAACACGCGGGAGGAAAGCCGACATGATCCAGGATATCGAGCCGAAACATCTTTACAACGAGTGGAAAAAGAACGCCGTGCCGAAAAAGAGCAGCGCCGTGGTGCAGTTCCGCGGGCAGGACCTTTTGTGCCGCATCGACGACAACGGCCTCAAGTTTCCATCGCGTGCGCAGTTTACCGAGCCCGACGAGGCGTTCACCTATCTTTTTGAGCTCGACGGGCGGGAGTATTACCTGCTTTTTGACGAAAATGAGCGCGCGATCGCTCTTGTTGTCATCGACGAATACAGAGACAGCGACAATATCGTCTTCATTTTCGAAAACGGAAAGTGCGTGCGCGTCCCGGCGGTGTCATATCAGACGAAAACCAACCGCAAAAAGCTCACTGCGGCGTTCTCCGACGCGTCCCCTGCGGTCGCGATTCTGCACGAAACCGAGCCGTTCGACATCATTTTTGCAAACGATCAGAAAAAGTCCGTCATTTTGACGAGTGATATAATCCCTGTCAAAACGACGAGATCATCGGCGGGAGTGCAGGTCGTCAACCTCAAAAAGAATCAGAAACTCGTCGCCGCGGTGCGTGCGGACCGGAGCAAGATCGCAAATTATGACAAACTGCACAAAGACAAGATTCCGGCAACGCCGTCCGTCATAGATGATAAGTCGTATAATAGCTCGTTTAATTTACAATAATTTAACATTCAGGAGTACAAATGAACTTCAATCGAAACTTTCCAATTATAGAAGTCACGCGCAAGGCGCAGGCGGCCCTCGAGGGCGGGCACCCGTGGGTCTACGACGCGGAGGTTCTGAAAATGACGCCTGAGACGTTCGAAAACGGCTCGCTCGTCGACGTCGTCAGCGATAAAGGGCGATATCTCGGGACCGGAATTTTCAGCGAAATGTCCAAAATTCGCGTCCGCATTTTATCGAAAAACGCCAATGACAAATTCGACGACGACTTCTGGCGGCGCAGAATAAAATACGCCTGGGATTACAGGAGGTGCGTGATGGGCAGCGACGTCTCGGCTTGCCGCGTAATTTTTGGTGAAGCTGACCATTTTCCTGGGCTGACAGTCGATCTTTTTAATGATGTTGTGGTTACACAGACGCTCTCGATCGGCATGGAGAAGCTCAAGGACCGCATTTTTCCGCTGATATATGAACAGCTTTCGTCGGACGGCGTGAAGCTGCGCGGGCTCTACGAGCGGAACGACGTCGCGATCCGCAAGCTTGAGGGGCTGGAGGAAGGGAAGGGCTGGTTTGAGTCGATTCCACACGACGGTCCGACCTTTACGGAAATAGTAGAAAATGGCATTATATACAAGGTCGACGTTGAAAACGGTCAAAAAACCGGCTATTTTCTTGACCAGAAGTACAATCGCCGCGCCGTCGGAGTCCTCGCGCGCGGCAAAAAAGTGCTCGACTGCTTCACTCACACCGGCTCGTTCGCGCTCAACGCGGCGATCAGCGGGGCGGAATCGGTGACCGCGGTCGATATTTCGGAAACGGCAATTGACTGCGCACGCGCGAATGCCGAACGAAATAATTTACACAATATTAACTTTGTTTGTGAAAATGTCTTTGATTTGCTTACAGAGCTCAGCGATAATGGTCATAGTGCATATGATTTTATCATTCTCGACCCGCCCGCGTTCACGAAATCGCGCAAGACAGTCGACTCCGCTTATCGCGGCTACAAGGAGATCAATTACCGCGCGATGAAGCTCCTTCCGCGCGGTGGATATCTTGCCACCTGCTCCTGCTCTCACTTCATGGACAATTCAAAATTTGTCAGAATGCTGTTTGACGCCGCCCGCGACGCGAAAGTCGAGCTCAGGCAGATCGAAGTCCGCCAGCAGGCGCCGGACCACCCGATTCTCTGGGGCGTGCCGGAAACGGATTATCTGAAATTCTATATTTTTCAGGTAGTTTGAGCGGTTGATTGTAATATCTTTGTAACTGTTCGTTATATGATAGGTGATTATATTATGAATTTTGTGTTATGGGAAAAGGAAATTCCTTACCTCGACATGGGTGCCGAAACTCCGAACTCGATGACGTTTTACCCGGCGTCCGATCCCAAAAATGACAAACCGCTCCCGTGCGTGCTCGTCTGTCCGGGCGGCGCTTACTCGCACCGCGCCGCGCATGAAGGTGAGCCGATCGCCAGATTCTTCAATAGTAAAGGCATTCACGCGGCGGTCGTTGATTACCGTGTGGCGCCCAATCGTTACCCGGCGCCGCTCGCGGACGCTCAGCGTGCAATCAAGCTGCTGCGCGCTCATTCCACAGAGCTTAACGTCAATCCGAACAAAATTGTGATTTGCGGTTTCTCTGCCGGTGGACATCTTGCCGCATCCGCACTGCTCTTTGACGATGTGTCATGCTTTGGTCACACGCCCGATAAGATCGATAACGAATCCGCCGCGCCGAATGGAGCTATCCTGTGTTACCCTGTTATTTCGATAAAAGAAGACTTCGGGCACACCGGAACCGGCATGAATCTGCTCGGTGAAAAGTACGCGTCCGAGGCGGATTATTTCTCACTTCAGAATCACATTTCTGACAAAACCCCAAAATGCTTTCTCTGGCACACATCGGACGACAGCTGCGTAAATGTTAAAAATAGTCTGATATTTGGTGAATATTTGCGCGACCACAATATTCCGTTTGAAATGCACATTTATCCGCACGGAAGTCACGGTCTCGGTCTCGCCGCCGGCAAACCGGACGTGAGCGAATGGGCGTCGAATGCGGCTGACTGGGTTCTCCGAAACATATGAATCAGTGCAGATCCGCAAATTGTGCATAATAGACAATTTTTGCTGATAAATTTTGTCGCCTGAATTTCAAAAAATCTGCGCAGAATTATTGATTTTTTTCAGAAAATGTGTTATAATGGTTAAAGAAACCGAACAAAGGAGCGACATCGTATGGCGAACCGAATTTCAGCCGGAATCCTCATTATAATACTGATTTTGATGGCGACGTTCTCGCTCGGATGTGGCTCCGACGGTTCGGCGCAGGACGAACCTGACGTCGAAAAGCTGTGTGTGGCGGCTGATGGAATGTCGGATTTTTGGGTGATTCGCAGCGATTTTGCCGATTCCGATGGCGTAAAATCTGCCGTTTCAGTCAGAAAGCGCATTCTCGAGGCGACCGGCGCGGAGCTCGGAATAACGACCGACTGGGAAAAGAACCCGGTCTACGAGCACGAAATCATTGTCGGTAAAACCCTTCGTGAAAATGACGGACTACATATTGACCGTGTGGCGCTCGGCGAGACGGGATATATTATTAAAGAAGAAAACGGCAAAATTTACATCGCCGGCGGCTCGGACAAGGGCACTGCGCTTGGCGTTGAGTATTTCCTTGAAAATTTCGTGTCCGCAGACACCGGAACGGTGGAGATCCCGGTCGGATTTGAGCGGGTCACCTACCATAAATATGATATGTCACTGTATATCGCGGGCAAAAAGCTCGAAAAAGGGCTGACAATCAGTGTTCCGTCAGACACGACACGCGATGTGAACGATGCCGCAGCAAGACTGCGCGACGCGATCTATCAGAAAACCGGCGTCATGGCGGAAATCGTCAGCGACGACCCGGGCGCG
>ENA-ORIC01003038-ORIC01003038.1-human-gut-metagenome-genome-assembly--contig:-NODE-3038-length-12311-cov-3.978584_pt1 | contig 12311 bp, 10 predicted proteins | sample MGYA00243023_ERZ508732 | MGnify/ENA primary metagenome ERZ508732 (study PRJEB26277, sample SAMN04329767) | human gut metagenome | biome: human-associated habitat | host: Homo sapiens | place: USA...
ACTAATGCGCACTTGTATAGCGGCGCATCTTTCGGTTTCATCTGCGTGCGCCCTTGCTCATTTACGATTTGTAAAATCGCGGCGGTCGTACTCGATAAAGCTCGCAATCTGCGCTACTCTCCAAGCGCGTGTAACTTTGGCGCGGAGAAAAGGCGGAAATTAAAATATAACGCTAAGGCGGCAGTCTGCAACGAAACACCCGACGGGTGCTTGCTCATTTACGTTTTGTAAAATCGCGGCGCAAAATCCGCGCTTTCCTTGTTTTGCTCGCTTTTGCAGCGCGTTGTAACCCGGTTGAATTTGAAATGCGAAATATACTAATGTGAAAAAACGGCAGAAAACGCCGTTTTTTTACGTATTTTTGCGGCTTTCGGGGAAAATAAAGGCATAGTCGCTTGACGAAAACGGAAAAAAATGTTATGATATTTTTATGGAAAAAGAAGAGGATGTTTATAAGCGAATCGGAAAGAATATCGCCGCCTACCGCAGGAATGCGGGCATTACGCAGGCGGAGCTTGCCCGGAAGATAAATTACTCCGATAAATCCGTTTCCAAATGGGAATCGGGAAACGGCGTTCCGGACGTGCTGGTGCTGATGCGGCTTGCCGAGTTGTTCGGCGTGAGCGTGAACGATTTGGTGGGCGAAAGCCCCAAAGAACGCGCCTCGAATACCTTTATGCGGGTGATGGTGCTTCTGATTTCCAGCGCGCTGATATGGCTGATTGCCACGGCGACGTTTGTGGCGATGAAAATTTTTGCCTCCGCGCACGGTGCGTGGTGGCTTGTTTTCGTATATGCGATTCCCGCGAACGCGGCGATGCTTGCCGTGTTTGCCACGGCGTTCAGGCAGCGTACAACCCGTTTCGTTTCGATTACGGTGTTGATATGGGGCGTGATTTTAAGCACGTTTTTAACGTCGCTTGTGATTTCGAAAAACAACGGGACCGCGGGCGCGGGCGATTTATGGTTTATTTTCCTGTTGGGTATTCCTTTGCAGGTGGCGGAAACGTTATGGTTCTGCCTGCGGCGCGCGCGGGCGAGGCAGAAGGCGCTTTACGGCGGCACCGACGGAAACGAGCTTTTAAAAAGCGCGGAGGAAGCGGACAAGGAAAGATCCGCTTAAGCGGCGGCAAGAGGAAACGAAACGTTTCGAGTAACGGAAAAAGCGCGGTTTTATACGGCGCGGAAGCCGGAATAATGCGAGGTTCGGGGAACGGGTAAGACAATGCTGTGTTGCGTTTGCAGAAAAAACAGAGCCGTGAAAATGCACGAGCGGGAGTCGGACGGGAAAACCGTGCGCGAATATTATTGTTCCGCTTGTTTTGCGCGGCTGTTTCCCGAAATTTCTTTCGAACCGAAATCGAAGCGGGACGAAGGCGGCGCCGACGACGCGCGGGAAGAAAAGAAAGAGCGGAGATGTCCTTTTTGCGGAACCGGGGCGAGAGAATATTACAAGACGAAACTGCTCGGCTGCCCGGAGTGTTACCGATACCTGTTTGAAGAAATTAAAGAGAGCGTGTTTGCGATGCAGGGCGACGAGCCGCACCGGGGAAAAAGTCCGGCGGGAACGTCCGCGGAAACGCCGTCGGCGCCGACGCGGAACGGAAATTTTGCGGGGTACGGAGAAGCGGAACAGCTGACGATTTTCGGCGTGGAAAGGAACGGGAAATCCGTCGCGCGCGGCGCGGGAAAGGAGAGGTTGCGATGAATACGGGAACCCCCGAATATTTGCAGAAAACGGTAACTTCCACGCGGATACGGCTGGCGAGAAACGTGCGTGGATATTACTTTCCTCATTTATTATCGGACGAAAACGCGCGGGAGATTGTGGGGCTTGTGCGGCGGGCGCTGAAGAAGCTGGATAACTTCCGCGAGTACGATATAGGCAGAATTTCGCGCGACGACGCGGAGCTTCTGGTGGAAAAGCATTTGATTTCGCCTGCGCTGGCGGGAAAAAAGAGCGGCGCGGCGTTTGTGTGTTTCGACGAAAACGCGCTGCGGGACGACGAAATTTCGGTGATGGCGAACGAAGAGGACCATCTGCGCGAACAGTATATCGTGAAAGGGTACGATTTGTACAAGGCGTACGACCGTCTGAGCGGGATAGACGACGCGCTTTCCGCGGAGCTGCCGTTTGCGTTTGACGAAAAGCTGGGGTATCTGACGGCTTGCCCGAGCAATTTGGGAACGGGGCTGCGGGCTTCGGTGATGATGTTTTTGCCCGGACTTTCGAAAGACGGCGTGATTAGAGAGATTCTGCCGAATTTGCGAAAAAACGGGCTGACGGTGCGCGGATTTTTCGGCGAAGGTTCCGGGGCGGAAGGGTATTCGTATCAGGTGAGCAACGAGCGCACGCTGGGACTTTCGGAAGAGGACGTATTATCGCATATGGAAGAAGTGGCGCTTTCTTTGACGGAGCTGGAAATACGGCACCGCGAACGGATGAAAAAAGAGGGGGGCGCGAAGCTGAAAGACAGGTGCCTGCGCGCGTACGGAACGCTTTTAAACTGCGCCGTGCTGCCGTGGGAGGAGTATTCGGAAAAAATTCTGGACGTGCGCCTCGGAATCGCGCTGGATTACTTCGAAACGACGGATTCGGTGTCTTTGGTAAATTTTCTGTATAATATGCGTCCGCTTTCGTTCCGCCGCGGCAACCGCGTAACGGGCGGCGAGGAAGAATGCAATATCCGGCGCGCGGAGATAGTGGGAAAGGTGTTGCCGGAACTGGTTGTCCGCGCTTTGTGAGAAAAGCCGGGCTGACGGGGAATAAGGCGGAGCGGCGCGTATCTTTGTTGCTGCGCGGAGGGCGTTGATGGTGGCAGACCTCTTCAGTCTGCTTGCGCAGACAGCTTCCCCGAAGGGGAAGCCGGGAAAGGGCGAATTGCGCAGAGGGCTTCCCCGAAGGGGGAAGCCGGGAAAGGGGGCATTGCGCAGAGCGCTTCTACAGAGAGAAAGCCGAGGCGTTGGAAAGGGCAAAGCCGAGAGAACAGGAACGATTCCGCGGCGTGCGGGCATAAAAATAGATGAGGTTTATATACATATAAGGCTGAGAATACGGGGAAATCGTTTTCGTAAGGCGATTTTGTGAATATCATCGGAGCGGGCGGTGCCCGGACAAAAGGTGCAGAATATGGATTACAGAGAAAAAATGACGGCGAATTTAAAACAGGCGATGGGTGTGGCGAACGACGTTTCCGTGCAGAACGGCGTTACTTACATCGGCAGCGAACATCTGATTTATGCCTTTTTATCGATGCCCGCATGCGTGGCGTACCGCGTGCTGACGGAAAAGATTTCGTTTACGAAATATTCCGAGGCGTTTATTCGCAATCTTGATAAAAATACGCGCGCGCAGGGGTTGACGCCGCGGACGAAAGAAATGTTTCTGCGTGCGGTGCAGCTGGCTTCGAAATCGGGAGAAAAAGCGGGTACGGCGCATTTTCTGCTTGCCGTACTGGAACAGGAAAATTGTTTTGCCGTGAAAATTTTGCGCCTGTTGGGCGTGGATACCGCCGAAATGAAACGGCGGGTTACAGAAGAATTGCGCGAAAGATTAGTTCCCTCTGGCGAGGGGGGAACTAACCTTTCACGAGGAGAGCGCGAAAGGTTTGATTCCTCTGACGAGGGGGGGATTAACCTTTCACGGGGAGAACGTAGCGGGCTTTCTTCCGGCGAGGAAGGGAGCGACGGTTCGGGCGAAAACAAAGGGTATGCCGCGGGCAACGGGTATACGAAAGGCGATTCCGGGGCGGACTATCGCTTCGGCGGCACGGCGTTTAACGGACGGGACGAGGGAACGGACGCGTTCGGCGACGTCGGAAACGATTCGGTCGGCACGAAAAAGGGCGGCGCGGCAAAAGCTTCGGGGGAGAGTCTGTTTGCGGACGAAAAGTTAATGCGGTTCGGCGTGGATTTGACGGAGCGGGCGAGAAAAGGCAAGCTTGACCCGGTAATCGGCAGAGAAAAAGAGATAGAAAAGCTGGTGCAGGTACTGTGCCGCCGTTCGAAGAACAATCCCGTGCTGATCGGCGAGCCGGGCGTGGGAAAAAGCGCGATTGCGGAAGGGCTGGCGCAGTTGATTGCGGCGGGAAACGTGCCGGAACAGCTGTTCAATAAAAAAGTGTTTTCCGTGGATCTTGCCGGGATGCTGGCGGGGGCGAAGTATCGCGGCGAATTCGAAGAGCGGCTGAAAGATCTGATGCAGGCGGTTACGGACGACGGGGATATTCTTTTGTTCATCGACGAAATTCACACGCTGGTGGGCGCGGGGGCTTCTTCGGAAAACACGATGGACGCGGCGAATATTTTAAAGCCGCTTCTTGCGCGCGGCGAGATGCAGATTGTGGGCGCCACCACGATAGAAGAGTACCGGAAATACATCGAAAAAGACGGCGCGCTGGAACGCAGGTTTACCCCCATTATGGTGGAGGAGCCGTCGAAAGACGCGGCGATCGGTATTCTGAAAGGGTTGCGCCCGCGTTACGAAAAGCATCACGGGCTGCGCATTTCCGACGAGGCGATAGAGGCCGCCGTAACGCTTTCCATGCGGTACGTAACGGACAGATACCTGCCGGATAAGGCGATTGATTTAATCGACGAGGCGGCTTCGCGGGCGCGTATCGTAAAAGGCGGCGGCGAAGAGACGGCGGAGATAGAAAAAAAGGCGGAAGAAAAGGAACAGGAACGCAGGCTGTATATGGCGCGCGGGGATTTCGCGCGGGCGACGACGGCGCTGAAAGAGAAGCGGGAGCTGGAAGAACGGGCGGAAAACGAACGGCGCGTGAGCGAGATGAAAATCGGCGCGGACGGCAGGTATGTGCTGGGTAAGGAACAGATTGCCGCGATTATCAGCGCGAAAACAAAAATTCCTCTGACGAAAATCACGCAGGCGGAGGGCGAAAAACTCATGCGCCTCGAAGAGGACCTGCACAAGCGGATCGTGGGGCAGAACGAAGCGGTTTCCGCCGTGGCGAGGGCGATACGTCGGGCAAGGGCGGGGCTGAAAGATCCGTCAAGACCGATCGGTTCGTTTATCTTCGTGGGACCGACGGGCGTGGGAAAAACCGATTTGTGCAAGGCGCTTGCCGAGACGTTGTTCGGTTCCGAAGAGCAGATGATACGACTCGATATGAGCGAATATATGGAAAAATCGTCCGTTTCGAAGCTGATCGGGGCGGCGCCGGGGTACGTGGGGTACGACGATTTAAAGGCGGGGCAGCTGACGGAGAAGGTGCGGACGAAGCCGTACTGCGTGGTGTTGTTCGATGAGATTGAAAAAGCGCATCCGGACGTTTTTAATCTTTTGCTGCAGCTTCTGGACGACGGCAGGCTGACGGACAACAAGGGGCGGACGGTGAGTTTTAAAAACGCCGTGGTGATTCTGACAAGCAACGTGGGGGCGGCGGAAAAGCCGGATACGGTGCGTGCCGGCACGCTTGGGTTCGGCAGGGAAAACGGGTATCCGGGCGGCGGAAATCAGAGTGCGTACGGCGGGTACGGAAGCGAAAACAACGGGGGTATGGGCGGTACGAACGCACAAAACGGCACGGAAGAAAGCGCGGCGGATCGGCGGGCGTACGCGGAGATGAAAGACAGAATTACCGCGGCGTTGAAAGAGAGATTCCGTCCGGAATTTTTAAACCGTCTGGACGACGTGATTGTGTTTCATCGGTTGTCTTTGGCGGACGTGGAGAGAATCGGCGGGAAGCTGCTGGATTCTTTGGCGGCGCGGCTTTTAGAGCAGCGCGGGATTGTTTTGTGCGTAACGGACGAGGCGAAACGGCAGCTGGCGGAAGAGGGCTATGAGCCGGAACTGGGCGCGCGGGAGCTGAAACGCGTGGTGCAGCGGAAAATCGAGGACAGATTGTCGGAAGAGATTCTGCTGGGCAAAATTTCGGCGGGCTCGCGGGTTACGGTGGATTGCCGCGGCGGGCAGTTTGTGTTTTTAAGCTGATTGTATTTTTAAGCTGAGCGGCGGCAAGGGCGCGGTAGAAAAGGCGGCGGAGTATGGAAGAAGAAAAGAAGTACGAAAGAGAAAAAATCGCTGTGGTTACGGGCGGCGTGCGGGGAATCGGTCTGGGAATTTCTCTGGCGCTGAAAAAGAAAGGGTACAGGGTGTACGCGCTGTATTCGAAAGACGAGAAGTCGGCTGCCGCGGCGCAGAGCGAAGGCGTGATTCCCGTGAAGGCGGACGTGAGAAACGAGGCGGAAATCGTAGCGTTTTTCTCGGTGCTGCGACATGTGGACGTATTGGTGAACAATGCGGGCATTGCCGTTGCGGCGCAGTTGCAGGATACTTCCGCGGAGATGCTGGACGAGCTGTACGCCGTGAACGTGCGCGGGGCGTTTCTGTGCGCGCGGGAGGCGGCGAAAAAGATGATTTCCGAGCAGAGCGGGTGCATCGTTAACGTTTCTTCGGTGTGGGGAGAAGCGGGGGGAAGCTGCGAAAGCGCGTATTCGGCAACGAAGGGCGCGTTGATTGCGCTGACGAAAGCTTTGGCAAAAGAGCTGGGGTATTCGGGAATCCGCGTGAATTGCGTTTCGCCCGGAGTGATCGATACGACGATGAACGCGCGGCTTACGGCGGAGGATATGGAAGCGCTGCGGGAGGAGATTCCGCTGGGAAGAATCGGTAAGCCGGAGGACGTGGCGAACGCGGTAACGGGGCTGATTGAAAGCGAATATGTGAACGGGGCGGACGTGCCCGTCAACGGCGGTTTTTATGTTTGACGGCGTAATTGCTTTTTGCCGTTGAGAAAAAAAGGGGCGGCTGCCTTATTGTTTGAAAATTTTCAAACAGAAAACAAGTTGCGCCCCTCATTCGCCTCGCTGCTGCTCGGCACCTTCCCCCCGGGGGGGAAGGCATGAAGAGGCTGACTGTTTTATGCTGTCTTTGCGGTAGCAAAAAGCATGGGGAATCCTATATTAAGACATAAACTTAAAATATAAACGATAAGCTGCAATCCGCTACGAAACAGACGAAGCCTGCCCGAAAGGGAAAAAAGGGGGCGGCTGCCTTATTGTTTGAAAATTTTCAAACAGAAAACAAGTTGCGCCCCTCATTCGCCTCGCTGTTGCTCGGCACCTTCCTCCCTGAGGGGAAGGCATGAAGAGGCTGACTATTTTATGCAGGCAAGAGAAAAAGAAAAAAAATTGAAAAAAACTTGTGAATACGAGGTGAAATCGCTTGCCTGTTTTGTGCGGCGATGATATAATAAAGTCATAAAAAATTTATTTTTTCGCGGGGCGCGCCCCCTTGTTTTAACTTATCCTGACAGACAATCGGATAAGTTAAAACAAGCCGAAACGCAGCGAAAAGAAGGAGAAAACAATATGAAATCTGGTGGGTTTTTCAAAAAATTCGGCGTGTGCGCTTTGTCCGCTGCGCTGTGTGTTTCGGTATTTGCGTCCTGCGGTAAAGATGACGGCAAGGGCGACAAAATCGACGGCAACACCGATATTGCGGCGGTGAAGTCGGAACAGGTGAAAGACGAAGCGGCGTGGAAAGCGGCGTTCGACGTTTCGAAATTTACGAATTTCTCGATGAAAGAAGAAGATAAAAGTACGCAAGCCGACGTTACCCAAGAAGGCAGACTTGTGTATAAGTTTGCCGGGGATAAGGCGTACTATTCGACGTATCAGAAGAAGAGTGCGGACGAAAACGAGCAGCACGATATTTTCTTTGCGAAAACCAACGAAGTCTGGGCGGCGTACGGCATAAATTATAAAAACGGCGCGAAAATTTCCGAAAGCGCGTACGATATGGAAAATCATTCCGAGTACGAATATATCGTTTCGGGCGAAATGGGGATTGCTCCCGTAAGTCAGCTTGCTCAAACGATTGCTTTCGATAAAGTTACTTACGACGAAACCGCAAAAGGTTACTTATATGAAGTGGAAGGACAGGGCACGGCGACGATTAAAATCGCGGACGGCTTATTCGCGGGATATATCATGAAAACCGAGTCCGGCGAAGGCGACGAGAAAGTCGTTATGGAAATGAAAGTTTCGTATTATGATATAGGTTCCACTTCGATTTCGTTGCCGGAAAAAATGGGCAAACCCGCCGAAGATAAGAAAGACGAGGATAAAAAGGACGACGAAAAGAAGGATGACGATAAGAAACCGGGTGTGGTTTTAACGGCGGATACGGATTTTGAGGCGCTGAAGTCGGAAAAAGTTGATGAGGCGGGGTGGATAAAAGCGTTTAACTACGCTTCGTATAAGAATTTTACCTCTTATACTGCTTACAGAACGACGAATTCTTATGCCGTACAGAAAGCAACCGAAGCAGGCGGATTTCTGAAGATAGGTTCTTACGAACTGTATTGCTACATAGGGGCGGACGGCGCGTATAAAATGTCGGACGGCAAGACCGAAAGGACGTGTGCGAGCGTGTTTATCAGGAACGACATTCCCATTACGATGAATTATTCCTGCATGTGTCCCGATTTTTCGAATTATTTTTGGAATTTCAGCTATAATGAATCGAGAGGCGTTTACGAATATAAGGGAGGTCTGAAAACAAACGCTTATTTCGCCGAGGGGAATTATTCTACGTATTCGAGCGTGCGATTAAAAATAGTGAACGGGTTGCTGGCATACATAGACGTAGAAGATAACGGAGAACCGGACAACAGAAAAACTACGAAATTTTACGATTTCGGCACAACGGTTGTGGAGTTGCCCGAAATAAAGAAGGACGACGAAAAGAAACCGGGCGTAGTTTTAACGGAGAATACAGATTTCGGGGCACTCGAATCGGAAAAAGTTGACGCGGCGGGTTGGGCGAAAGCGTTTAACCCCGCTTCGTATAGTAATTTTACGGCTTTTGCATATTATGATTCTATAAAAAGTTGCGTGGTTCAAAAATCTACGGGTACTTCCGGCTTTTTCGGGCAAAAGGGTACTACCGAGAACGATTTGTATCTTTACAAAAACGCTGACGGTAAATATATATATAACATGAACGGCACGGAAACGGACATGTCGGATATGGGCACGTATTTTATACGCGACGGAATGCCTGTGCTTTTGAATTATTCGTGCTTATGCCCGAATTTTGCGAAATTTTTTGCGGAATTTACTTACGACGAAACGAAAAAATCTTACGTGTACGCCGGCAAAGGAATACGCACAAACGATTATTTCCTTACGGGCGGAGATTATGCGGATTACGTGAAAGTAGAATTGAAAATCGTGAACGGCTTGGTGGCGTACGTCAGCGTTGAAGATTCGAGCGGGAATAAGGATAATACGAAATTTTACGATTTCGGTACGACGGCGATAACGCTGCCTGCGACTGGAAAATAAGTTTTGTTTTTTGTTTGCGACAGAGAAAAACGCCCTCCGGAAAAGATTTTTCCGGAGGGTATTCGTTAACTATATATGCGATTATAAGACTGCGTTCTGTACGGAGGAGGGCGCGACGGCGGCTGAGATTTCCGCGCCGATGTTTTCGCCGACGTCGGCAACGAGAACCGGCGACGCCGCCGATAGGGCAGGCGGCAATCCGCGATCCGTTTGAGCCGCATGAAAACATGCTTCCGAAACGGTGTTTTTTTCCCGACGAAAGCCGGGAAATTTTTTATGCCTGCGAAAACGCCGCGTCGATGCAATCGTTCGCAAAAGAATTTCCCGATTGAACGGGCGCGTTTTCCGTTGACTTTTCCGCTAAAATTCAATATAATCGGTATATGAGCCGGCATGCGGCATGCGGCGGCGTTTTTTACGGAAAAAATTTTTTTCGCGTTTTTTGTAACCTTTTTCGTATCCGGACGTCTTATAAGTGCAAGTACTTGAAGCGCAAAGCGAAAAAATACGAAAACAAGGAGTACGAAAAACAATGAAAAACATGAAAAACAAAATGAAACAACTTACGGCAGGCGCATTTGCAGGCGCGCTCTTCCTGTGCGGATTTACGGCGTGCGAAACGAATAACAACGGCGAGAAAAATTTCAATATTACAAGAGCGCAGGCGGAATCGATTGCGCTTATGCATTCGGGCGTGACGGGAAACGTCGTAACGACGCAGAAAGTAAGCGCGGAAGAGAAAGACGGCGGCAGGTATTATTACGTGGAATTTGTATGCGGAAACGTGAAATACGCTTATCGCATCGACGGCGACACGGGGGATATCGTAAAACTTTCGGTGAACGGACAGAACGTGGCGAAAGACGATTTGCCCGCCGCGCCTTCGGCTCCGGACGCGAATTATATCGGCGAAGCCCGCGCGAAAGAAATTGCTTTGCAGCACGCCGGATATGCGGAAACGGACGTCAGGGAACTTGAAACGGACTTCGATTTCGACGACGGCATGTATTTGTACGAAGTGGAATTTTCTTACGGCGAAAGCGATTACGAATACGAGCTGATTGCCGCCACGGGGGAAATATATACGCTGAAAATCGACGATTTCAGCATTATCGTTCCCGTACCGGCGGATGTTTCTCTTTCGTATATTTTCGTGGATCGCGCGAAAGAAATCGCGCTGGCGGACAGCGGAATTTCTGCGGAAAACGCGACGTTTACCAAGGCGAAATTCGATAAAGACAACGGCGTGCATATCTATGAAATCGAATTCTCCGCGGGCGGTACGGAGTATGAATACGAGATGAATGCCGTAAGCGGCGCGATTATCGAACGAAAAATCGACGGGGTAATACAACTTCCTTCGGACGGCGCCGAATATATCGGGGCGGACGCGGCGATTGAAATTGCTACGGCGCATTCGGGAATAACGCAAAGCGATATGCTGAAGAAGGAAGCGAAGCTGAAAATAACAAAAGGCGTATACGTATACGAAGTGGAATTCGAAACGCCCGAATACGAATTCGAATATCTGATAGACGCAAAAACAGGGAAAATACTTTCCGCGGAAAAGGAGCTTAACGACTGAAAATGAAAAACGACGTAGTGGAGGAGTTGTTTGTAAAATATTATAACGACGCGCTGCTCTACGTCCTGTCTTTATCGGGAAACAAAGCTTTGGCGGAGGACGCGGTATCAACGGCGTTTTTCAAGGCGTTGCGAGGCGGCGACGGCGAAATAAAAAGTTTTAAGCCGTGGCTGATGAAGGTTTGCCGGAACGTGTGTTTCGATATGCTGAAACATCGGAAACGGTATGCCGCGATTGACGAAAGCATGAAAGACGAAAGCGAAAACGCCGTTGATAAAATTATCAGGGACGAGAGGTACAAAGCGCTGTACCGGGCGATAGCATTACTGCCGGATACGCAAAAAGAGGCGGTGTTGCTGTTCTACTTCGAAGAACTGCGCATCAAAGATATTGCGGGCGTTACGGGAAAAACGGAAGATTACGTGAAGGTGCTTTTATACAGGGCGCGCGAAAATATGAAAAATATTCTGGAGAGAAAACAATGAGTTTCGAAACGTTGTACGAAAAATACATGAACGGCACGGCGAGCGAAGAGGAACGCGTTTATGTGGAAGAAGAGATTGCCAAAGCGAGAAAATTGGGAGAAATTCTCGAAGCGGTGGAAAAGGATAAAGCGAAAAGCGCTTCGCCTTCGGGCGGCGCGGACGGGGAAAACGTCTGCCTTGCGCCGGAAGATATTTTAGAGGACGCAGACGCGGAACAGGTAAAAAAAGCAAGAAAACGGCACAGAATACGTTCGTCGGTGCGGGCGTTTCTGATTTCGCTGGTTTCCGCAATCGTTGTGGCGGGCGCCGTAACGGGAGGCGTTATCGGCACGGCGACGGGGGCGGCGAAAAAACAGACGAAAATTTCGGAAACGCAGGCGAAAACGATTGCTCTGGAATATTATTCGGCGAATTGCGCTTCATCGGAAGCGACGGGGGGCGCCTACATCAAAAATTTTGAAAAAGACCTTGAATTTACGAAGAATCTGAAAAATTCGTTTTACAAATATAAACTTGCGGTAAGTCGTCTGGGCGGATATAAAATCGAAATAGAAATCGATTCACGTACGGGAGCGGTAACTTTGGTGGACTGGCAGTGAGCCGCTGCAAAAACGGGTTTCGGCACGGACGGCATAGAAAAACCGAGTGCATAGAACACTCGGTTGAACGTGGAAATGCTATTTATCGTTTGATTTTTAGTCCGAAATAATCTCTTAAAAAAAACAAAACGAACTTTGAATTTTCATCAAGGTTCGTTTTTTCTTGTTTGTGTGTGTACGACAAAATCTCGTTTTTCGGGCGATTTTTGAGAGTGTGTCGGACAATTTCAATCTTTTTCATCTCTAAAAATCGGAATTTTCAAATTAGTCTTTGCAAATAACCTTTGAACCTTCACCATCAATTACAATTCCCTGACGGTTGTTAATTGG
>ENA-ORIC01003042-ORIC01003042.1-human-gut-metagenome-genome-assembly--contig:-NODE-3042-length-12302-cov-3.534479_pt1 | contig 12302 bp, 10 predicted proteins | sample MGYA00243023_ERZ508732 | MGnify/ENA primary metagenome ERZ508732 (study PRJEB26277, sample SAMN04329767) | human gut metagenome | biome: human-associated habitat | host: Homo sapiens | place: USA...
ACCTTCGCCGCCAACAGCAGCGTCTACACCAGCGGTGTGCTCAGCACCGGCACGCTCACCGACCGCAGCGGCGTCGTGCTCGCAACGGCCAACGGCGGCTCGCGCAGCTACGCCGATGACGCTGCCGTGCGCACGGCCTGCTACCAGGCCGTCGGCGACTACACCGGCAATATCGGCACCGGCGCGCTCAAGGCATTTTCCAAGCAGCTGTCGGGCTACAACCCCATCACCGGCACCTACGCCACCGACGGGCACACCGTCGCGCTCACGCTCGATTCGAGCCTGTGCGTGACCGCCTATGAGGCGCTCGCCGGGCGCAAGGGCGCCGTGCTCGTGAGCAACTACAAGACCGGCGAGATCCTGTGCATGGCCTCCGGCCCGAGCATCGACCCCAGCAGCGACGGCGACGTGCCGGACGGCGCATACATCAACCGCTGCATCAACGGCTCGTTCACGCCGGGCTCCATCTTCAAGCTCATCACCTCCGCCGCCGCGATCGAGAACATCAAGGACATCGACAGCCGCCGCTTTACGTGCGCGGGCAGCGTCGATGTGGCGGGCGTGACCGTCAAGTGCACGGGCGTGCACGGCAGCCAGACGTTTGAGGACGCGCTGGCAAACTCCTGCAACTGCGCGTTCGCGCAGATCTCACTCGAGCTCGGGGCGGACACCATCGAGAGCTACGCCAAGAAGTTCGGCTTCCTCGATTCCCAGTCGCTGAGCGGCATCCCGACGATGGCCGGCAGCTTCACGAAGGGCGCGTCCGGCAGCGCAAACCTCGCCTGGTCTGGCATCGGCCAGTATGAAGACCTCATCTGCCCGTACTCCATGCTGCGCTACGTCTCGGCCATCGCCAACGGCGGCAGCGTCGTGGAACCATCGCTGCTGCTCGACACACCCAGCGGCTCGACCACGAGCCTGCTGAGCACCGCGACCGCCAACAAGCTGCGCGACATGATGAACTACAACGTCTCGGCGCACTACGGCACGAACCGTTTCCCGGGGCTGAATCTCTGCGCCAAGACCGGCACCGCCGAAGTCGGCGACGGCACGTCGCACGCATGGTTCACGGGCTTCCTGCTCGACGATGCGCACCCGTACGCCTTCGTCGTGCTGGTGGAGAACGCCGGCGGCGGTCTGACGAATGCAGGCGCCGTGGCCAACACCGTGCTGCAGGCAGCCGTGAACAAGTAACTTAGGAGTCACACATGATCGATCTATCCGTCCGCGGGCTCGTCAAGGGCTTTGAGCAGGGCAATGACATATTAAAAGGTATCACATTTGACGTCAACGCCGGGGAGCGTGTGGGCATCCTCGGGCGCAACGGCTGCGGCAAGACGACGTTTTTCCGCATCCTTTCGGGCGAGCTGCAGCCGGACGCCGGCACCGTGTCCATCGCCTCCGGGCGGCGGCTGGGGCTGATCTCGCAGATCCCCGTCTACCCCGACGGCTGGACGACGGAGGACGTGCTGCGCGAGGCGCACCGGCGGCTCTACGATATGGAAGCGCGCATGAACGAGCTCACCGCGCGCATGGCGACGGACGACTCCCCCGCCCTGCTCTCGGAGTACGACCGCCTGTCGGAAAATTTCCGCCGTCTCGGCGGGTACGACATGGAGCACGAGCGCAACCGCGTCGCCAACGGTCTGGACATCCCGGCCGCGATGCGCGCGCAGCCGTTCGACAGTCTCTCCGGCGGGGAGAAAACGCGCGTGAACCTCGCGCGGCTCATCCTCGAGGACACGGACATTCTCCTGCTCGACGAGCCGACGAACCACCTCGACCTGCGCGCGACCGAGTGGCTGGAGGCGTACCTGCTGCATTTTCGCGGCACGGTGCTCGTCATCAGCCACGACCGGTATTTTCTCGACCGCGTCGTGCAGCGCTCGATCGACTTTACGTCCGGGCAGGCGGAGTTTTACAGCGGCAACTACAGCTTTTACGTCGTCGAGCGGCAGCGCCGCTTTGACGAGCAGCTCAAAAAATACGAGAAAGATCAGGCCAAGCTCCAGCAGCTCACGGAGGCGGCGGCCAAGCTGCACCTCTGGGCCTTCATGGGCAACGACAAGCTGCACAAGCGCGCGTTTTCCATCGAAAAGCGCATGGAAAAGCTCGAAATGACCGAGCGGCCGACCGAGGCACGCAAGCTCAACGTGCACTTCACGGCGCAGGAATTCCGCGGTGACGACGTGCTGACCATGTCGGGTCTGGGCAAGCGCTACGGCGAGCGGACGCTCTTTCACGACCTCGACCTGACCGTGACCGGCGGCGAGCGCATCGCCCTCATCGGCGACAACGGCGCCGGCAAGACGACGTTTCTGCGGCTCGTCATGAACGAAGAGACGCCGGATACCGGCTGGGTGCAGCGCGGGCCGTCCGTGCGCACGGCATACCTGCCGCAGATCGTCCGCTTTGCCGTGCCGGAGCGCTCCATGCTCGACACGATGCTCTACGAGTGCAAGTGCACGCCGCAGGAGGCGCGCGACCAGCTCGGCGCCTACGGCTTTTGCGGCGAGGATGTGCTCAAGCCCGTGTCGGCGCTCTCGGGCGGCGAGCTGTCCCGGCTGCGGCTGTGCATGCTCATGCGCCGGGAAATCAATTTCCTCATCCTCGACGAGCCGACGAACCATCTCGACATCGCCAGCCGCGAGTGGATTGAGGACGCGCTGAGCGACTATACGCAGGCGCTGCTGTTCGTATCGCATGACCGGTACTTCATCGAGAAATTCGCCACCCGCATCTGGCTGCTCGAAAACGGCACGATCACGGACTACCACGGGACGTATGAGCAATTCCGTGAATACCGCGCGCGCCAGACCGCCCTGCAGCAGACGGCCAAGGCCGTCGAGCGCAAAAAAGAGCCGAAGCCAAAGCCGAAGCGCGCCCCGAACACCACGCGAGCGCGCGAGCGCACGGAGCGCGAGATTGAAAAGCTGGAGGGGCAGCTCGCGGCGCTCGACGCCGAGAGCGAGGCCAACGCCACGGACTATCAGAAACTCATGGAGATCGATGCGCGAAAGCAGGCGCTCAATGCGCAGCTCGAGGCGCTCTACGAGGCGTGGGAGGCGCTGTGCGAATGAAACACAAAACATCTCTGATTGCCGCCATCGTGCTCGTCATCGCCGGCTGCGTGCTGCGTTTTGCGATGCCGGGGCACGACTTTCTGGGCTACACGCTCTGGGGCATCGCCGTGCTGGTATTTCTATTCCCACGGCTGCACCGCGTGGGGCGCATCGTGCTGGGCGTGCTCGTGTGCGCAGGGGTGATCGTGTTCGCGGTCTTTGAGATCCCCGTCGTGCGCGACGCGCGCACGGACACGGACGCGCACCCGGACGCGATCATCGTGCTCGGCGCGGGCGTCAACGGCAGCACACCGTCGCTGTCGATGTGCAACCGGCTCGACGCCGCACTCGCGTATCTGGGCGCGAACCCGGACGCGCTGGCCGTCGTCTCCGGCGGCCAAGGCGAGGGCGAGGACATCACAGAGGCCAAAGCCATGGCCGACTACCTCACGGCGCACGGCATCGACAGCGCGCGCATCGTGCAGGAGGATCAGTCGCGCTCCACGCGCGAGAACCTGGAAAATTCGTTCGCCATCCTCCGCGCGCGGGGGTACGACCCGGCGAACGGCGTCGGCATCGTGACGAGCGAATACCACCTCTACCGCGCCAAACACATGGCGCGGGCACTGGGCGCAGAGCCCGTCGGCATCGCTGCCGAGACGACGCTGCCGACCATGCGCGTCAATTACTTCATCCGGGAGGCCTTTGCCGCCGCGTATATGCAGCTGGCCGGCACCCTGTACTGAGAGGTGCCCTATGGAAAAAGTCAACGTATACGACTGGGACAAGACCATCTTCCCCGTGGACAGCACAGTGGCGTTCGTGCGCTGGTGTCTGCGGCGGCATCCCGGTGTGATCCGGGCGCTTTTGGGCACACTGGTCCTGCTGCCGGGCTACTGGCTCGGCAAGATCAGCAAGACCGCCGTCAAGGAGCGGATGTATGGCTTTCTGCGCCGCGTACCCGATGTAGACGCAGAGCTGGAGGCGTTCTGGTCAAAAAATTTTGACCGCGTAAACCCGTGGTATCTCGCGCAGCAGCGCCCGGACGACATCATCATCTCCGCATCGCCGGAGTTTCTCGTGCGCATCCCGGCGCAGAAGCTCGGCGTGCGGCTGCTGGCCTCGCGCGTGGACAGGCACACCGGCAAGACCGACGGGGAAAACTGCCATGGCGCGGAAAAGGTGCGCCGCCTGCACGAGACCTACCCCGACGTAGAGATCGCGGAGTTTTACTCCGACTCCCGCAGCGACAGCCCGCTCGCGGAGCTGGCCGAGCACGCCTACCTCGTGCACGGGCAGACCCGCACGCCCTGGTAAGGGCAGAAAGGAGAACGCCTATGTATTCCGCATCCGATTACCGCGGCATGGCCCGCCGCGCGCTGAAAAATTACTGGTGGCTCGCCGTCGGCGTGACGCTGCTGGCGAGCATTCTCGGCGGGACGAGCAGCAGCTTCACCCCGTCATTTAGCCTCACCGTCAACGGGGACGACCTGACGCAGTACTATCCCGAGGCCCTGCGCCACGCGCTGCGCGTGTTTCTCCCCGTCTCCGGGATCGTCTCACTGGCGCAGTTCGTCATTGGCGGCAGCGTCTCCATCGGCCACAACCGCTTCTGCCTGAAGCTGGTCGACGGCGAGCAGGCACAGTTTGAGGATCTGTTTTCCGGCTTTGACATCTTCGGCAACGCCTTCGTGCTCAACCTGCTCATCACGCTCAAGGTGATCGCATGGTCGCTGCTGTTTGTCATTCCCGGCATCGTCGCCGCCTACCGCTACTCCATGGCGACGTACATCATGGCCGAAAATCCGGGCATGCAGGCCACGGAGGCCATCGAGCGCTCCAAGGCGCTCATGGACGGGCGCAAGGGCGACCTGTTCTGCCTTGACCTGAGCTTTATCGGCTGGGCGCTGCTGGCCACGCTGACCGCCGGCATTGGCTATCTCTGGCTCACGCCGTATATGACCGTGTCGCGCGCCGCGTTCTACCGCAGCCTGCCGCGCAGCACGGGCGACCGTGCCCCCAACGGCTGGCAACCGAACCCTGGCCCGCAGCCGGGCGGCGACTGGTACAGCCAGAACTGAACACAAAAACATATCCCCGGCAGCATGGCTGCCGGGGATATCTGCATCTTCAGACAAAATAGCCCGCATTCTCCCGCACCGGGCAGGACGCAAAGAGCTGGCGCACCGCGCTCTCGTACTCTATCATGTCCTGCGCCTTGCGGATGCGGCGCAGCGGCCGCTCGGCATCCGCGAAGCTGCAGCCGAGATAGCGCCACGCCTCCTTCATGCGAAACAGCAGCGCGCGCCGGTCGGGAATGCGCGCGCTCGTGGACGCATAGAGCCGGTCATGAAACGCCTGAAACTGCGCCGCCGTCGGCTCGACACCCGTGCGCAGCTGGCCGATAAGGCCGGGGTTGGCAGCCAGCCCGCGGCCGAGCATGATGCGCTCCACCGTCGGAAAGCGCGCCTGAAACGCGCGCACGGCCGGAGCGTCGAACAAATCGCCGTTGTAGCACACCGGGGCACGGCTGTGCGCGAGCGCGTAGGCAAACATGTCGAGATCCGGGTGGCCGTGATACTGGTCGGCCTGCACGCGCGGGTGCACGATCAGCTCGCAGATCGGGTAGTCATTATACAGCTCCAGCAGCGCGGGGAATGTCTCCGCCGTCGTCTTGCCGAGCCGCGTCTTGACCGACACCGGCAGCGGACAGGCGGCAAACACGGCGTCGAAAAACCGCCGCAGCAGATCCGGCTCCGTGAGCAGACCTGCGCCCTTTTTCTTCACCGTGACGGTGTTCGACGGGCAGCCGAGGTTAAAGTTCACCTCGTCGTAGCCCATATCAGCGAGCTGCCCCGCCATCCAGAGAAAGTCCTCGGCGCAGTGGCCCATGAGCTGCGGCACGACACGGATACCCGCGTTGTGCGCAGGCTCGATCTCGCGCAGCTCGCGCGGGGAAAACGTGCGGTTCGCCGTCGGCGAGAGAAACGGCGTATAGTAGCTGTCCGCCGCGGGGAACGTCTGCCGCTGCGCCTGCCGGAACAGGTCGCCGGTCACGCCCTCCATCGGCGCGCAGAGATACTGCATGGTCATCACCTCATCATCCGGCCCATGATAGCGGAAAATCCACCCCGCGTCAAGCTTTACAAACCCGCCGCCGTCAGGTATGATAAAGGGTACACGCATCCAAGGGAGGGGTTACATGGGATATCAAAGCGATCTGGAGATCGCCCAGCGCTGCACGATGCAGCCGATCTGTGACATTGCACGCACCGTCGGCATCGACGATGCTGATATAGAGCCGTATGGCCGCCATAAGGCGAAGGTGGCCCTGTCCGTGCTCGGGCAGCCGCCGCGCGGAAAAGGCAAACTGATCCTCGTCACGGCCATCACGCCCACGCCCGCCGGCGAGGGCAAGACGACCACGACCATCGGTCTGGCCGACGCGCTGCGCCGCATCGGGAAGGACGCGGCCGTCGCGCTGCGCGAGCCGTCGCTCGGCCCGGTGTTCGGGCGCAAGGGCGGCGCGACCGGCGGCGGCTACGCGCAGATCGTGCCGATGGAGGACATCGACCTGCACTTCACCGGCGACTTTCACGCCATCGGCGCGGCGAACAACCTGCTCGCCGCCATGCTCGACAACCACATCCAGCAGGGCAACGCCCTCGGCATCGACCCGCGGCGCATCACGTGGCGGCGCTGCGTGGACATGAACGACCGGCAGCTGCGCTGCATCGTCGGCGGGCTCGGCGGCAGGGCCAACGGCGTGCCGCACGAGGACGGCTTTGACATCACGGCCGCCAGTGAGATCATGGCCGTACTCTGCCTGGCCGAGTCCATGGCCGATCTGAAGGCGCGGCTGGGCCGCATCATCGTGGGCTACACGTATGACGGCCGGCCCGTCACGGCGCGCGACCTCAAGGCCGTGGGCGCGATGGCGGCGCTGCTGCGCGACGCGCTCAAGCCCAACCTCGTGCAGACGCTCGAGGGCACGCCGGCGTTCGTGCATGGCGGGCCGTTTGCCAACATCGCGCACGGGTGCAACAGCGTGCTCGCCACGCGCATGGCCATGCACCGCTGCGACTACGCCGTGACGGAGGCTGGCTTCGGCGCGGATCTCGGCGCGGAGAAGTTTCTGGACATCAAGTGCCGGCTCGCCGGGCTGCGGCCGGACGCCGCCGTCGTGGTGGCGACGGTGCGCGCACTGAAAATGCACGGCGGTCTGGCGCTGAATGAACTCGGCACGGAGGATCTCGACGCGCTGCGCCGCGGCGTGCCGAACCTGCTGCACCATGTGCGCTGCATCCGCGACACGTTCGGCCTGCCGTGCGTCGTGGCCATCAACCGCTTCCCCACCGACACCGACCGCGAGATCGCACTGCTGACGGAGCTGTGCGGGGAGCTGGGCGTCCGCGTCGTGCTGTCCACCGTCTGGGCCGACGGCGGCCGCGGCGGCGAGGCGCTCGCGCGCGAGGTCGTGCGCCTGTGCGAAACAGAGAACCACTTCCGCTTTGCCTACGAGCTCGACGCACCGGTCGAGGAAAAGATCACGGCTGTCGTGCGCCGGGTCTACGGCGGCGCGGGCGCGGAGATCCTGCCCGCCGCGCGCAGACAGATCCGCGAGCTGGAGGCGCTCGGCTTCGGCGGTCTGCCGGTGTGCATCGCCAAGACGCAGGCGAGCCTGTCGGACGACCCTGCGCTGCTCGGCGCGCCCGCGGGCTTCACCGTGACCGTGCGCAGCGTGACCGTGTCCGCCGGGGCGGGCTTTCTCGTCGCACTCACGGGCGACGTGCTCACGATGCCCGGCCTGCCGAAAGTCCCGGCCGCCGAAAACATCGACGTCGACGACGACGGCCGCATCACCGGTCTGTTTTGAGCGTTTGCGCCCGCACACCGTTTCGTGTGCGGGCGTTTTTCTGCGCATGGGCAGAAATTATGTAAACCAATTGGCGCATACCGCGCACCACCTGCTCATAGGATGAAGGCAGAAAGCCGGAGGTGGTGCAATGTACAAAGTGCGGCAAGCCGTCAGAAAACACCGGAAACTGCTGAGCGTGTGCGCGATGGTGCTGGCCATCGCGCTCATGTTCTGGGCGGTCAACAGCCCCGCGATCGTGGGCGTGAGCGCGGCCAAGCGCGTGCTGCCCATCTACAGCGTGCAGCGCGACGACCGCGTCGTGAGTCTGTCATTCGACGCGGCCTGGGGCAACGAGGACACGCAGATGCTCATCGACATTCTCAACAAGTACAACGTCCACGCGACCTTCTTCGTCGTGGGCGAATGGGTGGACAAATATCCGGAGTCGGTCAAGGCGCTCGCGGATGCAGGCAACGAGGTCATGAACCACTCGTCCACGCACCCGCACATGGCGCAGCTGAGCGCCGAGCAGATCCAGACGGAGGTCAACACCTGCGCCGATAAAATTGAGGCCGTCACCGGTACGCGGCCGACGCTGTTTCGCTGTCCCTACGGGGAGTACAACGACACGGTCGTGAGCACCATCAACGGCCTGGGCATGCACGTCATCCAGTGGGACGTCGATTCCCTCGACTGGAAGGGCCTGAGCAGCGACGAGATCACCTCGCGCGTGCTCACGCGCGTGCAGCCGGGCAGCATCGTGCTGTTCCACAACGCGGCCGAGCACACGCCGGAGGCACTGGCCGGGATCATTGAGGCGCTCATCGCCGACGGGTATTCCATCATCCCGATCTCGCAGATGATCCTCCCCGGCGACACGAGCATCGACCCCAACGGCCGCCAGTGCCCGGCGGCCGCGGACGAGGGCGCATAGGGCGCGCAGGGAAAGCGGGGCATGATCCCCGCTTTCGTTGCATTTTGCGCGCGAAAACGTTATAATGGAGAAAAAATCACCGCCCACGGGGCGGTTTGGGAGTAATATCTATGGAAAATTTCCAGAAAATCGCCGTGCTCATCGACGCGGACAACACGCAGCTGTCCAAGCTGGAAGCCGTGCTGCACGAGGTGTCGGCCTACGGCCGCATCGTCGTGAAAAAAGCCTACGGCAACTGGCGCAAGGACTCGCTGAAAAACTGGGAGCCGGAGCTCAAGCGCCTCGCCATCCGCGCCGAGCAGCAGTTTGACTACGTTGCCGGCAAAAACACGACCGACATCGCCATGGTCATCGGAGCCATGGATCTGCTGCACAACAATATGTATGACGCGCTCGTGCTCGTGTCGAGCGACAGCGACTTCACGCCGCTGGCCATCCGGCTGCGCGAGTCGGGGCTGTACATCATCGGCGCGGGCGTGACGACAACGCCGGAGTCATTTAAGAACGCGTGCGATGACTTCATCCTCATCGACTACCTCGCCAAGGCGGACGACAAGCCCGCCGTCGAGCACACGGCCGAGCCCGCCGCCAAAAAGCCCGCAGCGCGCAAGGCGAAAAAGACCGCCCGCAGCACGAAAAAGCCCGCCGCCGAGCCCACACCGGCCGCCGAGCCGGAGCCGGCACAGGCTCCCGAACCCGAACCGGCGCCGAAAAAGCCCGACATCCGCGAGATCCACAACCTGCTGCACATCGCCTCCGAGAAATATCAGGACGCCGACGGCTTTGTCAACGTCAGCTCCTCGGGGCTGTACATCAAGCGCGTCAAGCCCGATTTCAACGTGCGCGCCTACGGCTACAGCAAGCTGCCGGAGCTGCTGGCCGCCTTCCCGAACAAGTATCAGATCAAGCGCTATGAGGGCAAGGGCGGCGCGACGATCATCGCCTATAAATGCCTGTAATATCAAGCATTGAAAAGTCTGATAAGAACCCGCTCAGATTTGCGAAAAGCCCTTGACTTTTGCTTTCGAGCGCGCTAAAATTCCTCTCCTGTTGGGGAAGGACACCACCACGAAGCAACCCTCTTTCTTCGATGCCTCTGCGTCGGCACTCCCCGCAAATTTCAAGCAAGAAAGAAGGTCTTTCCATGACTGCTCAAATCCTTGCGGCTGTCATCTTCGTCGGCATGTTTGCGCTCATCATCATGGACAAATTCGAGCGCCAGTATGTCACGCTCGGCAGTGCGGCACTTGTGCTCGTGGTCGTGTTCGGCATCTGCATGCACAGCTGGGACGCGATCAAAAATGCGCTGAATCTCGGCGCGATCTTCCGCACCGACTTCTGGTACGGCGCCTCGGAGAGTGCAAGCTCCGGCGTCAACTGGTCGACCATTTTCTTCATCACCGGCATGATGATCATGGTCGAAGGGCTCGGCAAATCCGGGTTCTTCCGCTGGCTGTGCCTGTCGCTGGCCAAAGCCACGCACTATCATGTCGTGCCGCTGCTGGTGTGCTTCATGGCCATGGCCGCGTTTCTGGCCATGTTCATCGACAGCATCACGGTCGTGCTGTTTCTTGCGACCGTCACGCTGGAGCTGGCGCAGATCCTGTGCTTTGACCCCGTCCCGATGATCCTGTCGGAGGTCTTTTGCGCGAACCTCGGCGGCGCTGCCACCATGTGCGGCGATCCCCCCAACATCATCATCGGCACGGCACTCGGCTATACGTTTACGGACTTCATCCAGAACACCGGCATGATCGTCGGCATCTGCTTTGTGTTCGTGCTGCTGTTTTTCTGGCTGTGCTTCCGCAAGCCGCTCAAGGCGAGTGAGGCTGCCCGTCCGGCTGATGCCGTCTGTCCCGCCCCGGCGACCGCCATCGCCGACCGCAAGGCGTTCATCGCGGATGTGGTCGTGTTTCTCATCGCGGTCGCGCTGCTTGTGACACACGCGCAGACCAGGCTGACCGTCGCGTGCATCGGCGTGATCGTCGCAGCGCTGACGCTGCTCGTGACCGTGTGCACCAACGGCAGCACCGGCGTGAAGGAAGTGCTGCGCGGCGTGGACTACAAGACGCTGCTGTTTTTCATCGGCCTGTTCATCTCCGTCGCGGGACTGGAGCAGACCGGCGTGCTCAAGCTCATCGCGCAGTTCATCTCGAGCATCAGCGGCGGCAGCATCAAGGCCGTCATCGTCATCATCCTGCTGCTCTCGGCCGTGTGCAGTGCGCTGATCGACAACATCCCGTTCGCGGCAACCATGGTACCGGTCATCCAGTCCATCGCGGCGACGCAGGGCATGGATCTGTCCGTGCTCGCCTGGGCGCTGTCGCTCGGCACCGACCTCGGCGGCAACGCCACGCCCATCGGCGCGTCGGCCAACGTCGTGGCCACGTCCGTGTCGGCCAAGAGCGGTCACCCCATCAGCTGGGGCAAATACTGCAAATACTGCGTTCCGGCCACCGTACTGGTCATTGCGGTCTCGCTGGGATGCCTGTTCCTGAGATACCTGTAATTTTACATCAGAAAGGCGGTAACGCATCGTGAAACAGATCATCGTGACCGTCGGCCGTGAACACGGCAGCGGCGGCAAGTACATCGCCGAACAGATCGCCAAACAGCTCGGCATCGCGTTTTATGATAAGGAGCTGCTGCTGGCCAGTGTCTTCAACGCCGAGGACGCCGCGCGCTATGACGAGAAGCCGGTGCACCTGCTGTGGTCGCGCCGCATCGGCGAGAACTTCAACGCGCCGGAGGATGCCCTCGCACGCGAGACGTTCGAGCACATTCAGGAGCTTGCCGACAGCGGCGAGTCGTTCGTCGTGCTCGGCCGGTGCTCGGATTATGTGCTGCGCGCCAACCCGAACGCCGTGCACCTGTTCATCGCCGGAAAGCCCGACGTGAAGCGCCGGCGGCTCATGGAGGAAAAATCCCTCACGGCCGATCAGGCGGCGCAGGAGATGCGCCGCGTCGACCGCGACCGCAAGGCCTACCACAACTACTACTGCGACACGAAGTGGGGCGACGCGCGAGGCTATGACCTCGTCGTCAACAGCGGCAAGCTCGGCATCGAGAAAACCGTTGACACGCTCGTGACCTACGTGCGTGCCTATCAGGCGCAGAACGAATAAGCATGAAAATGCCCCGGATGCATTGGCATCCGGGGCATTTTCTGTTTTTCATCCGCCGGTTTTCTGCGGCCAACAGGACACCAGGATCCCGGCTAAAATCAGCGCGCCGCCGAGCAGGCCCGCAAGGCCGAAGTGCTCATGAAAGCACACCGCGCCCAGCGCTGCCGCAACGAAGGGATTGAGCGCGCAAAACAGCGCCGCGTGGTCCGCCGTCGTCCCGCTCTGCGCGACCGGCTGGAGCGTGAAGCCAAAGCCGCTGCACACGAGTGCCAGCGCCAGCACGACCAGCCACTCCGTACCGCTGCCGGGCAGGTGCGGCGTCT
>ENA-ORIC01003049-ORIC01003049.1-human-gut-metagenome-genome-assembly--contig:-NODE-3049-length-12282-cov-3.201393_pt1 | contig 12282 bp, 10 predicted proteins | sample MGYA00243023_ERZ508732 | MGnify/ENA primary metagenome ERZ508732 (study PRJEB26277, sample SAMN04329767) | human gut metagenome | biome: human-associated habitat | host: Homo sapiens | place: USA...
ACTCGCTCTGCGGCAGCATCAACCTCTACCGCGTCCACTACGACGGCATTCACATCGTCGGCACCGCCGGGAGCATTCCGGAGGACACGGTCGACACGATAAAGCTCATCGAATCCGGCGCGATAGACCCGAGCATCATGGTCTCGCACATTCTCGGGCTGAACGATTACTGCGAAACAATCATGGAGATGGCGCACCCGAACGGCGCGAAAAAGGTATGCTACACCCACCTCGACATCCCGCTGACCGCCCTCGAGGACTTCGCGGAAAAAGGAAAGACCGACCCGATGTTCAAGGCACTCGCCGAGATAACCGAGGCGCACGGCGGTCTCTGGTGCGGGGAAGCCGAGAATTATCTGCTTGAACACGCAAGGAGACTTGATCAATGACAAAAAACATGAAGATTGTGACGCTGACACTGAACCCGGCGTATGACGTCCATGTGCAGATCGGTGAGTTCCGCGCCGGTCATGAGAACCTCGCCGACTCGGTCTCGCGCGATATCGGCGGAAAGGGAGTCAACATCTCCCGCGCGCTGAGACTGAACTCCGGCAGGCTCGGAGCAGGAACCGGTCACTCGGCGTTTGTTATTCTCGGCGAAGACAACGCCGCGGATTTCCGCGAGGGACTTGAAAACGAGGACATCGACACAATAACGCTGACCGTCCCCGGAAGGATACGCGAGAACATCACGATTCACCCGACGGAAGGCGACGAGACGAGACTTTCGTTCAAAGGCTTCACCTGCCCCACCGGCACGCTTGAGCGTGTAAAGGAGCTTATCCGCGTCGGGTCTGGCGATATACTGACCTTCACCGGCAGTCTGCCCGGCGGAATCGGGAAAGACGAAGCAATCGCGTTCCTGAAAGACCTCGTGAAACAGGGCGTCCGGGTCGTCATTGACTCAAAGTCGATCTCTCCGTCAGATCTCCGCGAGATAAAGCCGTGGCTCATCAAACCGAACGCCGAGGAAATATTCGATTTCTTCGGAAAAGACGCCGACCGGAACACCGCTCCGGATGAAAAGCTGCTGGAGAAAACCGCGCTCGACGTCGCGGCGTCCGGGATAGAGAACGTCATGATCTCGCTCGGCGGAGACGGCGCGATGCTCGCGTCGGACGGAAAGCTCTGGCGGGCGAAAAACCCGAAGATAGACGCGATATCCACGATAGGCGCGGGCGACAGCTCGATTGCCGGATTCATCACCGCTTTCAGCCGGAACGCGTCAAAGGCGGACTGTCTGAGAGAAGCCGTCACCTACGGCACCGCCGCCTGCCTGACCGAGGGCACGAATCCTCCGCGTCCAGACGATATAAAGGAAATTCACGAAAAAGTCACAGTTACCGTTCTTTGAACAAAATACGGCATTCTCCGGGATGTCGTACATGACAATATTCTATAATTGTAGTATAATATTTTGAAAGGATATGTATAAATGAAACGCACAATTTCCCTGATCATTCTATGTTCAATGCTCGCATCCCTCGCCGCCTGCGGGAGCACCTCTGACGGCAAAACTCCGGCTGACGGCACATCCGGCTCCGACAACACGACCACCTCCGCGACCGAAACCACCGACCCGACCCTCGTCCCACCGGAAGCGACCGACAAATATCAGGGCAAGACCTACCGCATATTCAACGGCTACTCCGACCAGACAAAGTACGTGACTAACGACATCTACCCAGAGGAAATGGACGGCGAAGTCCTGAACGACGCGCTCAACAAGCGCTGCGCCGACACCGAGGACAAGCTCGGAATCACAATCGAGGTGACCGACGGAACCCTGTCGAACATCAAGAACAGCATCGCCGCCGCCGATGATTTCGCGGACGTCACCTACGCGGATCTCTCGAGCATCATGGGGCTTGTCACCGAGGGCTACTGCCGCGATTTCTACGACATCCCGAACATCGACCTCTCAAAGGCTTGGTGGGATCACAACGCGGAGGAAAAGCTCTCCTTCGACGGTCAACTCTACTACACGTTCAACGACCATATCTTCACGCAGACCGAGAACTGCCGCGCCGTCTTCTTCAACAAGGCGATAGCCGAGGAGATCGGCGTCGACCCCGAAGGGCTTTATCAGACTGTGCGCGACGGGAAATGGACGATGGATCTCATGTTCAACTACGGCAAAATGGCGGTCAAGGATCTGAACGGCGACACGAAAATCAACAAGGAAGACCGCGTCGGCGTCCTTAACTGGGGCTTCGTCGGTCTCGGTGAGGCGCTTCTGACCGGATGCGACGCCGAAATAATCAAAAGGACGCGGGCGGCGAGCCTTACTTCTACTGCTTCACGGAGCAGTTCGCGACTATCTATTCAAAGGTGCTCGATTTCCTCATCAATGACAACGTGGTTTATCTCGGCGCGGGCGCGAACGAGTTCATGAGCGATCACGCGCTCTTCATGGTGAACAGCCTTGTCGACGCGTCGAATCTCCGCGAGATGAAGGGCGATTTCGGTATCATCCCGACGCCGAAGTACAACGAGGAACAGGAGAGCTACCAGAACGTCAGCCCGAACCCGCACGCGATGCTCGTCCCGACGACGGTTCAGGACATAGATTTCGCCGGAGCCGCAATGGAAGAGCTCGCTTACCAGTCGCACATCACTCTCCTTCCCGCTTATTACGAGAACGTCCTCAAGGGCAAGGCGACGCGCGACGATGAATCCATCGAGATGCTTGACCTCATCCACAACAGCGTCTCGTATGTCATCAAGATAATCGGCACGAAGTTCTCGGACGCGATCTACGCCGAGATGCAGAAGAAGAACTACAACCTCTCTTCAATGCTCGAAAAATGGCGCTCCCAGGTCGAGACGCAGCTCTCGGACGTTCTGACGCAGTTCGCCGATAAATGAACTGACCCCGCGCGGAGAGATCACAACGATTCCCCGCGCGCCGAAGAAAGGACTGATACACAAATGGCAGACAAAACCTACATCCTCGAGGCACACCGCGGAGTCGGCACAGACGCCCCGGAAAACACCCTCGCCGCGCTGAGGCTCGCGAAAGAACAGGGCTACGGCATGATCGAGGTCGACACGAAATTCACGTCGGACGGGCGCTGCGTCCTGCTCCACGACAACACCGTGAACCGCACCGGAAGAAACGCCGACGGCTCGGAAATCGCTCCGGACACGAAGATATCCTCGCTCACCTTTGATGAAGCGAGAGCGCTCGACTTCGGCGTCGCGAAGGACGCGAAGTACAAAGGCGAGAAGATACCGTCTCTCGAGGAAATCCTCGCCTTCGCCGTTGAGAAAAAAATACCCCTTAAGTTCGACAATGTCCTCGCCTCGGCTGATGACGCGCAGCTCGAGAGCTTCTTCTCGACGGTTGAGAACTGCATGGCAGTCGAATACATCGGCTTCACCGCCTTCGACACAGGATTCATAAAGAAGGTGCTCGCGCGCTTCCCGACCGTTCAGATTCACTACGACGGACCCGTGAATGACGAGACTCTCGCCGAGGTATCTGAGCTCGTCCCGAAATCCCAGCTCACGGTCTGGATGCGCTATGACAACGCCGCCACATCATGGAACACAACCCCGCCGGTGAACAAGGAATCCGCCGAAAAGATCCACAAAATCGGCAAACTCGGCGTATGGATAATCCGCGAGGAAAGCGAGCTTCGCGACGCCGTGAACCTCTACGGCGCGGACGTCATCGAGACAGACGGAACGCTGAAACCATGAATATTTCCCCCTTCCCGCGCGGAGGGGGATTTTTTCGTTCGCGCGGTGCTTGACAAAACCCGGTTTTTTTAGTATAATATATGCTGTAGGAAACCCATTCCGGCAGCCCTCGCGCGCCGTGTATATATAACATAGTGAAGAAAAACATCAGACTGACAGCGGCTCTTCTCGCCGTGCTCACGCTCTTCCCCGCCGCGCGGGTTTATGAGACGCCGGTTTATTCGGTCAGCGCGGCTCAGACAAATATCTCCGTCTCGAATGAGGCGTCAACACTCTTCTCCTCCCTCGCCAAAAAGCTCCTCGACGCCACACCCTCCCTCCAGCCCGGCTCTATCGGCGGGGACTGGTCGGTCATGATACTCGCGAAAGCCGGGCTTCTCACCGACGAGGCGAAAGACGCTTATTATTCGAATGTAATAGAATACGTAAAGGCTCAGAAGGGCATACTCAGCACAAGCCGGTCAACCGATTACAGCCGCGTTATTCTCGCGCTCTCGTCGATCGGGCGCGACCCTTCGGACGTCGGCGGGTATGACCTTCTCTCCGGGCTGTCCGATTTCGCGTTCGTGACAAAGCAGGGGATGAACGGCGCGGCGTGGGCGCTTATCGCTCTCGATTCCCGCGGATACGAGATTCCGTCGACATCGGCGAAGGACAGGACAACCCGCGACAAGCTGATCTCCCACATTCTCTCATTCCAGAAAAAAGATGGTAATTTCTCGGATCTTGAGGGCTGCGACCCCGAATACACCGCGATGGCTCTGCTCGCGCTCTCAAACTATCAGGATCGTAAGGATGTGAAAACAGCGACGGATAACGGCATAAAATATCTCGCATCGGCGCAGAACGAGCGCGGCGGTTACCCGTCAAAATGGGGTGAGAGCTCTGAGACGACGTCCCAGATCATAATGGCGCTCGCCTCGGTCGGGGTCTCGCCGGACGATACACGGTTCACAAAGAGCGGGAAGACACTCTGGGACAACCTCCTGTCCTACCGCGCCGGCGACGGCTTCGCGCACGCCAAGATAAAGGGAAATTACGAGTACAACCGCATGGGCACCGAACAGGCGCTTCTCGCGCTTTCGTCAGCGGCGAAGATATCATCCTTCCCGTTCGATTTCTCGTCGGTCAGGGAAAACAACCGCCCGGTCGGCGGCAAAAGCGGGCTTCCCGGAAAGAACAAGGACGTGAAAGTTCCCGGGATAAAAGGCGACGTGACCTTCCCCGATATCTGGGGTGAAAACGCTCAAACCTGCACGACCGCCGTCTGCTCACTCGCTTCACGCGGGATAATAAGCGGGTATGAGGACGGGAACTTCAAGCCGGAAAGAACGCTTACCCGCGCCGAATTCGCCGCCCTGATCGTCCGTGCCCTCGGACTTGAGGCAAAAAGCGACGCGAAATTCTCCGATGTTCCGAAGACAGCGTGGTACGCGAGGTCTGTCGCCGCCGCGAGCGAATACGGGCTGATCCTCGGAATCGGCGATAACCGCTTCCTCCCGGACGGAACGATAACCCGCGAAGAAGCCGCCGTCATCTGCGCCCGCGCCGCTGTGCTCTGCGGAGTCGACACAGAACGCACAGACGCACAGATACGCGATACTCTCTCGGTTTTCTCGGACTACACGACCTCGTCGAAATGGGCACGCGCCGGGCTGGCTTTCGCTATTGACAGCAATATGCTCGACGCCGAGGCAGTAAACCTCCGCCCGAAAGACAAAACCACCCGCGCCGAAGCCGCGATAATGCTCCACGCAATGCTCGGCGCCGCGAAACTCATATAAAAAGAAAGGACGCCGGAAATTCCGACGTAGAGATATGAAAAAACTCATCGCACTGATGACCGCCGCCATCATAGCCCTGTCGGCAGTCTCATGCAGCAAAACCGGACCTGGCTACACCACAGATACCACCAACACAACCGAAACAACCGAAACAGTCCCCGAAGGAATGCCCGCCCCGGTAGACCCGCAGGACGCCGTCATCGACGAGGACACCGAACACACCTGCAAAATCACGATAACCTGCGCCGCGCTTACAGACAACCCCGACCTCAACCCCGACAAGCGGGAACTCGTCCCCGAGGACGGAATCATCCTCCCCGAAACCGAAGTCACCTTCTTTGAGGGAGAAAGCGTCTTCAACCTCCTGCGCCGCGTCTGCCGGCAGAAATCCATCCACCTCGAGTTTGAGGACACCCCCATCTACAACTCCGCCTACATCGAGGGAATCGCGAACCTCTACGAGTTCGACGCCGGGAAGTTCTCCGGCTGGCTCTACAGCGTCAACGGCTGGTATCCGAACTACGGGTGCTCACGGTATCAGCTGAAAGAGGGAGATGTCATTGTGTGGGAATACACGACAGAAATCGGCGGCGGGCAGTTCGGGGTAAGCGAATAGAGAAAGAGGAGGGTTTTCGCCCTCCTCCGGTTTGTTATTCCTGCGTCCAGCCCTCAACGAATTTCTCGATTGCCTCGTCCGCCGCCGGCTGCTTCTTCGCCATGTTCGACGCGAGAGGCTTTCCCTTGTAGATCGAGTCCGCGATCACCGATATCGTGCCGCCGAAATCGCACAGAGCGTTGAAGTCTATCGTCAGACCGTCAAAGATAGTGTCGATCATGTTCGTCGAACGATCGTCACGTGCCAGCTTCAGCTTCAGGAGCTTCTCATAGACCTCGGGTCTGACGCTGTTATACGACTCATACGCGAGAGCCTCGGCGATAAAACCGATATCGTCGACATCTGTATTCGACATAATGCCCATGAAGCAGGTTCCCCACGCGTTCATCATGCTTCTGTAATGCTCCTGCTCCGCGTCATACTTCGGCATCGGGAGGATCAGATAATCGTCGTTCATATCACGCATATATGTCGCGATGTCGCCCATGTACGCCTGAATGAATATCGCGCGGCCATCCGTGAAGGTTGTCACATACTCCCTGCGGTCATCCATCTTCTCGCCGGGCATCAGCTTCGCGAGCTTCGACACGACGTCAATCGTCTTCTCGTTGTCAAGCGACACCGTCAGCGAATCACCTGTGTTCACGCAGAGATCAACGCCCGCCGACGTCACGAACGCTCCCGCCACAAGTCCGCCTCCGGTGCTGTCTCCGACATATCCGAAGAAATCATGCCCCGTATGGAGCTTGCCGTCTCCGTCAAGGTCGTCGTTGAACTTCGCGTATTCAACAAGCTTATCAACCGTCCAGTTTCCGCTTTCCACAAGCTCGTATATATCCTCGTCCGGAGTGTACTTCTCAAGCAGAGCGAGATTTCCGGTCATAACAATCGGAGCCGTATAAGCGTGCGGCATGATATCGCCGGTGGCAAGATACGCCTTCCCGCCGAGCGTCAGGTTTTCGTGCGCGAAATTGCTCCACCAAGGCTTATCAAACGACAGATACGATATATCATTCAGGTTCGCGAGCATACCCTGCACAGCCAGATTTCTCAGCGCGTCGTCAGACGCCGCGACGCCGTAAACGATATCGCACACCTTGTCCCCGGCGAGATAGCCGTTCGTGATCTGCTGTATTCCGTCCGGAGACGACGTCGAGACGATGTACTTTATGTTTGCCTTGTACATATCGCCGATCTTCGCGTCGCGCGTGTATATGGCGTCGTTTATTGTGTCTCCGTTCTTCTCGCTGTCATAGAAGTTCATGGTATCCGACGGATAGTCGGTCGCCTCCATGATCACGATATCGCGCCCGCCGAGATCCTTCGCGCCGAGCTCGTCAAAACGTGTCTTTTCGGTGCTCTCGGTGGAAGAAGTCGTCTCGTCTCCGGTGTTCCCGGCTGTAGTTTCCTTTCCGCTCTCGTCGCCGCTGCCGCAAGCCGCGAGAAGAAGCATCTGCGCCGCTATCAGAAAACAAATAATGCGTTTCATTTTACAAATTCCTTTCACGCTTTTTTCTCTATTATAGCACTGTTTCCGACGAATTCAACGGTCAATATTTCTTTTCAGAAGTACAATTTTACTTTGCCATTGACATATCCGCGAAAAAATGCTATACTGATTCTGATGAAACGCCGATAAAAGGAGGACATCATGAATTACAAAATCGAGCCCGATCTCCGTATATGCCTCGAAAGGCGCTACCTCTCGCTCCCGGTCAGCATCGAAACCTACCGCTTCGACTTTGGCTCCGGCAGCTACCCGGCATGGTTCAGCCCCGACGTCAAAGAAGGCAGCCAGATAAGCCCGATATACCCTCACAGCCACCCCGCGCCCGAATTCATAGAAATGACCGAAGGCAGACTCGAAGCGGCGCTCGACGGAGAAAAATTCACGCTGAACGCCGGCGACATCCTCCTCGTCAGCCCCTATGCCACTCACAGCGCGAAATTCGACACCGCGGGTTCTCACGGCGTCTTCGAATACCGATACATGATCTTCGAGCTATCAGTCTTCGCCGGCTGCGGCAAACGCGTCGCGGATATCATCGACGACCTCCGGCGCGGCAAGGCACGCTTCAGACCGGTAATCTCCGGCGACTCAGCCAAAGCCCTCAGCTCCCTCCTCGACGAAGCCACGCGACACATACGCCGACACAACGCGACAGTCTCAGACGACCTCGCCCTGACCTCGGTTCTCTGCGAAATTCTCTCAACCGCCCTTGACGCCGGTATCGAAAAGCCCGAAATGAAATCCCGCGACATATCCTTCATCCACAACGTCAGCTCCTACATCGAGCTCAACTACAAAAACCCCCTCTCCACCGCGAAAATCAGCTCCGACCTCGGCTACAGCGTCAGCTGGTTCTGCACCGCCTTCAAGCGCGCCTTCGGCAAAACCTTCATAGAATACCTCAACGAATTCCGCGTCAACTACGCCGCCAGCCGATACATAGATTCACTGCTCTCCCTGCCGGAAATAGCCAGCGCCGCGGGCTTCTCAGACTACAACTATTTCGCGAAACGCTTCAAAAAGCACATCGGGGTCACCCCGTCTGAATTCTTTCGGAAATAAGCAGGGGAAGACTTTTTTCGAGAAAAAAGTCTTCCCCTGCACCCCATCTAAAAAGCTTTATACAATTTTTATTCCTGCATCCAACCCGTTATGAACTTTGCTATCGCCTCGTCTGCCGCGGACTGCTTCTTCGCTATGTTCGACGCAAGGGGCTTGTCCTTGTAGACAGCGTTCGCCACTACCGTCAGAGTTCCGCCAAAATCGCACAGAGCGTTGAAGTCGATAGTCAGGTCACTGAAGATCAGGTCGATCATCGCGGTTGTCCGCTCGTCGCGCGCCAATTTCTGTTTGAGCAGTTTATCATATATCTCCGGTCTGACCGTGCCATAAGCCTCATACGCGAGCGCCTCCATGATAAATCCCGACTCGTCAATGTTCGCGTTATCCGGAATAGCAGTCGCGCACGCGCCCCAACCGTTGATCTGGCACTTATAATCCTCCTGCGCCTCGTCAAACTTCGGAAGCGGGATAATCGCGAAATCGTCCTCCATATCCCTCAGACTGCCGCCCATATAACTCTGGATGAAGATAGCCCTTCCGGTCTTAAAAGTGCCGTTGAGATACTCGCGGCGGTCGTCCATCCTCTCCTTCGGCATCAACTGGGCGAGCTTCTCCACAACCTTCACAGCTCTGTCGCTCACAAGATCAATCGTTATCTCATCACCGTTATTCGTGCAGAGATCGACACCGCCCGCCACGACGAACGCGCCCGCGGAAAGTCCGCTTCCCGTGCTGTCTCCGACATACCCGAAGAAATCATGCCCGGTATGAAGCTTCCCGTCCCCGTCGAGGTCGTCGTTGAATTTCGTGTACTCAAGAAGCCTGTCGATAGTCCATTTTCCGTCATTGACAAGCCCGAAAATATCCGTCTCCGGAGTGTACTTGTCGAGCAGATTCAGGTTTCCGTACATAATAACCGGCGCGTTATATGTTGTCGCCGTTATTTCGCCTATCGCCATAAACGTCTTACCACCGAACGTCAGGTTATCGTAAGCGAACCGGCTCCACCACGGCTTATCAAACGACAGATATGATATGCTGTTGAGGTCAGCGAGCATTCCCTGCGATATCAGATTCAGAAGCGTACCCGTGTCCGCCGATGTGGAGAACACCAGATCGCACACCTTGTCGCCCGCGAGATAACCCTGAGATATCTGCTTGCACCCGGCGCCCGCGCTGTCAGGTCGGAGATAGGTTATTTTTGTGTTGAACCTCTCGCCTATCTTCGTGTCGCGCATATGCACGGCGTCGTTGACCGCGTCTCCGATCCTTTCCTCGTCATACACATTTGAAGACGTTGTCGGATAATCATTCGCGTCCATAATCACAAACTCTCTGCCGCCGAGATCCTTTTCTCCGAGCGCGTCAAGTCTGTCAGTCTCCGCCGGTTGTGTGCTGTCCGACATCTCTCCGTCTGCCTTTGTCGTTTCCTGCGGCTCAACCGTGCTCCCGCAGGACGCCAAGAGAAGAGTACAAAACAGCAGTGTTGATATAATCCTTTTCATGCTTTATCCCCAGCCTTTCATATCGTTTTATTTTCTGTTAACCGATCAGCTATGTTTCTATTATAACATATTTTACACAAATTTCAAGTGCCGATATTCAGTTTTCGATGGTGAATACTCAGTTTTCTGTTGACATTTCCGAAATTATATGTTATAATTGACAAAAGGAGGCGCATGGCATGATAAACTCGCTTCACCGGGAAAGGTACGGCTCGCTCCCGGTCTGCACCGAAATCTACAGCTTCGACTTCGCGGGCAAAAGCTACCCGCCGTTCATCGAGTACTCCCTCGCCCACAATCAACACGTCTGCCCGATCTACGTCCACAGCCACGAGGAACCCGAACTCATCCACGTCCTGAACGGCGAGCTTGACATAACAACCGGTGGGCGACGCGCCAGACTCAGAAAGGGCGAAACCGCGCTCATCAGCCCCCACACCGCGCACGGAGCGGATTTTGTCCCCGGCTGTGACTTTCTCGAGTACTGCTATCTCATCTTCGACCTCGGAATCCTCTCCAGCTGCGGGAAGAAAACCGCGGACGAGATAACAGCCCTCAGGCAGGGCGCCGCGCTCTTCCCCGACAAGCTGATCGGCACTCTGTCCGAAAAGGTCGGAAGAAATATGCTCTCTATCGAACGTCTCCTTTTCCGGCAGTCCCCGACGGCGGCGGGTGAACTCGAAGCCTGCGCCTGTCTCTCGAACATCATGTCCGCAATCCTCACCGAAGGGCTCATCCATCGCGGCGCTCCCGAGTCGCGCGACAACAGCTTCATCGAGCTTGTCGGACGATACATAGATATCCATTTCAGGGAACGCCTCTCAACGTCGGACATAAGCGCCGCGCTCGGCTACAGCCGCAACTATTTCTGCGCGCTCTTCCGTGACAACTTCGGCACTACGTTTATAAAGTACCTGAGCGAATACCGCGTCCGCCGCGCCGCTGACGATTACCGCGGCTCCTCAATGTCCCTTCCGGACATCGCCGCGAATGTCGGGTTCGGGGACTATTCGTGCTTCTCAAAGTCGTTCACGAAATATATAGGCGTCACTCCAACCGCTTATTTCAAAAAATAGAAAAGACCGCCGCGAAAAACGGCAGTCTTTCTTTTTATTTATACAGTTCACTGAGTCCCTTATAAGCCTCGAGCACTTTCTCGAAATTAGCAACAGTCTTGTCGGTCATGGACTCGAGCGTCGACGCCAGCTTTCCGCCCGACTTCTTCAGGTCGGTCCTGAGCACCCACGTGTACGAGTTATCCTCGGACATCGTGTAGCCGATATCCCAGCGTCTTCCGGCGTTTATAATCTCAAGCATCTCGATGGAGTCCTCGTCGCGCGTCAGCTTGCTCGACGTCACAGACTCAAGATAAGCCGGAATCAGGTCACGATAGGACAGGTATGACATTGCCTCGATTATGAGCCCGTCGTCGTCGATCGTCTGCTCGTCGCAGTCAACCGGTATCGCGAGACCTCCCGCGCGCGCGTCAACGTATGTATAATACCCTTCCTGAGTCTCATCGTACTTCGCGTACGGAATCACGCCGAACTCGCTTCTGTACGAGCGGAACTTCTCGAGATCGTTCACCCATATTGCCTGCATGAACACCCTGTCTTCGTCCCACTTTATATCGCACTCCATGTCCCAGCCGATCTCGAACACACTGCCCGAATTGTAGAACAGGTCGTACATCCACTCCGCGAGATTGTAGAACCGCTCATCCTTAAGCCCGAGTTCAACTCCTTCCTTCGGGTCAAGCCTGACCGTTATCTCTCCTATCGCGTACTGCCAGGTTATCGCGTGATAGCCGAAGTTTGTCGCGAAGCCGAAGCGGTCCTCCTCGTCCGCCTTTCCGTTGGCGTTCAAGTCTGCCGAAGTCTTCTCGGCGTACTCTGCGAATTTGTCAAGCGTCCACTTCCCGCTCCTCACAACGTCATAGATATCGTTCAGCCCGTAGTCATCGGCGATCTTCTTGTTGAAGATCAGCGCGTTCGCGTACTGATACGAGCTGAGAAGCATATCGCTCGAGACGAACGGAAGATATCCGTCAAACGTGAACAGATCATTCACGTTTCTGTGCCACCACGCCTCATCAAAACG
>ENA-ORIC01003052-ORIC01003052.1-human-gut-metagenome-genome-assembly--contig:-NODE-3052-length-12279-cov-4.632437_pt1 | contig 12279 bp, 10 predicted proteins | sample MGYA00243023_ERZ508732 | MGnify/ENA primary metagenome ERZ508732 (study PRJEB26277, sample SAMN04329767) | human gut metagenome | biome: human-associated habitat | host: Homo sapiens | place: USA...
TACTGAGAAGTGGGCCTGTTCCAACCCCTGCCCCCCCATTGTGGTGGGCCTGGGCATCGGCGGCAGCTTTGACAAGTGCGCCGCGCTGGCCAAAAAGGCCCTGCTGCGCCCGCTGGATGTACCCAACCCCGACCCCTACTACGCACAGCTGGAACAGGAACTGCTCACCGCCATCAACGGCTTGGGCATCGGGCCCCAGGGCTTTGGCGGCCGGACCACCTGCCTGGGCCTTGCCATTGAGCAGATGCCCACCCATGTGGCGGGCCTGCCGGTGGCCGTGAACGTTTCCTGCCACGTCACCCGCCGCGCCAGCGCGGAACTGTAAGGAGGGAAAAGCATGGAATACAGACTGACCACTCCCTGCACCGCGCAGGACCTTGCCCCGCTGAAGGCGGGCGACACCGTGCTGCTGTCCGGTGTGGTGTACACTGCCCGCGATCAGGCCCACAAGCGGATGATCGAGGCGCTGGACAAGGGCGAAGCGCTGCCTTTTGATCTGACCGGCAGCGCCATTTACTACGTCGGCCCCACCCCGGAGCGTCCGGGTGAGGTGATCGGCTCGGCCGGGCCCACCACCAGCGGCCGCATGGACGCCATGAGCCCCCGCCTGCTGGATCTGGGCAACAAGATCATGATCGGCAAAGGCAAGCGGGACGCCGCCGTCAAGGAAGCCGTGGTGCGCAACGGGGCCGTGTATCTGGCGGCTCTCGGCGGTGCCGGTGCCCTGATGGCAAAAAGTGTTGAGACGCTGGAGGTCATCGCCTGGCCGGACCTGGGCTGTGAAGCGGTGCGCCGCCTGACCGTGCGGGATATGCCCCTGACCGTGATCCTGGACGCCCACGGCGGCGACCTGTACCAGTCCGGCCCGGCGGCGTATCTGGAAAGCGAAAACTAACGGGGTTTTGTCCCCTTTGCACAAAACAAAACCGGCCTGGAATTGGCAAACCCGCTGTTTTGTGCAGAGGAAAGTTGGTTTGTTTGCACAAACTTCCTGCGAATTGCTTGCATCAACGGCAAAAGTGTGATATCCTGTAACATACAAACCGTGGTGCTTTGCATCCCGGCAGAGAACTTCCCGCCGTGGGGCGGGGCAAGGCAGGAGGCAAACAAACCATGCAGATCCACCAATCCGCAGAAGATTATCTTGAAACGATCCTGATGCTGACCCAGCGCATGGGCAAGGTGCGCTCCATTGACGTGGTCAATGAGCTGGGCTTTACCAAGGCGAGCGTGAGCATCGCCATGAAAAAGCTGCGGGAAAACGGCTATATCGCGGTGGACGGCGAAGGCAACCTGACCCTGTTGGAGCCGGGCCGTGAGATCGCAGAACGCATCTACAGCCGCCATCGTCTGCTCACCCACTTCTTCATGCAGCTGGGCGTGGACGAAAAGACTGCCGCCGAGGATGCCTGCAAGGCAGAGCACATCCTCAGCGAGCAGACGCTGGAAAAGATCCGCGAACGCGCCCTTGAGACTGACGCCGAAACCGGCAGCGCCCAATAAGCAGCAACTCGCACGATACCGCCCTCTGTACCTGTGGTACAGAGGGCGGTATTTTTTGTGCACCGGGGCGGGGTTGGCCCTTGCATCCGGGCAGCGGGTGCGGTATTCTTATAAGATAAGAACCGTTTTACGAATCGACCGGGGAGGGAAAACGACCATGGACTCAGACGAGATCCGCACACTGCTGGGCGAAATGGTATTTGAGCGTGCCCAGAAATACCGCCGCCGCATCCTGCAGAGCAGCTGCACCACCAACGAGGATGGCGTACGCCATGTCTCGGCGCTGGTGCAGGGCAATGGAGCCGACTGTTTTTATACACAGGTCTGGCTGCGGGAGAACGGCAGCTTTGTCAGTGCCTCCTGCGACTGCCCCTACAACCAGAACGGTGACGGCACCTACTGCAAGCACATTGGCGCGCTGCTGCTGGAGGATGCGGCCAAGCACCCCGCCCCCAAGGCACCGACCGCCCCGGAATCCATCCCGGGCGTGGTGCGGGGCACCGATGGGCTGAACCCCGCCGCTTCCCGGAAGGACAGCTATGCTTCCGGGCTGGAGATGCTGTTCGGCCGCAAGTGGCGGGGCGACGCCCCCGTCACCGACCAGGAGGCCCGCAAGCTGCTGGAGACCTACCAGCAGAGTGCCCTGCAGGACCTGGGCGAGGCCGGAGATCCCCCTCAGGACACCGGCTTTGTGGAGCTGGAACCGGAGCTGACCATGCTGTCCGGCGGGCAGCCGTGGCTGCGGTTGCGCATTGCCAACCGGGAGCGGGGGCGGCAGTATGTGGTCAAGAGCATCCCTGCCCTGCTGGACGATGTGGAGCACGGCCGCAGTGCCGGCTATGGCCGCTTTCTGACCTTTGTGCACCGCTGGGACGCCTTTGACGAAGAGAGCCGTCAGTTGCTGCAGCTGCTGCGTCGGCAGGTGAACGCCAAGCAGAGCATGGAGACCAACGTGGTGCGCAGCTACAGCTATGCGGCGTCGGATGCCCCGGCAGGCGGCCTGCCGCTGACCGGTGAGATCTTTGACGCGCTGGTGCAGCTGTATGCGCCCACCGGCACGCTGGGCGGCTACGCCCTGCAGGAGGGCCTGCCCGTCATCACCATGACGGTGCAGCGCCGCCGGGGCGGTGTGCAGATCGACACCCTCCCGGCCCTGAACGCCGTGCATGGGCTGGACTATGATTACCTTTACAGCGCCGACACCCTGTGGCGGCTGCAGCGGGCTTCCAGTGCCCGCATCCTTCCGGCTTTGCAGGCGCTGTGCGGCAAAAGCCTGTTTTTCACCAGTGCCGACGCCACCGAATTCTGCAGCTATGTGCTGCCGGAGCTGGGCAGCAAGTTGACCATCGTGGACCCGGAACGCCTGCTGCTGAACCAGATCCCGCTGGAACCCGTGGTGCAGTTCTATCTGGACGCGCCCCGCGACCGTGGTATGACCGTGACCGCCCACGCCGAATTCCTGTACGGAGAGGACCGGATCACCCCCTCCGGCCCGGCCCCGGCGGGCCTGCTGCGGGACACCCGCGCCGAGCGCCGGGCCGACCGGCTGCTGGCCACTTGGCTGGAGCCGGACCCCACCGAGCCGGGACAGTACATGGTCACGGACGAAGAGCCGCTGTACCGCCTGCTGGAAGAGGGCGTGCCCGCCCTGATGGACGAAGGTGAAGTGTACCTGAGCGACGCCTTCCGCAATCTGCAGGCCGCCCCGCCCAAAATTTCGGTGGGCGTGTCGGTGCACGGCAGCGTACTGGACCTGGAGGTGGACACCGGCGAGTTCCCGACCGCAGAGCTGCGGGAGCTGCTGCAGTCCCTGCACCAGAAAAAACGCTACCACCGCCTGCGCGACGGCCGCCTGCTGCGGCTGGACGACAATCTGGAAGGGCTGGACGAGCTGAACGAAACGCTGGAGCTGTCCGGCGCAAAGCTCAAAGATGGACATGCAGAGCTTCCGCTTTACCGCGCCCCCACGCTGGACTGGGCACTTTCGGGCCAGAACGGCCTGCGCTTCAGCCGCGACGACGCATTCCGCCGCATCAGCCGCAGCTTCCATGCCGTGAAGGACAGCGAGTATACCCCGCCCCAGTCCCTGCACAGCGTGCTGCGCAAGTATCAGCGGGACGGTTACCGCTGGCTGCGCACGCTGGACGGCTACGGCATGGGCGGCATCCTGGCCGACGATATGGGCCTGGGTAAGACCCTGCAGGTGCTGAGCTACCTGCTGGCCCTCAAGGAGGGCGGGCAGCCCCTGCCCAGCCTCATCGTGTGCCCGGCGTCACTGGTGCTGAACTGGGAGGAAGAGTGCAAAAAGTTCACCCCGCAGCTCACCTGTGTGGCGATGGACGGCGACGCCGCCCACCGCGCTGTGCTGGCCCGCCGGTGGGCAGAGGCCGATCTTGTGGTGACCAGCTACGACCTGCTGCGCCGCGATGAGGACCGCTACGCCGAACAGCCCTTCTATGCCTGCATCCTGGACGAAGCGCAGGCCATCAAGAACCATACCACCCAGAAATACAAGGCTGTGTGCCAGGTCCGCAGTCAGGTACGCTTTGCCCTGACCGGCACCCCGGTGGAGAACCGGCTGGGCGAGCTGTGGAGCATCTTCTCCTTCCTCATGCCGGGCTATCTGCCGCCGTACAAGAACTTCTGTGCCCGGTTTGAAAAGCCCATCGTGCAGGAGGAAGATGCCAACGCCGTGCGGCGGCTGAATCAGCTCACCGGGCCGTTCATCCTGCGCCGCATGAAGGCGGATGTGCTGCGGGAGCTGCCGCCCAAGACCGAAAATGTCCACCGCATCGAGCTGGACACCGAACAGCGCAAGCTGTACCTTGCCGCCGTGGTGGACGCCCGCGAGAAGCTGCGCGCCGCCAAGCCCGAGGACAAAATGGCGGTGTTTGCGGTGCTCATGCGGCTGCGGCAGATCTGCTGCGACCCCCGCCTTGTGGCTGACAACTGGTCCGGCGGCAGCGCCAAGTTGGACGCCTGCATGGAGCTGGTCACCGCCGCCGTGGAGGGCGGCCACCGCATCCTGCTGTTCAGTCAGTTCACCTCCATGCTGGACCTGCTGGCCCAGCGGCTGGACGAGGCCGGGGTGAGCCACTTCACCCTGCAGGGCTCCACCCCCAAGCCGGTGCGTGCCGAGCTGGTGCGCCGCTTCAATGCCGGGGAAGCCAGCGTATTCCTGATCTCGCTGCGGGCCGGCGGCACCGGCCTGAACCTGACCGCGGCCGACATCGTCATCCACTACGACCCGTGGTGGAACGTGGCGGCCCAGAATCAGGCCACCGACCGCGCCTACCGCATCGGTCAGAAGAACCCTGTGCAGGTGTATAAGCTCATTGCACAGGACACCATTGAAGAAAAGATCGTGGAGCTGCAGCAGGCCAAGCAGTCGCTGGCGGACACCGTCACCGGCTCGGCCGACGGCGCGATCCTGTCCATGAAGCCTGAGGAGCTGCTGCAGCTGCTGGGCGAAGAAGCATAAGGAGGAAGCATTATGAAGGTTTGGGATCTGCACTGTGATACCCTCAGCGAGCTGCGCCGTGCCGAAAAGAATGGCACCCCCGCGAGCTTTGCCCACAATGATCTGCACATCGACCTGGAAAAATTGCAGGCCGGAGACTACATGCTGCAATGTCTGGCCGCGTTTGTGAACCTGGCCGACCCCACCCCCGGTGCCGACCCGCTGGTGACGGCGCTGGAAGAGATCGACGTGTTCAAGCGGATCATGGCAAAATACCCGGACCGCATTGCCCCGGTGTACACGGCGGCCGACATCCGCAAAAACGCCGAAGCCGGAAAGATCAGCGGCCTGCTCACCGTGGAGGAGGGCGGCTGCTGCACGGGCCGCCGGGGCGGGCGGCGCGGGATGTAGGCGCTGGGCGTGCGCATCATCACCCTCCCCTGCAACCACGACAACGAGCTGGCCGCCCCACAGGCAAACCCCGGCGGGCCGCTGGCGGCTCAGACCCAGCGCGGCCTGACCGAGACGGGCTTTGCCTTTCTGGCCGAGATGGAGCGCCTGCACATGATCGTGGACGTGAGCCATCTTTCTGACCGGGGCTTCTGGGACATCGTGGAACACGGCACCCGCCCCTTTGCGGCCAGCCACTCCAATTGCCGCGCCCTGTGCCCCCACACCCGCAACCTGACGGATGCGATGATCCGCGCCCTGGCCGAAAAAGGCGGCATCGCGGGACTGAACTACTATGCTGCTTTCCTGGACACCGACCCCGCTCACCCGGAAGCCTGCCGCAGCACGGTGGAGCGCATCGCAGAGCACGCGGCCCACTACAAGCAGGTGGGCGGCATCGGGGTGCTGGCCCTGGGCAGCGACTTTGACGGCATCGACGGCCACCACCAGCTGGAAACAGCGGCGGACATGCCGCTGCTGGCCGACGCTTTGCGCAGGGCCGGCTTTACCGAGGATGAGGTGGAGCGCATCTTCTGGCGCAATGCCCGGGATTTCTTTGAGCACAACCTGTAAAACAGACGGGGGCGTACCGCAATGGACAAGAACATGACACTGGAAAAGCGCATCGACGCCGAACTGTATTCCTATCAGGGCAGGATGAGCGTTTTTGTGGACGACCTGCAGGGCCACACCGTGGAGCGCGGGGCTGACGAGGAATTTGAGACAGCCTCGGTCATCAAGGCCTTTCTGCTGGCGGCGCTCTACCTGCAGGCCGAGCGCGGCAAGGCAGATCTTTCCGCCGAGATCGAATACGAGGCCAGCCAGTTCGTGGACGGCAGCGGCATGCTGCGTGCCCTGGGCGTGGGGGCCCGCCTCAAGGTGAAGGATACCGCCACCATGATGATCATCTGCTCAGACAACATCGCCACGAACATGCTCATCGACTACCTGGGGCTGGACACCATCAACGCCTGCATCCGGGAGCTGGGCTTTGCCCACACAGTACTGCACAACGCCCTGCACTTTGACCGGTACCGGCAGCTGGGCACCACCACGCCCCGGGACTACGCTTCCCTGCTGGCCCAGATGGCTCGGGGCACCCTGGTGAGCAAAGCCGCCAGCGTCGAGATGCTGGCCATCCTGCGTCAGCAGCACTACAACACCATGCTGACCAAGGACTTCCCGCAGTATTATCTGGACTGCGAGGAGACCGGGGCCCCGGAGCTGCTCTGGGTGGCCAGCAAAAGCGGCAGCATGAACGCCTGCCGCAACGACGGCGGCATCGTGCACACGCCCTATGGGGAGTATGTCATCGTGCTGATGAACAAGGACTTCCACGACATCATTGAGTACAACGACCACCCCGCCATCGTGTACGGAGCACGGGTGTCTCGCATGATCCTGGACCAGGTGCTGGCCTGCGAAGGGAAGCTGTGGCTGGACTGAGCCGACCTCAAAATACCGCAAAAACAAAAAGCTGAGCATCTGCCGTCTGGCAGGTGCTCAGCTTTTTCAGGTTTCGTTCAGGCGATGCAGCCCATGCTCCGCAGCAAAAACAGCCAGAAAGTCAGGCTGAATGCGCTGAACAGGGTGGTGGTGACGCACACACTGCCGGTAAGCACGCCCTCGTGGCCCATCTGCTTTGCCATAACATAGCAGCTTGGCGTGGCAATGCTGCCCAGCATCACCAGCAGGGCCACCAGTTTTTCGTCCGTAAAGCCCAGATGCACCGCCGCCGGCAGGAACAGTGCCGGCAGGGCCATCAACTTGACGGCAGTTGCCACGGCCGTGGGGCGCAGGTAGCCCAGCGCCTTGCGGCCCTTGAACCCGGCCCCGATGGCCAGCAGCGCCAGCGGGCTTGTCAGGCTGGCAATGCCGGAGAGGGTCTTGCCGGCCATGGTGGGCATGGGCAGGCCCAGCAGGCTCCAGGCAAACCCGGCGGCAATGCCCAGCAATGTGGGATTGGTCAGGATGCCTTTCACGCTCTTTTTCAGCTTTGCTGTCATGCTGCCTGCTTGGGCCGCCTCCGGGCCTTCCAGCATCAGGATGACCACCGCCATCACGTTGTACAGCGGCACGCTGCCCAGGATCATCATACTGGACATCTCCGCCGTGCCGTAGATGCTCTGCAGAAAGGCTGTTCCCAGAATGGCTGCCGACGAACGGTAGCACACCTGCACGAATTCGCCCACAAGGCACTTGTCCGGCAAAAACAGCTTCGCCAGCGCCCAGATGCCCAGGATGCTGACCAGTGTGACCACGAAGCAGAACAGCACATAGGCCCCGTCAAAGGCCGCGCGCACATCGGTGGCGGCCAGGTCCCGGAACAGCTGCACCGGCAGCGCCACATAGAACACAAACTTGTTGGCCCCGGCCACGAATGCATCGCTGAGGAACTTTTTCTGGTACAGCACATAGCCCAGCAGCATGACGAAAAACAACGGCATGGTGCTGTTCATGCTGAACCGGACATTTTCCCACATGGCTCACACGCCCCCGTGGCGGCGCTGCTCAGCGGCCAGCTCCTGCTGCAGGGCAGCTTTGCGGTGGTCCAGCAGCAGATCCTTGTTGTACTGGAAATAGCGCTCGCAGCCGTTCTCGGTGAGGAAAGCATGGGACACCGGGTTCACGGTGAGCTCGGTGACGAACACCACCATCTCCTGGCTCTCGGCAAAGGCCTGCTCCATAAAGTCAAAGGCTGCTTCCAGCGCCGCGCTGGCGGTCTGCTGAGCTTTTTCGCGGTCATCGGCCAGCGTCTGGAACTGTCCACGCAGCAGCTCAAAGGCCTCCTGGGTGCCGGCGGCATTGGCGCGGCGCAGTTCGCCTTCCCACCGGCGCAGCACGGCCTGCACCTGCAGGCGAGTGGTCAAGGCGTCGTGGCTCAGCAGGCCCGCGTCCCGCTGATGCTGGGTCTCGGCATCGTAGTCTGCGATCTGCTGGCTGAACAGCTCTGCAGAGCCGTCCGGCAGATCGTCCGGCAGGGTGGCAAGGGCCTTTTTCGTCTCCCGCAGGAAGGCATAGCAGGCATCGGCCACCGCATCTGCCTGCCGGGACGCAGCAAACCGGGTGTTCAGGCCCGCCAGAAGCAGGCTGACCAGCGACAGTCGCTCGTCAAACGGGGCCTGCAGCAGCCGGGCGAACACGGCGGGCTTTGCCTGCCCGGCCAAGATCTCCTCCACGCCGTAGTCATCGCGGTACTTATAGTAAAGGTCCAGATAGGCCGAGAAGTCCTCAGCGATCTTCGGGTGCTGGATGTATTCCTTGATGAGGTCCTCGTCGGCCTGCAGGCCCAACTGCTCGTAGGTGTCCAGCAGATTAGACAGGTCCTCCCAGCCGCGGGCGGTGACGAACTGGGTGCCGTCCACGTCGGCGTTGATCTGGTAGAAGTTCTGAGGGTGCAATTCCAGATAGCTCAGGATGGCGCTGTGGATGTGGGCCGCCCGGGCGTAGTCCTTCCACACCGGCAGGTCGGGCTCAATGTCCATGCGGCGCACACGGTCGAGGGTGACGATGTCAAAGTCCCGGACGGATTTGTTGTACTCCGGCGGGTTGCCTGCCGCCACGATGACCCAGCCCGCCGGCACAGCCTGGTTGCCGAAGGTCTTGCACTGCAAAAACTGCAGCATGGTGGGAGCCAGCGTCTCGGACACACAGTTGATCTCGTCGATGAACAGGATGCCCTCCGAAAGGCCGGTGGCCTCCATTTTGGCGTAGATGCTGGCGATGATCTCGCTCATGGTGTACTCGGTCACCGAAACGTCCTTGTCGCCGTAGTGGCGCTGCCGGATGAAGGGCAGACCCACGGCGCTCTGGCGGGTGTGGTGGGTGATGGTATAGGCCACCAGTGCCACCCCGCACTCCCGGGCCACCTGCTCCATCACCTGGGTCTTACCGATGCCCGGAGGCCCCATCAGCAGGATGGGGCGCTGCCGGATGGCGGGAATGGCGTATTCGCCCAGCGCATCCTTGGCAAGGTAAGCTTTTACGGTATGCTCGATTTCTTCTTTGGCACGTTTAATGTTCATAATGGTTCCCCCTCTTGTCAGGAGTTGTTCAGTTCGCGGTACAGGTCGTCCTCCTCGGCCAGAGCGTCCGCAAGGGCGCTGGCCGGGCGGGCTGCCGCACCGGTAAATTCTTCTTCGTCCAGTACCACCTTCATCGCCCACGGCGGCACGTTGGCATCGTCGAACCGCTCCCCCAAAAACAGAAAGGCGGTATCGTAGCCGGGACGCCGCGCCGGGTAGGTGCCCATGCCGTCGGTGAAGTACAGCAGGCCGCGCAGGTTGGAAAACTTCTTTTCGGCACAGAGCTGATTCACATATTCAAAGGCCGGACGGAAGTCCGTTCCGCCGCCGCCCCGCAGCTCAAAGTGGTTCATGGCGTGGATGAGTTCGTCCTCGTTGCGGATCAAAATATCCTGCCGCACGGCGTTGTCGGCCTGAATCAGGTGCAAATTCATGCGGTGGAAAAAGTTTTCCCGCCCTTTCAGCAGGGTGTAGGTTTCTGCCAGAAAGGCGCGCACCAGCTCGCCGGAGGTGGAGTAACTGGTATCAATGACCAATGCCAGCTCCTCGATTTTTTTGCTTTCCCGGCTTTCCAGCGGCTCGATCAGGGGCAGGTTGCCGTACACCGAAAGGCCGTAGGTGTAGAAGTTCAGGTCGAACTCGTCCGGGTCCAGTTTTACCTCCTCGCGCAGGACGCAGAACCGGCGCAGAAAGTCCTTGTAGCTGCGGCGGCTGCGGTTGGCGGCTTTCACCTGCTGCTTCAGTGCATCGGTGCCCTCGCCCGCCTCTTTATCCCGCAGATCCAGCTCGGTCTGCATCCGCTCCCCGATCTTCTGCCACGTTTTCTGCGGCAGAGGGGTGGGCATCTGCTGAGGCTGCTCCGGGGCATCCTTCGGCCACAGGCGGTGGTCATCGGTGACAAATTCCCGTTCCAGCTGCCGCAGCACGCCGGGCGTCTGCCGGGTGAGCCAGCGATACACCGGCGCTGCCGCCACCACCTTTTCCTCGGCGGTGATCTGCCGGTAGGCGTTCTGCCGCACATAGGTCAGCGGGCGCGTCACGCTTTTGCGCTGTAAGCTGTCGATGACGTTTTCCACCGCGATATCGCACGCAAGGCTCCACAGCTGCGGCTCCCGGCGGCCTTTCAGCCACAAATGCCGGAATACGCAGTGGAATATGGTGTGCAGATACAACCGGTTGAGATATTTCGGGTTCTCCTGATAGAGCTGCAGCAAGCGCTGCGGCTGGTAATACAGGGTCTGTCCGTCCGTAGCCAGCACCCGGCAGCGCTCGTCCGGGGCGGGGTTCAAGGCGCTGAGTGCCATATCCAGAAACCGGAAGTCCAGATACAGCCCGCTGCGCACCACCGCCAGCACCTCGCCGCCCATGCGTGCCTGCCACTCCTCGTGGGTCTCCGGCCGCTGGGACTGGAAGGGCTTGCGGGGGTCGAAAAATTTTTCCTTTGGCAACGTGTGGTCACCTCTCAAAAATCAAAATCGTACCGCTGCTTTTTGGGCTGGGGGGCATATTTTTTGTGCTCCGCGTCTGCCAGCAGGGCGGCAGCGGCGGCGTTCTCTGCCTTGGCAGCAAGGGCGGCGGCGGACGCAAAAGCGTCTTTATCCAGCACATCCAGCGCCAGCAGGGCGCGGATGCTGTCGGTGTCCTGCGCCTTTAAAAGTCGGGCCAACACCCGGTCGGTGTTGGCTGCCAGAAACGCCCGGTAGTGCCCGGCAGCAGCTTCGGTCAGCTGCCACGGGTACCGCAGACGGGCAAAGCAGAGCATGGCCATAATGGCGGCATCATCGGCATCGTGCCCCTGCGGAAAGATGGCGTCATATTCTGCGGGGAGGAATTTATTGTCGAGAAAACACTGTCTGTAATGGTATCCCTGCCCGGAAAAGGTGTGCAGCAGGATGTGGGCGGGGGTCTCCTCGATATCCTCCCAGTAGGCGGGATACCACAGCGCCGCCAGCGGCGCGGGGGCATCGGCGGGCCAAAACTGCGCCTGCACCGCCTCGGTGATGTTGTTCACCAGTGCAAACAGCCCGGTGGGCTGCTCCGGTGCGGCCTGCACCCGCAGCGTCTCCAGCGCAAAGCAGTTCAGAAACACATCGCTGCCCACGGTAAGTCCCCCGCTGCCCACTGTGAGCAAGCGCAGGCTGCGGCAGTTGTAAAAGGCGCAGCTGCCGATGACCTGTACACTGTCCGGCAGAGTGACTTCCTCCAGAAAGCTGCCGCACACCGGGTGCAGTTCTTCTTCGTCCGCAGCCGGGGTGTCAAGGTCAAAATCGTACCGGCGGGCGGGCTTTTGCCCCACCGCCTGCCCAAACGCCCGGGTCAGCCGCACCGTGCCGTCTGCGCTTACTGCGTAGCGGCACAGGGCATCCGGCGCAGGCAGGCTGCGGGGCTTTTCGGAAAAGCAGTAGTCGCCCAGCTCGGTCAGGGCAAGGCTGCCGCCCTCCGGGGCGGGCACGCTGCCCGGCAGCACCACGCAGGGCGCTGTGCCGTACACCCGCACCAGCCGTGCTGTATCTGCCGAAAGGGGCAAGATATCCAATATCAGTTCGTTTGCCTGTTCCACCATGCTGCGACCTCGTTTTTTCTGCATTCATTCAGCTTTCAGTATACCGCGAACAGGGGGTGATTGTCCAGTGCAGAGAACGATTTGGAACGGTTCTGTGCTGACGGGCTGCGGGACCCGGCAACGCTGCCGGTGCTCCCCTTTTGCTGCCGCCCTGTTCAAGTCCGCTGTTCTGCCGGTGCCGCTGAAGAGAAATTGCCGCATAATCATAACCCCGCGTGAAAACGCGGGGTTTGCAGAACGGCCCCATAGGGACCATAATACCAGCCGCGCCTAAAGGC
>ENA-ORIC01003054-ORIC01003054.1-human-gut-metagenome-genome-assembly--contig:-NODE-3054-length-12276-cov-3.850643_pt1 | contig 12276 bp, 21 predicted proteins | sample MGYA00243023_ERZ508732 | MGnify/ENA primary metagenome ERZ508732 (study PRJEB26277, sample SAMN04329767) | human gut metagenome | biome: human-associated habitat | host: Homo sapiens | place: USA...
AACGGCTCACGGGAAGTTTGTCGTAGGTCCGCCCCTCAAGCAGCATGCGCATCATGACCACCCGGTATGTCTGCTGGGAAAACTGGAACAAATAGCGCTCGCCGACGCGCGCTCCACAAAAACGTTGGAATCAAGCCGTTTCCAGCGTACATATCATCGATACGCCATTTTGAAACGCGGGAATTTTTGACCAAAAATAGACTCATACGCCACAATTGGAGTGGTAATTCGAGTGGTAAAGCTCCACCACCTCAACCGGGGGATGTGTCATGGTCAGGAAGTTCGGCAAGATCGTCGTCAAGCCAAGCAAGGCCAATCCGAAGTGGATAGAGGCCTCCTATCTTACGCCCGTGGCCGCCTTTTCGGAATGGCCGGATCTGCCGAACCGCCAGACGGCCACCTTCCCCTGCACGCAGGACGGCAGGGACGAGGCCGCGGCATGGCTGACCAGGGCGAGACGGCGCATCGAGGCTGACGTGTGGGAGCCGGAGCGCATCGTCAAGCGCAAGGCCAAGGACACCGCCCTGACATTCGGCGAGTATGCCGCGAAATGGCTGGAGACGCGTGAGGGCGAAGGACTGCACGCCAACACCATCTACGGCATCAGATGCACGGTCAAACGGCTCATCGACGCGTTCGGCGGCATGCCGATCGGCAAGATCACCTCGGCCGACATCGAGCGCTATGCGGCCACACTGCCGAAGGACCACCCATACGTCGGCCGAGAGCTGCTGTCCAAGCTCCGCCAGATCCTCGACGCCGCCGCGACCCCGGACCAGGACGGCATCGCCGTCATCGCCAAATCACCATTCGCCATGCAGGTACGCAAGCCCGCACCCAGGGAGGAGACGCCCGCCGCCACACCACGGCAGCTCAGACTGATCCACGACGCGATGCCACGCAAATTCCGGCTCGCCATCACCCTCGCCATCTCCTGCGGAGGCCTGCGCATCGGCGAGGTCTGCGCCCTCCAACGCGGCGACATCGATCTCGACAACCGTCTCATCCACATCCGCCGCACCAGACTCACCCGCGCCCGCGTCATCGCCGGGCCGCCGAAGACCGCCAGAAGCAAACGCACCGAACCAATCCCCGAAGCCGTCATCCCTGAAATCCGCGCGCACCTCGCCGAATATGTGGCCGACCAGCCGGACGCATGGATATTCCCCAGCCCGCTGGACCATGACAGGCCGATCAGCACGGACGCCATGCGCGACGCCTACGTCAAGGCGAGACGCGCAGCCGGACGCGAAGACCTCCGATTCCACGACCTCCGCTCCACGGCACTCACCATGCTCGCCCAACAGGGCGCCACCGTCCGCGAACTCATGGCCGCAGCCGGACACAGCACCGCCATCATGGCCATGCACTATCAACGACTCAGCGAAGACCGACAGCGCGCGCTCGCCGACAAGGTGGCCGCCAGCATCGCCACGCCTCAGAGTGACGCCACAGTCTCGGCCGAGAGCGACAAGGACAGGGAAATCGCCAAGCTTCGCGCACGCCTAGCCGAGCTGGAAGCGGAATGATTCGCGATCACTCAAGCGACGTTGTGCTGTCCGTTGGGCACTTGGCCACGTCGTTGCCGTCAATATTGAGCGTCATCTGCCAGTCCATCGACGTTCCGCGCATCGCCGTGTCTGGGATGGACGTGGAGAATGTAGACTCATCATCCGAATTGCTCCAGCCTGGATAATTCAGATTCTTGTTCGTCTGCATGTTGAAGACGCTGCGGTTCGTTTCACCGGACGACACGTAATCGGATAGCTGCACCATCCAGGAGTCGCCGTTTTCATTGGTGAGCATCAGATCATACGAATAGAATTCATCCGGCTTGATCTGGTCATTTCCGGGTATCTCCACGCCGAGATATCCGGCGCTCGTATCGAGCTTCACACTCGGCAACCGCGGGTCACTGCCCTCGCAGGATCCAGCCAGACCATCCGCAAGCGGAGAACCACCATCACCATCGGTGGAATCCTGCGAATCGTCTCCGGAATCCTGTGAGTTGGTTTGACTATTGGCGCTTGCCGGCTGGCTGGATGTGGTCTGGCTGCCGCATCCTCCGGCCAGTGCGATTGGGAACATGATGGCGAGCATTGCGGCGATCGCCTTTTGTGTGGTTTTCATTTGCTGTCTCTCTTTCCCTGATGGCGTTAGAAAAACGCACCCAACCGCAAAAGTCGTGGATGGGTGCGTTTTTTATGTCGAATAAGTTGTCACTGCTTGTCGGAGGCACTGCAGTACACGTTGGCGTTGTCGCCGGTCGCTTCCTGGTGTGAGACCTGCTTGCCGTCCACGGTGATGGTGCAGGTCACCTGCGTGTCGGCCGGAGTCTCGTTATCTATGTCGAAGGACGGATAGGCGCTGAGCGTCCAGTCCTTCTGGGCGTCATCGCCGGTGATGGTCTTCTCCCATTGGCCAGCGGCGGTCTCGTTGCTGGTGCCACCATCCTTGCCGTAGGTCACTTCTGCGTTGCCGTTGCTGATGGTCACCTGCAGCTTCAGTTCCTTGGCGCCTTCGTTGACGATGCCCTTGTCGTAATTGTCGGAATCGTGCTGGATCTGCTTGCTTGTCTCATCCATGCTCTTGCTCACGCTGTCCACGGCGGCACCGTATACGGATTGCGTGTAGAGGACCACTCCGCCGCTGATGAGGGAGATGATGACTGCCGCGATGACTAGTCCGCGGCCCTTTTTCTTTCCGTTCTTCCTGGTGGCGTACAGTGCGAAGCAGCCGAAGATGATGCCGGCAATGGCGAAGGCGAACGCCACATTGTTGACGATCGGGATCCACGAGAGCACGAGTGCGATGACGCCGAGAACGAATGCGGTGATGCCGAGCGCGCTCATATGCTTCTCCTCGGCCGGCTGCCGGTAGGGCTGCTGCATCATCGGCTGCTGCGGCGCCGGCTGCTGCGGCTGCTGGAAATGCGGCTGTTGCGCGAATGGCGGTTGTTGCGCCGGCTGCTGTTGTGGAACCGGTTGCGGCTGGAACTGCTGCGGATTTGGATTGTTGTTGGTCATTGGATTCTCTTTTCTTCTCTGGCGACCATGCCGGTCACTCCATCGTACCCCCATGAACAATCGCTTGGTGGTATTCACTGCATACACACGCCGGAATCGTAGAGCAGCTGCCGATAATCTGACAGTACTTGGATGGTGACACTTAATTCCACGGCCATCATCCACGTATTGCCCTCGTACACCGTCTCCGCCATGCCGTAATCCACCGGCGATATCAACGCCAACGCGGTCTCCCTACGACACCGGCGCTCGCATTTGATGCCGTATTGGCTGCCGCATCCGGGGTCGTGGTGTCTGGCGTGTATGAGCTCGTGGCACAATGTGCAGCGGCGCTGGCGCTGGTTGAGCCAGTCAGCCAATAGGATAAGCCCATGCCGGTCGTCGTACAGGCCGCATATGTCGCGTGGGAGGTCGCGCGATACGATTGACAGTCCCATGGATTCCGCGCTCCGATGAAGGTCCGCAACGGTCTTGTTATCCACATTCCTCTCTTCCGAAAGTATTGTTTTTCGAGAAGTACTTTTTTGCTGTTTGTCAAGTTCCGCTTGACAGTTGGAGTGTCGTATGTGATATTTGAATCAGCTCATCTACATGTTGTAGAAGGAGTCTTCGGAGTCGTCCTTAACGGGCGGCTCTAGTTTTTTTATTGGATTTTTGTGCTGAATCTGGAGTTATATTCCTTTTCCAGCTTGTCTATGCTCCATTGGCGGTTTACGTAGTACGCGGTTATGAGTACCCAGTAATCCCTTCGTTCTCCTAGAACAACGAGATATTGTTGGTTTGGAAGATATATCTTCACTCGATCCTTGTTCTTGTCGTTTTTCCTCCATACCCAAGGCCGCGTGCATTGGGCGTATTCGCATATTTCGCAGAACGGATGATGCTCCACTACTGGTCTGGGCCAGCTGATGCGTTCGCTGCGTTCGGCATCCGGAAGCCGTGAGCCGGAGTTGTCCTGATTGCATGTGGTCAGATGCATGAAGGCTTCCGGATAGATTCCGTCGTAGGGCATTCTTTTGTAGTGTACGGGTTTCCCGTCGTATTGGAAGGACTCTCTGAACTCGTTCTGGAATACATGGAACAGTCGTTGCTCATACTGCTCCCATGTCTCTCCGTGCTCTTGATTCCAAGGAATCAATCCGGGCAGCCAATGCGGATTCATCTCGCCCTCCATACGAAATAGTTGAACTTGGTCTCCTTCAGCAGTGTGCTCCGGTCTAGTTTGTATCCCGACCGTTGAATGATTCGTTCGATGATTCGGCGCTTCGCCATGCTCTGATGCTGTTCCGGCAGTTTTCGCTGCGAACGGCATACTGCTCCGATGAGTATGTCGGTGAGCTGCATGATCTGTACTTCGTCGGAACGTATCGGCTGGATTTTCTGGATGATTCTGTGATCGTAATCGTACATGTTGTTCGAACAGACATCCCATAATTGGCTGACTCGAAAACTCGAGTGTGTGTCTTTGATGTCGACGAACACGTTATAGCTTTGCTTTGGATCGAAGATGACCTTGAGCATCTCGAAGTACATTTTGTAATACCAGGTGTTGTGGTCCTGATTGTATTTCTCGTGGTCAAGTAGATTCTTGTCCGGGATGAGGAGCGCGCGGAACGATATGTCATCGTCATCGAAGAAGTAGTCCACGAGATCCAGATAGAGCGGCAGCATACGGTCTCGTGCCTTTGCCCATTTCACCTCATTCGTGGCGCATATGCCATGTTTCTGCTTGATTTCTTTGATTCTGACGCATATCTCTTTGCGTTTTTCTTTTGGCACGATGACGGCCCCCAGAGCCATGCTGTTCGAATCATCATGCTCAAGGTGACATGTCTCATCGCAATACAGGTTGTATTCGGTCATTCGTGTTCCTTTCAATCCATCAATCGTCAGGCGTCTCGGCTTCGAGGCGTGCGTTCGGATCCTTGTTCGCGGCCATGTCATAGTCTTCGGGATGCGCGGCGATACGGTCGATGAGATCATCGGTGATCTGGGATTCGCGCTCGCGGGCCTCGTAGGCGCGGGCGGCCTCAATGATGTCTCGCAACACAGCGACCGGGTCTGCCTCGCATACTTGGCAAAGCAGAAGGAACTCCGATAGCTTAATCGGCGCTTTTCTGCCCTTTTCAATATCGCTGATTCTGACATGACTGACGGCGTTGTTCATCATCTCAGAGATGGTCCGATATGAATATCCAGAATCGGCAATGATTTTCGCAGCTGCCTGCTGTGAGGCGTAATCAAACGCCGTCCATTCGTACTTCGTAGCCATGTGCACAACGTTAGCACATGTTGACACGCCGCACTTGCGTAAGTTGTAAGCACAAGCTAACATCAGTCTCATCAAGTAAGCACGTGCTTACAGATGGAGGTGAAAACAGATGACGATCGACAAGAAAGTTGACTGCATCAAGCTTGCAAAAGCGGTTGTTAGACAGACCAGGAATGACGTTTTGATTAGCAAAACACAGATGACTGATATTGCCGCCCGCTGCAATCGAAATCGGACAACTGTCAGCAGGGCTCTTGATGCGGAGGACATGACGTTGAGCATGTGGTTTGCCTCGGTCTCCGAGAGTGGGATTGATCCACTGCAGCTCATCAACGAAAAGATTCAAGAGCAGTCGGCGCTCGCCGACGCCGCTTGACACATCACAAATAGGGGAGAAGAGACACGAATGCAGGAAACAGTCATTGCAAGCCAGCCGTTGATCGACCCCGTCGCGCTCGCCCATGAAATCGCGAAGGAAGCCGTCCGGCAGACGGCATACGCGCCACGCTGGGTCAGTCTCAAACAGGCCAGCGCGATGCTCGGCGGCGTCGACAAGAAGACCCTCCGCAAATGGGCGAGAGCGGGACGGATCAAGATGCGCCAGCCAAGCGGATACCACGGCAAGGTCATGGTGTCCGTCGCATCCATTGAAGAATTCGATGCCAACGCCGGGACGCGCCGGCGCTAAGGAGGCAAACATGCGCAAGGAATCCAAGCCGAAAGACCACTCCGCCGTCATGGTCATCCGCGACCACAAGTGCGGAGCCGACGTCAAGGCCGCGCGAATCAGCATCATCACCGACGAAGGCCACCTCGCAGGAGTGACCATCAGCCGCGCAGCGCTCGAATCGCTGCAGACCGGCATCGGCCGTCTGCTGCGCGAGATGGACGAGGAGGAATCATGACCAAGCTCGCACACGCCATCCTCTGCCAGCTCGTCGCCGCCATCTGGATCGCCGCCATCTGGGTGCTGTACTGCACACCGGCGTGCACGCATCCCATCGAACACCTCATCGCCGCGCCGATCGCGGTGCTCATCCCCGCGGCCGTCGTCACGTGCCGCATCTGCTCGGATCCCCGCGTCATGCGATGGCTGGAGCAGCAGAAGTGAAGGACTTGGATGGCTCCGCTCACATTGCGGCATGGACGTGTCTCGTCATGCGCGTCCATGCGGGAGCCATCCAACCGTCAAGGGAAAGACGCTAAAACCGGCCGGACGGGTCATCTTCTTCTTCTCCTCCCGTCCGTCCCGCCGGAGCCCGCGACAGGATGCGGGTGCCATGGATCGGCGCTCCGACAGCGCCGGCGGATGGATGCGCGGTTCGATTCCGCGCTCCGGCACGACATCCAATCCAATCCCAAAGGAGGCACACGATGCCAAGCAATGCAGCCAGGCCGGAAGGCGAGCGGTGGTTCGAATGGCCACTCACGCCGACCAGCATCGGCATGACGGCGGCAGAGCTCATCAGCGAATTGTACGAGACCATATCCGCGCTCAACCGCGACCGCAGCTGGAATCTCACGCTGGTCGCTCCGGCGCGCTTCGGAGACATCATCATCGACCGCGAGGCCGGATGCCTCCGCGCGAAATGCGCATGGAAGGCCAAGGATCCCAGCCAGCTCGGCCCGGAGCCAGCCGGATACGTGAAGGGAGCCTGACATGGCCATCGGAGAGACCGTCATCACCATCATCGGCAACCTCACCTCGGATCCGGAGATCAGGACCACCAGCCAGGGCGCGCAGGTCGCCAGCTTCACCATCGCCAACACGCCGCGCAACTTCAACAAGCAGACCGGCCAATACGAGGACGGTTCGACACTCTTCATGCGATGCTCCGCCTGGAACGAATTCGGGCAGCATTGCGCCCGCTCCTTAGCCAAGGGCATGCGCGTCATCGCCCAGGGCAGACTCCAGCAGCGCTCGTATCAGGCGCAGGACGGCTCGAACCGCACCGTCGTGGAGCTGCAGGTCGACGAGCTCGGCCCATCGCTCCGGTACGCGACGGCGCAGGTCCACCGCATCAGCCGCCAGGACGGCCCCGTCTACGGCAACCCCGCCTCTCCACGGCCGACGACCGTCAACACCGGCGCCGGCGGCTGGAGCCAACAGCCGCAGCAGACGCAACAGCCCGCGCAACCGGCTCCGCCTGCGGATGATCCGTGGAGCGCGCCGACAGACGGCCAGTCATCATTCGGAGAATTCGGCAAGGCCGACGGCGAGCCGGACTTTTAAGGACAAGGAGCATCAATGAAAGCCACAGAACAGCAGGCGCTCATCCCGCAGGAAGCCACACCGGACCTGCTCATCGACCTCATCGGCAAGACGCAGCAGGTCACCAAGGCCGCGGCCGTCGTGCTCAAGGCATGCCGCGCATGCATGGACACCAAGACCAAAAAGGAGCACATCGACAAGTGGGGCGGCATGCACGCCATCACCGAGGTCGTGTACGACTGCGCCGACCTCGCCCAGCGCATCCTGGACGCCGGTCTGGCCATGGAGAGCATGTGCGCGAAACCCGCCTCGTCACGGCAGATGATCCTCATCGACGACCTGCGCCGGAGCCTCGACGCGGAGGACGGCGACGTGGAGGCATCCATCAACCCGAACACTGGCGAGATCGGCTAAACCCCCAAAGGAACCTGAACCACGGAAGGAGAAGAAGAATGTGGTTCATCATCGACGACCAGATGGCTGACGACAGGCGCATAAAACGCCTGCCGCTCGCCACCGTGGGACTGTGGGTCAAGCTCTGCGTCATCCATTCTAAAGGAGTCTCGATGCAGGCCAAGGACCCGACCGCTTACCCCGCCGACTCCCCCAAGATCGACCTCAAGGACGCTGGCGGCACCATGAAACAACTCCAGCAGCTCATCGACATGGGGCTCATGGAAGCCCACGACGACGGCTGGCGTCCCGTCTACGCGGAAGGAATCTGCCGTGAGTCGCGAGTGCTGACCGAAGAGCAGCGCGAGGCCCGCCGCAAAGCCGGAAGCAAGGGTGGGAAGCGCAAGGCAGCCAACCAAAAAGCCAAGCAAACGTCTGGCAACTTGCTGGCAAACAGCCAGGCAGACGGAGAGCAAAACAGTAGCGGAAACGGTAGCGAAACGTCTGGCAACTTGCTAGACGAAAGCCAAGCAAAAACATGGCATAAAACCGATACCTATACCGATACCGAAACCGATATACCCTCTCCGGCCCCTCCCGCCGGCACGGCGAAGCAAACCGGTGGCGACACGCCTGACCATTTCGCCGCCATCGCCGGAACCTACCCCGGCACCATCGGCGCGAAAGGCCGCAAGACCGAAACCGAAGCCCGCGCCCTATGCGAGGCGATCGCCGAGGACCCAGTCCAACTCGCCCGCCTCCAAGCCGCGGTCCGCCGCTACAAGCGCGCCGTCAACGACGGCCAAGTGCCACAACGGCAGGTCCCACGACTCGCCACATGGCTCCGCGACCAATGGCAGACCTGGGCTCCAGAACCAGCCACAAGCCAGCCACGCCACAACCACACCTGGAACTGCAACCACGTCCACCAGCTCATGGACCCCCACAAAGACGAATACGACCACACCGGCAGCCTCCGCGAAGGACACCCAAGCGAATGGTGGCAGGCATGCCAGGCATGCGCAGACGAACTCAACAACCGACAAGAAACCAGCAAGGAGAAGCAATGAGCAACTACCAAAGCAACGAAATCAAGCTCATCAACACCAGCCTCATCGACCCCCACCCGGACAATCCACGAAAGCAGATCGGCGACGTGACCGACCTCGCGGCCAGCATCAAAGCCAACGGCCTGCTCTCGCCGCTCTCCGTCGTACCCAACGGCGAGCGCTATCGTGTCATCGCCGGACATCGTCGTCTCGCCGCATGCAAGCAGGCCGGCACCGGAGCCGTGCCGTGTTTCGTGCTTGACTTAGACCCGTTGCAGCAGTTGGAGGCCATGGTCACCGAGAACTGCCAGCGCGAACAGCTCACCGTGTTGGAGGAGGCCGACGCCATCCAGGGCATGCTCGCTCTGGGGGCCACCACCGCCGCCGTCGCGCACAGGCTCGGCCGAAGCGCCGACTATGTGCGTGACCGCGCCAAGGCCGCCAGCAGCGGCAACGAGGTCAGAGCATCCCGCGACGATTTCGGCCAGATCTCCGTCGGTCAGCTCGTGGCCATCGCGCGATACGACGGCCAGCCGGACAGGCAGAAGGAGCTCGCGCAGGCGTCCGGCACCTCGAACTTCGACTACACCCTCAGCCGCATCGAACGCGACGACCGCGACCGGCAATGGATCGAATCGGTCGCCGCGCTTCTCGGGGAGCCCGACAACGGCATCAACCTCATCCCCGACCCCGAAAAGCCCTACGGCGACCCGGAATGGCGATACTCCGGCTGCATGTTCCCGTCCACCGGTACCCCCGAAGAAGCCATCGAGAAGATCCGAGAACAGAACCCCGCAGCCGTATCCATCCACACGCAGCAGGTCTACCTCTGGACCCGCCGCGACAAGACCGCCGACGCCGAAAAGGAAGCCCGACGCGCCGCCGAACAGGCCGAACGCGACGCCCGCCGGCACGCGCTCGAGGAATACGCCGCCGCATCCGCAGACAAGCGCATGGCATGGCTCCACGCCAACCTCCACGGCATCAAACGCGCCCAGCTCATCGAAACCACGGCCCGGCTCGGACTCCTGCAGATCATCGACCCGAACCCGCAGGGCTACACGCAGGCGCTGAACACATGGAACGACGCCGCATGCGGTGGCGAACAATTCACCACCATCAGCGGCATCGAACCGGAACGGGCGCTCGCCGAACTCCGCTACCACCTCGACGAACCCGACTGGGCGGTCTGGGCGGTGCAAATCCTCGCCGCACGCATCGAATGGTTCATCGACCCGACCGACTGGACCACCGTCAACGACACCAGCAGACGCATCCCCGGCTACTACCGGATCCTCCAAGACCTCGGCTACACGCCCGCCGACGACGAAACCAGCCACCTCGACCAGCTCATCGCCGCCATCACCGAAGCCGACCAGCCCGAAGAAGACGAGGAGGAAGGCGAATGACCAGAGAACAGCTCGACAGACTCAGCCGTCTCCTCGCCGACACCGCCCAGACCGCCAGCACCATCGAACTGCGAGCGCTCGCCGACCATGGTGGGCAGATCGCTCGGTGGGCCGGTGTCGTGAGGGGTAATTGCGTGGCCTGCATGCGTCTGGTCGATGGTTTGTCGGAGGAGGTTGGCCATGAGTGAGTTCGATGATTCCAAGCGCATCGCCCTGGAACGTCAGGGGTGGCATTGCATGCGCTGCGGCGCGAACATCCACGACCCGTCCAGATGGCCTGGACGCTCCGGCCATCACCGGCAGCTGCGCCGCGCGGCGGATCCGGATGTGCGGCACAGTCCCGCCAACATCGTCGAGTTGTGTGGCAGCGGTGACACAGGATGCCACGGCTGGGTCCACCAGCATGTGGCAGAGGCGGAGCGGCTGGGATTGATCGTGCCGCTCGGCGCGGATCCTCGTGACGTTCCAGTGTTCGACTGGGAAGGCAGGTGGATGCGGCTGAACATGGACGGGACCGCCACACGTCTGACAGGTCTCGAGATCGCCCGGCTTGACATCGATGGGAGAAGAAATGACAGGTATTGAAAAAACGGACATGCTGCTGTGGATGGATGTGGAGACCACGGGGCTCGACCCGGACCATGACAGGATCCTCGAGGTGGAACTGCGTTGCACCGACATGAAAGGCGTGCTGTGCGTCGGCGGTTTCCACCGCGTCATCGGATTGGCGGGACGAAATGTCTCCATTACCGATGAGAACTTCAAGGCATGGCGCATGCACTGCGCCAACGGACTGCTCGAAGACGCTCTCGACGGCGGATATACGGAAGAGGCGACGGCGAACGCGCTCGAGGAATATGTCGACAGCCTCGCGCAATCGTTCACTCTCCATCCGGCCGGCAGCAACCCGCAGTTCGACCTCGACTTCATCGGCCGACTCTGCCCGAACCTCCCGCTGCACTACCACCGCATCGACATGGCCACCATCCGCGACAGTCTCGAAGCCGCCGGCTGGGATGTGAGCCCGGAAGGGGAGACGCCTGCAGCCTGCGCCCACCGCACCGGCACCTGCCTCGACCGCGACATCCGCCAATACGCGCGCATCATCCGCCACCTCTCCGCCCATCCGGTCCGATACGTCGCCACGAAAGCAGCAAGGTGATGGACATCGCAGCAGTGATCTTCCTATGCGCCGCCATCCTGATCGGCTGGATGGCCAACCGGCCATGAAACCACACTGAAAGGAACCTCGGAATGAAACAGACCATCAACCGCATCTCCAGCCGCGTCGGCGACTGGTTCGCCACGCTGTTCTCCCTCGCCGCGCTGCTGCTCGTGCCGCACGCCATCATCCGGCCGATCATCGGCATCGGCCTCCACCACTGGATCCCCATCCAATGGCTCGCCCTGCACGCCATGCTCATCATCCTCACCCTATGCGTCGCGCTCGCCGCCTACATCATTGCTGACCGCAGCGGCGTGGAACCGCCGGAAACATACTGAAAGGAGCCATCATGGCAGACCAGGAGACCATTCCGATCGGTCTGGAGACGCAGAACAAGGTGGCCGAGGCCATCTACCTGCGCTGGTACAGCAACGGGGCCCGCCATCCACGCCCATGGAACGAGATGCCCATGGAGGGCAAAGAGCCATGGAGGCGCGTGGCCAAGGACGCCATCAGCACGTTCTTCGCCTCTCCCGAGTTCCAGACGCTGCTCGACGACGTGTACGACGAAGGCTACGACGCGGCCGGAAAGGACGCCCAAGGCGGAAACGAAGGCGAGGAGCCGCGGTGAGCGTCAACGTTCCGCTGCATAAATGGCGGTCGGCCGATCCGGTCATCCTGATCGGCCGCCGCTGCATCGCCCGAACAGACCAGGACGTCATCATCGACGGACGACTCGAACTCATCCGA
>ENA-ORIC01003058-ORIC01003058.1-human-gut-metagenome-genome-assembly--contig:-NODE-3058-length-12270-cov-5.400722_pt1 | contig 12270 bp, 7 predicted proteins | sample MGYA00243023_ERZ508732 | MGnify/ENA primary metagenome ERZ508732 (study PRJEB26277, sample SAMN04329767) | human gut metagenome | biome: human-associated habitat | host: Homo sapiens | place: USA...
CAATGTTCAGGCCAGCCTCTTCCTCAAGAGCCTCATCGACGACTACATCGTCCCCATGACCCAACAGGCCACCCCCGACTTCGGCCCCCTGACGGCGGCTCTGCTCCGGGTGGGCTGCATCTACGCGGTGGGCGTGCTGGCCGCTTGGCTCAATGCCCGCATCATGGTCAACGTAACGCAGGGCACCCTGCGCAACCTGCGCACCCAGCTTTTCACCCACATGGAAAGCCTCCCCATCAAGTACTTTGACCAGCACCCCCACGGCGACATCATGTCCGTGTACACCAACGACGTGGATACCCTGCGCCAGATGCTCAGCCAGAGCATCCCGCAGCTGGTCTCCAGCGCCATCACCATCGTCTCCGTCTTCGCCAGCATGGTGATGCTGAGCTGGCAGCTCACCGTCGTGACCATGTGTATGGTGGCCCTGATGCTGTTCTGCTCCAAGAAGATCACCTCCATGAGCGGCAAGTACTTCATCGCCCAGCAGCGGGACCTCGGCAAGGTGAACGGCTACATCGAAGAGATGATGGAGGGCCAGAAGGTCGTCAAAGTCTTCACCCACGAGCAGAAAACGCTGGCCGGTTTCCGCGAGCTGAACGATAAGCTCAAGGACAGCGCAAAACAGGCCAACGCTTACGCCAACATCATCATGCCCGTCACCGCCCAGCTGGGCAATATCAGCTACGCGGTCTGCGCACTGGCAGGTGCAGCCATGGCCGTCGGCGGCATCGGCGGCACCACTCTGGGCACCGTCATGGCCTTCCTCGCCCTGAACAAGAGCTTCAACATGCCCATCAGTCAGGTGTCCATGCAGGCCAACAGCATCATCATGGCACTGGCCGGTGCGGAGCGCATCTTCAAGCTGATGGACGAACCCAGCGAGACCGATGAAGGCTACGTCACCCTCGTCAACGCCAAGTATGACAAGGACGACAACCTTGTGGAGACTTCCGACCGCACCGGCATCTGGGCGTGGAAGCACCCCCACCACGACGGCACCACCACCTATCACAAGCTGGAAGGCGACATCACCTTCACCGACGTCGATTTCGGCTATGTACCGGAAAAGACCGTCCTCCACGACATCAACCTCTATGGCCGCCCCGGCCAGAAGATCGCCTTCGTCGGCTCCACCGGCGCGGGCAAGACCACCATCACCAACCTCATCAACCGCTTCTACGACATCTCGGACGGCAAGATCCGCTACGACGGCATCAACATCTCCAAGATCAAGAAGGACGACCTCCGCCGCTCCCTCGGTATCGTGCTGCAGGAGACCCACCTGTTCACCGGCACGGTCATGGAGAACATCCGCTACGGCCGCCTCGAAGCCACCGATGAGGAGTGCATCGCCGCCGCCCGTCTGGCCAACGCCGATGGCTTCATCAAGCGTCTGCCCGACGGCTACCATACCATGCTGACCAACGACGGCGCCAACCTGTCGCAGGGCCAGCGCCAGCTGCTTGCCATCGCCCGCGCGGCGGTCGCTGACCCGCCGGTGCTGATCCTCGACGAGGCCACCTCCTCCATCGATACCCGCACCGAAGCGCTGGTCCAGCGCGGTATGGACGGCCTGATGTATGGCCGCACCTCCTTCGTCATCGCCCACCGCCTGTCCACCGTCCGCAATGCCGACTGCATCGCGGTTCTGGAGCAGGGCCGCATCATCGAGCGCGGCAGCCACGACGAACTGATCGCCAAAAAAGGCAAGTATTACCAGCTCTACACCGGCAATCTGGCCGAGAACTAAAACGTTCAACAACAACGCCCCGCAGAGTGGAAAACCCTGCGGGGCGTTGTGCTGTTATTGTAATTTGTGAAATCCTATGGTACAATAAAAATGCCGTCGAACGGCGGCGAATAGGTGCTGTCTGCATTACGGTGTGGTCATGCTTCCCGACTCGGTTTTTGTGCTGCTCCTACATGGAACGAAGCAGGATTCCGGGAACGGAACTTTTTTGAGGGAAACTTCCCGGAGCCCGAAGGCGAAGGGAGGGATGCCGCATGAGTCTGATGGAGATCCTTACACTTCTGACGTTCATCCTCAGCGTGCTGAGCTTGATGGTCGATGTGGTTCGACTGACCCTTGAGGTCATGGAAAAGACTTCTCAGATGAAGGCTGATAAAATCAAAAGAGATTGACCGCCCAGTTCCCCAACGAAGTAGTCAATCTCTTTGATTTTGATGCTGAGTATGGAAGCTGACCATTGCGGACAGCACCTTTTCTGGTTTCATTATAGCGACCCCGCACCAAAAAGTCAAGGGAAGGCGCAGGGCTTATCCGAACAAACAACGCCCCCGGCCCGGCAGCGGCAGTGCTGCAAGGCTGGGGGCATTATGATACCCAGTTTTGCTTTATTCCAACCCGATCTGCTGGGCGTATTCCTCCAGCAGCTCCCGCTCAAGGAAGGGGGTCTTGACGCCCATCCGGTCGCGGTAGGTCTCGTGGCCCTTGCCGATGACGGCGATCAAATCGCCCTCCTGCGCGTGGTCCACGGCGTAGTGGAGCGCGTCCAGACGGTCGGGGATCTCCACGAACTTGGCGTCCGGGTTGCCCTTATTCATGCCCACCCGGATGTCGGCGAGGATGTCCTCGATCTTCTCAAAGCGGTTGTTGTCCTCGGTGAGGATGGAGAGATCCGCCATCTTGGCGCAGATCTCGCCCATGCCGTAGCGGCGCAGCTTGGAGCGGTTGCCGCCGCAGCCGAACACCACCACCAGCCGGTGCGGCTTGTAGGCCCGCAGGGTGGTGAGCAGACTCTCGGTGGAGACTTCGTTGTGGGCGTAGTCCAGCAGGATGGTGAACTTCTTGCTGATGGGCACCAGCTCCACCCGGCCCTTGACCACGCACTTGCCGAGGCCCTCGTGGATGGCGGCGTCGGGCAGACCCAGCACCTTGCCCACGGTCAGGGCCGCCAGCGCGTTGTAGACGCTGAACTCGCCGGGCATATTCACCTTCACATCCATATTGTCCCTGCCGGAGACATGGAAGGCCACACCCAGAAAATCGTGGGTGCGGAGCAGCTCACAGCCCTCGGCGCGGTAGTCGGCGGCTTCGCTGCGGCCATAGGTCACCAGCTTGCAGGTGTGGCCCTCCAGCAGGGCTTCGGTGTTCTCGTCGTCGATGTTCACGACGCCCACATCGCACCGCTTGAACAGCTGGCCCTTCCAGCTGCGGTATTCCTCAAAGGTCTTGTGCTCGCCGGGGCCGATGTGGTCGGGCGAGAGGTTGGTGAAGACGCCGATGTCGTAGTGGATGCCGGCCACACGGTCCATCATCAGGCCTTGGCTGGACACCTCCATCAGGGCCACATCGCAGCCCGCATCGAGGAACTGGCGGAAGGTCTTCTGCAGCTCGTAGCTTTCGGGGGTGGTGTTGGCGGTCTCCTGATGGCGGCCCATAAAATAGATGCCGTTGGTGCCGATCATGCCCACCTTTTTGCCCGCGGCTTCCAGCACGCTCTTGATCATGTGGGTGGTGGTGGTCTTGCCCTTGGTGCCGGTGACGCCGATCATGGTCATCTGCTTGGCCGGGTTGCCGAAGAGGTTGCAGCTCATCAGGGCCATGGCATAGCGGCTGCTCTCCACCTTGACGACGGTGGCCTCCGGCACGGCGGACAGGTCGATGTCATGCTGGATGACCAGCACGCTGACGCCCTTGGCGGCGCAGTCGGCGGCGAACTCGTGGCTGTCCCGCTGGGTGCCCACGATGCAGACGAAGGCAAGGCCCGGTGCGGCCTTGCGGCTGTCGTAGATGATATCGGTCACTTCGGTCTCCATACTGCCCTGCACAAGGGTAAAGGGGATTCCTTCCATCAATTGTTCCAGTTTCATAGATGAACCTCGCTTTTTTGTCAGTTTGCGGCCCCGGTGCCCGCCGGTTCCTGCGCGGCGGGGGCGGGGTCTGCTTCTGCGGAAGTTTCGGCTTCGGGGACGGCCTGTTCAGCAGCTCCGTCGGCGGGGGGCTCCGCCGCAGCGTCGCCCTCCGATGCAGCGGCCTCCTCTGCCGGGGCGGCATCGTCCGCTGCGGTGTCCCCTGCTGCCGGTTCCGGGATCACATAGCCCGACGGCAGCTTCGGCTCGCCCTGCGCAAAGGTGAATTTGCGGGTGGAGGACATGCTGATGTGGGTGAAGTCCAGCGTGCCGGTGTCGGTGGCCGCGCAGCCGCTGCCGTCCGCATTCAGCAGCACATGCTGGGCCAGTTTGAGCTTATAGTCCAGCTCGTTCAACGTGCCCAGCAGGACGCTGATCCGATCCTGATACAAAAACGACATCTCCTCCGGGTCGGCGAACTCAATGCGTGTCACGTCGCCGCGCATCCCTAGGGCATCCAGCGCCGCCAGCAGGGTGTTGAGGGAGTCCAGCCGCTTGTCGCCCGCCTCTTCGGCGGTGCCGGAAGCGCTGTCCGACGCGGCGCTGTCCGACGCAGCGCTGCTGGCTGGGGCGGGCTGCTCAAAACTGAGCTGGGTGCCGGGGGTCTGGCTCACCGGTTCGCCGCCGTAGAGGGTGGGCAGACCGGCGGGCTGCACCCCATCGGAGGAGAGGATCTTCAGGCTGGCCGAGAGGGTCAGCCACCCGCCCGACGTCTGCATGGTGTAAGCGGGCTGGGCCTCGGTCACCTGAATGACCACGGTGCCGGGGTAGTCCCGCTCCACCCGGATATTCTCCAGCATGGGGAAGACCTGCTCCAGCGCGGCGGCCTTGGACGCAGGGTCAAAGCTGAAGATGTTCTCTTCGAGGTTGACGCCCAGCGCCTGAACGATCTGCTCGCTGGAATAGCCCCCCGCCTCGCTCACCACACCGTCCGCCGTCCGCACCTGAATGGCGCTGATCTTGAACAGCATGGTCACGGTGAGGTAGATGCCCGCCGCAATGACGCAGAGCAGCATGGCCAGCGCGGTCAGCCGCCGGATGATGCGGCGGCGGCGCAGCACCTTCCGGGTGAGCTTCCGCTTCTTTTTGCCCTCCCGGCGGGCGGGGTCCCGCAGGTTCGCCTCGGTGGGGCGGAGCCGCTGGGGATTCCGCCCCGGCTGGGGGTTCCGGCTCTGGGGGCGGCTCTGGCCGGTGCGGGCGGCGTTCCGGCTGCTGCGGGGGCGCTGCCCGGTCCGCCCATTCGGGCCGTTCTGCGGGCGGCGGTTCGGATCGCGGTTTTGGTTTCGATTCTGATTCTGGGCGGGGCGGCCTCCGGTGGGGAACTGGATGCTGTTGTCCGGGTAGCTGCTGCCATAATCTACGCTGCGCTCGGTGTACCGGCTGGGCCGGGGGGCGTCAGGGTCGAAGTTCGGGTTGGTGATGGGATGGCTGCTGTTCTGGCCGCGCACCCCGTTTGCACTCCGGCGGCGCTGGGCGTCCTTGGCCTGATCGTAGGCCGGGCGCTTTTTGCGGCGGCGGTTTCGGTTTTCTGTCATTGGGCCGCACCTCCTTTCCTTTGGATTTTCGCTTCTCTTACGGGGTCTTGACGAGCTTCAGCAGCGCATCGGCAATGCGGTCGAGGCTGTCGTCCACCGAGAGCTTCCGGGCGTTCTGGCCCATGGCAGCCAGCTTGCCGGGCTCGGCCAGCAGCTCGGACACGGTGGAGACCAGCTTCTCGCCGGTCAGGTCCTTTTCCTCAATGACCACCGCAGCCCCGGCTTTTTGTAATTCCAGCGCGTTATAATACTGATGATTTTCGGCCACATTGGGGCTGGGGATGAGGACCGCCGCGCGGCCCACGGCCTCCAGCTCGGCCAGCGTCAGGGCACCGGCGCGGCTGATGACGAGGTCCGCCGCCGCCAGCAGCTCCGGCATGTTGTTGATGTATTCCTTCACCACGAGGCTGTCGCCGGGGGCGAAGCCCTTTTCCTTTTCAAGGTTCTGGAACAGCTCCACGCCGTACTGGCCAGTGGCATGGAGGTGCAGCACGGGCTTTTGGTTCTTCTGTTCCCATGCGCAGAGGTCGGCCACCACCTCGTTGACGCGGCGGGCGCCCAGACTGCCGCCGAAGGAGAGGATGACCGTCCGGTCCCCTGCCCCCAGCTCAGCGCGGATGGCGTCCCGGTTCTTGGCCTGCGTGAAGACCTCCGGCCGCACCGGGTTGCCCACCACGATGGTCTTTTCGGGGGCACCCAGCTTCTCCACAGCGGCGGGCACAGCGGCAAAGACGATGTCCACATCCGGGGCCAGCAGCTTATTGGTCACGCCGGGGAAGGCGTTCTGCTCGTGCAGAGCGGTCTTGATGCCCATCTTGGCGGCGCAGCGCACCACCGGGCCGGAGACGTAACCGCCGCAGCCGATGACGAGGTCGGGCTGGATGTCCCGCATCATCTTCTTGGCCACCGGGCCGGACAGGGCCAGATTCCACAGGGTGATGAGGTTCCGCTTGATGTTGTGGAGCGAGAGCTTCCGCTGGAAGCCGGTGATCTCGATGTGGTGGAAGGGGTAGCCCGCTTGGGTCACCAGCCGGTATTCCATTCCCTCTTTCCGGCCCGCGAAGTGGATTTCGGCGCTGGGGTCTGCTTTTTTCAGTGCACCGGCAATGGCCAGCGCGGGGTTGATATGGCCGGCCGTGCCGCCGGCTGCGATCAGAACACGCATCTTGGTTCCTCCTTATGATTCGGCCCGCGCTTTCCGCGCGGATGCAAGATCGATGGTCTTTTCCTTCCGGCGGGCCTCCTGCTCCTCGTGGGCGCGGCGGCGTTCCTGCCGGACCCGCTCGCCGTTGCGGCCAATGTTGACCATGACGCCCATCTCGGCCAGCAGCAAGATCAGGCTGGTGCCGCCGGAGGAGAAGAAGGGCAGCGAGATGCCGGTGTTGGGCAGGGTGTTGGTCACGACCGCGATGTTGCAGAACACCTGCCACGCGATCTGGGCCATGATGCCGATGCCCACCAGCGTGCAGAACCGGTTCTCCGCGTGGAAAGCCAGCCAGAACCCCTGCACGAGGAAGAGCACGAACAGCAGGATGACCAGCACCGCCCCGACGAAGCCCAGCTCCTCGCAGACAACGCTGAAGATGAAGTCGTTGGTGCTTTCGGGCAGCCAGAGCTGCTTTTCGATGCTGTTGCCAAGGCCGAGGCCGGTCACGCCGCCGGAGCCGATGGCATAAAGGCTCTGCAGCGTCTGGTCGGTCATCTTGGTCAGGTCCTGCGTCCAGCCGTCGAGGCGGCTTTGCAGGTAGGGGATGGAGTCGATGTGCTGCAGCACCGTTTCCAGCAGCAGCACACCGGCGGCTCCGCCCACCCATGTGATGATGCCGCCGTTGCCGCCCAGCAGCAGGATGGTGCCCACCATGGCGGTGGTCAGCACGATGCCGGACATGTGGGGTTCCATGATGAGCAGCACCACCACCAGCACCAGCGGCAGCAGGGGCAGGATCAGCTCCCGCACCAGCCGCTGCTGGAGCCACGCCCTCACCGGCACCCGGCCGCTGCGGCTGGGGTCCAGCTTTTCCAGCTTCGGGGCCTTGGCCGCAAGGTGGGCCGTGAGCAGGATCATTTCAAACTTTGCGATCTCGGAGACCTGCACCGTCTGCCCCGCGATGCGCAGCCAGCGGCGGCAGCCGTTCAGCGGCGTGCTGAACAGCACCAGCACCAGCAGCACAAGGCAGACGATGTACCCCGGCCAGACCATTTTGCGCAGAAAGCGGTGATCCACATAGGAAAAGGCGATCATCACCAGCAGCCCAAGGCCGAGGCAGAGCACCTGCGATTTGATGTAATGGAGGCTGTCCCCAAAGCGGAGATAGCCGGTGGTATAGCTTGCACTGTAGAGCATCACGAGGCCGAACACCACGATGATGCCCAAGGTCGCCAGCCAGTACAGCAGAAGCGGCGACCACGGGCCGGGGTCCCGCTGCAGAAGGGAAAACGGCTCGGATCTTTTTCGGCGGACGGTTGCCATGTGCAGCACCTCCTCAACTGATTTTTGCCCATTGCAGGGCCAGCGCCGCGCCCAGCAGGGCCGCTGCGCAGAACGCATAGAAAATTTGTACGCTGCCGCTGCCCCGCACTTCCATCCAGCGATGGAGCGGCGCGGTGCGGAAGAGCTGCTTCCGCCCATGGGAGAGCTTGTAGATCACGATCTGTAAGAACACCATCCCGCCCTCCAGCCAGTAGGGCAGCCCCAGCGGCAGAGCGAGGTCGGGCCAGCCGATGCACAGCGGGATGCAGCCCAGCGCACCGGCCAAGAACAAGCTGCCCACGCTGCCAAGCCGCAGCTTTGCAGGCGGGAAATTCCAGAGCAGGAAGGCCATCAGCGCGCCGGCCAGCGCCGCCGGGAGAACGGCCAGCGGGAACCAGCCGAGGACGGTCATGCAGAGCATCAGCCCCAGCATGGCCGCAAAGGCTGTACCGCAGCAAAGGCCGTCCATCTCGTCCGTGATGCGGACACTCTCGGCCAAGGCCACGAGCTCCGCTTCCCACAGCAGCGGGGCCAGCACGCCAAGCCCGACGTACCCGGCCCCCGGCAGGGCCATGCCGCCCGCAAGGCAGCCGTTGGCCCCCAGCAGGACCAGCACCACAGCCCCGGCCCCCGCTTCCAGCAGCAGCCGGGTGCCCCGGCGCAGCCCCAGCGGGGAGCGGCGGCGGATGCGGGCGATATCATCGGCCAGCCCCACGCCGCCGAAGAGCAGCGCCCCGAACAGGGCGATGAGCAGCCGGGTGGAGAGCAGCCCCTCCGCACCCAGCAGCTGCGGCTCGGCCACACAGGCGGCGGTCCAGCCCACGCCTACAGCGGCCAGCACCCCTACCATCAGGCAGAGGCCTCCCATGGTGGGCGGCTGGGCCGGGCGTTCCAGCTCTGGGTCAGCGTTTTCCGGTCTATCGGGTTCCGGCGCTTGTTGCGTCTGGGCCGGGTGGTTCCGGTTTTGGAGGGATCGCAGCAGCGGCACCATCAGGTTCCCCATCGCCGCCGTGAGGAAGAACCCCAGCGTCGAAGCGACGATCAAGGCGAAACGGATCATATCACGGCTGCTCCTTGTAGAAGAGTTCCAGCACCTTTTCCAGCGCCATGCCGCGGCTGGCCTTGACCAGCAGCGCGTCGCCGGGCTGCATCAGCTTGAGCAGCGCATCGGCGGCTTCGCGGTAGGTATTGGCGTGCAGGGTGGTCAGGCCCTTGGCCGCCGCCACAACGGCGATGCGCTTGGCCTGTTCGCCATAGGTGATAAGGGTATCGAGGCCGCTTTCCGCAGCTTCCCGGCCCACCTCTTCGTGGGCTTCCCGGCTCAGGTCGCCCAGTTCCAGCATATCGCCCAGCAGCGCGAACCGGCGCTTGCAGGGGTACTCCTTGAACATGGCCAGTGCGGCCTTCATGCTGTCGGGGTTGGCGTTGTAGCAGTCCTCGATGACATCGATGCCCTTGCTGTGGACGACCTTCTGGCGCATACCGGTCTGCTCAAAATTGCCGATGCCCCGGACGACCTTCCGGGCGTCCAGCCCCAGCCGGGTGGCGGCGCAGTAGGCAGCCAAGGCGTTGGCGACGTTGTGGCGGCCCATGGCGGGAATCTTCACGAGGAAAGTCCCCTCTTCGTGGTCTTCCAGCACGAAGCTCATGCCGTCGGCCTCCTGCTGGATGGACAGGGCGCAGACATCCGCGCTCTCGTCGCCGAGGCTGAACCAGACGGGCCGGACGTGCTCCGGCAGCTTCGCTTTCCGCAGGAAGGGGTCGTCGCCGTTCAGCACGAGGGGGGCACCCTCCGGCAGACCGGCGCAGATCTCCAGCTTCGCCTTGCAGATGTTCTCCTGACTGCCCAAGTTGCCGATGTGGGACACGCCGATGCAGGTGATGATGCCCACATCCGGGCGGGCGCACCGGCTCAGCCGCTCGATCTCGCCCCGGTGGCTCATGCCCATCTCCACCACGGCGTACTCGGTATCCCTGCCGATGCGGAACATGGTGCGGGGCAGACCCAGCTCATTGTTCTGGTTGCCCTCGGTCTTGATGGTATTCCCGAAGCCCTCGATGGCGGCGTAGCACATCTGCTTGGTGGTGGTCTTGCCCACGCTGCCGGTCACGCCCACCACCTTGGGGTGGAACTGGCTGCGGTAATTCGCGCCCAGCACCATCATGGCATGGTAGCTGTCCGGGCAGAGGACGGCCTTTTCCGCCGGGACGCCCTCGACCGGGTGGTTCACCACCACGCAGAGGGCCCCTTCTTCCAGTGCCTTGGCCGCGAAGTCGTGGCCGTCGAACCTTTCCCCCGGAAAGGCCACGAAGATGCAGCCGGGGCACACCTCGCGGCTGTCGGTGGTCACGAGGGAGACTTCCGCCTCCCCGAACATCATGCTGTCCGGCGCAAGGCCGTGCAGCAACACACTTGCTTTGATACGTTCCATAAATACCCTATCCCCTTTTTCCAATATTGCTCGATCGTCTCACACGCGAGGTGCCTGAGAAGGCGTTACCCGCAGGTAATGGTCACGATGGTGCCGCGCTGGACGCTGGAACCGGCGGCTTCGCTCTGCGCTTGGACAAGGCCGTTTCCGTCCCCTTCCACCACGCAGTTCAGGCCCGCCGCCGCCAGCATCTGCCGGGCAAAATCCGCGCTCTTGCCCGAAACGTCCGGCACCTCCGTGTGTTTGCCCTCGTATGTATCCGTATACAGGTAGATGGTCGTGCCATAGGCCACCTCTGCCCCCGCACGGGGGTACTGGTAGGTGACCACCGCGCCGGTCTGGCCGGAATCGCTCTCGGCCAGCTGGTGCTTCAGGCCCTTGATGTTCAGCGAGACCTGCGCGTTGCTCCACTCGTTGCCCACAAGGTTCGGCACCTTGACCATGGTGTTGCTGCGGTCGGTGCCGTCGGTGGCGATGCCAAGGTAGGGCGCGATCTCGCTGATGATGTTGCCGACGACGGGCGCGGCCAGAATGGACGAGTAGTCCGTCTTGGCGTTGTTGGGGTCGTCCAGCATGACGTAGACGAGGATCTCCGGGTCGTTGGCGGGCAGCACGGCGGCGAAGGAAGCGACCTTCTTGTAATCGCCGTCGCTGCGGCGGTCCATGTTCAGCTGCTCAGACGTGCCGGACTTGCCGCCGATGCGGTAGCCCGCCACATAGGCGCGGCCGCCGCCGCCCTGCGTGCCATCGGCCACCTCATATTCCATGATCTGCCGGATGGTCTCGCTGGCGCTCTCGCTGATGACCTGACGGCGGACGTTGGCGCCGACTTCCTCGATGACGTTGCCGTTCTGGTCGGTGATCTTATCCACCACATGCGGGGTCACGAGGTAGCCGCCGTTGACGGCTGCCGAGATGGCGGTGCAGACCTGCAGCGGGGTCACCGCCATGGCCTGACCGAAGGCCGAGGAGGCCAGCTCCACTTCGCCCAAGCGGCTCTTGCTGTAATACTGCATGAAGCTGGTCTCGTTGGGCAGGTCCACGCCGGTCCGCTCGGTAAAGCCGAAGGCGTCGAAGTAATCGTAGAACAGGCTGGAGCCGATCCGCTGGCCCAACTGGATGAAGTAGATGTTGCAGCTGTTCCGCAGGGCCTCGGCCAGATTCTGCACACCATGGGCCTTTTTGCCCGCGCAGTGGTAGGTCTCCTTGGCAACGCCGTAAGCGCCGGAGCAGTTCAGGGTGGTGTTGAAGGTCGCCTTACCGGAGTCCACACCCATGGCCGCCGTGATGACCTTGAAGACGCTTCCGGGGTAGTACAGCTCGGTGATGGTCTTGTTCTTCCACTGGATGTCGCGGTAGTAGCCGGAGTAATCGCCCTCCGGGTCAAGAACTTTGTTGCCGTTGGCATCGGTGACGTAGCTGCCGTCTTCATTCTTGAGGTAGACACCGTAGAGTTCCGGTTCCGCGTGGACCAGCTCGTTCAGGTAGGCCTCGTTGGTGGTGTAGTTCAGCGGGTCGTTGGGGTCGAAATCGGGCTTCGAGGCCATGGCGAGGATGGCACCGGTCTTGACGTTCATGACGATGGCCGCGCCGCGGTTCTCGACATTGTTGGCCTTGATCGCCTCGTTCAGGTAGCGTTCGACCACTTCCTGCATGTTCACGTCCAGCGAGAGGACGAGGTTGGAGCCATCCTTCGCCGCGTAGGTGGTCGCGCTCTGGTCTGCAATGGCGTTGCCGTAGGCGTTGCGCAGGGTGATGGTGCGGCCGTTGACACCGGCCAGCGTGGATTCGTAGGATTTTTCGAGGCCATAGGTGCCATAGCCGTCTGCGTCGCAGAAGCCCAGCACCGCTGCGGCAAATGCACCGTAGGGATAATCCCGCTGGAAGCTCTTGGTGGACGACACCGAAATGCGGCCTTTCCGGGTGGTGTCGGTGGCGCGCTTGTGCGCCTTATTGT